>VFSW01008486.1_pt1 | contig 14743 bp, 13 predicted proteins | sample 5358111 | NCBI WGS metagenome assembly VFSW01 (sample SAMN11554181, study PRJNA540505) | mine drainage metagenome | isolation source: sediment from site ElyBrook_90M | place: USA: Ely Copper Mine, Vershire, VT | collected 2017 | reverse complement strand
ATCGGCACGTGCGGCACGGCGAACAACCTCGCCGGCGCGACGATCGCCGCCTTCACGTTGCCCACCGCACAAGCCCTCTTTGACAAGGTGGGCCAGCTCGACACGATCGACGTGAAGCTCTCGCCCGGGGCCACGTCCGCTGCGGTCGAGCGCGCGATCAGCTCGGTGCTGCCGCGAGGTGTGGAAGTGGTCACCGGCCAGACGGTCGCCGACGAGAACACGAGCCTGATGAACCAGATCCTGGGCTTTCTCTCGACGGCTCTGTTGGTGTTCGCCTTCATCGCCCTCTTCGTCGGGGCCTTCACCATCTTCAACACCTTCTCGATCATCGTGGGCCAACGAACGCGAGAGTTGGCGCTGTTGCGCATCGTGGGAGCGAGCCGGCGACAGATCTTCCAGTCGGTCCTCTTCGAGGCGTTTCTCATGGGACTCGTCGCCTCTCTCGTCGGACTCGCCCTGGGGGTGGCGACCGCCGTGGGCCTTGACTCTCTGCTGCGGGCTTTTGGCGTCAGGTTGCCCCAGGGTCCCCTCGTCTTCTCGTTGCGTACGGTGATCGCCTCGGTCGGGGTGGGAGTGGGGGTCACGATGATCTCGGCCGTCAGCCCGGCGCGCCACGCGGTGCGCATCGCGCCGGTCGTCGCCCTGGTGAGCTACTCGAGCACCGTTGTCACTTCCAAGCGCCGTCGACTCGTCGTCGGGGCCGCTGTGGGAGCGCTCGGGGTGGCGCTGCTCGGCGCGGGACTCGCTCGTGGGACGATCGCGCTCGTGGGTGCGGGAGCGCTCGCGGTCTTCGTGGGCGCCGCGATGCTCGCGCCCCTCGTCGCGCGTCCCATGGCCAGTGTCCTCGGTCGTCCGCTCGCGGCCCTGGTGGGCGTGGCGGGAACCCTCGGGCGTGAGAACTCGATGCGCAGTCCGCGTCGCACCGCCCAGACGGCCTCGGCGTTGATGATCGGACTGGCGCTCGTCGCAACCTTCTCGGTCTTTGGCGCTTCGATCGCCCAGTCGGCGACAGGGAGCATCACCGACGCCTTCGCCGCGGACTACATCATCAGCGGATCTCTCACCGGTGCGCCCATGTCGGGCATCAGCAACGCCGCGCCCGTCGCCGCGGCGTCAGTCCCCGGTGTGTCGACGGTCACTCGCGTCGACGGTGGCGTCTTCGAGTACGAGCACTCGGTCCTCAACCTCGCGGCGATCACGAGTGAGAGCCTCTGGCGCACCGTCACCTTGCGCATGGCCTCGGGCGACGCGCGTGCCGCGCTTGACGCCGGCGAGATGCTGGTGAGCTCGACCACGGCCAACACCCATCACCTCGCGGTGGGCGACGTGATCCACGTGCGCTTCGCGCGCACCGGGGCGACGACGTTGCGCGTGGGTGGCGTCTATAAGCCCAACGCCCTCCTGGGTTCCTACGTCGTGAGTGAGGGCTTCTTCGCCGCGCACTTCGCCCCCGGCTCTCAGCCGATCGTCATCCTCGTGCGAACGATCTCGGGTGCGAGCCCCGCGATGACCGCGGCTCTGAAGTCGGGCCTGCACCAGTTCGCCAATCTCAAGATCGAGACCCGCGCACAGTTCATCGCGACCCAGCAGTCCCAGGTGAATCAGATCCTCGGTCTCATCTACGCGCTCTTGGCCCTGGCGATCGCGATCGCCCTGATCGGCATCGTCAACACGTTGCTGCTCTCGGTCTTTTAGCGCACGCGCGAGATCGGCCTGTTGCGCGCGGTGGGCATGCGCCGGCGCCAGGTGCGCGCGATGATTCGCTCCGAGGCACTCATTCTCGCGGTCTTCGGTGGGATCTTGGGCGTCGCGCTCGGCACGGTGCTCGGCGTCGCGCTGTCGCTCTCACTGCGCCAGCAGGGCATCACCGACGTTGTCGTGCCCTATCCCAACCTGGGGATCTTCGTCGTGGTGGCCGCTCTCTTGGGCCTCGCCGCGGCGTCGTGGCCGGCACGGCGCGCCGCGCGCCTCAACGTCCTTGAGGCGATCTCGGTCGAGTGACTTAGTTCCCTAGTGGTACGGGCGCAGGCGTGCTAATCCGGTAGTGGGTGCCTCGGGCGCTAGGCATTCGCGTACTGACCGGGACGCTAGAGGACTCTCGAAGGGAGACTTCGATGAAGGCAGTCCAGTACCGCAGGTTTGGCGGATCCCCCGAAGTGGTGGAGATCGACCGTCCCGTCCCGGGACCCGGCCAAGTCCTCTTGAAGGTCACCGCCGCCGGGCTGTGCCACTATGACGTGTTCGTCATGAGCATCCCCGAGGACCAGTACTTCATCGGCGGGCTGCCCCTCACACTCGGACACGAGGGGGTCGGCACCGTCGTCGAGCTCGGCGCGGGCGTGACGAGCGTCGCGCTCGGCCAGAACGTCGCCGTGTACGGTCCGTGGGGCTGTGGGACCTGTCACCAGTGCTCTCAGGGTCGTGAGAACTACTGCGAGCGCGCCGCGGCCCTCGGCATCCTCGCGCCGGGCCTCGGTGCGCCGGGCGCGATGGCCGAGTACATGATCGTCGACGACGCGCGCCACCTCGTTGACATCGGCGACCTCGACCCCGCGATCGCGGCACCACTCACCGACGCCGGACTCACCCCCTATCACGCGATCAAGGCGAGCCTGCCCAAGCTCGGCGCCGGCACGAGTGCCGTCGTTCTCGGTACGGGCGGCCTGGGTCACCTCGGCATCCAGTTCCTGCGCGAGCTGAGTGGCGCTCGCATCATCGCCCTCGACGTCGATGAGGCGAAACTACAGCTCGCCCGAGAGTCCGGTGCTCACGAGACCCTGCTCTCGAGTGACCCCGACGTCGTGGCCAAGGTGCGAGAGATGACCGGTGGGCGCATGGCCGAGGGCGTCTTTGACTTCGCCGGGTTCCAAGAGAGCCTCGACGTCGCGCGCCAACTCGTTGGCGTCGGCGGGGACTTCAAGATCGTGGGACTGGGCATGGGGGGCGCGACGATCCCCGTGGGCTTTTTCGCCACGCCTTACGAGGCCCACATCGCCACCACCTACTGGGGGTATCGCGAGGAGCTCTTCGAGGTGATCGCGATGGCCCAGGCCGGGCGCCTCGACGTGCACGTCGAGCGCTTCGCCATCGATCAGGCGCCCGAGGCCTACGCGAGGTTGCACGACGGGACGTTGAACGGACGCGGCGTCATCGTCATGTAGGCAAAGGTCGGCCCCGAATCCGATGTGGTTGGGTCTCGGATTCGGGGCTCGTAGGTCGAGCTCTAGCTGAGAGCCTCGTCGGCGTCGGAGTCGGAGTCCGACGTCGCCTCGAGGGGCGCGCGCGCGGGGCGCCGGCGCGGGCGCGACGCGGCGAGCCGGGCGGCGTTGGCTCTCTGGAGTCGCGGCACGACGAAGGCGACGTAGGCCGCCGAGATCGCACTCAGCACCGCGATGACGCTAAAGGGCGCGAGGGAGAAGTGCCGCGAGTTCTTCGGGTCCGCGAAGGCCGTCGCCACGAAGAGCACGCCAAAGAGCACCGCGCCCACGAGTGCGAGCGGACGGCCCGCGACGAGCGTGAAGGGGCGAACGCGTTGCTCGCGCGAGCGCAAGATGAGCAGACACACCGAGCCGATCGCGTAGATCGCGCACTCGATCGCCGCGCCGACCGAGACGAGCAGGAGCCACTGGCCCGTCGCAAAGACGACCGCCGCCACCACGGCCGAGACCAGCGTGAGGGTCGACACCGCGAGCCAGGGCACGGCGTTGAGGTTCAGGCGCGCGAAGGGGCGCGGCAGGTTGCCCTCGCGCGCGGCGGCGTAGATGAAGCGTGAGGCCACGAGAAAGCCCCCGTTGAAGGTGTTGAGGGCCGTCAGCACCGTGAGAGAGAGCATCCACAGCTCGCCCACGGTGCCCAGGGCGGCCTGTCCGAGCAGCAGTTGGGGGTAGGCGCTCTCGTGCAGCGTCGAGTAGCTCACGAGGTGTGAGAGCGCGAGGGCGAAGACCGAGGCGACGGCCCAGATGATGAGAGGCGCGAGGAAGAGCGCGCGCGTGATGACGTGAGGCGCGCGGGCCTCTTCGGCGGTGGTCGTCACCCACTCAAAGGCCGCGTAGAGAAAGACGGCGAAGGCGACGGCCTGGATCCCCGAGAACGACCCGTGGCCGAAGAGGTTGAGCGGCTGGTGAAAGGCGCCCCCCACGTGAAAGAGCGCGGCGACTGAGAGGATCATCGTGCCGGTGAGAACGGTGTAGGTCACGACGGTCTGCACCCAACCGGCGAGTCGCACCCCCTTGAGATTGGCCACCAGCGCGACGCCGAGCAGGACCGCGATCCACAGGTAGGCGAGCGCCGCGGGCTCGTGCAGGACGTGTCGCAGCGCCGCGCCGATGAGAAAGGCGTCGGCGGCAATGACGAGCACGACGGTCGTCATGTAGGTGAAGGTGACCGAGAGGGCGGTGCGATTTCCCACGGCGCGTCCGAGATACAGGCGAATGCCCGCTGCGGTGGGGTAGAGGCCGTTGAGCTCGGAGAAGATCGCCGAGACGAGGATGACGATGACGCCGCCGACGAAGATGGCAAAGGCCGCCGTCGCTCCCGTGGCGTAGGCGAGGATCGAGACGACGCCGAGGTAGTCGATCGCGGCGAAGGCGAGGCCCGCCGAGGTGGCCGTCGCGGTGGCGCTGCCCACCGAGCGACGAAGGCTGAGAGTGGGCGCCTCTTGCGCACTCATCAGGAGTCGGGCCAGATGACGTAGCTGATGGCGTCGAGGCGCATGACGTCTTCCTGGGAGCCTTTCACCGTGATCTCGCCGCGCAGGTACTTCTGCACGGGGTTGAGATCTCCCCAGAACATGTCACAGAACGTCTCCGAGGTTGTCGTAACGACGATGTCGGGCACGCCGACGTGTCCCTCGCTCGTGGCGATGATCTCGCCACGATCGACCTGCATCGAGAACGTCGTCGCGGTGTCGGAGCAGACGAAGTGAAGCGTGCGCGACCAGTCGCGCTGCATCTTGCGCAGGCGTACGTTGGAGTTGCAGTTGATCGTGTAGTCGGCGAGAGCTTCTGACAGTTCGTCCCAGTCGGCCACGGTTCTCCCTAGTTCGTGTTCGCGCGCGCGGGGCGACGCTTGGCTCGTGCGGTGCTCTCACTTGGTCCCTTGCCCGCCTTGAGGTCGGCGATCGCCGCGGCGAGGGCGTCGAGCAAGTAGGCGACCTCGCTCTCTTCGATGACGAGGGCGGGCATGAGTCGCATGACGGAGGGCTGGTTGCCGCTGTAGATGGCGAGCACGCCGTGCTGGGCGAGGTGGTAGGACATCCGAGGTCCCAGCGAGTCGTCGACGTACTCGACGCCGACCATGAGACCCCGTCCGCGAACCTCGGCGATGACGTCGGCGTGCTCGCGCGCGAGCTCGTCAAGTCCGCGAAAGAGGAGACGGCCCATCGCCGCGGCGTGCTCGACGAGGTTCGTCTCCTCGATGACGTTGAGAACCTCGAGGGCGACCGCGCAGGCCAGGTCCGATCCGCCAAAGGTCGAGAGGTGGATGAAGGGATTGGGGATGAGAAACTCGCGCAGCTCGTCGCTAAAGAGCGTCGCCGAGATGGGCACGAGCGAGCCGCCCAGTGACTTGGCACTCGTCATGACGTCGGGCACGACGCCCTCGTGCTCGCTCGCCCACCAGCGCCCGGTGCGGCCGAGTCCGGTCTGGATCTCGTCGAGGATGAGAAGGGCCCCCACGTGGTCGCAGGCCTCTCGCACCTGGGCGAGGTAGTTCGCCGGCGGCACGATGATCCCGCCCTCGCCCTGGATGGGCTCGAGGAGGACGGCGGCACTCGATTCATCGAGGGCTGCGACCATGGCGTCGATGTCACCAAAGGGCACCTGGACAAAGCCCGGCATCAGGGGCTCGAAGGGGGCGCGAAAGGCGTCACGGCCCGCCGCCGAGAGGGAGAAGCCCGTGTGTCCGTGATATCCGTTGATCGTTGAGATGATCGTGGGGCGCCGCGTGGCGCCACGCGCGAGCTTGATCGCGAAGTCGTTCGCCTCGCCTCCGCCCGTGCCGAACATCGTGCACGACAGGTCTCCCGGGGCCAATTCGGCCAGGCGAGCGGCGAGCTCGGCCTTTTGCGACGAGCAGAGCAGGAAGTTGCCGTTGTCGAGTCGCTCGAGGGCCCGGTGGGCGGCCGCGACGACGCGCGGGTTGCGCCGGCCGACGTTGAAAGAACCCGCGGAGGTGAAGCAGTCGAGGTAGCGCTCGCCGGCGAGATCCCAGACCCACACGCCGCTTCGCTGGGCTTCGATGATGTCCAGACCCGCCGCGCGCATGACTCGGACCTTCTGAGGATTGAGGTAGGTCGCGAAGTCGTCGAGGGCGCGTTGCTTGGCCGCGGGATCTGCGACGAAGACCATCTGGCTAGGCCAAGACTCCGTCGCCACCGCGTCCGTCATGGGGCGACTATACCTCTGGGCCGCGAGGTGACTTTTCGCCTCAGGCGCCGCGAGGCCTTGCTACGGAGAGGAGCAACCGAACCTCTGGGCGTGCGCGGACGTGAGTTACGTCGTCGGTTACACCTTTGGGGGCAACGCCTCTGACAAGCGCGCGGCGACGGTCCGAATGCGCTCAGTGGACAATTGAGGAACCTCGGCTATTCGTCGCGACAGTGCGTTCGGTCCCGAGATGAAGACGTCCTTCATGATGAAGGGCTTGGCGAAGAAGCCCCACTCCGCGTCCGTGAAACACACGGCGCCGTATACGGGAACGTCGGCATCGCCGAGCGCTGCGACGACCGCTGCGACCTGCCAGGCGAGCCCGTCGACAGTCTTCGTACGATCGCGCCCGCCCACGTAGAGCCTCATGTCCACGCGGAAGAATCCCCCGACGTCGCGTTGTTTCACGAGGCCGGTGTAGTTCTTCGCGTCGACAACCCACACGCCAGAAGACGAGATCACGAGGTGATCAATGTTCCCGCGAGTTCGCGGCACTCGCCGGTCGTTGAGAAGTATCACTCGATCGCCCAGGTTCTCTTGAAGACTCGCGGCGAACTTGCGTTCCCCGATGGAACCCTTCTTCCACGCCGTAATTGATGAAGGATCGTCGGAGAGGAACTTGACGATTCCCGCGAAGCGCCCAAACTTGGCGTCGAGCCGCGCCTCGCGGGCCTTGTGGCGTCGTTGGTACTCTTCTTCGGCAGAGCCTCCCGCCACACCGGCACGAATGACCGGAGTACTGTCCCCGTTACTTGGCGTTTTGGGTCCTTTCTCGCTCGCAGCTGTCAGCTGGCGCGTTGTGCCGTGGCACGACTCACAGGTCACCGTGCGAGTCGAATCGTCCCACCACGCCGCACTTCCCACCGGGAGCTGAGCACCGCAGGCGCGGCACGCGTCGGCGCGACGGAGTTTCAGCCACTTTGTCGTCACTTCTGAGACCACCTTGGACAAGCCAGCGCCATGACGTTGAGACTAGGGGAGGCCTATGACGTCTCGCCTAATGGGGACCTGTATCTGACGTCGTTGGGGTGGGTGCGAGGGACGGGAGTTGGTGGATGCGGGTGATCACCGTTCCTCGTGGCATCTCACTACTCACCTCGAGGTGAGAGATGCCCAGTGTGTTCATCCGACCTTGATCAGTGCTCAGTTTGCGCAGCCATGTGCCTGACGTTGGCGACGTCGCTAGATGGCGCAGAGTCGTGCCCGTGCAGTGTTTGCACGGACGACTCCGGAGCGCCTCCAAGTCCTTTGTCATCTTCGCGTTCTCATTGCCCGAGGGTCCCGCCACATCACTCACTTCGAAGACAAGCCGCGGTCCGTCTGGAACTGACGCCACGAGGTCGTGGCCCCCGCTGCTCGTCGTGGGGTGGCACTCTAGGACGTCTCGTGCCCCATGTTGGGCCGCCCAGTTGAGCGCGTCGAGCAACCTCTCCACGGTGGCCATCTGATTGAGCAGTTCACTCAAGGGCTGTCGGTCAACACCTATCCAAGGGTGAAGCCCTGCCAGCGTGACTGTGCGCCTCTTCGCTGAAGCTCCCCAGGTAGTGAGGGGTTCGTCGCTAAGTGACCACCGTCGAGCCGCACCAACGATGAGATCGTGAACGGCTGCGAGCTCGAATTGATACTCACTGAGTATCGCAGCTTCTCGCGTCGGTTCGATGAGGTGTGCCATCAGACCATCATGTCTCTCTCGGTGCTGTCACTCGCTGACCTCAAGCACGCGATGACCAGTTTTCGCGCGAGCACCAGTCCTGGGGAGCCCGTCGCTGTTGACGATGGCGTTGACGTCCGCAAGATCACCGGAATGACGACGTCGTCTGAAGAACTCACGATTGATCTTGATGGCCGACGACGCGTGCGCTTGGAGAGCTTCCCGGGAGTCTTTCTGTAACGGCTTCAATGGGCGGGCGTCTTTTGACGAGACGTCGCCGACATCGAGGGCACATTTGAGGGGGCAACTAGATTCACCCAATGCGGGCACCACGTGGATTGGTCGACGTCGGATTCAAGGTGCTTAATCTCGTCCACCGCACGATCCTGCACGCGACGGGAGCGAGGCTCGGAACCTCGGCGTTCGGCCTGTCGTTCGTCGAACTGCACACCACGGGGCGAATGAGTGGTCTCGAGCGGACGGTTCTCCTCGCTGCACCCGTCGTCGAGGGCGACACACTCGTCCTCGTGGCCTCCAAAGGGGGCGACGAGCGCGATCCCGAGTGGTTCAAGAACCTCGTCTCGCATCCCGACGTCGAGGTGACTCAGGGCACCCGGCGACGGCCGATGCGAGCTCGCGTCGCGAGCGCGGACGAAGCGTCGCAACTCTGGCCCCGCGTGATCGCCGCCTACAAGCCCTACGCCTCGTACCGGCGGCGCGCCACTCGCGAGATCCCCCTCGTCATCTGCGAGCCTCGTTGACGCACCGATGGCGTCGCAGTAGCGACACCTAGATTTGGGCTGTGGCCTCACACTGGACGGCAACCGACGTCAACGTCGAGGGGCGCTCGGTCATCGTCACGGGCGCCAACAGTGGCATTGGCCGTGAGGCGGCGTCGGTGCTCGCTCGCGCGGGCGCGTCGGTGACTCTGGCGGTGCGCGACCTCGCCAAGGGCGAGGCGGCGGCCGCCACGATGACGGGGCGCGTCTCGGTGCGCCACCTCGATTTGGCCAGCCTCGCGTCAGTACGTTCCTTCGCCGCGTCGATTGACGAACCCTTCGACGTGCTCGTGAACAACGCCGGCGTCATGGCCGTTCCTCTCGAGCGCACGCACGACGGGTTCGAGATGCAGATCGGGACCAATCACTTGGGCCACTTCGCCTTGACGAACCTGCTCCTTCCTCTCATCAGAGAACGAATCGTCGTCGTCTCCTCCGAAATGCACCGTCGGGGCCGAGTCGACCTCGAAGACCTCAATTGGCAGAGGCGTCGCTACCGAGCGTGGGACGCCTACGCCCAGTCGAAACTCGCGAACCTCTTGTTCGTCCACGAGCTCGAGCGGCGACTCCGACGCCACGCCTCGCCGGTGAGAGCCGTGGCCGTGCACCCGGGATACGCCGCGACGAATCTCCAGAGCCACACCGCTCGACGAACGACGTCCGTGGTGATGAGCGTGGGCAATCGGCTCCTCGCCCAGAGTGAGGCCATGGGCGCCCTGCCCACGCTCTATGGCGCCACAATGGACGTCTCTGGTGGCTCGTACGTCGGGCCCAAGGGATTCCTACACTTGCGGGGCTATCCGGCGGTGGGCGTCGCGTCAAAGCGTGCACTCGACGCCGCGACGGGCGTCGCGTTGTGGAACCTTTCCGAAGAACTCACGGGAGTCGCGTGGGGCCTCGGCGAGCTCTAGCCGATTAGCTAGCGCTAGGCGTACAGCGCTCGCGACACGCACTCACTCGAATTGCCAGGGGAATCTCGCGTACACGTGAGATCGACGGTTAGCTCACGTCGCACTCGTGTCCCTACGAGCGCTCGTCTCTAGAGAAGCTCTGTGCGGCCCACGCGCTGAGGGCGTGCATCGCCGGAATGAGTGCGGTGCCGGTGTCAGAGAGTTGGTAGGAGACTGAGACCGGCGGACCCGGGTCGACCGCGCGAACGATGAGACCGGCCACTTGAAGCTCATTGAGGCGCTCGGCGAGCATCGAGTCGCTGATGCCGTGGACGTTTCGTCGGAGTTCGGCGAATCCGGAGGCTCCGTTGGTCAAGGTTCCCAGGATCACGCCGTTCCAGCGCTTACCCAGAAACTCGAAGGCCTTCGCGAGAGCCTCGTCACAGGACTTCGCGGCCCCGTCGCCGTGCTCGACCCTCGACGCCGACGCCACGGGGCTCGTATCGCTGCTCGTCGTCGGGTCGAGGTCCACGGGGGAATTCTACTAGTCACTCTGGTGAGACTGGCTGCTCTGTTTTTAATAGTGACATGTATAATGAGAGCACCAGAACCACTTCGAGACACAGGACACCACAATGACGCTCTTTCGACTTGACGCCAGCATTCGTACTGAGGGATCCGTGAGCCGCGCGATCGCCGACATCGTTGAGGCGACGTGGCGCGATGGCAACGACGACGACACGGTCCTTCGACGCCACGTTGGCCTCGAGCCGGTCCCGGCGACGGCGTGGGCGGCCTCGGTTGTCGCTGATCGCGCCCACCCGGAGAGTCAGAGCGAGGAGCAAGGGAGTGCGGTCGCACTCGCTGGCGCGCTCGTGGACGAGCTGCTCGGCGCTGACGCTTTCTTGTTCGCCGTGCCGCTGTACAACTTCGGCGTCTCCCAGCACTTCAAGACCTGGGTTGACCTCGTCGTCAGCGACCCGCGCATGGCGAGCTCGGCGGGTCAGCCACTGCGCGGACGTCCCGCCGTCCTCGTGACGGTGCGCGGTGGCGCCTACGGCGAGGGGACCCCCCGCGAGGGCTGGGACCACGCCACGGGTTGGATGCGCCGCATCCTCGAAGACGTCTGGGGCCTTGACCTGCGCGTGGTGGAGACCGAGTTCACTCTCGTCGGCGTCAACCCGGCCCTCGACCAGTTCACCGCACTGGCCGCACAGATGCGCCGCGACGCCGAGCGCCTCGCCGGCGAACACGGACGCCACCTCGCGGGCGCTTTGACTCACTGAGCCGACGTCGAGAGCAGTCTGACGTCGCACTGTGGCACAACCGCGGGCTGAGCGGCACCAGCCAATGGCGAATCTCAATTGAGAGGGAGCTGCGCGTGGCGCCTGGGACCAAGGGTGCATCCGCGTTCAAACACCCCGAACGCGAGTTCGACTTCGCCAGTTGACAGATCAGCCGGGCGAGTTCGCGTCGCCGCCACTGTCGAGCCCCTGCTTCGTTTGAAGATCGTGACCGTGGGGCGTCACGAGAGCGTCGGATCATCGATCTCGCGCGGCGCGTAGAGTCACGAGACGTTTTGGAAGGGGGTTCAATGCGTCGCCCATCAGAGTCGGATCTCGGCCCGTTCTTTCACGGCACCAAGGCCGCGTTGGAGGTGGGAGAGTTTCTCACTGCGGGATATCGCTCGAACTATCGACCCGAGGTCGTGATGAACCACATCTACTTCACCGCGCTGTGCGACGGCGCCGGCCTCGCCGCCGAGCTCGCACCTGGTCCCGGTACTCCGCGTGTCTACGTCGTCGAGCCGACCGGGCCGTTCGAAGACGACCCTAACGTCACCGACAAGAAGTACCCGGGCAATCCGACCCGCTCCTACCGCAGCGCCGAACCGCTCAGGATCGTGGGCGAGGTCACCGACTGGACCCGTCTCGATCCTTCGCAGTTGCAGGCCTGGCGTGAACGCCTGGGCGCACGCCAACCCGACGAGCGCGGCGACATCATCAACTGACCGGTACTCGAATGTCGGCGGAGAGACTCGCCCGTTGAACACGAGTCCTCTCACTAAGTGGGTGATTTCGCCCACAGTTCTGGCTCGACCTTTCGCCTTGTGTGAACGACCGTGAGTTCGACCTCGATCTCGGCACTTCCTACGACGAGCGTCGGGTGAAGACTCTGAGTGCCGTCGCGTCTCGATTACTCGTCCACCCGCTCGGGGGTTACTCGTTAGACACCATCGGAGTCAACGCTGCTGCGGGCGCTCTCATTGACGTGACGCTGGGGATCATGAGCGTCACTGCGATCAAGAGCGCGAGGAGCGTCGCCGCGCCGATGATGGTCGTGGTCATTCCCAATGCTTCTTGAATTGGTCCGACGAGGGCCATGCCGATGGGCAGAAAGACCAGGGAGCCAAACCAGTCGTACGCGCTCACGCGCGACAACACCTCTGAAGGTATCTCTCTCTGCATCGTGGTCGTCCAGAGAGTGCCGAACACCGTGAGTCCGATGCCGGCCGCGAAAGCACCAACGCCGATGACGAGAGCTGGCGCTCGAAGGCCAAGGGCAACAAGCGGCAGGACCCACGTCAACGTCGCGAGTGTGGCCGTGAGCAGCGGTCTGACCGGATTCCACCGCAGCATCACGACGCCTCCCAGAACCGCGCCCGCACCTTCAAGCGCGAGGATGAGACCCCACGCCGGTGCACCTCCGAGGGACTGCTTCGCGATCACTGGTCCCAAAACGAACATGGGAGCGAAGATCAGCACGTTCACACACGAGAACTCGAGGACGATGACCCACAGCCAGGTCCGCGACCAAAACTCAGTCCAGCCCTCTCGCAACTCTGACGTGAACGACGTGACCGACTCACTCGGCGCCGACTCGATCGAGATCATGTAGAGACTCACGACACTGACGGCGTACGTCAATCCATCGACGAGTACCGCCCATCCGGGACTCGACACGGCGACGACGACGCCGGCGACCGCTGGTCCAAGGATCCCGGCGATCGATCCCGACAGGCTGTTGAGCGCGTTCGCCTGGAGCAACTTGGCCTCTGAGACGACTTGGGGGACGAGCCCGGTGAGGGCGGGGTTGAAGAACGCCGAACCGGCGCCGACCACGGCGGCGAGCGTCATGAAGCCCCACACGGGAGGAGAGGCCACGAAGATCCACACTCCCAAACCAATCTCAGCGAGGGTTCGCAAGAGATCAGAGCTCAACATGACCACTCGGCGGCTGAATCGGTCAGCGATGACTCCGCCGACGAGGAGCAGAACCACGAGAGGTGCCATGCCAGCGGCCGACACGAATCCAAGATCACTCGCCGTTCCGTGGTGCAGCACCGCGAAGGCGATGGCCACCGGGGCCATTCCGCTGCCAATCTGCGAGGTGGTTTGGCCGATGAGAACAGCCGAAAGTTTCGTTCGCTGAGTGCGCCCATCCACTCATTCATCCTCATAGGAACGTCACCTTACTGAAAGTGTGCGGAGCATCGCTCACGTTCTCATTGGAGAACTACATGGCCAAGGACGGACCCGCTCCGGAGATATCACCATGATGGAGCTGGCCACTGGTTGACATCGACGAACAAGCGGATTCGATGTCGAAACGAAGCAACGCTCGGCATCGAGACCTTCGACTATGTCTTTCAAAATCGACTTGAATTCGGTGGCGTTCGTCGATTCGAGGTCGCGTCACGCCCTGAGTTCCACCATTGTCCGACGGCTTGGTAGAAGTCCTCGGCCCTTGCCGTGTTTCGCGATGGACGGCGGGTAGGCGCCTTGATCAATCTCTATCCTCGATGTCGTCGTCTTGAAGGGGTGAAGGCCGAAAGTACCAACCCGCCGAGGAAGATCAGATAGACGATCCACGGTAAGTGGGTCACCGCGTGAAGCACGTCGTGTTGAAAGACCCTAGAAGCGTCAATCGTGGTGGTGGACGTTGATGACAAGGGCGAGCCCCTAGCTAAAATCGAGTGAATTGCACCGCTGCCGAAGACTATGACAATTCCTCCGGACTCTAAATGAAACCGACTTCAAGCAATAGGTAAGTTCCTTGGACGCGAATCAGGATGCAACGGCGACATTTACCCGCCCATCTCGGTGCAGTTCGGAAGTGGAAGTTGAAATCATCGTTTGCTCGCGCGTCTCGCATCGACAGTGTGCGCATGCGCCACAATGCGATGTTCACTACGAAGATGCGTTCGAGTTCTGGATGGTGAGAGAGCCGGACTGACGTGGACGGGGCCGAGGCTCTGTGGAACTTGGGTTCGGGCTCGATCGCACGGGTCTCGATGCCGGCACCTTGAGAACCATGCTCGCCCGACCGAGTCTGTCCTTCGACGTCCACCTCACGTCCTCAGGTGTCGGGAGGTCCCTCCTCATCCACAATCGTTCTCATACGCGGTATCAAGCCACGAGATTGGCGAGAGGAATCGAGTCTGAACGTCGTCGTGTCGGACACATCGGCACCACGGTGGCACGTCCTTCGACGAGCGCTTTGGGGTGATCGCGCGTTCGGCGTGAATGCGAGTCACCAGACATCTCGCTGCAATAGTTGACAAATTCCATTGGAATTGTCTAGTATCCCCGGCGACGTGAATCGCGCTGGCGCCACGACAACGAGGAGGACTGGAAATGACGCACTGGGGATTCGAGACTCGACAGGTGCACGCTGGCGCCACGCCGGATCCGGCCACGGGTGCACGATCGGTGCCCATCTATCAGACCGCGAGTTACGTATTCCGCGACACCGAGCACGCTGCGGCCCTCTTCGGACTTTCCGAGCTAGGCAACATCTACACCCGGATCATGAATCCCACGCAGAACGTCTTTGAAGAGCGGATCGCCTCGCTCGAGGGTGGAGTCGCAGCGCTGGCCGTGGCGTCGGGTCAGGCGGCCGAAAGCGTCGCGCTACTCAACCTCGCTGAGAATGGAGGCCACATTGTGGCGTCGTCGTCGCTCTATGGCGGCACGTACAACCTCCTGCACTACACAC
>VFSW01008485.1_pt1 | contig 14743 bp, 24 predicted proteins | sample 5358111 | NCBI WGS metagenome assembly VFSW01 (sample SAMN11554181, study PRJNA540505) | mine drainage metagenome | isolation source: sediment from site ElyBrook_90M | place: USA: Ely Copper Mine, Vershire, VT | collected 2017 | reverse complement strand
TCCTCGACCGTCGGGAGGCGCCATGACCAGCCATTGATCTCGAGGCCATCGGCCCATTTCTTGGCCTGCGCCCAGGTCAGTGCTTTCGGCGATCGGTGCGCTGTCCAAATCATTGGAAGTGCGAGCAGATCGTGGTCGACGCGCACGGCCTCGTGGCCGGTGGCTTCGCGGGGAAGGTCTGTGCCGTCGGCGGCGAGCTTCGTGTAGCGGATCATGAAGTGATTCTCCATTCGTTAAGTGTCAGCGGTTGATCCATTGTCTGCGGCGGGTCATGCGGTCAGGCGACGCGCTCAGGCTCATCGGCCGGCGCCTCGTCCGAAAGCTCGATCTCGACCATCGAGCCATACGACGACCAGGACGCCTCCTCGACGGTGTATCGCCCCGCCGGCGCGAGGAGGGTTGAGAGTGCCGCGCCGAGAATGCGCTGGGCTTCGCCGCGCCGCATTTTGAGGATGAGTTTCATGCTGCGCCGGTATCAACCGGGGCGCCGGCGAGCAGCTCGTCGATATATTCGATCAGCTCCCGACGATGCTCGATCGCCACCATTCCGAAATTCATGGCATCGGAAGGCCGGAGGCGCGGCCGTCCGTTCTCGCCCCACGCGGACGGGCATTTTCGGTACGCCTCCCGGATCTCATTGAGTCGCTGGGGCGTCATTGCGCGATTGCCGCGCTCATCTGCTCCTGGCGCACGTTGAAAACGTCCTCGACCTCGAGCGGAAGGTCGATTCCGGCCTTGTCGTATTCGGCCTTGACGCCGTTCCAATTCGCGCGGAGCTGTTCGAGCGTCTCCGATTCGTCGCGAAGCGCCGCGATCGCCCGTGTGCGCAACTCAAATTCCGCCGTCTGCGCCGCCTCCTCGCCGCTCGCCGCCGGCAGGATGGTGTCGACGTCCGTCGACGGGAGCGGCGGTCCAGAATTGAGATATTGGTTGATGTCGGTCGATTGCGGCAGGATCTTCGCGAGCCGACGGATCGCGGTCTTGATCCACATTTCCGACTCGAATTTTCCGTGCCACGGACCTTTCTTCGCGCGCGAGACGGCCTTGATGTCGTCGACATCTTGGGCCGTGACCACTCGGCGGTAGATGCCTCCGTTCTTCGTTTTCGCGATGGCGTACGCCGCGATCAGTTTTCCGCGCGGGCCGGTCATGGCCGGCGCGTGCGCGATGTGCTCGTCATCGCCGAGGGTGTATTCGAACTTGTCGTTCGAATAGACGGCGTTCGCGGAAAGGCTGGAGAGTTCGCCAGAGTTGCGGATCTTCTTGAGCAGCCCGGCGTACATCGGCATATAGGTCGCAACCTGGCGCCCGGTGCTTTCCTCCTTGAACGGCGCCAGGGCGGCTTCGCGACCGTCCGGAAGCAGCCCGTCGCGCGCGGCCTTCAATGCCGCCAGGAACAGGGAGTGCCGGTCACATTGGAGGAGCTTCGGCTCGACGGAGCATGCCGTGAGCACGGTCGTGATAAAGAGGTTCACCGGGATATGGGCGGGGAGCGCGTCGATCAGTCGGCCGCGCATGAGTTTGAGCTCGTGCTCGACGGCGCGGACCTCGTTGCGCTTTTCCTGCCGCTGCGCGACCTGTTTCGCTGGCTGATTCAAGGCGTTTTCTCCTCGGGGCGTCGGCCTAGCCGGCCTGTTTGGTGATGATGAAGGGCATCCGCTCGGAATCGATGTGCGGCTTTTCCTCGTCGCGGTATGCACCCTCGATCGCCTGGACCCACTCGAGCCGCATGCGTCGAGCGCGCATCTTTGCCTCGCCGGTTGAATCGAGAACGCGGCGATAGAGCGAATCGCCGATGAAGCCGACGAGCTCGTCGGAGAGGCTCATCGCTTCCTCAATTTGAGCGCAAGAACATTGGTCGCGGGGGCAACCGCGCGCTGCCACCGGTAGGCACAGAGCCACTCCCGAGCTTCGCGACGCTTGAGAGCGAGCGACAACTCGAAATATTCACGCGCGTAGCCAATGCCGCGCCATGCATCTGGCCGTTCGCATCGCTCGTGCCAGCGCGCGACCCAGGCGACGAGGCAGGCGACATTGCGCTCCTCGAGGGCGCTCACGAGGCGCTCCCGTGAGGCGCGCTCGGGCAAATATTTGCCGCGGTTGCGCAGCAGAGAAGCGTAGTCGAACGTCATCGCGTTTTCCGGTTCCGCCGCATGCCGCGCTCGGAGGCCGCGCCGGCGATGATCCCGACACAGATCAGCACTAGCCCGACCATCGGAACGATCGCGGCCTGCGAGATAGTGAGGAGCGACCAGGCTCGAGCGAGGCTCACTGGATCACCTGCCACACGATCCGTCCCGGCGTGCCCGTGCGAAACCCGCTATCGCGGATGAACCCCTTGTTCACGAGGGGGCGCATCCGCGGGGAAACGGTGACGAGGGAGAGGTCGAGCTTCTGGGCGAGCTCATGCGTCGTCATGCCGACGCGCTCGCGGCGCAGGGCAGCGAGGATGCGCGATTCGATCGTTTGGACCTGGACGCCGGCGGCGGCCTCGTGGCTCGTCGCGGGATCGGTGGAGCGGGCGAGGGCGGTCATGGGTGCCTCCGGTTCATAAGGCGGCACTTTACCGACTGGTAAATCGCTAGTCAATACTAAATGGTAAACCCCTCATGTCGAGGCGTTTAGAGCGGGAAAGCCGTGTTTATTGATGAGCCTTGAGGGTGGAGAGCTGATAGACGCCGTTCGGATTGTCGACCGAGATGTCGTCGGTATCGACGCCGAATATATTCGTGAAGTCCAATTTCGCGCCGCAGAAGTCGACATTCTGCGCGGCCTGAAAATGGGCCGTTGACGCATTGGTGTCGGTCAATTCGGTTTTCTTCCGATGCAGGACGATGGCGGGCTTAATCTTGTTCTCGAAAAACTGATAGACGGTGAGCGCCGACGGTCCGGCGCATTGCTCGCCGAGAAGAATTCGGATCGCCGGATAGATGCCTGTCGAGTCGTATTCCGACGACGTCTTCGCAATCATCGGGTCACCGGGAAGTGTGATCGAGGCTGCCACCACCGCGCCCCCGGGGCCGATGGTCATATCGAGCATCTGCAGGCCGCTCAATCCGGCAATTGTTCCGGAAAGGGATAGATCGACTATTTTCGAGAGCGGCTTGCCGTTGACGTCGACCTGGGAATTCTTCGCGAGCTGCGCCGCGACCGTATTATCCGGGAGCATTTCCGAGAGCTCGAATCCGGCCGCCTCGGCGTTTCGGAGGCATGTATCCGGATTCACCCCAATGCATCCGGCGGCATGAGCGCAAGCGGCGAGAAATAGTGCGGCGACCGGGGCGATGATCGATCCCTTGAACATTTTTCTTTTCCTTTTTGGTCCGACGGGCTCCAATAGAGCGAGGACCTCATGATCGCTTAATGGCCGCGCCGCTTTCCCCCGGCCGTCGACCGGTGGTCTCCAGCGAAAGGGGCAGTTTGGGCCCCATTGGTTTGAAAGCCGGAAATCATGACGGTAATCGTCCGCTCGACGAGCGCCTTCTGTTCCTCGGTGAGCGCGTCAAATTTGCCGATATCGATCGCGAATGGCCATTTAGTTCGCGCGGGCGCAGGGGTCGCGTCCGGTCCGTCCTTTCCGTCTAGCCATCCGACAGGCTTTTGTAGTTTCTCCTCGATGTCGCGCGCGAGATCCTCGCCGATGCCCTGGTGATGGCGCGGATCCTTCGTGAAATGCATGAAGCGGGAGAGCTGGCTCTGACTTTTTCCCAGCCACCCGGCGAGCGCCGACTTGCTGCCGCCGAACTCGGTCTCGAGGCACGACTGCAGGCGTGCGCGCCGCCTGGCCTGGACCGTTTTGCTCGTTGGCCGCTGACCCATGATCGGATCGTAATCAGAATTACCTGATAGTAAATTCCCGAACGGTATTGACGTATGTTTACCGTTCGGTAAAATGCGGCGCATGGAATCGCTCCGTAAATTTCTCAACTCTCTTTCGCCTGTCGAGCAGAACGGCTTCGCCGAGCGCTGTGGGACTTCCCTCGGATACCTGCGCAAGGTCATCTCGACCGGCGCACGTCTCGGCGAATCGATCGTCATCCTCATCGAGCGCGAGAGCGGCGCAGCCGTACGGTGCGAGGAGATGCGCCCAGAGGTCGATTGGGCGTACCTGCGCGGCACATCCAGGCGCTCCCGCGCCAAGACGGCCTGAGCGCGCGGCATCGGCGTTCTTATTTCCATGCCGCAATCCCGCCTGAATACCGACCGTCAACACCAGTCAACAGAGTTGCGCCAGCTTGATCTGCTATCACCGCGGCAGGCTGAGCCGCTCGACATTGACCTCAGGATGATCTTGAAGCAGCCGAGCTTTCACGCGGCTCTGATGCTGTGCGTGACGGCCTCTGGTCTCGAGCGCAAGCAGATCTTTGGGGCGCTCGGGATCGACAAGGCGACCTGGTCGCGGATCGAGGCAGGGGAGGCCCACTTCCCGACCGACCGGCTACCGCGCCTCATGGAATTGTGCGGAAACGACGCTCCGCTCATCTGGCTCGCCGAGCGCCGCGGTTTCGACTGGTCGACGATGCGGCCGCACTCAAATGACCAGGAGCGACGGGTCGCCGATCTCGAGCAGGAGAACCGGGACCTGAAGCGATTGCTCAGGCTCAAGGCGGACGTGGAGCAGGGCCGCTGATGCCTTACGTTTGTGCGAAACCAGATCGCCGGCCACGGGTTTCGATAACGAAGTATGGCGCCCGAATGAGTGCGCCGGTCGGTACGCGGGCGCACAGAGGGGAGTGGAAGCGGTGAGCGGCTGGATCAAGATCGAGAAGGACCTGATCACCGAGCCGCGATTCCGACGGATGGTCAAGGCGCTCGCGGAGCGGGGTAACGCTGACGTAACGCATATGCGTGTCAGCTCATCGCATGCGGTAACGCAGGTGTTAGGCGGCCTCGCGATGCTTTGGATCTACGCCGACACCCACATCCGCGAGGACGATACCCTCGACGTCGGCGCCGACGAGATAGATGAGCTCGTCGGGATCACAGGCTTCGCTCAGGTCATGCCCGAAGATTGGCTTCAGGTCCTCGACGCGAACCGCGTAAAGCTGCCGGGATTTCAAGAACATAACGGCACCGAAGCGAAGAAAAAGGCCCTCACGCAGAAGCGCGTCGCTCGTCATCGCATTCGTACTGTAACGCAAGAGCGTTTCACTAATGACGGCAAGAGTAACGCTGTGGCGTTACCAGACCAGACTAAGACCAGACTAAGACCAGACCATATTGCAGAGGGCGCGAAAGCGGCGCTCGAACCGGGCGAAACACAGACGCCGCCCGCGGTCCCGACTCCTGTCGCAGACGAAACCGAAATCCGCCGCTACGTGGACGCGATCAAGGCCGCATACCCAAAGGCTGGCCGTGCCGACTGGATCACCGCCGAGAAGTGCGCCCGGACGCTCGTGCTCGACGGCGCGGCCACCTGGGCCACACTGCTCGCCGGGGTCAAGCGGTATGCCGCTCACTGCGCCGCGACCGGCCGCATCGTCTCGAATCCCGCGCGCTTCTTCAGCGACGTCGATCAGCCTTGGTCCCAGGAATGGGCGATCCCTGCGCTCCGGCTACGTCCGGGCGAGAAACCGCCGCGCGACGACGCCGCCGCCTGGGCCGAGGCGAGGTCGGCCGCGAAGGACGTCGGATTCCGCGACCCCTATCGCCAGGAATCGGTCGGCGCGTACATGACGCAGGTGAAGCTCGCCGCCGATCGTGCACCTCCGCCTGCGATCCGTGAACTAGCTGCAAAGGCGAGGTCGGCCATATGACCGTCACGCAGCATTGCCGCGACGTGAGCGTCGAGGCCTATTTCGAGCGCCGCTTGCGCGAACATTGCGGTCTCGGCTACGTGTTCGATGGGATCACCGACCCAAGCGTCCGCAAAGAGCGCATCCGCCGCGGGATCCTCGATCACGAACTCGGCGCCGCGATCATCGGGCGGCGCGGCGCGAAGTCGGAGACCTATCGCCAGGCGTTCGAACGCCATTTCAGGGAGAAGCTATGAAGGCCGCCAAGCGCGCCGCCATCGAGTCCCGGCTGGACCGCCTTGGCGAGGAGCTCGCCGAGATGAAGGCCGACCGCGCGACCTTCATCCGCCATCAGCAGACGCTTGCGCGGCACATGCGGCGGATCCTGAACGACAACAAGCAACTTCGGATCGAGAATCACAAGCTCGCGACCGCGGCCGAGCCCTGGAGCCGGTATCTGAACTCGACGGTGATGGCACGGTGATCGCGCCGGCCGACATCTTCGACCTGCGCGAGCCTCACCATGCGGCTCTCGTGCGCGAGATGAACCGCCGCAAGAACGAGCGTGCGCGCGGCAACTGCGATTTCTGCGGGCGCCCGTTCGACTCGCTGCCGCTGTGTGAACAGCGCGAGCGCCACTACCGGCTCGGCGTCCCGAACTGCAAGGGAGCGCATGCGTGAGGCATGCGGACGCCGCCGCCGAAGCGCGCGCTCTTTGGCGGGAATGGCGCGCCGTCTCGGATCAATCCGACCGCGCCACCATTGGCAAGCGAATCGTCGAGCTTTGCCGGATTATCTTCCCGTGGCCGCCAGGGTATTTTTGCCGAGATTCTCGGGCGAAAAACGCATGAAGATGCCCGCGCGCCTCGGCGCGCCGGATGAGAACCAGGCCGAGATCATCGCCGCCTACCTCGCGCTCGGGTGTTCGGTGGTGGACGCGCACGCGATCGGCGGTGGGTTCCCGGACTTGATCGTGGGAGTCGCCGCGCCCTACGGCCGCGTGACCGAACTCACCGAGGTCAAGACCGCGACCGGCCGGCTCGAGCAGTCCCAGGAGCGATTCATCCGCGACTGGCGCGGCTCGCCGGTCGTGATCGTTAGGTGTCCAGAGGATGTCGCGGCGCACGTCCAGAGCGTCCGCAAACGCAGGTTCGGAGGTTCCCCGTGAAACCAAACTTTCCGCCTCGCGCCCGTTTCGACTGGCAAGCCGCGTGCTTTTGGCTCGCCTATTTCGCGATGATCGTGTGTTTCGCGGCCTGGATCCTTGCGCGGTTCGCGGCATGGAAGTGCTGACCGCTGGACCGCCGATAAGCCGAACGCACTGCGAGCGGTGCGGCTCGGAAACCCTACATGTCCGTGATCGCTGCGCGCATTGTGGCGACTCAGGCCGCCACCATCCGACGCCGAAGTCGAGCCGTCGGAAGGTTCGCCCGACGCGCCAATGCCCGAACTGCAGAACGCACTTCGAGATCCGCGGCGATTGCGACGTTCGGCTTTGCTGCTCGCGGCCGTGCTCGTTCAGCTATCGACGGAGGCTTCGTGCGCAGACCTCGCGATGAGATCGATGTGGCATGCGAGCGATGGGCAGAACAGCGCCGGAAGATCCTTGGGATCGTGACGCGGCTTGAACCATTCGAGCGGCTGGGGCAATTGCGATGCACGCTCGCCGAAGCGAAAAACGACCGCGAGGGGACCGGCCAAGGTACGAGCCATCAGAGCTTTCCGGAGGTTTACCGAGGCGATGCGCTCGCGGTGCACCGCGCCCGTCAGTTCATGGGCGCCGACCTGAAAAGCGTCCTCGATGCGCATTACGTGTTCCGCGAGCTCCCGGTGAAGACCAAGGCGCCGGCGCTTGAGCTGTCGGTCACTGCCTACTGGCGCGAGATCGCATCGCTCAAATCGTACCTTCGGGGCTTTTTCGCGAGCTTTCGCACCGCCGATTGTTGAGACAAAAAAGACCCTATGTTTTCCATGGTTTCCTATTGCGCGAGGCGATTAAAACAGGGACCATCACGCGCAATTAGGCTATTTGCCGAAATTCCCCCTGCGCTGACCATCCCCAGCGCTCTCAAGCCGCCCACGAGGCGGCTTTTTTCTGCCAGGAGATACCCGTGTTGAATCGCATTCGCCGCTCGTTACTCGGCCTGACCGTTGCCGCAATCGTCGCGATCTCGTTCTCGCCCGCGCCTTCGCAGGCGGCCGCGCTGTCGAACTACACGATCAACCATGTCATCGACTGGTTCTTCCGCGGCCAGACCTTCACGCCGCCGGCCACGATCTACGTCGCACTCGCCACGACCACGCCGACTCAGGCCGCGTGCGGGACGGAAGCGGCCTACACCGGCTATGCCAGGGTCGCGATCGCCTCGAGCTTGACGAACTGGGCCGGAACCCAGGGTGCCGGCACGACGACCGTATCGAGCGGAACGTCCGGGCAGACATCGAACAACATCACGATCACCTTTGGCGCACCGACCTCTGGTCCGACCGTCGTCACGGCGTTTTGCCTGTTCGACGCGGCGACCGGCGGAAACTACCTCGGCGGCGCGTTGCTGACGACCTCGAAAACGATCAATGCGTCCGATCCGGCGCCCTCATTCGCCATTTCCGCCCTGTCCTGGACGATTTCGTAGGAGTCGCGCTTCATGAAACGCATACTTTTCGCGCTTTTCGCGCTCGTTGCCGCGAGCTTCGCATTCGCCGGCACCGCGACGCTCACCTGGACGAACCCGACCACGAACACCGACGGCTCGGCGCTGACCCTCGCCTCGGTGAATGTCTACCGCGGCACTTCGGCGACGGGGCCCTGGACGCAGATCGGATCGGTCACGGCGCAGGGCGGGGCGGTCCCGAGCGGCTACACCGACAAGACGGCGGCCGACGGCACGACCGTTTACTACTACGTCACCGCGGTCGGCTCCGACGGGAACGAGAGCGCGCCTTCGACCATCGTGTCGAAAGCGATCCCGAACCCCGTACCGAATCCGCCATCTGGCCTCACGGTGACCTCGGTCACGGCTTACATGCTCGCGGTCGTCAACGGCAAGCTCGCGCTGACTCAGTCCGGCACGGTCAAGCTCGGCTCGAAGTGTGCTTCTGGCGTGAGTATCGGCGGATTGAATGCGGTCGAGCTGTTCGGACCGAGTCCCGGTTCCGGCTTGCCGATCGTTTTCGCGAAGTGCGGCTGATCGAATTTCGCGGCTGCGAGACGTGCGGGCAGACTTTCCTCGCGCGCACGGCTAAGCAGCGATTCTGCCATCTAGGATGTTTCGTGCGTCGCAAGGGCGCGCGCCGTCTCGTGCATCAAGCCAAAACGGGCAAGCATGATACGGGGCGCTCGCGCGTCGTCGCCGTGAATTTCGAGGGCCGAAGATGATTCCCGATTATTCCGCCTTGAAAAACGCGCTCGCCGCGACCTATAGCGGCCTCACGGATGCGCAGATTATCGCGGACGTGAACGGCGTCACGGTGCCGCAGACGGTTGACGTCGCGATGTCGGACGTCCTCGCGTACTTCGCGCTGCAGGGCGAGTTGCCGACGATCAAGGGCTGGGCGACGAATCCGCCAGCGGTTGCGGGTGCCGTGACCGCGCAAGCGGCTAACGCCGCGCAGACGCTCGGCCTCATGGTCGGCCCTCCGCCATTGTTCGACAGCCTGCAGATGTCCGATCCGGTGAAAGGACCAGCGATTTCCGCATTGCTCTCGGCGCTCGTCTCGGCTGGCCTCATCAGCTCGGCTGCGGCTCAGGCGATTACCGCGATGTCCTCCACGACGGTTTCGCAAGCCTCAATCTGGGGCTGGCCTGGCGGCATCATCGAGAATGATCTCGTGGCTGCGAGGCTCGCATGAGCAATACAGCTATCTGGAATGCCGCGCTCTCGTGGTCGAGCGCCTTTGGCACCGAGATCAATTCGCTCGCCGCCGGATCGACTGCCGTTTCGTCCGTCGTGATCGACAACACGACGAACCTGTACACGGACGGATGGGTGTCGCTCTCGCTCGGGACGTTGGCGACGGGAACCGGGACGCCATACGTCGGCGTCTACCTCTTGCCGCTCAACCAGGACGGCACCACCTACGGTGATGGCACGGCGTCGGGAACGGTCGCGCCGTCGGTCGGCTATTGGGTCGACAACATCGCGTTCGCGCCGTCGCTCGCCTCGGGTACTCGGGTCGGCTCGGGCTACATCGGCCAGATCCCGCCGACGAAGTTCGTGCTCGCGGTCGTCAACCAAATGGGCAACGCCTTCGCGGCCTCCGGCAATACGATCAGCTTCGCGTCGGACAAGCTCAACCTGAACGGGTAGGCAAATGCCTGCCGCTCGCAAGCGTCGCCTTTGGGATCCGCAGCAGGTTCCGAACTGCCCCATCGAGGTTAACTGGGGCCATCCGCTATCGGATGGGATGATCGGCTTCTGGCCGCTCAATGGCACGCTGAACGACCTCGTTGCCGGTAACAATCTCTCGACGAGCAGCATACGGACGTTCGGGACGTGTGGTGTAGGGCCAGCGTGGCAGTCGGCGAGCACGACGGTAACGCCGGCCAATGTTTCTTTTGTGGCTCCCGTAGTCGGAAGCGGCGCGTGCTCGACCTTTTTGCAGTTTGCGACCGTCTCGACAACCGGCGCATCGACCAACTTTGCGGCCTTCTGGGGCGCATCGACGACCGGCAACCAATTCGCCCTCAGCGTCGAAAGCGGAGTTCTTTGGAGCCGCAATTGGAGCAATTCCGCTAATGGCGGCAGTGGCTTCAACGACGGAAAAATACATAGCTATGGCTGGTCGAAGCCGGCGAGCGGGACCGCCGCGAGTATCGGGATCTACGGGGACGGCAAATCCCTCTCGACTACGACCAGCGGCACGACGGTACTCAGCTTCGCATCGACCGATCCGCTGTACCTCGGGTCGGTAAATTCCGGCGGCGCATTCGTCGGCTCGCTCTCAGGCTTTCGCGTCTGGAGTCGGCAACTCTCAGCCGCCGAGTTCGAGTGGTTGAACGCCGAGCCGTGGGCGATGGTGCAGCGGATTCCGCGGCGCACGTACAGCATCATTTCGAGTGGTAGTGGCGCAGCACTCGCCGCAGCCGCCGCAGACGCAACTTTCGCATCCGGCGCACTCACCACGGCGATCCAGATGCTCGCGGCGGCATCGGACACGACGAGCGCCTCGGCGGTTCTGACGACGGCGATCCAACTCGCTGCCGCTGCGCAGGACGTCACATCGGCCGCCGGGCAGCTCTCGACCGCGATCACGCTCGCCGCCAATGCGGCGGATGCGACGACCGCAGCGGGCCTGCTGACGACGCAAATTCAGCTCGACGCGGCCGCAAGCGACGCGCCGGCCGCGACGGGCGCGCTCACGACGGCACTTCAGCTCGCATCTGCCGCCTCCGCCGCGACGAGCGCGACTGGAAGCCTCGCCGGCGCGGGCGGCGCGGCTCTTGCGGCGAATGCCGCCGACACGACCAGCGCCGCAGGCGCGCTGACGACCGCCGTCCAGCTCGGCGCTGCGGCTTCGGACGTGACTCAGGCGACGGGCGCGCTGCTGACGCAGATTCTGCTCGCCGCGCACGCACTCGATGCGGTCACCGCCGCCGCAGATCTATCGACGCGCATCGCTCTTAAGGGCGACGGGCTCGATACGACGATCGCGACCGGCATCCTGTCGACCTCGATCCAGCTGTCCGGCGCGGCGCAGGATCTTTCGAGCGCCACCGGTGCGCTGCAGACGGCAATTGAGCTTGCGTCGGCCGCGCTCGATGTCACGACCGCGCAGGCGACGCTCGGCGTCGGGACGATGACGATCGATGTCCTGATGATCACCGCGCCGCCCTTGAATCGCATATTTCGGCCGGGCGATTCGTCGTTCCGAACGATTCGGGCTGGCTATCCGCGCAATCGAACGCTTCGGCCGAGGTAATCTGCATGACGATCCAACTTCTGCGCGACGATGCGCGCGCATATCAGGAGGTCACGCAGAAAGTCGGCGAAAAGCTGGTCTATGGCACGGATTGGACCGACCGGATCACCCGATTCTGGTCTCCGAACACGCTGATCGCTGCGAATACCGCGATTCGAGTGCGTCCAGCGACCGGTTTTCAGTACACGACCGTCGCCGGCGGCCAGACTGCCCAGAACCCGCCCGTTTGGCCGGTGATCATCGGCGCGACCGTGCAGGACGGCGCGGTCACTTGGGTTTGCGAGGCGATCGACACGACGAGCCTGCTGCGAACGCCGTCGACTCAGGTCTGGACGCCGGATTCTGGGATGATTTCCAGCGCGGCGTCGCTCGCCGGCAATGTCACGTCTGCGCTGATCGATTCCACCGGCGCGACCGAAGGAAACGACTACTACGTGCGCAACTTCGTGACGATGTCCGATGGTTCGGTCGAGGTGGCGACCTGGAAGTTCTTCCTCCGATCGTTCGCGACCTGATGCGCGTTGATGTTCGAGCCGACGTCAGCCAAGCGCTAAAGAAGTTGAATCTCGCCAAGGGCGAGGCGAAGCGCGCCATTCAGCGCGCACTCAACAAGACGGCGAACACCGCCCGCGCTCAGTCTGCTCGCGAGATCAAGGCCGCAGGCTATGGCCTCAAGATCGGCGATATCAAGAAGGCGATCACCGTTCGGCGCGCGTCGACCGCCGAACTGCATGCGATCCTACATGCGATCGGCCGACCGATTCCGCTGATCCAGTACGCCGCTCGGCAGAACTCGAGCGGTGTGACGGTGAAGGTCAAGAACGGTCGCAAGTCGATCCAGCATGCATTCATTGCGACGATGCCATCAGGCCATAGAGGCGTATTCGTCCGTGTCCAGAACGCCGGGCATGCAAAAATGATCGAAAGAGCCATTGCAGGTGGCCGCGGTCGCGTTCCGAGCGGCAAAAAGCACGGGCTGCCGATCAAGGAGTTGTATGGCCCATCGATTCCGACGGCCTTTGCGAACGAGGTCGTCATGAATGCAATGAAGGCGGCCATTCATCAGCGCTTCCCGGTCGTGCTTGCACAGGAACTCAGGTATTTGCAGTCGAAGTTGTCGGGATCGAGTGCATAGCCGGATCTCGGGCGCGCGCGGATCGTCGCTTGGCGATCAATAACTTGGGTCCTTTGCGGCGCCGACAGGACGCGGGTGCAACGACCGCGATTTTCAACTAGCGCCAGCGTGCCCATGAGGTAGGTTTCAATTGGCCGCAACGTGCGATGTCGCCGAGGTCGCGCGGCTCTTCCGGGTCACCGAGAAGACGAGCGTCACCTGGATCAAGTCCGGGATGCCGGTCGCAGTGGAAGGCAAGCGCGGCCGGGGCTCGAAGCATGGCCTCGACCTCGCCAAGTGCGTCGACTGGTACTTCGGCGAGAACATCGAGAAGCTCGAGCTCGACCGGGCGCGCACCCGCCTCGCCAATGAGCAGGCAATCACCGCGGCGCTCAAGAACGCCGAGACCCAGCGCGATCTGGTTCCCCTATCCATGGTCGAGAAGGCCTGGGCGGGGCTCCTGGCGGAGTTGAGAACGAATGCCCTCGCGATCCCGACGAAACTCGCCCCGGAACTCGAAGGGCAAACCGTCGCGGAGCGCAAAGCGACGCTCGACAAGGCCGTCTTCGACCTCCTCGATCGAGTGGTCGCCTTCCGACCGAAGACGGCTGTGGGAGCGGACGATCGAGTCGATGGCGAGGGCCCAGACGGCGGCGAAGAGGCCGCCGCCGGTGACGGTGAGCGAGTGGGCCGATCAGCGCCGCGTGTTGAGCGCCGAGGCGGCGGCAGAGCCCGGAAGGTGGCGAACAAGCCGAGCTGAATACCAGCGAGGCATCATGGATGCGGTGACGGACGAGGCGACGACCGAGGTCGTCATCATGTCCTCGGCCCAGGTCGGAAAGTCCGAAGTGCTGCTGAACGTCATCGGCTACTTCATGGACTACCAGCCGGCGCCGATGCTGATGCTGCAGCCGACGCTCGAGATGGCCGAGGCGTTCTCGAAGGATCGCGTCGCGCCGATGCTGCGCGACACGCCGACCTTGCGGAGCCTGGTGGGCGACGCCAAGGCGCGGGATTCCGGCAACACGCTGCTCCACAAGCAGTTTCCCGGCGGGCACCTTACGCTCGCCGGATCGAATTCCGCGGCGAGCCTCGCGAGCCGCCCGATCCGAGTGGTCGTCGCCGACGAGGTCGACCGGTACCCGGTATCGGCGGGTACGGAGGGCGACCCGCTCGCGCTCGCCGAGAAGCGCACGGCGACCTTCTGGAACCGCAAGATCGTCAAGGTCTCGACCCCGACAACGAAGGGGGTGAGCCGGATCGAGGCGGCATTCGAGGAGTCCGACAAGCGGTTCTTTCACGTCCCCTGCGCGCACTGCGGCGAGCTGCAGGTGCTCAAGTGGGCGAACGTGCACTGGCCGGAGGGGATCCCGGACGAGGCGGCCTACTTCTGCGCGCACTGCGGCGCCAAGTGGTCGGAGTCGGAGCGGATTCGCGCGATCCGTTCGGGCGTCTGGAATGCCTCGAAGGAATCCCGCGGGATCGCCGGCTTCCATATCAGCGAACTCTATTCGCCCTGGTCGCGGCTCGCGAAGATCGCGAACGAGTTCCTACGCGCGAAGGAGTTCCCAGAACGCCTGAAGACCTGGATCAACACGAGCCTCGGCGAGACCTGGGAAGAGCATCGCGATGCGAAGGACCCGGAGGTGCTGAGGCAACGCGCAGAGGATTACGAGCTCGGGACGGCGGCCGCCGGCGCGCTCCTCTTCACCGCCGCCGTCGACGTCCAGGGCGATCGCCTCGAGGCATACACCTGGGGCTACGGGCTCGGCGAGGAGGCGTGGGTTCTCGACTACCAGGCCTTCTATGGCGACCCGGCGCGCCCGCTCGTCTGGGAGCAGCTCCTCGAGCACCTGGCTCGACCGCTCGCCCATGAGTCCGGATCGCAGGTCGGCCCGCGGGTGGTCGCGATCGACTCGGGCGGCCTGCACACCCAGATCGTCTATTCGTTCTGCCGGCACAACGCGACGCGGCG
>VFSW01008484.1_pt1 | contig 14743 bp, 5 predicted proteins | sample 5358111 | NCBI WGS metagenome assembly VFSW01 (sample SAMN11554181, study PRJNA540505) | mine drainage metagenome | isolation source: sediment from site ElyBrook_90M | place: USA: Ely Copper Mine, Vershire, VT | collected 2017 | reverse complement strand
GTGGCGCTGGGCGCTAGCAGCGTGGAAGTTGGCATGATCCCTTTCTCAGATAGTTAGACGTGATGAGGGGCGCCACGGGAGCGGGAGACGCGAAAAGCTTCACTCTCTTAGTCTAACGAGAAGCTGCAGAATGCGCCTGGCAGGTGCATAGGAATCCGACAGCGAGACCGGCTCACCACAATCGACATCCAGCCGCGCTGCATCCTCGTCCCCTGCCCATCTCAGGCTCGGTCAACCACCAGGGTCGCATTCGTCAACACGGCGAGACTATTCGCCAGCCAGCGCATCTGCAGTGGCGCACTGAACTCCGGTGCCCTATGCACAAGCACTCGCGTTCCATCAACCGCGCATAGAAAGCTTGCGGCTCCAACATTTCGGTCGTGGTCGCGGCTGTAGCCCATCACAACCTCAGGCTCGGTACCTCCCGCGGCCCGTTCGATCAACAGACCGTTGGACTGCTTGCCATGCGCCTGGTAATGCACACCAAGCGTACGATCCACCGGCAAACCGGCGAACGTAGCGTGCTCGCGAACGAACAACCAATTGCCCATCCACGGCGCTCGGATGTCGCCTACCTGTCCGTTGTAAACGAAGGCTCCCTTGGCAGCGAGTTGACGTGCTACACCATCCGCCAGGTCGTCATCGGGAACCATCGCCAGCAGCGGAGTACCTGCTGAAACCGCTGCCAGCACTGCTTGCGGCAGTTCTCCTGCTGTCTTCGCTGCCGCCGCAGCACCCTTCGCAGGCTGCGCTTCCAACCCGGTTTCGTCTCCGATCTGCCGATGCATGTCTGACTCCCTCACCATCCCCGACGAGACGATCACGTCATACTTGACGCCCTCGGCGAACTCCGTCACCTCAATGTCATGCAAACCTGCCAACTGTTTGGCGACCGATGGCAGCACGCCGCTCATCGCGACCTTGATCTTGCGGGAGAGCCTCGGATTGGCATTAGCCACCCAGATCTCCCGCGTCACCGTACTGCTCGGCGCGGCGTCGCAGCGAAACCGGAACTTGTAAATTCCTTCGCGTTGCAGCGCAGGCGTCGTATAGCCGGGATGCACAAGGTAGCTGAACTGGTCAGGCACGAGCATCGGCGCTGGCCACGATCCCAGCCTCGTCAACCGACCCTCCGGCGCCACCATTTCAAAGTGCATCTGTCCGGTCACAGAAACGCCTGTGTCGTTCAGCAAGTAGAGGTCGAACACCGCGCTCTCGCCGCTGGCGTAGCAGAGATGGTGCTGCTTTGCGACTGGCCGCACCGGCTGCAGGCTCGACGCAATCAGGTCCGGATCGCCCTTGAAGTTGCGCAGGTTGTCCACGATGCCCGAGTGGTTTTCGATGGAGGTAGACTCCCATCCGCTGATCGCCGCAAAATCTACCGCGTCGCAGATGCGCACATTCTCGAGGTACTGTTGCCAACTCTCGTAGCACTTGCTTCCCACGGACCGGAACAGGTGCTCGGAAGTAGGAAACGCCTTGCGAAAATTCCAGCGTTCGAGGAACCGCTCGTATCCGGCAATGATCTCCTTGTGGTCCGCGAGGTCGTAACTTGTCCCGTTACCGCCAAACTGTCTGGTCTCGATCTGATGCACCATCAGCGCATGATTGTCCGCCACGGCGCAGCCTTCCATCTCACCGAACTCAACCAGCGCCGTCTTCAGCGGCTGACGATACGTGAAGTGCTCCGGGTCGACATAAAATTCGTCGTACCATTGGTCGCCAGCACCCTGGTGATTTGTCCACCACTCAGCCCACGGCTCCTCGTCGGAGCGCAGCATCTTTTCGCTGTAGGGCGGGTACCATGCCTGCGGCGCATTCCGCGGAGGCGCGCTGAATCCATCATTCAGCACCACCATTCGCGACGGGTCTTCCTCATGCATGATGTGTAGCGGAGTGAAGGTCGAAGGATTCTTCAGGTCCGCGCCGACCTCGTTCTGCAGCGTGTACTGGATCAGCGAAGGGTGGCTTCGAAACGCCCGAACCATGGCGCGGCATTTGGCCAGCATGAACCGTTGCGAGAACGTATCGGCCGCCTCATTCGGCGGCTGCATCACGAGACCCGCGGCGTTGGCGGGCGCCCCGCTGGGCAGCCTTCCAATCGCGAGTTTGCCGCCTCCGGGCTCCATGTACCGCAGCAGGCCCATGCGATCGTGCATCTCGAACACATCCTCTTTGCCAACGTTCCGATGGAAGTTCAGGCAGTTCAGTCCGAGCCGTTTGGCCTGCGTGACCTCTCGCGCCGCCAGTTCCGGCGTAGGCCAAAGACCATTCATTCCCCAAAAACCCCACGAGATGGCCGTATAGATCTTTATGCGTCGACCGTTCAGCCGGAACATTGCATTCGTTCCCAGTCCTTCGGGAGAAAACCAGCGGAATCCAAACGGCACGATCCGCACATCTCTTTCGCCGGCGACCGGCAACGTGACGCGCAAGGCATGTAGCGCAGGCGTGGCCAGATCCCAGAGCGCGGCCTTTGGGCAACTCAGCGAAGCGCTCATCGATACTCTGCCCGGTCGCCGCGAGGTTGTGTTCGGCTGCGCGTCAGCGTGCGCCAGCACTCTACCAGTGGCCAGCTCGATCACCTCCACCAACGGAGCTTCGCTGCCCGCGCCTTCCACTTCAATCTGGGCGGTGATGGTGCGGGGCTCAGGCGTATTCAACACCCATGCATCGGCGATTCGTCCGTCGCGAGGGACAGCTTTCAACATGAGCCCGCGGTCCAGCCCGCCAAACCCATGGGAGCGGTAAACATTGACCGTTCCCCACCGGATCGTTGTCCCATCCACCCAGTCATACCGCCCACCAGGGTTCGTGATGCGTATGGCCAGCCGGTTGGCTCCGCCGGGGCGTGCGGCCGCGGTCAGGTCGCACTCGAACGGAAGCTCTTCCATGATCGAATAGCCGACCAACTGCTCGTTACAATACACCTCGGCCCGCATCCGCGCACCGCGCACAGTTAGCAGGATTCGCTTGCCCGTCCACTCCGCTGGAACTTCAACGTCGCGCCACCACCACGAGACGCCCGCGTACGCTCCGTTCTGCGGGATCGGATCATCCGCTGCGTAGCGATACTCCTGGGGCGTGTAGGAGCGAAAGCCCACCCGTCCCCAAAGGTACTGTTCCACTGTCGCGGGCAGCGTGACCTCGACGCTGTCACCCTCGGGCTGCCGTGAATAGAGTGCTTTCCATCCGCCCGTCGGAGGATTCACGGCCAGGTGCCGCAGGTCGACATCGTCCGGAAGATAAAGTTCGTCGTTCTGCCACGCGGCCTCCCGATCCAACCACAGCTTCCAGCCGCAGTCTGGAACGGGCGTTCCATTGGCGTCGAACTCCCCGGTCTGAGTGGCCTTATGTGTGGATTGCGCGTTGCTCGGAACGACGGCTCCCGCCGCTCCTATAGCTGCCAGTTCCAAAAACGTTCGTCGATCCATGGGTTCCATTCTGTGTCCGGCAGTCCGGTGTTTGAAGTGAGCTTTTTCCTCTCAAGTCTGCATGGGCAGACCAAGCGTGTTCATGGCCCCGATGCGGTGCGCAACTTCCCTGCCCCTTAGCATAGAGCGGGATCGCAACCGCATGAGGCGCGCACGATCAATTTGCCCGGCAAGGTAACCTGCACCGGACCATCCGCGGCTCCTCCGATGCGTTGCAACAATCGCTCTACGGCGAGTCTCGCGAACTGTTCCGCAGGCTGTGCGACCGCCGATAACGATGGGTCCAGAAAGCTGGCAAACTCCAGATCGTCGATCCCGATGAACCCAATCTGCGCCAGCGGAATATCGCTATCACGCAAAGCCGACAGTACCGCGATGGTAATGGAATAGCTCATGGACAGCACCGCGGTCGCTGGTGCGCGCTTGCGTTGCAGAGCCGAACACAGTTCCCGTGTTAGCTGCTCAGCGTCGTGCCAGATGACGGTCTCCACTTTTCTGCCGGCCGTCGCCATCGCCTCCTTGTGTCCTTTGAGACGGCTGTGCAGTGGATAAAGCTTGTAGGGTGCCGTGACCGAGAGGATGTGCCGGTGCTTATGCCAAAGCAGGTGTTCCGTTGCTCTCAGGCCTGCCATTTGGTTATCCAGCATGACTGAATCGATGCTGCTGCCGAGCGGACGATCAAGGGTTACCACCGGAGTATTGCCGAGGATGGCTCTTACCTGGGCGACATTTGTTTCAGCGGCGGGAACAATGATGATCCCGTCGATCTGCGAGCGCTTGAGCGATGCTAACTGCTCCTGTTGCAGTTGAGCGTCCTCCTGATGCATGAGCAGCATCACCGTGAATCCGCTCCGTCGTGCTTCAAGCTGAATGGTCCGAATCGCATTGCCAAAGAAGACGTTATTGACGTGAGGAAATAGCACACCCAGCGTTTGCGAACGTCCTACGCGCAGACTGCGCGCCAGTGTATTGGGTTCGTATCCAAGCTCCGCAATGGCAATTCCGATCCGCTTGGACATTCGAGGGCTGACCCATTTGCCCCCGCGCACATGGCGAGAGACAGTTGATGCCCCTACTCTCGCAGCCCGCGCCACATCGATGATCGTCGGCCGCTTAATCTCTATCTCTTTCATTCAGAGAGATAGTAGCAGCCAATCGCGTCGCAGGTCTTTCTGAGGGTAGTTCGCAACCGAATCCAGAAGCTCCAGCCGGGGTACAGCAGTGTTCCCTCGCGTCCTTGGGTGCGGCAACGTTGCCACAAATGTAATGGTTCATTCACCGCGAACTGCGAATCCACTGGCTGACAAGGCACTCAAGATCGATATAGCGGCAATCCTGATAATTGTGGCAACGTTGCCGATTTGTCTTGACAAGGTCCATCTAGGGGCACTAAAAATGTTCGACTTCTAATATCGGAAAAGCTTGTAGCTCACTCGGAAACGACCTGATCGGAACGCTCGGCTGCGACACCTAGACAGCCTGCGGACTTAGCAAACGGTTCCGCCTCAAATGCACCCGAGCAGCCAATCCAGAAGCAAGAAAACACCCATTCAAGCCAGCAGCAGGAACTCTTTGGAGGAACATATGACGCAATTTGTACAAGGAAGAACGAGTCGCGAAGACAAGATAGCAATGGAGCCACGACACGGCCTCCTGATTTGCCAGGGGTGGAAGTGGCTGACTCTTCTGGCGGTTGTTCTGATGGCGCCCTTTGCCGCAAATGCTCAGATGGCCGGTACCGGTGCGATCTCCGGCACGGTAACTGACCCGACAGGGGCGGTCATCCCGAATGCAACGGTTACCGCAACCGCGGTCGACACCAATGTGAATACTGTTCGCACATCCACTTCAGCGGGCGATTTCCATATCACGCCGCTCAACCCCGGGGTCTACACCGTTACGGTGACGGCGAACGGCTTTGAGAAGTACGAGCAGAAACAGGTCACGGTCGATGCCCTGCAAACCGTCTCGGTCAATGTCAAACTGACCGTCGGTGGGGCGCAGATGACCATCACCGTCTCCAATGCCCCTCCATTGCTGGATACCTCCGACGCGCAGACCGGCGGCGTGATGGACAACCAGATGTATTCCAGTCTGCCCCTCCTGATGGGAGCGGGCGGCCAGCCTGATCAGCGGCGCGCCACTGACTTTGCTTATCTGCTGCCCGGCGTCCAGAACACCTATCAGGCCTCAAGCAGTGGCAACGCTACCGACGCCACGGGTGCTGCCAATGGCGGCAACCCCGGCGGCGGCACCTCTGAAATCTATATCGACGGTATCAACCTGCCCGAGGGAGATGGTATTGGCGATCCGAGGTTTACCTGGACGTCCATTGGCGTAGACGCAGTCGACCAGTTCCAGGTGGAGACCGCAGGCTACTCGGCACAGTATGCCGGCCAGGGCGTGCAGAACTACTCGGTCAAGTCCGGCGGCAACAAGATGCACGGCTCGCTCTATGAGTACATTCGCAATACCGCGCTGGATGCCTGGGCCCCGTCGAGCAAGATTCCGACCCTCACCGGCGCGCCCGTGCCTCCCGGCGGCGTGTGCAGCAGCGCGAAGTTGACGGCGTCGACCAGTTGGTGCGCGCTGGGCGGCCTCAAGCCCAAAGAGAACCAGAACGAGTACGGTATAGTGCTAAGCGGTCCCATCGTCAAGGACAAGCTTTTCCTCTTCTATAACTATGGTCAATACCGCTACGCGGCGGGACCCAAGCCCCAGGTCCAGACGGTCCCAACGCTCGCAATGATGGGATATAGCCCGTCCGGAACGGCGCAACCCTACGCCGACTTCAGCGGATTCGCTACGGCGAATGGCAAGCCGGGATGCGTCATCGGCTCGACCACCAATCCTTGCTACGACATTTACGATCCAGGAACTCAGACTGTGCAGAATTGCAGTGGCGCCACCTGCCAACGCACGGTCTTCGCGAACGACCAGATTCCTTCCAATCGATTCTCGTCGGCTTCGGCCTACTTCAACAAGTTCATGGAGCCGTATTCGGCACAAGCCGATCAGAGTTCCTATGGCAATAACATCACCGTCGGCTACGCCAGCGGATTATCCAACTGGTACCAGACGGGCCGGCTGGACTATAACCCCAGCGAAAAAAACCGCGTCAGCGTGATCGTTGCGTTCGGACGCCAGTCCGTTTCGGGAGGGTTCGATCTCGCGGGGGGCGCTGCCAACTCACTTCCGCCACCGTTCAACACCAATCAGTTCTATGCGCCGCAGACCACCGTCGACATTCTGAGGGACTCCTACACCATCAACGAGCATCTGGTGAACCAGGCGGCCTTTGCGTTTGGGCGCTACAAGAGCGCGGATAGCAACCAGAACGATAAACCCATCTACGCCGCTCCTGCGAGTGGCTTGCTCAACACACCGGCGGGGCAGGCTACCGACGGCTTCCCTGGCATTGCCTTCACCGGCGGTCTCGATTCCCCAACCAACGAGGGAAACTACAACTGGCACGCTCAGGAAAACAATACCTACACCGTCATGGACAACCTGGAGTTGGAATACGGCAAACACAACTTCACCTTCGGCGGTCAGGCCGTTGAAGTGCAGTTCAATACCGGGACGACCACCAACTCCACGCCGCTTCAATACACCTTCTCGTCTGCATCAACGGAAGGATATTCCTCGACCGGCGCCGGGCTTCCCACGGGTTCGTCCTTTGCCAGCTATATGCTGGGTGCCGTCAATAGCAGCAGTGTGAAGGTCGGCAGCCCGGAGTTGGGTGCGCGCTGGTTCAGCCCTTCCTTCTGGCTGGAGGACGACTATAAGGTGACCCCCAAGCTCACCCTCAATCTGGGCGTGCGCTGGGATATGTTCGGATCTATTCACGAGGCTCATGACCAGTTCACCTGGCTGAACCCGGGCGGGAGCAATCTAAACACCGGGAACCGCGGAACGCTTGCCTTTGCCGGCGGCGCAGCCACCAATAGCCCCTACACCGGCTTACATTCGCCCTCGCAGATGTGGTATCGAAACTTAGCACCGCGTATCGGGCTGGCCTATGCGATCGACAGCAAGACCGTCATTCGCGCCAGCTACGACGTTGCCTTCGCACGTGGAGACTGGACCGCGGGTGGTGGAGGCCAGTCCGGCTCGCCTTCCACGATGGGACTTGTCCCTTCGGCCTCGGCTCCCAGTGGCGTCAGCAACGCACCTTCGTTCTATTGGGATGCCAGCTCATGCGCCAATGGAGTTGCAAACGACGGCTTTACGCCCTGCGGCTGGACGGGAACGGTAACGACGCCTGCGACGGTGATCGCTCAGGAAGTGGCGAAGGGCAACATGCCCGTTGGAGCCACCCTGGCTGAGTTCGGTACGGCCGAAACGGCGTTGGAAAAGAACTCGAACAATGGGTCGCCCATTTACTTCGATTCGTATCTGGGATCGCGCTCTCCGGAGTACATCAACTGGACCTTGGGCATACAGCGCGCCATCACCACCAACATGACCGTCACTCTTACTTATGTCGGGAGCCAGGGTCACTTCATCTCCGCGCCCAAAGCAAATTACCAACGCAACAATGGGCTCCCCGAGTCCATGGCCGCGCTCGCTGGCTACACTCTCACTACCAGCAATGGGTCAACCCAGACACCATGCAGCGGCAACACCTGCCTCTACCCGGTTCTAGGCCAGAAGGCAACAACTGCCTACCTCTCGATGGCGCAGGCCGACGGATTCACGCCGCCGAATCCCTACACCAGCGCCTCCAACTACTACGCCAGCAATAGCGTATATCAGTACTATCAACCTTTCCCCCAATACAGTGGCGTCAGTGACTCCACCAGCTTTGTGGGCAACGAAAACTGGAATGCGCTCGAAGCTAGCGTCCGGCAACGTCTCTCAAACGGCCTGAACGTCATGGTCAACTACACCTGGTCCAAGTCCATCGACGACCTCGGGACCTTCCGCGTGGGAGACAACACCCGCCTCGATCGTTCGATCTCCGCGGCGTCCCAACCTCAAAGCCTCACCGCGACGGCGGTCTATAAATTGCCCATCGGCCGCGGTCACTGGGGAGGAGATAACTTCGTGTACCGCTCCATCGTCAGCGATTGGACTATCTCGGGCATCGGAATCTATCACTCCGGCCTTCCGATCCTGGCCACGGCAAGCGGTTGCGGTGGCGCCGGAATTTTGGGCCAGTGTATGCCGAGCGTTGTCGCTGGCCAGCCTGGCCGCCAGTACAAATATGGCAAGACGTCCACCGGTGCCCCGGTAAGCTGGGATCCCAACAACGCCAACTATATCGGGAAGGTGCAGTACATCAACCCGAATGCCTTCACCGTAAACAATGGCGGCACACCGACAAACTACGGGACAACCTCTGGACAGGCCATCTTTGTTGGCAACGGCCCCGTCCTGTATGTCCCGGGCAAGGCAGCTCGCGTGGCGCCTATCAAAGGCATGTGGACACAGCCCACCTACAACGTGGATCTGTCCCTCAAGCGGGTCTTCCCGATCTATCGCGTGCTACAACTCGCAATTGGAGTCGATATGTCGAATGTTACGAACCACGTAGTGCTCAAGGGACCGAGCGCCTCAGTAGCAGCTGGCAGCAATCTGACGTTCGGTACCATCACCGGCGTTGCGAATTACCCTCGCGACGTTCAGGGATCGGCGCGCATCATCTGGTAGGTTGCCGCCCATCACTATTCATCGCAGGAGATGGCAAGGGTAGAGTCAATCCAAGCCAACAGCGTGGAGGAAACTCGACCACTGTATAGTTGCGAAGTTGTTGAGGTTGCGGGGTAGAAGGGCCTCTGGGCGTTCCGGAGGGGGCCTTTCTACCCCGCGGCGCGTTCGCCAGTGCGTGTGGATCAGCGAGTGGTAGGTGCTTGGCCGACCGCTCGACCACCGACCAGGTCGACCAGTCGGTCAGGGTCTCGCCCTTGACGTTGCCGTCTTTGAGGGCCGGGAGCAGGAGACGGCCGTCTTCGACGTTGCCTGCAATTATCCGGGCGTCTATCTCGTGCTTGACCCATGTCGCGATCGCCACGGTGCGTATCCGCCCTCCCCTGCCGCGGAGTTCGGCGCCACCTACGCAATACGATCCCTCTCAACGTCCTTTCCGGAGGCATTCACTTGAGCTACAGTAACTGCAAATCCGCCCGTAAACACGGGCCGAACCGAACCACGCAAGCCGAAATTTCCAATTACTTTTGGCTCAGTTAAACGGGTCGGGTCACGACGACTCCTCAGTTTGGAGAGATTGTCAGTGTTCCGGGATCAAGCGCGACTTCGTAGTAGCCGGCTCCGTTCCACTGAAGAACGTGACCTCCCTGCTTGAGCGTGCCTCCTCTCACCGTCACGCGCACATACTTTCCTCTCGGAAAATTTGCGGGTAGTTTCCACGTGACGATGGTGTCGGTTCCGGATTGTGTGCTCGTGGCGAGGGTCAGGGCCTTCTGTCCGGCCCAATAGCCGCCGACGTTCACCATGCTGTCGATCCAAATGTCACCAAAGGATTTAGCATGATTCATGCTCGCGATCACTTCCGAAGCCCTGACCCCGCTATCGTCAAGCATGTGCATCAGGAAAATCTGCCATTTGCCGGCTCTTCGAGCTGCGTCAATCTGTGCGTCGATCGTGCTTGCCGTTGACCCGTCCGGTACACCGTAGATCGGCAGATTGTACGGATCGGTGCTGTCGTTAGGCCCAATCTGTCCTGGCCATACGCCGCGATTCAGGAAGAATCGGGTCTCTGCCACGTTATCCCATCCTGTGTCCCCGTACGGCGACGCTGTAGTCCAAACATTGCTCACACCATAGGTCGATTTAATGTAATCGGTGCACAGGTCGTATTCGGCTTCCAAACTGCCCGCATAGGTCCCGGCACAACTTGTGCCATTAGCGCGGCAGTGATGTGCGGTGTGATTACCGAGTTCATTTCCGTCTTGAGTTGCCTGGGTCCACGTGCTGACATGTCCCGCGTTCAAGTTGATGAAGAAGGTAACGCGCACGCCAGTGGCGTGAAGCTGCGGATAGTAGGACGCCTGCGAACCGTCGTCAAAGGTATAAGTTACTGCGGACTTGAGCCCCGCCCAATCCAGAACTCTCAGACCTCCTGGGGCTCCCGAAGGTTTCGAAAGTCCGCTGGCAGGCAGAACCGGCAGTCCGCTACTCGCAGTTCCGTATCGTGCAGAAGTTGTCGTAGGCGTATTGCTGTCGCTCGTATAGTCGATGCTGGAGCCAGAAGTGGTTGCGTTGATCGTGATTGGCTGCGTGCTGGAATATGATCCGGTGGCGGGTGTGAATGTCGGCGTCGCTGCGACGGGGGTTGTGGATGGAGTAGGAGGCTTCGCAGAACCAGCGCGTCCCCATACGAAACACACAACAAGAGACACAAGAGTAGCTGCTTTGAGGTATCTCGTTGATCCCCCGATCGTCGACAAGCCGAATAACGACGTGCTCTTCATGAAGTGGTTCCCCCTTAGGAATGGTTATCAAACAAGACGTATTGCTTCTGCCCTGGCTTTCAAAGGTGGGTTCTAAGTATCGAGCCCGATGCGAATCTCAATTAGACAAGCTCGCGGGGCGGCATGATGAAGGATGGCCCCGCGAGCGAGAATGAGAATAAGGAACCGGCCTACGCTAGTTGGTGCTGGTCCCCCAAAGAATGCCTCTGCCGGCTCCGCTGAAATAGACCGTTCCGAAGGTGCGCATGTCTCCGGTGACATGGTCGATTCCGCCATACTGGTGAGCATCGTCATTGATCCGGATCCACGAAGCGCCGCCGTCGGTGGAGCGGTATAGTCCCCACTGCCCGCTGATGGTGCCGGCGATGAAGAGAGTCAGTTTGGACGAGCCGGTTGCAGCCTTTCCGTAGCCCAGTGAAGTCGATTTCTGGACGCCAGTGACCAAGGTCAACTGCGGTGAAGCAGCCGAACCCGTGTTGGTGTAGAGTCCGTTAGCGTTTCCACCCGCCGTAAACCAGAGATCGCCCTGGGCGTCCGGCAGCGAATAGAGGGTTGGGGCGTCCGTAAACGCAGCCGCAGTGGGCAGACCGGTCTGAATCGTGGTAAAGGTCACGCCGTCGTCAGTGCTCATGGTGAGAGCCCCGGTGCTCCCGCTATATCCATAGAAGACGCCAGCCTTCGCACGATCGGCTACAACCTGCGATTGCGCCGGGATTCCTGTCGAGGCCGTCCAGGTCTTTCCGCCGTCCTTCGAGTACCAGACAGATGTGGTGTCCTGGGTTGCCCAAACGATCGACGTGCCATCGGCCGCGATCGCGATCGAGCCTCCGCCCGTCTTTGTCCCGGTTGGCATTGCGGCGAAACCAGCCCACGTGATGCCGCCATCCGTTGAGATCACACCAAGCGGCGTGGCGCCATAGGTTCCGTCCGATGCGCGAAGCACAGTCGTCGGCGTGTTCTGCTCGAAGTCCATAGACGTCGGCATGGCCGGCGAAACCTTGTAGTTCCCCTGCGCCGGAGAGACGGTAAGGTCCGTATGCGCGAAACCGTAAACGTCGCCGATTCCGCTGACCAAGATGGTATTTCCAGAAGGTGGAGCGAGCAGGACATTGACGGCCGTCTCCTCGATACCCTCGTCCTCGAACTTCCAGTCGACAATGCCCACCGAACTGGCGCTCGGATCGGCGTGCGTCAGATCGTCCGTAATCCACAAACCTCCGCCGAAGGTGTAGATGGCGTGATCGGGATTGAACGGGTCGATCACAAGACCCGAATTCCAGTTGCCGGTCGAGACCGTGCCTGGGGCGCCAACATAAGGCGCATTTGTGTTGCTGTGCGTGGCAAGATTCGGAGAATTCGAGTTGGGCAGGCTCGGGATCTTTTCCGAGGAAACATCGCGCCAGGTTGCGCCATCGTCGGTGGAACGATAGATGACGTCGCCGGTCGGCCAATACTGGTTGAGCGTGCCGACCATGATGGTTCCGGCATGGTTGGGATCGACCGCGACGCTGCCGTAACCCTGTTCGTTGCTCGGGCCGCCTACGTTCACGGGCAGTGCAATTTGCGTCCAGGTTCCCGAGGTCCAGTTCGAGCCTGGCGTGAATTTCCAGAGCTGGCCGACGGTATCCCCATCCGATCCTGCACCGTCGCCATAGATCATGTAGATAGAACCATTGGGGCCGAGCTTTGCCTGCATCGGCGCCAGCGGCGTGGCTGCTGTCGCGAACGACGGCTGTCCGGCAACCGCCGGCCAGGGGCTCGTCGTCGAGCCGCCGTTCGTGGTCACATACAACGCCTGCGAGTTGCCGTTGACTCCCGTGCCGGCAACGGCGGCATAGACAACGGGAGTGGCCGAGCCCGAGGAACCGCTCGACTTGATGGGAAGCACCGACACAACGCCCATCGGCATGAAGTTTCCTCCTCCGATCGAAACCGAAGTCACAACCGTCAGGCCGGACGCCTGCGGCCAACTGCTTCCCGAGTCCGTCGAAATCCGGAGTCCCGCTTCGCGTGTCCCGAAGTAAACGATGCTCGGCATGTTGGGATCGACGGCGATGCGCTCTCCGTCTCCGCGGCCGGGGTTGTTCGAACCATTCTTGAAGTTCAGCGGAACAGTCTTGAACGTCGCGCCCATATCGTTGGAGACCAGCATTTCACCGTTTCCGGCCCAGGAGTCGGAATACAAGCCCGCTGCAACGTAGAGCTTGTTCGGATTGGTCGGATCCAGGCCGATCGCGTCGCCGCCATTAAAGAAACTATCCGACAGCCAATCGAGCAGCGGAACCCATTGCTTGTCGTTCGGGCCCCAGCGGTAGATGCCTCCGATATCGGTACGCGCGTACATCAGGTTCTGCTGCGTGGGATGGAAATAGACCCCGGGGATGTAGCCGCCGGCGAGGATCTTGACGTTGGTGAACGAGTACGACGGCGTTCCCGATGTTCCCCCTGCCACGTTCAGCGAGACCGTGGCAGTGGCGGAATTGAAGTCGGCAGTATCGGTCGGCGTGAACGTCACCGAGAGGGTCTGCGATCCAGCCGTGTTCATCACCGTGCCCGCAGCAGGCGTGTAGGCGAAGGCGCCCGGCACGCTTGCGCCGCCAAAGCTGGCTGTCGCGTCCAACTGCGTCGCGCTCAGCGCCGTGCCCAGGCTCACGGCTGCCGGCGCATTCCATGTAATCGTGGGCGTATCTTTATTGACCATAATCGTATTGGTCGCCGTTCCCGATAGCGCCTTGGTGGGGTCGCTTGGTGTGAACGTCACGGACAGCTTCTGCGAGCCCGCGCCAAGCACCGTTCCCGCGGCTGGCGAATACGCAAACGTGCCCGGATAATCGGCAGTGGCATTCAACTGGGTGGAACTCAATGCTGTCCCGTAGGTAATCGCCGCCGGAGCAGGCCATGTGATCGTCGGCGTGGCCGGAGAAGAAGATGTTGAACCTCCGCCTCCCCCACCGCTGCAACCCATGACAAAAGTAGTGAAAATGAAGGCAGAGAGCAGAAGCCGCCGAACAGACATGGTGGCCGGTTCCTTTCGGAGTGGAGTGATCATTAAGACAGGCAATTCCGCAAGGAGCCACACACGGTCGTGGCCCCTTCCACGAGGATTTAACTTCGAGACCGCACAGATCCTATCAAGCGAATGATGTCCTGACGAGGATAAGGATGTACAAAAGCGTACAAGAATGTACAAGAATGTTACGGCTGTAAAGCTTTTACAATCAGCATGTTGCGAACTTGTTACAGCTTCTGTTCGACTCGCATTGTTGCTCTCGGATCAGATGGATCACGCCTATGCAATACGGCTCAGTTGCCACATGCGCCAAGCCACCGGCGGACGTGATATCCGCATCACCGGCATCTTCAGCTTCAATCACCACTGAAAGCATCGCCGTAGAATCCGCTGACGACACCTCGGCGTTCCGCCTTGTCCGCTCCGTGTGATTGGCAAACCTGCCTCGCGATGTCTAGTCCGATAGTTGCAACGATCTTCATGGCCTCTACTCCTCGTGGCGAGCTTACCAACTCGCTTCTACGAGGCGCGTCGATCCCATTAGGTCACTGGCTCCAGACAATAGCGTCAGTTCCACGATCAGCTGCTTCTCTTCAACCGACCACCGTTTGCGACCCATACGCCAAGCATCAAGCCCTAACCTTCACTCACGCCAGAAGGAAACTTCGAACGCTTACTCTCGTCGTCGGTAAGCGTGGTCTACAAAATATTTTCTGCCACTCTGAATACCAACAGCACCCAAAACAGCCATCTGACCAAAACGAAGAAAGCCACCTCCTGAGCGGCTTTTGCAACTTGCTGATTGTAATGAGGTTTATGGCTCCTGAGGTAGGACTCGAACCTACAACCCTTCGGTTAACAGC
>VFSW01008483.1_pt1 | contig 14744 bp, 34 predicted proteins | sample 5358111 | NCBI WGS metagenome assembly VFSW01 (sample SAMN11554181, study PRJNA540505) | mine drainage metagenome | isolation source: sediment from site ElyBrook_90M | place: USA: Ely Copper Mine, Vershire, VT | collected 2017 | reverse complement strand
ATATACATATGGTGTTGGATCTCCTGAACAATCAATGATTACACATTCTTCAAACGGAATAAGATTTCCGCCTTCGATATCATCAATGCGAGAATCACTTAATACAGCTTTGTACAACAAACTGGAAACAGTGTTTCATCGAATGATTAGTGCTAAGATAGCATATGAAAAGGCTGGTGGTAAATACGATGGGTGGAAAACATGAACGTAAATGATTTTATGGATGATAAGTCTGAAATGATTCTCGTACAGGGAATTGGCCAGATGCGATTAGATCAAGCAAAGAAACGCATTCACCAAATGCTCGAAGAGCTTACTGAACGTGTTGGCGAACTAGTTCAAACACCTACAGCTGGTGACCAACTACGTTGGACAGCCATAAAGACTCTACTTGATCGTGGCGTGCTACAGGCATACGTAGATGCAGTTGCAGCAGCACAAAGGAAACAACACTAATGTTTACAAAAATGATTGACTTCTTCTGTTGGTAGGATGAATATGTTTTCAAAGATGATTGATTTTTACTGTCGTTAGACAGCATTGCCCGATTGGCGGAATTGGTAGACGCGGTAGATTCAAAATCTATTGCCGAAAGGCGTGTGGGTTCGAGTCCCTCATCGGGCACCAATTTAAGTAACAGGATCGGTTAGGACCAATTGAGGTCCGCCTGGTCCTCGACGCACCATAATATTTCCATCGTGGAAGTCTGGTGATACGTCAGAATCCTTCTTAATCAAATCACGAAGGATGATCATAGCCTCTTTAAGCTTTGGATCTTTGATATACGTAGCGACGCTTTCGCCGTATGTGCAGCACTTCTCCATTGCCTTGAGCAATACAAAACCAGCCGTGCCCTTACTCTTCAGTGAGACTTTGTCTCGGTGCTGAGATGGGACTACTTCCTTTCTACGTGCTACATACTCTTTTGCAAATCCTGCAAAGTTGAAGAACAATCGTTCACCAAGCATTACGCACTCTTCCGCAGACAGCGTATCAAAATCCAACAACCTTTCCATTTCGACCTTGTACATTTGATTACCCTGCTTATCGCCTAGGACTTGTACACCATAGATTTTTGGAAAGAATGGATTGCGTTGGATACGATCACTCTTGGCAATCGCTGAAATGTATTTGAAATACGAGTCTTGTTTGACGTCTTCGACTTTACGAGTGATACGAGTTGCAGTACCTGGCTCATCATTATCGATGTAGGTTCTAGCTGAACCACCACCATGAATCTCCATATTTTCTGTATCTTGTGGATGCAGCTTCTTCATTGCTTTGTACGGATCAAGCTGTTTAGCTTTTCCCTTAGCAATCAAGTCTTTAGGGGTGATGGTTGTCAACTCATTCAATTTCATGGTATTGTATTTAGTGTATTCATTCGAGCTATCGCAGGTACAGAAGGTGAAATCCCTTCAATCTGAGGAAGTTCGCGACACGCCGGGAGTTCGTGGCAGGTGTAAGCCGTTATGACCACGAGATACCAAAAGGCGGCGTGCAACACAAACAGACCGTAGGCAAGCTCCAGTCAAGTAGGTCGGGTAGTGGCAGTAGAGGAATGATAGCATAGAACAGAATCGCGGCTACGGAATGAACACACTAAATAGTTTCTTTCACTAGGAGATCACAATGAAAATGTTAATCGAGATTCGAGCCGCTGAGGGCGGTGATGATTCGAAGCTTTTCGTTGGCGACCTCGCAAACGCATACCTCAAGATGGCCGGCAAGTTCGGCTGAAAGAGTTACGTTAGCGACAGGAAGCCATCCGAGAAAGGCTTCCACATGATTGTTCTAACGTTTGAGGGCAACAATCTACAACAACTGCAAAACGAAGCTGGAGGCCACAGAATCCAGAGGGTGCCTCCAACAGAACGTAATGGACGTGTTCACACGAGCACTGTGACTGTTGCTGTGATGGATCCATCCAAACCTACGAATGACATCTACTTGAAGCGAGCAGAAAGCGACTTCAACGTGGAATGGTATTCTGGTTCAGGTAGTGGTGGACAACACCGTAACAAACACATGAACAGTTGTAGGCTGACTCATCTACCAACTAACACGGTTAGAACAGCACAAACCCGTAACAGGCAATCCTCGTACAGAGACGCAATGGATAGCTTGACAGCGCATTTGGATAACTTGTATAATGCCGAACGCCGCAAGGTGTTTGATGGTATACGGAAAGACCAAATGGGATCTGGAATGCGTGGTGACAAGACTCGTACGTATCGTTTTAGAGACGATCGAGTTGAGGACCACGAAACAGGCAAAGGTGCATCTGTACGGAAAGTAATGCAAGGCAACTTTGATTTGTTGTGGAGGTAATATGGGCGAGTTTCATTATCGTGTTCCAATGGAACACATGAATAAGCCAGGTGAGTGGGTGCTCGCTCTCAACTATCGAGGACAAGCACCACAAACAATCAAATGTCCTGATTGTAACGGCATAGGTCATTACACTGGCTTTCGAGCCATGCACGATGACGAACCTGAAAAGTGTAAGCAGTGCTATGGATGCGGACAAGTTCGCAATCCTGAATGGGTTGAACCAAAACCACCACAATGGTTAGTTGACCAACTGTCAAAGGTCATGTGCGAGATGCATGGAACAAGGTTCAAGAATGAGGAGTTTAAGCTAACATGACAAAGCGAATCGTCGAAGTGTTTCCTGATTACTGTTCGACTGGACTATGGCTCGTAAACGAATGCGATTGCCACAAGCTCCAGGAGATTAGAAAAGAAGAAACATTCGGTGATCATGTTTGTGTCGATCCTGAAGAGGTTGGAGTATCGAAAGGTCTTCAACTTGCCTTGAAGTATTGGCATGAGATTTGGGAATTCAATATAGCTGATTCAGGAGACGATTCCACGTGGACAATGAAAGGCCGGCCATCTCAGGCATACGTTGATCGATGGGTTGAAGATGGTCGGAAGTTAGCTGCACTGTTGAGTGCGGAAAGTGATCAATATGAATTTATCTACAAGCAGTCTAAATACTGACATGAAACTCATCGAGATTGCAAACCCTAATGAAGAAAAGAAGGAACAAGAAGTTCCTGCCTTGCTTCGTCCGCAGGCTGGCCCAAAGTTATCACGACGTGAACGCCGTAAGATTGCACATCAAATTCGATTAGGCCAAAAGCCTTCATTCTTCAAGAAACAAGCAGAATAAATTTGCCAGTGTGGCGGAATTGGTAGACGCGGGAGGTTTAAACCCTCTTGCCCTAACGGGCGTGCAGGTTCGAGTCCTGTCATTGGTACCAGATAAACCTTGAAGACGATTTTTGGGTTTCGGTAAACTCCATACATATGTTAACGAAAGATGAAATCTACGGCATTGTTGCAATAGCTATTATTGCTGGCTGTGGAATTTTTGGCCTTATAGTCATTGGAAAACATTATGTGTGCGGTTAGTGTAATATACGATTATGGAAGAGAGATGGATCCAAACGGTTGGGATGACTCAACACGTGAGGCATTTCGCAAGCTAATTCGTGATGCAATGGAATTTGACAAGAAGACTGGGCAACCTGATTGTGAAGATCCTGAAAAGATGAAGTGGTGGCGTGGGATAGAAGAGGTTAAGTAAGGATGAACAATCATGGCAAAAGAATACATTTACACAAATCCAAAGACAGGCAAAGTCCTGTTTCGCTCAATCGAGCCAAACTACGTTTCGAAGGAAACGGTTGATCAGAAAGTAAAAGAGAAGACTGGACAAGATCCACGTCTCGATCGTCAAAATATTGAATGCACGATTCGGGTTGTAGCAGAAGCTCCTGGTCCAACATTAGGTCGCTTCGATAAGAACAAGAAATTAGAGAATCCAACGAAGAGAAAGTGATGTTACGAAAGGAACGTATTTCTGACAAAGTGTGGGTAGTATACGGTGACAAAGCACCAGATGTTGCAATAGAATTTTTTCGATTCCAAGAGTATTATTAAAATGCTCTTCTGAAAGGTCAAAGAGGACTTTGCTTTCAAGACATCGATCGCTGGTGGGAACAACATCGCGATAAAGACGAAACAGAACTCTACTACACATACTGGGCTGGCTTTAATGTTCCTGGTAAGGTAATTCTCGAGCTCGTTCGTTCACACAACTTTAGAATAAAAGCTTCTGGCTGGCATGATGAAGAAACAGAATTTCTCAAGTTGATTGAAGACCTATCAGTCGAAGATATCCTTGATAGTTACTTTATTGGAATGTGGAAAGAGATTGACAACGTTCTTGATCATGAAGTTGCGCATGCGTTCTTTGCAACTATTCCTGCTTACAAGGCTGAGCAGATGAAGAACTTAAGTGAGTTCCCACCTGACCTATACAAAGAAATGTCAGGTAAATTGGTTGCAATGGGCTATCATCCCGATGTCGTCCAAGATGAAATGCAAGCCTATCTTTCAAGTTATGTCGACAATCTCGAAGATGTGTTTGACAATGATACGTACAAAGATTATTCATCTCCGTTTGTCGAAGCACTTCAAAGATATCGAGCACTTAATACACCTACATGATTTGTACATCTTGCAAAACATCAAAGCCAGAAATTGAGTTTCGTTTCCGGAATAAAGAAAAGGGCATTCGGCAAACACAATGCAAAACCTGTTGTCGCCGTGATGGCAAGAAGTATTACAAACAAAATCGTGTTCGTCAAATGCGTAAGCAGATTAAACGAAACAATGCACAACTAAAATGGTTTGACGCTTTCAAAGAAACACTTTCATGTGAATTGTGTCCTGAGACATACAAACCGTGTTTAGAATTTCATCATGTAAACAACGACAGAAAAGGTGACAAGCCAATTTCCAGACTGCGTACATTCGGTCGTAAACGATTATTTGCAGAACTGCAAAAATGTGCTTGCTTGTGTAGTAATTGTCACAGAAAAGTTCATGGTGGTGTCTTATTCCTACCCAAACATCGCCCCTATAGCTTAACGGATAAAGCACTCGACTTCGAATCGAGAAGATGGGAGTTCGAATCTCTCTAGGGGCGCCAAATTCCCCTAATTTCAACTGGTTAAGACCGTTGATTTTTCTTTTTACGAAAAATAATATATACGCGTGCAATGCTCCTCGGAGGTTGCACTTTTAACGGACGCTCGTAAGAGGTCCACAACATTATATCGCTTTTAGGAGGATATTTTATGAACGAGTTAGATCGTCTTTTCGATGCCCTATGGGCAAACACAATCGGCTTTGATCCTGTCTTCACGCGCGCTTCAAGGCCGCATGAGCGTGCGTTCCCTCACTACAATATCGTCAAGAACGATGACGACCACTATGTCGTTGAGCTCGCTCTTGCTGGATATGGTCCTGATGATGTTGAGATTACTTGGCTCCCAGGTAGCATCACCGTCAGCTCTGCTCTCAAGCAGAAGGACGTGAAGGACGAGACACAAGTCTACCGAGGAATCGCAAAGCGTGAATTCCGTATGACACTTCCACTTGCACAGCATGTTGAAGTTGGTGCTACAGAGTTCATCAATGGATTGCTCCGAGTTGAACTTGTCCGCAACATTCCTGAAGCTGCAAAGCCACGTAAGATTGCAATCGGTTACAGAAACGAAGCTCTGCTTACCGACCAGTCGAACGTTGTCTCACTTCAACAGAAGAAGCTCGCCTAAAATTCTACGCAATGTAGAGTAAAGAAGGGGTGCGCAATGCACCCCTTTCTTTTTGTTGTCCTGTTTACCCTCTTTATTGTATACTTTCACCATGAATGATATCCCAATGTTACCGGAACATGATTGTTTTGGAAATTTAACGCTGCCCATAGGAAAGGCAGGAGATTTCCTCACTGTCAGTGGAACTGGTATTGCGTTTGCGCAAGATTCGAACCGGCAGAATGTTGTGACATTTGGCCATGATTTTCAAACTGCAATTCATAAAGAAATTAAGTCGTACTTGAAGCACAATCTCGAGATCGATATGTTTCGTTGGAAAGATGATAGTGAACACATTACTGTACAAGTCGTTCTGGACGGAAAGGTTCTATCCGAAAAGACATTCCTTTTAGGCTAAAGGTTTATGAGCAACAAAAAACTTAACACACACGAGATTATCGGCGGTCCTGGGATTTCAGTATCGTCTTATGACAATAATATGACATCTCAGTATTTGGGAGGTGAATACTTTGATATCACAAAGACCCAGACGATGGTCCAATTGGACCTGTTACAACTCCAAGGTCAGATGGACATGCATTTGACTGGTGGTGGTAGACAAACAATTCTGAACACCCTTCAACCATCAATTGAAGCACAGGTGCAACAGATTTTGAAAGAGAAGGTTCGATTTGAAGTGATCTCCTGGTTTGATGAGGTTGGACAACCAGGAGCAACATGTCAGATTTATTTTAACGACAAACTAATCGCGGAGAAATCTTCCGATAAGGACGGTACACATGAAAATCCTGAAATTTAATGGAGGACAATTATGAAAACATTTGTATTTTTAATGTTGATAAGCACGGGAGTGGTGGCACAAACTATTCCGTTGCCTCCACTCCCTCCACTCCCTCCGCCGTTGCCACCAGGCCCATGCGGTTACTTCGCTTGCCCGCCACCTCCTGGACCTCCGAACGGACCATGTGGTAAACCAATCTGTCCAGTACCAGTACCAGCACCAGCACCAAAAGGAAATTAATATGAAATATTTCGTCACGCTTTTACTTCTCGCAATCTCGTCCACATCGTTTGCTGACGCGTCACTTGTTCAAGGCTCCATTTCAGGAGCTGAACGAATGCTCTCTAGCGCAGATGCTCAAGGCGCAACGCTTGGCCAAGCCAAGGCTTCAATTGTTGAGCAGATCAATACTTGGCAAGCTGCTAAAACCCAGTACGAGGCAACAAACGCAGCACTTGTCGCAGAAACTTCGCAGTATGAGGTTGCTGCTGCAAAGAACCGCGAATGGGGAAATTCGGTACTTCCGGAAGTTGCCCGTTACAACGCTCAGTGCAGTGGCACAGGTGACCAGAACTACGTTAATCAGTGCAACAACTGGAAGAACCAGCTCGAACCTATTCGTGAACGGTACAACGCTGATGTTGAACGTGTGAATGCCTGGAAGGCTCAGCTTGAACCAAAAATCCAAACCGACAAGGCTGAGCACGATCGATTGGTGGCCGAATGGACTCGTATCTACAATCTTGGGATGGAGAACGAGCGTCAAGGCCAAGCATATCTCGCAAAGCGCAAACAGATTATCGATGAAATTACCCAGCTTGTGAATAATTTTAATACACAATGTCAAACTGCTGTTGATAGTGGAAATAAGGAACTTGCTTCCGAAACATGCGGTCAAGCATTTGACGGCAACGCAATTCATCAAATTCATATTCCCGATTTTCCTTCACCACAGTGGACTTCGTGGGGTATGACAAAGAACTAAGAGGTGAAGTATGGCAACATTTGAAGCAAAAGTTTACAAGCTCACCATTGAGCCACATCCCAACGCAGACAAGCTCGAGCTTGCAGTCGTTGGGGACTATCGTGCGGTCGTAGGAAAGGGATTGTACAAGACAGGCGACTTGGGCGTTTACGTTCAGGAAGGCTCTGTCGTGCCTGAGTGGCTATGCAAGAAGTACGACTGGAAACTTGCAGGTCCAAAAGCAGATCGTGTCAAAGCGATGAAGCTTCGTGGTGCATTGTCTCAGGGCATTATTATTCCACTCGATATCTATCCGTTCCATACGTACATTGACCAGGTAGGTCAAGACTACAAAGGTCAACGCGTTGGCATTGAGAAGCCTACAGGAGAAAATAGTTCTGAAGTTAAACTTGCACTCGAAGGAACGGATGTGGCGGAATTCCTGGGTATCACAAAATATGAGCCACCCATTCCTGTCCATATGTCAGGTGAAGTGTATAATGCTCACGGTTACACACTGAACTACGACATCGAGAACATCAAGAAGTATCCTGATGTGTTGCAGGACGGTGAGATGGTTCTGATCACGGAGAAGCTGCACGGCACGTGGACTTGCTTTGCGTTTCATCCAGACATTCCACACCCAATTGTTACATCAAAGGGATTAAGTGCACAGGGGCTTGCGTTTAAATTTAATGATGCAAACGCAGACAATTTATACATTCGTTCGCTGTTGAGCACAGCTGATGTCAACGGGAATGATGCTCTCGATAGACTCCAGAAAGAGTTTGTTGGCAATCTTCCTTTCTACATTCTTGGTGAGACATACGGAAAGGGTGTTCAGGACTTAGAGTATGGTTTGTCAAAACCACACTTCCGTGCATTCGACATTTACGTGGGCGAGTGCAATACGGGTGCTGGTCGTTACCTGAGCGGACACGAGTTCACGTCTGTCTGTCGTAAGGCAGGCATTGAAACCGTTCCTGTATTGTTTCATGGTCCATACACACGCACCATGGTTGATGCACTGACAAACGGTCAGGACAATATTTCAGGTGCACATATCCGTGAAGGTGTTGTAGTTCGTCCGCTACTTGACGAGCGTAGGCATCATGGTCTTGGGCGTGTGATCTTGAAAAGTGTTAGCGAAGCATATCTTCTTCGTAAAGGCAATGCCACGGAGTTCAACTAATGAGCAAACAACTCGAACAGTTAGTCAAGGAGCTGTTCGAGCTCGTTGACTCAGTGGAATGTAGCGACAACAATCGCTACTTTCATCCAACGTCATTGCAGTTCGCTTCATGTCGTGCAATGACTGGTCATCGCATTGGTCAGATCATTAACGAGATGAAAGAGATCGTTGGTGCTCCACCTCGCATGTCTGAAAAGGAAATGTATCTACTTAACAATCCTGATGGTTGTGGTGAGTGCCTTGGAAAAGGACATCACAGCATGGTTGAATGTAAGGTTTGTGGTGGATCAGGAAGCACTGATCCAACCGTTCCGATGATTTGCACGTGGTGCAACGGAACAGGGGATAAGACTAATCACGAACGCTACAGCGATGATTGTCAACGATGCGATCGACAAGGCCGCGTTTGGCCATGTAAGGATTGTAAAGGTGACAAGTGTGACAAGTGTGGTGGTCACGGAGTTATCCCAGCACACGATTGGTAGGCATAGAAAAAGGTGTTGTGAACCTAATCACAACACCTAATTGCTAATTACAAATAAAGCTTATAGGCTCTTTGTTACGTCGTTTGCAACTGTAGATGCGACGTCTGTCTTTACTGCTGCTACTTCCGTCTTAACGTCTGATTCAACACCAGCAAGTACTGTTCCTGCCGTGACTACCTTGTGTGCCTTCCATAGCTTGTATGCAACAACCGCTGCAACAACTACAAAACCAAGAATTACTAATTTAAACATGTTTTACTCCTAAAAATGCATTTCTGCTTTTCTATTTATGTTGACGTTTACAGGGTCTCGTAGTATCCTGATTCGTGCTGATTATTTTGAAATAAAGAGGTTCTTAAAATGCCCGGAGTTACCCTTAAGCATCCAAATGAGTCGTTCGAATCTTTGATGCGTCGATTCAAGAAGGCTGTAGAGAAGTCGGAGATTCTGAAGGTTCTTCGTGACTACGAAGCTTACGAAAAGCCTTCTGAAACGAAGAAGCGAAAAAAGGCAGCGGCTGTCAAGCGTTGGAGACGACAGCAGTATGAAATGTCATTACCAGCACACAAACGAGAGCAATTGCAAGAGGAAGGTGAAAAGTCAAATCGCTCTCAACGTTCACAGCGTCCAAGCAGATGAACAAAGGACGGTGTTGGGATAAGTTGCGGTGTCTATTTGGTATCTGCAAACTCTACACCGTCATTGTTACTGCAGGTGCCGGCTATCAACGAGCCGGCGTCACTATCAAAGCAACTGCAAAGGACGTGACTGTAAAAGTATGTACCGTTTGCAATTACATGCACGTATCCTGCGATGAAGATATCAATGTCACATACAAGCACGAACCCACGAGCAGCTGATCTCAAGCCAGGCATCTATATCCTCAACGGATTTGGTGATCTTGGAATTCATGGTGAACTTCGAAAGTACTTTGGTAAGGAAGTTGAAGTCATCAAGAAGTGCAAGTCAGGTTTGTACTATGTACGAACAGAACACGATGGATATTGGAGCATTGCAAAAAGCAATCTCGAAACGCCTGAGCAATATGCGGAACGCTTAGCACGTCCATGTGTTCCGTTCGATCCAACGAAATGGAAGGTTGAAGCTGCACAAGACATTGAAGCACACCATGGGCTTGATCTCGAACGAGAGATCGCCAAAGCACTTTACAAAGAGATTCTCAAATGATTTGGAAAATTGCACTCGGCATATTGGTATGGATCTTACTCGGCGTTGTCTGGATGTTTGCACATTGGGGCGATGCAAAGGGGTCATACAGAAAAAAGCCTTGGTGGGAATATCCAATCGACTGGGTATTGATGGCACCAATAATGCCTCTCGCATACTTGTTCGGCTGGATTTTTAACTCCGAGAACAAAATTATCAAGAGTAAGCCTGTGCAATGGGTATTTGGTTGTATATACGTAGCACTGGTGATGCCAATTGCCTACGCATTCGATAAGTTGAACAAATAAAGGAAGAGTCCCGTAGCGGTCCATCGGCGCTGCTTGGAAAGCAGATGGGTAGCGAAAGCTGCCACGAGAGTTCGAATCCCTCCTCTTCCGCCAATTCACTTGAAACGCTAATAAATACTCCCTGAAAGGGAGATATATGCGTTTTATTCAATTTCTAGTAGAAGCAGACAAGAACGGCGTTCCATATCAGAACGACTGGATTCGAAAAGCACAAAAGGCTGATCGCCAGCGTGCTCGTCGTGCAACTGCACAACGTGGTGAAGAGAACAAACAGAAGATGCAGGCAGCTACACAGAAACCGCGTGGCCGCATGGTTAACGGTAAATTCGTTCCGTACCCTGACCAACAAGGATCACCTCCACAGCAACCTAATCAACAGGCGCCACAACAAAATCTTGGACTTCCACAAAAACCGGCCGGTCAAATGGACACACTTGATTTTGACACAGGTGAAAAGCTCAAGGGACCAAAGGACCATCCAGCTGGATTAGAACAACGTTCACCTTCAAGAGGTCCCGATGTTGTTGAACTCAATCCCCAAGAAAAAGGTCTTGGGCCATTTATTAAAATTGCATCAGGTGATAGAGCGAAGGCACTTGAAATGATTTCGCTTATTGGAGCGATATACAAAGCGAAAAAAACAAATCCCCGTGTTCAGCTTCGTGTTCCAAAAATCGTTACTGGAAGCAGCGATCCTGAAAATATGGAAAAGCTGTTCAATGCCGTCAAGCGTGATTCACTCCCCCAACTATCCGCTGCATACCAAGAAATTAAAAAGGCAGCTGCTACAGGCCAAGCCGGACAAACTGGACAAACTCCTGCCTCTGGAACACAGAATGTTCCAGCAACACCTAACCAGACACCTGGTGGTAAAACAGTATTGCAGAGTTTGTTGAACAGAATCAAACAAGCTGCAAAGAGTCTTTCGCCAGCAGATATGGCTGCTGTCAAGAAAGAAGCGGAGAAGGCTGCAAAGAATGCAAAGCCCAATCCATCCAATAAACAGCAGCCAATAGGTAAGCCTGTTGTCACATCAGGTTAACATATAGTATAATTTTCAAATTCGGGGTGTTGGATAGCGGCTATTCCACTTGTTTTGGGTACAAGAAATCGCGAGTTCGAGTCTCGCCACCCCGACCAATTCGGTAGTCCTCCAGATGGAAGTTGATATATACTTCTTTCTGGAGGACTTATGAAAGTAGATTGGTCAGATGTGTCTAAACTCAAAAGCATAATTGCATCTTCGAACAACCGCAAACAAATTTTAACGAAGTTAGGATTCAATTATCACTCCATCTATGAGCATAGACGACTCAATAACTTCATCAAACAACATGAAGTAGATATCTCACACTTCAACAAGATTCCAGAAAAATGGAAGTTGCTTCCATCGATTATAAACGAATGCTATTCATATGCGGATGTTTTGAAAGCATTAAATCTTTCGTTGCACGGAAGCAACAACGAAACAGTAAAAAGATACATTGAGCATTTTAAGCTGGACATTTCTCATTTTTATCCTACTGGCGTAATTGGTGGTAGTACGGTAAAATATACCAACAAAGAAGTTTTCTGTAAGAATTCAAAAACGACTAAAAGTGTGATGCGTGGGAGATATCTAAAGATTCGAAAAGATACCTATCATTGTGACATTTGCAATCTAACGACCTGGCAGGGTGAAAATATTACCCTTGAAATTGATCACAAAAATGGTGATGATCGTGATCATAGATTAGTCAATTTGAGACTACTTTGTCCTAATTGTCATTCACAAACTGAAACTTACGGAAGCAGAAAGCCATGCAAACATTCACCCTCATTGTCGTTCTTTGTCTGACGAACAGTTTCTCTGGTTGTCCAAAAGATCAATCTCCTCCAAACAACACAATCCGTGTTGAGCACCTTTCAAAACAAGTTTGTGAAGCACGTCGAAGCGATCTTCTCGCAACTCACAACTACGTTGTCTGTGTTCCGGAAAGGACTTAAATTATGTTCGAGTGGTTCAATGGTCGCAATCTTGATAGAGTCGGAATCGCAGCTGTGATGGTTATAGTTACCTGCATTGCAGGTGCAGCTGTTTGTGGTCTTGTTGCTCTTGCAAAAAGTACACTAGCGTATATTCTGTCATGAATTTCAAATCAATCGGCGCTGCAGTTCTTGCGATCGCTATAATTCTCGGTTTCTTCTTTCTGTCATCGATTGTTGGAATGATCACGAGAGCGTCTCGTATCGGAGCTTGGATGCTCGCATGGACGTTGCATAACTTTATTGTTACGTTGATACTGCTGCTTGTAGGATACGTCATCTACAAAATTTTGCGTTCAAAATGAAAAAGCTGGTTTGTGTTCAATGCAGTCACCTGTCAGTTGTGTTGAGAGTTGTGAATGTGCTGCTCGAACAAACGAATGGTCGAACAATTAGCACATTCTTAGACAGATTTGGAAACGCAAAAGTATTTGTTGAAGTTCACGTAGAAGCTTCAACCGACTTACCAAATATTATTGAAGCGGACCGCTTCGAAGGAATTACGAAAAATGGGACAGAATGACAGCCTTGGCGATCGAATGAAGGCATACGAGAATACAACTCGTTTCACACTCCTTCGTCGCACACCTACGATTATTCGTCTTGACGGCCGAGCATTTCATACATTCACAAAGTGTCTGAAGCACTACGATGAATCGATGAAACAAACTCCGTTCAGCACAAAGATGCATGAAGTAATGTGCGTTACAATGCTTGGTGTCATGTCCCAAATGCAAAATGCTGTATTTGCATACACACAGAGTGACGAGATCTCAATCCTGTTACGCGATTGGGACAAGCATGAAACCGAACAGTGGTTCAATGGTGGTATACAGAAGATGTGATCTGTATCTGCAAGCGCAGCTAGTGTAATCTTCAACCACTTCTTCGAAGAGGAAGTTCGTCCGTCAGAATCGTATGCTGACCTCGCACAGTTTGACGCCCGCGTATTCAACCTTCCAGAAGCTGAAGTGATCAACTACTTCATTTGGAGACAACAAGACGCTACTCGCAACTCTGTTCAGATGTTGGGCCGCTTTCACTTCTCACAGAAACAGATGCACGGAAAGAATAATTCCCAAGTTCAAGATATGTTGATGTTGGAAAAGCAAATCAACTGGAATGATATCAATACTTGGATGAAGCGTGGTAGCGCTGCCTATCGCAATCCAGTTCCTGGAACAGAACGCAGCATGCCTTATATTATTGACGAGAATATGCCTGTGATTACATCTGATCGTGATTACGTTGGTCGCCATCTTGTTATTCAATCCGAAGTGAAAGAATAATGGCTACTCTCAAGCAGACCATTAAGTACGGAATGCTTCGTTATCCAACGCTGTTTCCGAACCCAGTGAATGTGCTAGAACACTTGTTCTGTGTGATCGGAAACGGTTATGAATGGATTGACGGAGAGCTTGTGGATCGGTTCGATCGTGTCGAAGGTACCGACAAGACAACTGAACCACTGACAATGAAGTATCCTGAAGAGGAAGAAGTTGAATCTGACTTGGCTGCGTTTGCTAAGTATATGGAAAAGCTTCACACCGAACGAAGGCTACAAGGGCTTGCGCAACGTATGCAAATGGAGTTCGTCGATAAGCACATTGACGAAATCATCGAGGCAAGTTCAACGGCTGTATACTTTGGATCTGGCCCTCGTGGCTATTACTTTCTGAAAGGCATCTCCATAAAGTATTCACACGGAATCAACTTTCCTGATGATATCAAGCCAGATTGGGCAGAAGGACTATACGAGTTCCTCGAGTATTGGCTTCAGAATTTGAGTACAGAATATGGTCCTCCGTCCAAGGACGGTGATGTTTCGCATTGGCCAGCAGATATTCAAGAAGCACGAAAGGCGCTGCTTGAAACACGCGAGCGTCTGCATCCAATCGTGTACAACGGCGAAACGTACCAAGAGCATAAGTAAATACGAAATACAACTCCAAAGGAATAAAACATGAACGCCAATTTACTTCATATTATCGCGGTAATTTCCAACCCACGCCGATTTAAAACTCGTTATAAACTTTTTGAAAATTTTGTTAGCCACGTCAATAGTTTTGGCATTCAACTTCATATCGTTGAATGTGCATTTGGAGATCGTCCTTTCCATCTTGCAGATAAAATTCCTCAAGGGGTTGACTACATTCAAGTCCGTACAAAAGATGCACTTTGTATGAAAG
>VFSW01008482.1_pt1 | contig 14744 bp, 15 predicted proteins | sample 5358111 | NCBI WGS metagenome assembly VFSW01 (sample SAMN11554181, study PRJNA540505) | mine drainage metagenome | isolation source: sediment from site ElyBrook_90M | place: USA: Ely Copper Mine, Vershire, VT | collected 2017 | reverse complement strand
ACGACGGGCATGTTGAAAGTTCTCCCCACATGCGCGGTGCGGCTGCGGGAAGAAGACCCGCTCTGCGAATCTGCAAACGCTCTAGGCGCGGCAAATAGGCCTGCGCCAAGACCGAATGCCTTCTGAATGAAGGTGCGGCGATTACCCATGGATTTCCTCGTTTTAGGAGACTGGTATCAGCAGGTTGCAGCGCGTGATGCGAATGGTCGCATCACGCCCGCGATGGCTCAAAGAGGAAAGGACCAGAACTAGATGCGGAGGGAGGAGCCGGGGCGTTGAGCGAGCGGACTACTACCGCTGTTTCGGCTGAATGCTGCGAAGGCGGCAGCACTGGTTGGTTCACAACTTCCAATAAGAGCGACCGACAAAGCAATCGTCGATACCAGAATCTTGCTCGAGCCAGCTTCCTTCTGCTCGACGCTCTTGGTGATCGCCGTCAACTCTATTCCACAGCTGGCATGGGTACAGGAATCACTTGAACTTAAGCTAGCCTGTTTGTCTTGCTCCATCGACATCCCATGACAATGAGCCATCGGCTCGGCAGTCCGCTTATCGCGGCAACCGGTCGAAGCCCTCATCAACGAGCAGCGCAAATCGCAACTTACCGTCATCGCCTGAACGCTGACGAGAAACAGCGATACTGCTATGAAGAGGAGCTTCTTAGCCATTTTCCACTAATTCCAATCGTCGAAGTCGCCCCTTGGGTCGGAGGGCACATTCATGCAGAAACGCTGGTCCGCTTTCAGCGTTGATTTTGATCGTAGCACTGGCTTCTTTGATGGCGCAAAGATGCGGGTGTGTTGGCTCAAAAGCTGCGCCGGCATCCGTTAAAACTACCGATCCATCGTGTGGCGAGCGAAAAGCATCATGTTTCAGCTTACTTTGCAGCTGTCCGATCTACTTCGTAAATCGTTCCCAGAAGCGGATCGCGTTTTCGATCCATCCTTCAGCATTTGTGCCAGTGCCGAGCCCGAAACCATGCCCCAAGTTCTCGAATTTATGGAATTCGACCGGAGTGCCGGCTCTCCGCAGAGCTGAGATTCGCCGTTCCATCACATCGGGAGGCGCGATCTCATCTTGCTCACCTACGACAGCGAATGTTGCAGGTTCAATGGATGACATCTCAGAGTGTGCGGTGTAGGCCATCACCACTGCAGATGGCTTTGGAAGGACGTCGGCTCCATACAGTGCGGTTCCGTGAGTGCCGATAGAGGCAGCCATTCTTGCGCCCGCCGAACTGCCCCACAAAGAGTAGGTTGCGACTGTGACGCCCAGAGACTCTTCATTTCGGAAGACAAAGGAAAGTGCAGCGGCCAGGTCCTGGGTGGCTGCCGCTCCGCCAATTCCGGCCCGGTACTTCAGCACAAAAACGTTGTGTCCCCTCTTGCTGATTTCAGCCGCGTAAGGAAAACCTTCATGCATTGAGGCGACGTAGGCGAATCCGCCACCTGGACACACGATCGCGAAAGGTGCTCCGGGCTTTCCGCGAAAGAAGAAGAGACCCGCATTCCGCTTTGTCGGTTCCGCCTTCTTCTGCGCCTCTGTGTAGAAGTCATAGAAGATCCGCTTCCCGCCGTTCGCATCATCAATCATCCGATTCAGTGCGCTGACAATTTCCCCGGGGTGGACCTCGGTGTGGTACGGAAGGAGCGCGCTGACGTCACGCAGGCGCATGGTGACATCCGGGTCGCGATTGTCCCACGGAAGGATCAGACGGCCAAAGCCTGCGAAGGCAGGATGCGCTGTGACATCGCCGATAGTGCTGTCAATGCTCAGATGAGAGTATCGAACTTGCATGGCGGGCTGATTCGCGTTGCTTGCGGCATCTTCTACTGGCTGTCCTGCGCTTTGCTCATCTGCACGAGGATGAGGAGCGCACATGAGCAAAGCTGACAGGACGAAAGATGAACGCATCAAGGGTCTGGGCATCTGGGAAGCGCCAAGCGTCACTTTGCGCTGCTGTAGTCCTTATCTGTGACGGGCTCGAGCCAGATGGTCTTGCCCTTTGCAGTCGGTGTGACTGCGATATAAGCGAAGCTGTCATTCGGTGTTGCACCGTGCCAGTGCTCTACACCCGGAGCGCATTTGATCACCTCTCCTTTGTGAACGATGCGCGCCGGCTTGCCTCTTTCCTGGTAGTAGCCGGTGCCCTCAGTGATGAGCAGGACTTGACCGCCCGGATGAATATGCCAATCCAGCTTTGCGCCTGCGTCGTACGTCGCCATGGCAATGCTGGGATCGAAAGTGCTGTCTCCAACGTTGAGCTCACTGAGCCAGATATTGCCCGTGTGATTTTTCGCGTTCGACAGTTCACCATTGGGGAAGCCTGAAGCAGATGCTTGTGCCTGCGATTGAGGCATGAATAGCAGGCTCGCTGCGAAAGCAATGACTATCAGTTTGATTCGCATGTCTTATCTTCTCCTCTATGCTTCATTCGGTGTCGGGCCTTAGAAGTCGGCACGCTTGCCCGATTCGGTTGCCTTCTGCATGACGTCAAGCCGCGGCTTCCATGGATCAGGGATCGCGCCCGCCGTGCCGTCGGGATGGAACTCGAAAATCAAATCCTTTGAGGGATCGTAACGCGGCCAGGTCGGCAGGCCAGAGCCATTTGGATCACCGGTCTTTGCGAAGTTGACCCAGTAGGTCTGTGCGGTCTTAGAGACAGCCAAATCCTGAGGTGTCGGTGGCGGCGGTGGCGGCCCGAACATGGGAGTGCCCAAGGTGCCGAAGACAAAACCGATTTCGCCGCCGTGCGGTGTCCCTGCACGAAACATTTCTTTCATCGCTGTCTGGACGTAAGAGAACCGATAGAGATAGACGGGCGAACCGTTTGCCGCGAAGGCGCTAGCCGCGAAACGAGCCGCCTCGGCCTGACCAAAGTCGTTGTTTGCCTCAGCTACCAGAGTCGCCAAATCCTTCGATCCGTCTGGGGCATAAGCCTCCTTTGCCTGGGCGCTCCACTCGCCGAACCGAGCAAAGAGCTGCTCCTTGGTCGTCGCTCTTACCCGGTTTCCCGCAGTATCGCCGCTGTTGCTTCCCAGCATGAGCGGAACGCGCAACTCGTCGTGGGCCTTGTAGGCGGTCTCCGCTGTCTCTGTGATGAGCTTACCGTCAAGGATGGGCGTGGTCTCATAGGACTGTACGGTGCCCCCTGGTTGGGCCGGCGCTCCGCCGAGAATTTGTTCAGCACTTAGTGCGCGTAATTTGCCAAGCGCGGCCTGATCCGTTCCATCGATCCCCATCGAATGCGCGAATTGAATCCCAATGGTTTCCGCCGACACCGGATAGTTTGGATCGACGCCGTCTTTGCTCATGGGGCGCGCGGTCAGTACGCTGTCACGCGAGCCGCCAGACTCGACGATCGCTTTTTGAAACAAGCCGCGGGCCATTGGCATAGACAAAAGGCTGTGCACGGACACACCGCCTGCGGAGAAACCGAAGATAGTGACGTTGTGCGGATCGCCTCCGAATGCCGCGATGTTCTTCTGCACCCACTTGAGGGCTGCAAGCTGGTCCATGTAGGCGTAGTTACCCTTGAGTTCGTCCGGACGTTCCTTGCTGAGCCCCGGGAAGGCAAAGAATCCAAACCGCCCCACGCGATAATTTGCTGCGACCAGAATGACGCCCTGTTCAGCGAAATGGGTTCCCGAGGTGAAAGCTGAGGAACTAGAGCCGCCCGTGAAGCCGCCGCCGTAAATCCAGAACATCACTGGCAGTTTCGCTCCCGGCGTTGCTCCGGCTGGCCGCCACACGTTGATAAACAGGCAATCTTCCGATGAGGTCGGCGACATCGACATCGTCCTTGTGCCGGGAGTAAACCCCATCTGCGCGCAATCTGCCCCGAATTTAGTCGCATCGCGCACTCCTTGCCACGGCGGCAAGGACTGAGGCGGACGCCACCTGTTATCACCGACGGGCGCAGCGGCAAATGGAATGCCTTTGAAGCTCGAGACTTCCCCTTCAGTGACACCGCGCACACTACCGTCGGATGTGCGAACCGTAGGCGCCGCAACTGGTCCCGCAGGATTGGCCTGAGCAACGGCCGATTGAAGACTAAAGATGAAAAGACAGAGTGATGGTACGACGGCGAGCTTCGATCTCATTTCGTAGTCCTTTGCCTTTCGGCTTCTGTTGCTAGCTCATTTCTTGTCGAAAACTTCTTTGGCAACGCTTATCCCATTTACGGCGCTAGGCCAGCCACAGTAGAACGCCAGGTGAGTGATTGTCTCCACTAACTCTTCCTGCGTCACTCCGTTCTTGCGCGCCATGTTCAGATGAGACCGAAGCTGTTCCGGACGGTTCAATGCGATCAGCGCGGCTACCCGCCACGTCTTCGATTGGCACATTCGGGTCCACTCGATGCTGATAGAAGAGATCGATCACATCGGTGTTGAGGCGCTGCAAAGCGGCATGCGCAACTTCCCTGATCCGCTCCGGCGTACTATCCAGACCTTGACTCGGAATTCCGCTTTTGAAACCGAACTTTGTCGCAATAACGACTTTGTCGCGAACCGGGGACAGCGCTTCGCCTACAAGTTCTTCGTTCGTGCCCGGACCGTATGCCTCTGCAGTGTCAAAGAATGTCACTCCGCCTTCAAAAGCGGCGCGGATTACCTTGATCGCCTCGCCCTTCTCGGCCGCAGGGCCATATCCAAAGCTGAGACCCATGCAGCCGAAGCCGAGGGCCGACACCTCAAGCCCGTTGTTTCCTAATACTCTCTTTTTCATGATTGCTCCTGCCTTTTTCTTCTCTGAATTTGGGGAAGCTTCATTTCAGCATTCCAATTGTCTCTAGCCAACTTTGAACTTCTTTGCTTGCTTCTTCTGCCCTGGCATCTTTGATGACGAGGTTGTGCCCATCGATCTCCGATCCGCCCCTCGTGGTGAAGCCTTGCAAGATCGTGCTTCGTGGACATAGTTCCTTGACGGTCTCAAAACTGCTGCCCACGCCATAGCCGCCATTTGTGTTGAAGGGAATAATAGTCTTTCCCTTCAAGTTGTATTGGTGCAGGAAGCTCTTAACGGGCGGCGGCAGTTGCATTCCCCAGGTCGGAAAGCCGAGAAAGACAAAATCGTATTGTTCAATCCGGTCGATCTTTGTCTTTAGAGGCGGCAAATAGCCGGTTTCATTTTCCCGGACGACCTGTTGCACCGTTGTCCTGTAGCCCGCGGGATACGGCGTTTCCAATTCGAGAGCGACAAGTGTGCCTCCGACCTTCTGATGAATGATTTCCGCGATGGCCTTCGTGTTGTTGGTTCGGGAAAGATAAACAATCAGAGTGTTCTTTTCCGTGGGCATTCGCTGAGAGTTCGCCACTGGTTGCTGCGCGCGCGAAGGACCAGATGGGAGACAGAGGATTGTTGAAATGGTCAGCAAAAGAACAGTTATGCGTTTCATCATCCTGAAGACCTCACCCCTGCCGCTTCATTCTTGCGCGTAGCCTGGCGGCCCTATGCCGCTGGCGGCTATTTCTTATCGCTATTCATTTTGACCGGCCGAAGCAGATGCGAGAACGTGAGCTGGGCGAGCTTCCACTTACCGTTTTCCTTGATATAAACCTCAGTCACCATGAATGGATTGGTGACTTCGTGCTCACCTACTGCTGCCTGCAGATCAATGTCCTCAAGGAGGATGGCTGTGTTGCCAAATATGCGAGCGTCAACCGCGTAGACTACGGCCTTTTTGTACCAGATGCCGCCGTTCTTGATGGTCGCAAGTTCCTGCGTTTTTCCCCAGGTTCCTCCCATATGAGTGAACATGGCTTTGTCATCAAACAGCGTCTGCAAGGAATCGACCTTCTTCTCAGCCATCCAATCCCACTTCGTATTCGAGAGGATGATGACCTCTTGCTGTTCGGGTGTAGGATTTGCGGCAGTCTTAATCGTTTCCGTTGGTGGCTGCGGCGATTGCTGTGCGTAGGACGATGGCGCAATCACTGTTGATAGAAGCAGACCTAGCATTAGGGTTTTCATGGCTCTCCTGGATATGTGTCGTTAACCTTCCAGTATCCGTAGTGCATCGTTCAACTTTCTAGCTCTTCGGCGGCGCCTCAACGCCTGACAGGGCGAGTACACCGTCTGGCAGACGCTTTCCCTGAATCTGAATACTTGAAACTGAGGCATTCAGCTCTTTGATCTCATCCGGAGTGAACGCAACCGAACTGGCGCGGACGTTTTGGATCATGTGCGCCATCTGCGTCGTGCCGGGGATTGGCACGATCCACGGTTTCTGCGCCAACAGCCAAGCCAGAGCAATCTGTCCCGGAGCGGCATTCTTCCGCTCAGCCCATTGCTTGACAAGCTTTACTAGCTCAATGTTGTGCTTCATGTTTTCCGCCGAGAAGCGCGGTTCCATGCCACGAATGTCCCCTGGTGCGAAACGAGTCTATTCGTCAATGGCACCAGTCAGGAATTGCACACCCAGCGGACTCCACGGCACGAACCCAATACCTAGTTCCTGGCAGAGCGGAATAATCACTTCTTCGGGGCCGCGCCAGAGCATTGAATACTCATTCTGCACGGCACTCACAGGAAGCGCCGCATGCGCGCGGCGAAGAGTATTCGGGCCCATCTCGCAGAGTCCCCAGTGCAGAATCTTGCCCTCGGACATAAGGTCCTTAACTGCTCCGGCGACATCTTCGATCGGGACCTGCGGGTCGACACGATGCTGATATACAAGATCGATGCGGTCGGTCCGAAGCCGCTTGAGCATCCCTTCGACAGCCTTCTTGATATGGTCAGGCTTGCTGTTCAGCCCCATTTGGAAACGGCCGGTCTCAGGATCGATGTTCCAGCCGAATTTCGAGGTGATTGCGACCTTGTTGCGGAAGGGTGCGATGCTCTCACCGAGGATTCGTTCGCATTCGAGAGGCCCGTAAGCCTCAGCCGTATCAAAAAACGTCACGCCATGGTCATAGGCTGCGCGGATGATATTGATCATCTCCGGGCGATACGGCACGAGCGTTTCATAACTGCGGCTCATGTTCTACACGCCGAGCCCAACGCTGGAAACTTCGAGCGAGCCCAGCTTCCGTCGCCCATTCACGTGGGCTTGAGTGGTTCGGTCAGCTGCCGCCGGAGTTGACAGGCCGCTGGCGATTGTAGCAACAGCAACGGCCCCCGTTACGCCTAGGCCAGACAGGCCCAGGAACGCCCGGCGATTGAGGCTGCCCTTTGTGCTGTTGTCATCAGAGTTCTGCATTCTCTTAACCTTTCGTCGAGCATGGAAGGGTGTTTAACACTGATTGGCCGACTGCACCCAGTAGCGACATTCCCCACATTAGCCCTGACGCGATCCCGGCGCTCTGCCAGATGCGCCAATATGGCTTCAAATCACGCCAATCTTATTTGGCGCTTTCTGCTGGTATTCTGGCGCGTTCTGAATGGTGCACAAATCGGATATCCGGTACGCTACTAGCTGGAGGACTCCGTCATGCTGAAGCGTTTTCGGGTTCCGGGCCGTCTTGCCCTCAAGTTGAAGGAGCACGGTGTCTCAGTTGCCGCGGTGCTGCGCAAGGCGGGACTTCCCCGAGATTTGTTTGAGCAGACGCGCGTTCTCGTCTCTACCGAAGAGCTTTTTGCACTTTGGAACGCGGTCGAGGTGGTCAGTTCCGATCCGCTCATGGGTGTAAAACTGGGCATCGAAACGAAGACAGAGCGCTTTCACCCGATGGCTATAGCGGCCCTCTCGACTCAGAATCTCGTGACCGCCACCGAGCATCTGGCTCGCTATAAAAAGCTGACCGCGCCAGAAGAGATCCTCAACAAGCTCGGTAAAGAGGAGTTCAGCGTTGCGTTCCGTTGGCTGCTTGCAGTCGATGCAGAGCCGCATGTGCTCACGGACTACTGTTTCTCGTGGATGATTTCTCTCGCTCGGCACGGAACCGGAACGGAGCTCAATCCACTCCGAGTGGAGTATGTGCGACAACGTCGGAATCTGCGTGTGCTTGAGCGCAGCTTTGGCTGCAAGGTCGTATGCGGCGCTCCGCGCAACGCGATCGTCTTCCGTGCCTCCGATGCCATCGCGCCATTTGTCACCCGAAACGTCGAACTCCTCGAATTGCTCGCACCACAGTTTGAAGAGCAGTTGCGACAGTACACGGAAAAGGAAGAGGACAGTTTCATCGAACTGGTGCGGCGTGCCATTCAGGACCGACTGACCGGACAGCGCCCCTCAATGGATGTGATCTCTGAGACCCTGCACATGAGTTCTCGCACTCTTCAACGTCGCTTGCAGGAATCCGGTTCCAGCTTTCAGCGCGTCTTGGATGAAGCCCGGCACCAGATGGCGCGGTATTACCTCTCCAATTCCGTCCTGGAGTTGAACGAAGCCGCCTACTTGCTTGGCTTCGAGGATCCGAACTCGTTCGGTCGCGCTTTCCGAACTTGGGAAGGCGTACCGCCGAGCGATTGGCGGGAAACTCACCGTAGTTCTGCCGCCAATTAAGGCAAAAGTAATGAAATGTCGGCGGTCCGCTAATGCTCCGACTTTGCTTCTGAATTGGCGACCGGCCTTCTCATGAAAGGCCAAACCACATTCTCGAAACGCGCATCAGCGATGAAGCGCTCGTGGAAAGGCGATGATGACCCCCGCGACCGCACCTTTCGAATGTTGATGCGGCCTAATTGATTTCGACTGCCGAGTACGCTTCGACGTACTCCTCACCGTTGCAGCCGACGTAGGCTACCGTGCGCGGCAAGGTCCACCTCGTAGCGCACGACTCCCGCGCGCCAGGTGGCCGCGAGGAACTCATGAAATGTGCCCTCGCCGGCCTGATCGATTCGCAGCGCCTGAATCAAAGCCTGCCGATCAAACGCGGGTACGTCTGCAGCGCCCGATACAAGCGGCGCTCCCTGCATGACAACCGGCCCTTGTGCGGTCAAGAACAAGCTTTGGCAGGCAGGAAGTGACCAGATGAGCAGTGCAACCCGGCCGGCATTGGCGAGGCGGTCGTCTTTGGTGGCGCGGTCGTTGTAGCGGAATACTTGTTTGGTGACATAACGATCAATTTGAAAAGGCGCTACAGCAACGTAGGTTCCGGCAAGGCTCCGCTTTAGGAGACTCCAGAGGTTGTCGACGCCCTGTGTGTGAACCCGACCGCGAACGAACTCCTCAACCTGGTTCACGGTTGACTGAATATATTCCTGAGCGGCGAGGCGATGCGGACACCAGGATGTGACGTATCTGCGTATCTGGAGACTCAGAAGAAGTGGCCGTACACGCTGAATATTGCTGAATCCGCGCCAGATAACAGTTGCCGATAGCTGCGAGCTATCACCCGATAAATACGAAGTATTGGACGAGAGATCATTCTGGCTCAATGATCACGGCATATCGCAGCCCAAGCAGGGCCGCTGGAGGTGCCGATGTTCCCGAGTAATGCCGTCGTTCTCCGTAAGACAACCCATCTTGCCAAGCGATTGGCGCAACCCTTTTCCAGACGGAATCTTCTCCACGCCATCCGCATGATGGCTCCCACCCTTTTTGCTCTCTCAATCGCGAGTGCTGCCCATGCCCATGGAACGATGGATTTCTCCGGGGCGCAGACGCTTATGGGGACTTTCAATGTGAGTACGCCCACCGTTCAGCCGTAAGTCATATTCTCGGATTTCGGCTAGATTGTAGCCGAACAGGCGGTGTGCCCCGTCAATTGTCAACCAGGCCATATCGGCGACCTCATCGACCGTATTGAGCGTGGGATGCTCTTTGGTGCGCGGGAGATTCGAGAGTAGGTTCCTGATCCCTACTTCACGCCGCTCGTAGGCACGGTACTCCCGTTCGCCGGAAGGCTTGATTTGACGATAAAGATCGCGTATGTGGACTAAGGCATCAGCAATCTCACCACGAGTAACAGGTCTATACACAACGATGTCCCCTTTTTCGAGAATCTCAGCACGGGACCTGCGAATCGCATATGAACGACAAATGACTCGAACGAGTCACCTGGATATCCTGATCTCCTTGATGACAAGCCACCTTCGCTGAAGACAATCCCGCGCAGGCGGGAGACATCATCGTCGGAAATTCCAGTTGCGTGACGTAGCTGCCCGTTCTTCATCGCGCATTAGAATGCGTCGTGGTTGGTGTATCACAGTGAAGACACCACTTCCTGCGGCTGCCCGTGATTCACTTCTTCTGCCCTATAGAAAGTGTGCCTTCATGATTCCGCTCTCGCAAGCAAAACCATGACGCAGAATGCGACAAAACGCAATGACTTTAATGATTGGACTGCGAACAGCCTCTTGGAGGCGCATGACGATGCGGTCCATTGCCGATCGGCCGGACAACCATGCCGGCGAACCCGCTTGGTGAGCTGAGCATGGTGCCAAGCCGAATACCTGAGCAGATAACGTGCGCCATTGAATGCGGATTGAGCTGTCTGTGTGCAGCGTAAGGGTAATTCACTTGTTCCAGAAGATGATCTTTATCGCCCAACAGCGTAACCGATAGGGGCATTGTGGCATAGCTTTCCAAAAGTGATGCCGCGCCTACATCCGTCTGCGCATACGGGTACGCACGTCGATCTCCTCTCGGCCCTACAGATTCTCAGTTACCGCGAGAGGAAGGCCGGCCGCGCCTGGCAGCGGGCGGAATGCTGCTTCGCCCGTGTCAGTCCTTTTCTGATCAGACCGGCATGTTGTCGTGCTCGAAATTCGACGCGATGAATTTACCCGACCGTCTCGTCGAGATGATTGCCGCCGATCCGCGCCTGTATGTAGTGCCCCAACTCGGTTACCCTTGGCGATGCACTGCACTTCAGGTTCATGCACCCTGTAGATATTGTTCTTGTCATGCCTCTGTTGCGTGTAGATTCGATGAGCTATCTGAAGTAACTTGTCGAGTTTCATGGATCGGGATTCTGTCTGACGCTCGACCTCTCGATTGACGCGCCCCAGGTGGGTCTTCAGCTTGCGCGTGCAGGCACGAGCGCGTTTCATTTGGCGGGCATGGGCATAACGGCTGGACCGCATCAGCAGGCGGCGGCCCACATGCCGATAACTCTGCTTGATCGAGATGCCCTCGGCACGCACTATCTTCACCAGCCGCTCACGCATGCTCTGATAGAGTCTGGCATCGGTGGGAAAACGAAAGGCCTTGGTCTTGACCGTCATTTCCACGTTGACGTGACTCAACTCAGCAGGACAAATCACGCGCATCGCAATGCCCGCTTCAATCGTGGCGCGCAGCATCTGCTCGGCTCCGGCATCGCCCACCCGCTTGCGCCGACGCGTCATGCTTGAAGGATCGATCGGCATTCGATGCTGAAAATGATTCATCCCGTTGAAGTGCCGCAAGAACGGATTCTCAACCCACAAGGCAACAACGTCTTCATCGTTCAGGTCATGCTGATACTTCAGATAGTGCAGCGCAACTATCATGCGCGTCGAGATGCCGGGCGCACCTTGAATCTTATAATAGGTGCTGCCCAGAGTGTATTCGAACGACTGCCAGTCGATGCAGAGACCGAGACGAACCAAAGGATGGCTCATGTCGATCAACTGCTCCAAATCTATCTGAAACACCTCCCGCAGTGGCTGCTTCGGCTCGCGCTTGGGTTGCATCGTGTTTCCCCAGTTCTTAGGCCATTTCGCTGCGCCTTCAGGGAAATCTACAACAAACAACGCCGCATTTCATCAGGTTTTATAAGACTCTCGTTGGCTTTTCGAGATCGACCCGTGTGAACGGAACACCGGCTAATAGCCGGTGGCTTCGACGTTATGGCTGAAAGCCGGATTGATCGGCCATGAGGCCGATATTGCTGTTGCAGCTTCGTTACCCTAAACGCCTTTGTGCTCACTCCGTCCCTTGTGGCGCGAAGAGGGTTAAAAGGCAAGAACAACTGCTACCGCCGCCGCCTGAATGCGTGGGGTTTACCGATCCCCGATAGGCGACTCTAAAGTTGCGAACAGATTCACACTTTCGCCTTGAATACCGCTGGGGGTTCCGCACGGACGCTTGCTCATCTGCTCTCTTGATCTCGGCCATTTCAGGTTTCGGGCGAAAAGAATCTCTACTCCAACTCTGAAAATCGCGGTTCTTTTCAGTTGGTGCTCTTCGTAAGTGGATGGCCAGGGCCTTCGCGTTACGCTATTTGCTTTGAGCGGTGTCGAGCCGAAGGAAGCGCGCAGCGTTATTGTAGAGGATGTCGCGCTTTTGCTCGGGCGTGAGGAAGTCGGCATTCTGGATGATGCCGATGGAGTAGGCCATGAGTTTTGGCCATTCCAATTGGTCGGTCCCAAACATTACGCGGTCTTCGAACCCGGCGTCGACAAGGCGCTGGATGTAGCGGTTGACCTCCTTGAGCGGATAGCTCCAGATGAGCCCGGCCACGTCCACATAGACATGCGAGTTAGCCTGGAGCAAGGTCAGCATGTTGTCAATCATCGGATACCCTGCATGCATCACCTGGACCCGCAACTTGGGATGACGCGCCAGCAGATCCTCCAGCAGTAGTGGATTTCCCATTGAGCCACGGTACTTCGGCATTCCGATATTGGCGCGGCCTGAGCCGCCGGTGCCCATGTGGATAGCGACCGGAATGTCGAGTTCCTCGGCAAGAGCGAAGTATTGATCGACGGATGGATCACTAGGAGATAAACCTTCATATTGGAGGCCGATCTCACCCATGACCTTAAATCCATCTTGAGTAAAGTCCTTGCGCAATTCGTCGAGCGGAACTCGCTTGCTCGGATCCAACCCACTGAAGCCGGTGCCGGGGATGACGTGGCCGGGCGCAGCATCTTTCCACTTCTGCACGCTTTTGGGATCGCCGAAGACGACCGCTGTGACGTTAAGCCGTTCCATTTCGGCAGCAATATCTTTCAGGTATTCGCCTTTGGCCGCGGGATAGAGCTTGGGAGTGCATTCTTCCGAACTCCATCCGGTGAAAGCTTCTTTAGTGGCGGGATCGGAAGCGAGAAACTTTGATTCATTTGGACACATAGGTCCACCAGGGAAGGACTCGTCCATGGCATGAACGTGGACGTCGATGACCGGTGGTACGGTTGAGCTTGTGTTCTGAGCCGACGACGGCTTGAAGCAGTAGAGTGCAAAGACCATGGCGCAAGCAGTTGTGATGGCAGTTGGCCGGAGGCGGCAAGGCATTTGATTACTCCTGTCCATGAGAGGATGACTTTTATAGATTTGCGTTTGTGGCTGGCGCAGAGCCTTCACTCCGCGCCGAATTGAGAGTAGGAGTATGCACAGGGAAGCTCCAAATCAAGGAAGGCTTACCTGCTGGCGAAGCGGCAGATCCTGCGACGAACCTCCAGCCAGGACGGTGTAAGTTCCTGGAACCACTTTCCAATCGTCGGAGGGCTCATCGAAGACGGTTAGGCGTTCGCGCTCGACAGGAATTGTGACCTTTTTGGATTCGCCAGCGGCCAGTTCGACTCGCGTCCAGCCGATCAGCCGTTTGGGCGGTTCCGCGGCCGAAACCGGCAACGCGGCATAGACCTGGGCGATCTCCGTTCCGGCTAGCTTGCCGGTGTTGGTAACGGTGAAGGAAACGGCCAAAGTGTCACCGGTAGTTACCGTTAAACCGGAGTAAGCATAACTTGTGTAAGAGAGCCCATAGCCAAACGGGAATAACACGGGCTTCTTTTCAGCGTCGTACCACTTATAGCCGACCTTGAGCTTTTCATCGTAAGTTGTCTGGAAGGGCGGAAGGCCTTTGGCCATCATGGCCATGACATTCGAGATGTCTCCCCCGGCTGCGAAGTTAGGTTCGGAAGCAGGAGGCGGCATCACCAGCTGAGGATGCGGCAGATCGGCATCACTCTTTGGAAAGGTGATGGCCAGTTTGCCAGTAAAATTCGCTTGTCCGGTCAGCAGATTGGCCAATGCCTCGGGTCCGCGGACGCCGGGATACCAGGCCGCGACGACTCCGGCGACCTCGTCGATCCAAGGCATGGTGGCCGGACTGCCGGTTTCAAGTACGACGAGTGTCTTCGGATTGGCCGCGGCTACGGCTTCAATCAGCTTGTTCTGTTCGGGTGCCAAGTCGAGTGTTGGCAGGTCAAAGCCCTCGGACTCCCATTGATAGGCGAAAACAATAGCGACATCGGCTTGCTTGGCTGCCGCTGCCGCCGCCTCAAGGTCCTCTCCCGGAATATAGGATACCTTGGCTGCGGGCAGCTTGGCCGCGAGAGCGCGCAAAGGCGAACTGGGAAGCCAGGCAGGGCGCAGGAAGGCTTCCATCATGGTTTTTGCCGGCGGAGGCGGGACGGGCGAGCCGCCTGGAGGGTCGACCTGCGCCGAACCGCCACCGGTGAGCACACCCACATCGGCGTGGCCGCCGATGATCGCGACAGAGCGAAAGCTTGATGAGTTGAGGGGCAAGATGTTGTGATCATTCTTCAGCAGTACGATGCTTTTCTCTGCGATGCTCTGCGCAAGCGCATAGCCGCGCTCTACGTCCGGCACCTGCTTCACAACCGGGTGATCGAACAGGCCTGTGGCAAAGATGGAGCGCAGAATGCGGTGTACGTGATCGTTGATCTCATCCTGAGAGACTTCTCCGCTCTCGACGGCCTTCTTCAAAGTGTCACCGAAGAAGTACTTGTCCGGCTGCTCCTGGTCGAGTCCGGCGTGCGAAGCCTTGACCGTCGAGTGAGTGCCGCCCCAATCGGAGAGCACGAAGCCTGGGAAATTGAAGGTCTTCTTCAGGACATCGGTTAGCAGATAACTATTCTCACAGGCGAAGTCGCCGTTGACGCGGTTATACGAGCACATGACTCCGCCG
>VFSW01008481.1_pt1 | contig 14745 bp, 14 predicted proteins | sample 5358111 | NCBI WGS metagenome assembly VFSW01 (sample SAMN11554181, study PRJNA540505) | mine drainage metagenome | isolation source: sediment from site ElyBrook_90M | place: USA: Ely Copper Mine, Vershire, VT | collected 2017 | reverse complement strand
CTTCTGCGTCGGGACTATATGATGCTTTTTCGGCTGGAATTCGCACCAACATATCACTGCAAGATGCCATTAAAATGGCAGTCCTGGCCAAGGATATTTCGCCCGAGAATATAAAGCAGGGATACATTGACAATAGCATGACCGTCTTTGAGAATGTTGTACTGGCTGGGCAAAATGCGAGTGTCATCAAACCCATCCCCGATAAGGTACGCCTTTTGCGTGACGAAATCTTTACGTCAGGCGGAGCCGTTGGCCCGATTGCGCAAGGCGATCCGGTGGCTCTGATGAAAGCGGACGGCGCTCGTGTGCGCGTTACGAATAACACGTACACTCCCCAACTCGATACCCGTACTGGCAACTTCCTGATTTCGCAGGGCATGCAAGTAATGGAGCTTGGTACGCCAACTGGGGCTTCCAATCAAACTACTTTGGTTGTATATACTCCAAAGCTATATGCCTTGCGGTATTTGATCTCCAGGTTTGGTATAACGAACAGCAACCAAATCATCTTCAAACCAAATCTGGCCTCGGCTGTTGACATCGAAGTTCAAGTTGGGAATGATTGGGTTTCCAAACTCCCGGCAGGATATTAATTCATAAAAAATCGCCGCAGTCATCAGACTGCGGCGATTTTTTATGGTTGTTGGAAAACCAAATGTAATCCGCCAGTATAAGTTTGTCCGCTTGAGTCTGGGCAGGTGGGGGCGATCAGATTTTGCGAGGGTGTTCCCGATTCGCCAACGCGAACCGTGTAAGAAATGCCAGCCTGCATAACATAATCGGCGTATCCATTTGCGATCTCAGGTTTTAAGCCGGTGAAAATATGCTCCTCGCCGCCGCTCCAGGAAATGATGATTTCCGCGCCTGGGATTTGATGGTTATTTTTGTCAACTACGGTGATTTGCATTAAGCCGTCTGTCAGATTGGTGTTACAGACCGTATCCTGTGTGACAAGCGCATAAGGCGCGCCGGGAGTTGGAACCGGGGTATGAGTCGGACGCGGCGTGGGGGTAAAGATAATAGCCGGTGTGGATTCCAGCGTGGGCGATGCAATGGGCATGGTAGCCGCGTCCGTTCCGAACCCGATAACGGCTGCCGTTGAAATTGCTGTTGTTTGGCTGACAGTCGCCGTCATCATAGCTGACGGTTGAATCTGCGCCACGCCACCCGTTAGATCGGTTGCCAATTGGGCCATTTGTTGAACAACATCAATTGATTGGCCTGCGGCCAACATGTGTTGGGATTGGGCCGCCAACGCCTGGCTGGAGTCTGGATCGCCAAGCAAGGCAAGGCGGGCTTTGGCGCGTCCAAGATCGTGCGTGGATGCGTAGGATGCGGCAATGGCGATTCGAAACTGATCCTTGAAGTCTGCTCGTAAAGTGTTGGGGGTTGTGTCTATGTAACGGACGGGGGAAATCACCCACGCATAAACCAATCCGAGGCCAAATCCAACTATGATCGCGATCAGCCATTCCCACGGAAAGCGCTTCATGGTGCGCTCCCAATGGCAGTGGGCACAGGCTGATAGGCCTGCATGGCACGCGTCAACTCCTGAAGCAGGGAAACGTCATTCGGGGCGTAGCCGTTTGCCTGTCCGGTTTGTAGCGCTTGCGCAGAGATTGTGGCGGGTGTGTCGCCGCCGAAGATGGCGAGTCGACGGGCGGCCAGACCCGCATCCTGGTTGGCATGATATGTCTCGGCAATCATGAGCACATAATCGGCTCGGTAATCAGCGCGCAGGGAGTCGGGAGTGGTGTCCACGAATTGGACGGGATTAATGACCCATCCATAAATCAGGCCGAGTGCGATGCCAATGATGATTGCGATGAGCGGGGGAATCCAGCGTGGCATGGTTTTATTTTGCCACAGGAACGTAAAACCTGACAGGTCTCAATGGCTTGTCAGGTTTCTTCTAAAAATATCCGGGCAGGATACCGGCGGCACCCAGAGGCACTTCCTTACCGTTGCTATCTTTCGATCCTGGCGGGGTTCGGCAGGCTCTGCCGCGCCGGGCCTGCCCGGACGGTTGCAAGGATAACCGAGGTGTGTGTGACTGTCAATTATGGGCTATTGTGCGTTGGGTGCAGTGTAATTAGTTTCAGGCTCGGCAATCACAAACAGGCGTCCCCAGCTCGTGTTGCCGTTTGACTCTATGCAGGTTTGGAAGGTTATATGTCGCGCCCCCATATAGACCTTGTGGAATAAGCCATTGGCTGTCAGAAGTTCGTGTGTATTGAGATCGATAAAATCGCTGTTCATGCTATAGGGCGATGTGGCTTGATATTTATAGATATTTGTCACTGTGAAATACTCAATTCGCCCATTTCCATAAACTAATAGAATGCGTTCTCCGAGCGTGAGCCAGGTGAAGTATTGACCGCTCAAGGTATCATGGGCCAGCAGGCCGATATTGCCATAATCGGAAGCCATACTGAATTGGGTGACTAGACCAGCTTTTGTTGAAATATATCCAGCGTAACCAGCGGGTTGCTGCACAATAGGAAAGGCAAAAGCTCCTTCTGCGTAAACGCCTCGCAATGTGGCGGCATCACCATTGCTGACGGCTAAGGTGAAACTGGTTAGGTCGGGGATAACAGGTGTATCGGTCAGCGGATCGGCGAAAACCGAATGTTGAGGGATAAGTATTGCGGATGCTACTAAAAGCAATACAATGCTTAAAACGATGCGACGAGAAATTGTCTTGGGTGCCATGCAAACATCTCCCTGATAAGGGCACCCGAGTCAGCGCGGAGACTGTTGGCATGATTTTTGGGGAAGTGAGGTTGTGTTTTCATGTCGTTTCGGCGGCCTGGCAGTCATGGTCACTTGCGTGACGGTAGACCCGTTGGCTTTGCGTCGCCGGCTTTCGCCGGGTTTGCCCTTATCGTACGAATAGCGGATTTGGATCTCTCGAAAAAAAACGGTGAGCCTGTAAATTTACAGGCTCACCGCAAAAAATAAAAATGTTATCTTCGGCGGCCTGGCAATCATGGTCACTTTTGGTGACGGTAGACCCGTTGGCTTTGCGTCACCGGCTTTCGCCGGGTTTGCCTTTGCTCGGATATTTTGTTCTGGCTACATTCTAAATCATTTATTTTGTTTTGTGCTTTACGGTTTCGTTATGTTGGGGCTTTGGCATAGTGGCACTAAACAGGCCGGGCCAGCTTGAAAATGTAAATTTACCCACCCATGATATAATTTTAACAATCTCAAGTACCCACACACTTAGACGGAGGATGATCATGGAACTTATTATTAAAGAATTTAAACATTGCAACATGGTCTCGGTGACGGGGCGCGTGGATAGCGCCACCGCGCCGCAATTTACGAAGGTACTCGATGCCCAAATGGAAAAGGGTGTCTTCAAGTTGGTTGTGGATATGAGCGCTCTGGAGTATATGTCCAGCGCCGGGTTCCGTGCCCTGCTCGCTACCCAGCGCAATTGCAAACGTTATAATCGCGGCGAAGTCCTGCTGGCAAGAGTGCCTGTCCGCATCCACGAGGCGTTGGAATTGGCGGGCTTTACCGAATTATTCAAAACTTATGCCGATCCCCTCGAAGCAGTTGGTAATTTCTAATCAGTCTCAGTGAGTATCCATTTTATTGAACGGAGGCCGCCTACCGTCCCGTGTGAGGCGGCCTTTCATGTCAATGACTACCTTGACCTTTCTTGCTAAATTTGATTTTCTCGACGAGATTCGTGACTTTGTTGGGGAGATGGCGCGCACCTCCGGTTTTAGCGCGAAGGATGTTTATTCCATTCAGCTTGCAACGGATGAAGCGGCCTCGAATGTCATTGAACATGCCTATGATGGAATTGCAAACGCTTCATTTGAAATAACCTGTGAGTTTAATGTTGATCGTTTGGTAATTACGATCATGGATCACGGCCATTCGTTCGACCCGTCCAAAGTTGCTCTGCCTGATACAAAAGCTGACCTTTCTGATCGCAAGATCGGCGGCTTGGGAATTTTCCTGATGCGGAAACTGATGGATGAAGTTCATTATCAGATCACCGCATCAGGGAATCTGCTTACGTTGGTGAAACGGAAGGCGTAACCATGGCTGCCTCAACCCGTTCTCCAGAATCTTTGGATTGGCGCGAGATCGCCAGCCTGGGGGAGCAATTAGTTAATACCAATTCGCTGATCGCACAACGCGACCGGATCGTTTCCATGGCCGCTCGTCTGCTTCATGGACGCATCGATGTCTGGTTGCATGAGAATTTATTTCGCCTGCCTGATTGGAAGGAAAAACGTTTATTTCCTCCGCAGCCCAGATTGGATGGAATGCGCTGCGCCATTGAAAAACGCAAGCCGTGCATTGTGCGCGCAACAAAAAAGAGCGCCAATAAAAAGGTTTACGTGGCCGTCCCAATCGAAGATCAAGGATTTGTGCTTGGGGCAATGCAGGTCACGCGTTCCAAAGGTCCAAATTTTCAAAAGGAAGAACTCGAAGTTTTGGAAGGCCTGGCTAGTGTGATAGCGGTTGGCTTATATGCCTCGCATCGCGCCGAAGTTGAACGTTTCCGTATGGGGCAATTGAACCTGGTCCGCGAGGTCAGCGCACAGATCGCAAGTGTTCTGCAAGTGGATGAACTCGCCCGCCGCGTTACCGAGTTGATCCAAAAAACCTTTAACTATTATTATGTCGCCATCTTCACGCTTCAACCGGGGACCACAAGTTTACGTTTCCGATCCAGTGCGACTGCACCGCATAAGGGACGCAAGAAGACTGCGTTGGCCCTTGAAGTGGAAATTGGACAGGGGCTGATCGGTGAAGCCGCGGCCTCCGGTAAACGCATCGTGGCCGCCGACGTTCGGGCGGATGCGCGTTACCGACACCTGGCGCCTCTGCCCGAGACGCGTTCCGAAGTTGTTATTCCGCTCAAAATAGAAGATCGCGTTCTGGGTGTGTTGGATGTTCAGTCTGACAGGCTTGCCGCATTCCATCCCAATGATCTGCTTTTGCTCCAGGCCCTGACGGACAATATATCGCGCGCTGTGGAAAGCGCCCGCCTTTACAGCGATGTCCGCCGTCGCGCCGATCAATTGACGCTTGTGGCTGAAGTCAGCCGAAGTGTGACCTCCACCCTTGATCTCGATCAGTTGATGGCCGAGACCGCCGCGCTCATTCATGAAAAATTTGGCTATCCTTATGTTCACCTGTTCACAGTCCACCATAACCGGCGACTGATTGAATATGAAGCGGGCAGTGGCAAGCGCAGCAAGGCATTGGAGGGTTACGCCATTCCTCTCGACAATTCACAAGGCATCATTCCATGGGTGGCGCGTGAAGGAAAAACTGTGCTGGCCAACGATGTGGCGCTTGACCCGTTATATCGTCCATCGCCTTTGCGGCCTAGAAATACACGCTCGGAATTATGTGTGCCGCTTTCGTTTGGCGAGCGTGTGATCGGCGTGCTTGACATTCAATCCGAAAAAATAAATTCGTTCACCGAAGATGATCGTGTCATGTTTGAAGCCGTAGCCGGGACAATTGCCGCGGCCATCCGCAACGCTGACTTATATCGTTCCGAGCAATGGCGGCGACAGGTCGCGGATAGTCTGCGCGAAGTCGCAGGCTTGCTATCCGATAATGTGGGCGTGGAAGATGCGCTCGAAGCCATCTTGATCGAAATCGAACGCAACCTGCCAGTGGATGTCTCTGCCATCTGGTTGTACGATGATGATGAACTTTATCTGGCCGCGGTGCATGGCGCGGACGGAGGCGCGATTGAGCATGCACGCCTATCCAGCCCGGAAGCATCTGTCGCTCTGACCAGCGCCATGTTCGCCGAAGAGCCGGTCATTCGCAAATCATCTGATGCTGTTGGACCTTCAGGCGCAGCAGCCGGTTTCAAAAATAATTATTCATCGCTGGCCGCGCCTTTGCGAGTCGGTGATCAGCCAGTGGGTGTGATCACATTGGCTCATGCCACTCCCGGACGTTACGGCCACGAAGCGCAAGCTATGGTCACTACCTTTGCCAGTTATGCAGCGGTTGCCATTGAAAATGCGCGCTTGTATGATTCCGCGCAGGAACAGGCTTATGCTTCGGCGGCCTTGCTGCAGGTGGCTCATGCCGTTGTCAGCATGAGCGAACTGGATGAGATTCTCGGCACCATCGTTCGTATTATGCCGATCCTGGTTGGCGTCGAGCGCGCAGCTTTATATCTGTGGGATGCCGAGCGCGAAGTTTATATTCCATACCAGGAATACGGAATTTACGAAAGCGCCAAAGCCATACTTTGGGATCATGAATTGGCCGCTGGCAGTTTTCCGATGCTGGATGTAGCTCGCAAAGAGAACCGTGTTGTTACTCATGCGCTCAAACCGAAGGATGTTACCGAAAAATGGATCAAGCTCCAGGAAACGAAAGACTTGAGTGTTGCAGGACACAGTTCGCGTTTGCTGCTGTCTGTGCCGCTTTCGATCAAGTCTGACCTTTATGGCGTCTTGTTGCTCGAAGAAGCCGAAGGTGGTCGCCGCTTCCGTGCGCGCCGTCTCGAGATCATCAACGGCATCGCACAACAGGCAGCGCTCGCCATCCAAAATGATCGCCTGCAAAAAGAAATGGTCGTGCGTGAACGCCTCGAGACAGAAGTTCATCTGGCGCGGCAAATTCAACAGACCTTCATCCCCGAAAATTTGCCGCAACATCCTGAATGGGAAATGGCCGCGCGTTGGAAAACGGCGCGTCAAGTCGGCGGCGATTTCTATGATGTGATCGAACTGCCGAATCACAAGCTGGGACTTTTCATTGCGGATGTGGCCGACAAAGGCATCCCCGCCGCGTTGTTCATGGCTCTCACGCGGACCCTCGTGCGGGCCGCCGTTATCGAGACTTCATCTCCCGCCCAAGCCCTGCGCCGCGTCAATGATTTGCTTTTGCCCGATACGCGGCAGGGCATGTTTGTCACGGCTGTTTATGCCGTGCTCGACCAGACCACCGGCGAATTGACCTATGCCAACGCCGGGCATAACCCTCCGTTGTGGATACATGTTGATGGGCAGGTGGAAAGATTAACCCGCACGGGCATTGCGCTTGGGGTAACGGATAATCGCGAGATGTTCGAGAGAACGATCCGGTTATTGGCAGGCGATTGCATCTTGTTTTATACCGATGGATTGACCGAAGCCTTCTCCCCGGATCACGCTCTTTTTGGCGAAGAGCGCCTGCTTGAGTCTATTCACGCTGCTGCGTCTGCTTCGGCGAATTCCCTGCTTGATGCTGTTGAGGCGTCTGTCAATGACTTTATTGAATCCGCGCCTCTCTCTGACGATCTGACCATGCTGGCAGTCCGCCGCGTGACCCCATAAAGTTTACAAAGTTTTTACATCCTCGCCATACTCATATAACTCGTCCAATCTAAAATCACACTTATAAATCGAACAAGGAGGTTCGAATGTCAAAGTTTATGATGTGGTTCAAGAAGATTGTTGTGGTGGCTGTGGTGGCTGGTCTTGGTCTTTCGGCTCTGCCGATTGCGAACGCTTTTGCTCTGGGTTTGAACGATACAACTACGCCTCCAGCGCCCCAGGTCCCTGGTGCGAGATTACAGAAAGTTTGGGCGAAAGAACAATCCATAAATCAACGACTGGGCACGATGTTTTCCAAATCAGACACGGCGATTGCCAATGCCCAAAAGCTGATTGACAAAGCCAAGGCCAATGGCAAGGATGTCTCCGCTCTCCAGTCCGCACTCGACGCGTTTGCGGCCGCGGTCAAGCAGGCTCAGCCGGTTTACGCTGGCGGTCAAAGCGTGATCACATCCCATCAAGGATTTGACAGCAATGGCAACGTCACCGATGTGACTCAGGCCAGGGCGACAGTTAAGGGCGTGATGGATATGTTCAAGCAGATCAGGCAGATTGTTCAGGGCCCGCGCCAGGCTCTGCGTGAAGCGATCAAGGCCTTCCGGGATGCCAATCAGCCCGCAGGAACGGCCGTCCCCACTCAGGGCGCTGGTTAATACATCCCCCTCATTTTCAAACAGAGACACGGACGAAAGTCTGTGTCTCTGTTTATGTGATGTGTGGGAAATACGTTATTTTCCCGGTTCGCCATTGCTTGCGCGGTCTCTCGGTTGTATACTCTTGAAATTCAGAAATCGAACGCAAAATTTGAAGTTCTTCTTTTTAGAAGGAGTCGTAATGTTCACAACTGAAGGCAAAAAAATCATCTACACCGATAAAGCGCCCAAGGCAATTGGACCTTATTCACAGGCTGTTCGCACTGAGTCGCTCGTGTACACCGCCGGGCAGGTTGGCCTGGAACCGTCTACAGGCGAACTTGTTGAGGGCGGCATTGAAGCGCAGACCCGTCAGGTATTGACCAATCTCAAGAATGTGCTCGAAGCATCCGATTCGGGTTTGAATTTTGTCGCCAAGACAACCGTCTTTTTGAAAGACATGAATGACTTCGTAAAAATGAATGCCATTTATGCCGAGTCGTTTTCCGAGAATCCACCCGCGCGCAGCACCATTGCTGTTGCAGGTTTGCCCAAAGGTGCGTTGGTTGAGATCGAAGCCGTGGCGATGTTAAAAGCTCCGCGTGGCGATTGATCATAAATGTCATCTGAACTGATCCTGCTCGTGGACGATGAGCCGCCCATCATCCAATTGGCGCGCATGTATTTGGAGCGCGAAGGTTTTCGCGTGCAGGATGCCAATGATGGTGAAGCCGCGCTCGAGGCTGTGGCAAAATTACGCCCTGCGCTGGTGGTGTTGGATGTGATGCTTCCCAAACTCGATGGCTTTGAAGTTTGCCGTCGCTTGCGTTCGGCTGATAATTCGGTTGCAATCATCATGCTGACTGCCCGCGACGAAGATATTGATAAGATCCTTGGTCTCGAATTGGGCGCGGATGATTACCTGACCAAACCTTTTAATCCGCGTGAATTAGTGGCGCGTGTTAAAGCGATCTTGCGCCGCAGTGATGGAAAAGCGTCCGCGACGGATAAGCCCATCCATCTCGGCGATTTGACGATTGATCCTGCCAGCCGTGAAGTGCGCGTCTCTTCCCGCACCCTTGACCTGCGTACCCAGGAATTTGATTTGCTTCTCACCCTGGCCGAACACCGTGGACACGTTCTCAGCCGCGAGCAGTTATTGCAAAAGGCCTGGGGTTTCGATTTTTACGGTCAGACTCGCACGGTGGATGTTCACATCGCGCATCTTCGCAGGAAGCTCGAAGGTGGAACCGTGAAGATCGAAACGGTGACGGGCGTGGGGTACAAATTAACGGTGTAATTTTGCGAATTACGTAATACGTGATTCGTAAAAAAGAAATCCATGTTCTCATCCCTTCGTGCTCGCCTATGGCTCAGTTATGCTCTTCTAATCGTCACGGCTCTGGTGGTTGTGGCGTTTGTTTTGATTCTCTTCCTTTTACGAAATCCGCTTCTTTATCGGCAAACGCTTGACCGTATCAAAGCCGCCGAGAGCGTGATCGTTCCAGTGGGCGGCCAGACTTTGCGTCCCCGGCTTGACAACAGGCTGACTGGCATTGCCGATGCATTTAGTGTCCGCGTCCTGACATTTGATGCGAACGGTTTTTTGCTCGAAGATACGGCCAGCGGGAGCCCGTTTATTTCACTTCCAGCCAGGGCGTTATTAAAGTTGAACACTTTGCCAACTGTGCGCGATTCAACCGGAAAATTATGGTTGTACTCTGCCAGGCAATTGTCAGATGGCACATGGCTGATGATTGCCGCGCCCAGGCCCAAGATAACGACTTTGTCCATTCTTACGGATGAACTTTTCATGCCTCTTGTAGAAGGCGGCGCGATTGCGCTTTTGCTTTCGCTGGTGCTGGCTTTTGTGTTGGCGCGTTGGGTAGCCGACCCCTTGCAAAATGTGGTTGTCGCGGCGCGGACAGTTCCCACAGACGCCGCAAAATTTGTCGAACCGAGCGGCCCGCAGGAGGTCCAGGAATTGACGCGGGCTTTCAATGCCATGGTGGGGCGTGTACAGTCGAGTCAGAAATCCCAGCGCGATTTTGTGGCGAACGTCTCGCATGAACTCAAGACCCCGCTCACATCCATTCAGGGGTTTTCGCAGGCGATCCTGGATGGAACGGCCGATACGCCCGAAGCTCTCCATCAGGCGGCTGAAGTGATTTACGATGAAGCCGGGCGGATGCACCGCATGGCGCTTGATCTGCTCGATCTGGCGCGTCTCGAGGCAGGGACGGCGGATTTGAAAATGTCACCTGTGGATACGAAGGCGCTTTTGAATGGCGTTATGGAAAAATTCACGCCAATGGCTTCAAGTTCCGGTGTTGAGTTGAAGCTTGATTTAGCCAGCGATCTGCCGATTTTTATGGGCGATGGCGACAGGCTGGCGCAGGTCTTTACCAATCTGGTGGATAATGCCTTGAAGTTCACGCCGCATAACGGCACGGTGACTTTGCGCGCCGTGCAGGATAAAGGCGAAGTGCAGGTTTCTGTCAGTGACACGGGGAAGGGGATTCCTGCAAAGGACATCCCGCATATTTTTGATCGTTTCTATCAGGCGGATTCTTCGCGAGCAGGCGGGGCGAAACACGGGGCCGGGCTGGGGCTGGCGATCGTGCAGGAAATTGTAGCGGCGCACGGTGGTAGAATCAGCGTCCGCAGCGCCGAAGGGCGCGGCACTGCGTTCATAGTCCATTTGCCGCTGAAGTAGCGACCTTCACACTGCGGAAGAATTCTGCAAGTAGGTGGTCTTCGCATATGCAGGTTATGGCTGGTATAGAGAGCAATGAATTGAGATGAAAGATATATCCGCTAATCGTATCCTGCAAAAAGACAACCTTTTTTTGTTGATACCGGTTTTTCTTTACCTTCCTTTTATTGTTCTGGGGTATGGTCCGGATAGCGATACTTATGAAGTGCTTAGGACTGGCAACACTTTCATAAGAAATTTTGACTATATCCCGTCGCGAAGCCCGGGTTACTTTGTCTTTGAAGTATTTACATTTTTCGCGAATCGTATCGGGGGAAGTATCGCAACGAACCTGGCGGTTTTGTTTATGTCCCTGGTTAGTCTGTATGGTTTTTATTATCTGTGCCGAACTTTGGCCATCCCCAATCCCAAGTATCTGGTATTAATAGTTGCTCTCAACCCGTATTATTGGGTCGCATCCACGACCACCATGGATTATATTTTTGCGCTGGGGTTCTTCTTTATGGGCGTTATGCTCCTGCTTAAGAAAAAAGCTCCTTATGCCGGGATTGCTTTTAGTCTGGCTGTTGGCTGCCGCCTGACCACCATTGTGCTTGTGGTTTTCATTTTGGCATTGCTATTTATCCTGAGGTTGATAACTGTCCAAGAAGTTGTGACCTCATTTTCTCTTACAGCCGTATTTGCGTCGATTTTTTATATTCCGCCTCTCGATTTCGCAAAATATAGATGGTGGAACATATTTCGTCTGGATATGGGCGGTACTCAATATTGGTCTTTATATCTTAGAGTGGGGCGATTTATCTATAAAAATATTTCACTTTTCAGCGTTCCTGTATGGCTGTTATTTGCAGGAATGGGGATTTATCTGTTGAAGTCGCGAGCGAGAGTGGAGAACACATTTATCAAAATTATTTTGCTTAGCCTTTTGATCTTTTTGGCGTATGAGGTGCTGTTTTTCTATGCGCCGCTTGAACCTTCATATCTATTGGTTATTTTGCCTTTTGTTTTTATTACGGTTGGGATTTTGATGGCCGGTCATCGCAGGGTGCTGATGGCACTTCTTGCATTGATGTTTATCTCCAATTTTGTGGTCATTAGTTTTGCCCGTCCCAATCTTACAAATCATGCCACGAACGCTCAATACGGACTATGGCTGGACCCCGGATATTTGGTTAGCGAAACCTTGATCCGGATCAGGGTAATAGATTGCGCCGACCTCAATTGTTACCGAAACAAAATGCTGAATTAGTTCAAATCCCCATTTGTTTCTGAGCCGCCATGCCGCCTTATCTTTCGATTATCGTCCCATGTTACAATGAACAAGCCACCATCCGGCTGTTGCTGGATGCGATCCTGGCTCAAACGTATCCGCGCTCCCAGCTGGAAATCCTGATTGCAGACGGAATTTCACAAGATAAAACCCGGGATGTGATCGCGGCTTTCCAGGGCGAACATCCTGACCTTGCGCTTCATATTCTGGACAATGGGCGGCGCAGCATTCCCTCGGCTTTGAATTTGGCTATTGGCGCGGCGCGCGGCGAGATCATGATCCGCCTCGACGCTCACTCGATGCCGGAGCCTGATTACATGGAACGATGTGTGCAGGCTCTTGAGACAGGCAAAGGCGCGAACGTTGGCGGCGTGTGGATGATCCGTCCTGGCGCGAGCGGCTGGATCGCAGAATCCATTGCGGCTGCGGCTGCTCATCCGCTCGGGGTGGGTGACGCAATGTATCGCCTCACGCCGCAAGCGGGTCCGGTGGATACGGTTCCGTTTGGCGCATTCCGTCGCGAATTGATCAATAAAATCGGCGGCTTCGACGAGACTTTGTTGTCGAACGAGGATTATGAGTTCAATGCACGTGTGCGCCAATCTGGTGGCGTGGTCTGGATTGATCCGCAAATCCGCTCGACGTATTTTGCCCGCGCCACTTTAGGCGGGTTGGTAACGCAGTATTGGCGATATGGTTTCTGGAAACTTAAGATGCTTCGCCGCTACCCGGATACCATCCGCTGGAGACAGGTGCTCCCGCCCATATTTGTCCTGAGCCTGATCGGATTATTGGTTTTATCTTTCTTCTTTCCTCTGATAAAATTAATTCTAATTCTCGAAATTCTTTGTTATCTTGCAGCGTTGACCATGGCTGGCTTGCATCTCGCCCTTCGTCAACGTAAACCGCTCCTGGTCCTTGGACTGCCTCTTGCCATCATGGCAATGCACCTTTCGTGGGGGAGCGGATTTTTATGGAGTATGGTTTCTAAAACATCCAAGAATGGCTGACACCTTACGTCCTGGCTTGCGCCTGCGGCCCAATGAACATCGCGCCCTTCTGCTAATAGGCGATCTCATCGCATCTATTCTGGCGGCTTTTCTTGCCTATTATGCCTGGCAGCAATATTTTATCTTCGAATTGGTTAGGTCGGGATTCAAGCCTGAACGTGCGGAGTTCATTGTCAAACTGCAGGGGCTGCATGTGCCGTTCTGGTTTTATTTACTGCCGCTTGGCTGGCTTTTATTGATGGTTGAACTTTATGAACCGCATAAAGCAGCCAATTGGCGGAAGACACTGCGGGGGATCGCTGTCGCGGCCTTTTTGGGAATTGTAGTCTACTCGTTGGTTTTTATCTTTAACCGGGAACCAACGTCTTTGCCGCGTATCGCAGTTGGCGGATTCATCCTCCTCGCTTCATTCCTGACCTTGATCTGGCGCGCGGTTTATATTCGTCTTTATCGTTCAACCGGGCTTCAACGCCGCGTACTGGTTGTCGGAGCGGGCAAGGCTGGCATTACTCTGGCGCAGGTCTACCGACTTCTAACGCCTCCGCCGTTCAATCTGGTCGGGTTTATTGATGATGACCCTAAGAAAGCCAAACGCTCCTTTGAAGGATTTCCGGTCATTGGTACCAGTAATCAATTAATTCAATTGGTGGATGATTATCATATTTCGGACCTGGTCATGGCAATCAATAGTGATGTGCAGGGGGCAACCTTTCAGGCCATTCTCGATGTGCAGGAGGCCGGTGTGGAAGTCACGCGCATGCCCATTCTCTACGAGGAAATTACCTTGCGCGTTCCCATTCACCATCTTGAATCTGACTGGCTCATTCGTTCCTTTGTTGACCAATTGCGGGTCAGCGTTATTTATGAGTTGTTGAAACGCCTGATGGATATGTTGGGCGGGCTGGCTGGATTATTGGTCTTCGCCCTGGTTTACCCGTTTGCGGCGATTGCAACTTTAATGGACAGTGGCTTCCCGATCCTTTATTCGCAAGTTCGTCTTGGCAAAGGCGGACAGATTTTCAAGATATACAAATTCCGCACGATGAAACAAAACGCTGAGGCGGATGGTGAGGCCAAACTTGCCGAAGAAAATGATCCGAGAGTGACGCGTGTGGGAAATTTTTTGCGGCGCACCCGCCTCGATGAGCTTCCTCAGTTCTGGAATGTTCTGCATGGAGAGATGAGTTTGGTTGGGCCGCGCGCCGAACGACCTGAATTGGTGGCGGAATTTCAAAAACAGATTCCATTTTATCGGGCGCGGTTGCTGGTCAAGCCTGGGTTGACGGGTTGGGCGCAGATCAATTATGGTTATGTCGCCTCGGTGACCGAAACAGCTGTCAAACTTGAATATGATCTTTATTACATCAAACACCGTTCTTTGCCAATGGATTTCAACGTTATTTTGCGGACGGTTGGCACGGTGTTGAGCCGCAAAGGAAGATAAGGATGAAAAAATATCTTGTCACCGGCGGCGCCGGATTCATTGGATCGCACATCGTCCGCGCCCTGCTCGAGCAGGGCGCATCTGTGCGGATGCTGGATAATTTTTCGAGCGGTAAGCGCGAAAACTTGAAGGGATTGGAAAACTCGAAAAATGGTGGCCGCCTTGATGTCTATGAAGGAGACGTACGCAATGCTTCGGCGGTTGCGGATGCGGTGCGCGGCGTCGAAATTATTTTTCACGAAGCGGCGTTTGTCTCTGTTCCCGAATCGATGGAGAAGCCGCAGGATTGTTTCGATGTCAACATCACCGGCACGTCGGTATTGTTTGAAGCTGCGCGCAAAGCTGGTGTGC
>VFSW01008480.1_pt1 | contig 14748 bp, 14 predicted proteins | sample 5358111 | NCBI WGS metagenome assembly VFSW01 (sample SAMN11554181, study PRJNA540505) | mine drainage metagenome | isolation source: sediment from site ElyBrook_90M | place: USA: Ely Copper Mine, Vershire, VT | collected 2017 | reverse complement strand
CGGATCAGGTGCGCATTCGCATCACCGGTTCACGGCTGGAACCGACGCTTGCCGAAGTTGGTCTCTTCAAGCAATCGGTCGCCACGTTGCCGCCAACGATTTCCGACCGCAGCACGAAGGGCGCGGTGAGCCTCAGCAATCTGGCGGGCCGCACGGTGGTTTACACTTTGGACGGCAGCGAACCGACTCCGATGTCGGCGGTTTACACTGCGCCCATCCCGTTGCCAGTGGCCCGCAGCATCACGGTGCGCGCGGCCAGTTTGTTGCCGGATGGCAAAATGGGAATCGTCGGCTCACGCGTTTTTGCCGGCATGATGCCGCTCGGCTGGAAGGTGGTGAGCGTGGACAGCGAAGAAACGGCAGCGGAAAACGATAGCGGAGCCTATGCGATTGATGGCAACTCCGCCACGTTCTGGCACACGCGTTGGAACGCCGATCAGAAACAGCCCCATGCGATTACTGTGGATATGGGCAAGACGAATCACATCGGCGGATGGACGTGTCTGCCGCGCCAGGACGGATTACTTAACGGCGTGGTCGAGAAATACCGCTTTGAAACAAGCGAAGACGGCGTGAACTGGACGACCAACGTCCCCAACGGCTCGTTCGCCAACATCCAAAACAATCCGTCGCTCCAGGAAGTGAGCTTTGGTGCGGTGGACGCCCGCTACTTCCGCTTCACTTCCTTGCGGGCGATCTGGGGAAGTGGCTGGACAAGCGCGGCGGAAATATCCGTACTACCTGCCCAATGACAAACAGCGCAGCGAAGCTATGGCGGGTTCCCCTGGCGGGGGCCCTCTTGAGCCTCTCGGCTTCCACCTCGGCCCTGTCTGCTGAAAGCCACGTGCTCCAGGCGCAAGCCGCCCAATGCTACGGCGGCGCGTCTCTTGAGGCGGACAGCACCGCCTCGGGCGGCTACCTGGTCCGCCTGGGCGCCCCGGGCGAGGGCATCAAATTCGCCAACGTGCCGGCCGCTGGGAAACTGGCTCTTCACTACGCGTCGGTATCAGTGGGGACGATCACTGTTGCGGTCAACGACCAACCGGCGCGCACGCTCAACGTTCACTCTTCGGGGGCCCTGACCAATTCCTTTCTGCATGCCGTGATTGACCTCGCCATTCCCGCCAACGCCACGCTGACCATCAGCCTGGCTACACACGACGTCCCAATAAACATTGATCGCATCGTCGTCGGGGAAGGCGACTTGGACCTGCCGCCCGACATCTGGAACTTGCCGCCGCTGAAGGTGGCTGAGGGGCCTTATCCGGACGATTGGAAGGGATTAAGCCGACTTTACATCGTTCCGGAGTGGTGGCGCGATGCTAAGTTCGGCGCCTGGGCTCACTGGGACCCGCAGTCCATGCCTGAGCAGGGGGACTGGTATGCGCGGGGGATGTATCAGGAAGGCAGCCGCCAATATCGGTACCACCTTATCCACTTTGGTCATCCATCGGAATACGGCTACAAGGACATCTGCCACAACTGGGTGATTGACCGGTGGGACCCGAACGAGTTGATGGACCTCTACGCCGAGATGGGCGCGCGCTATTTCGTTGCCATGGGCGTTCATCACGACAATTTCGACAACTGGGATTCAAAATACCAGCCGTGGAACTCGGTGAACGTCGGTCCCAAAGTGGATATCGTTGGCGCCTGGGGAAAAGCCGCGCGGACCCACGGCCTCCATTTTGGCATCGGCTTCCACAACTCCCCACCGCGAACGTGGGGTCAATTTATGCCGGTGCGTTACACCAGTGACCGGCAAGGGGCAATGCAAGGCGTGCCTTACGACGCGCTGCAAACCATTCTGGATGGAAGAGGAAAATGGTGGGAAGGCATGGACCCGGTGGACCTTTACGGCCCCGTTCACAACAGCAAGGATCCGCTGCTTTCGCCCTTTGCCAACCAATTCATGTGGCGCGTGGATGACGCCATCACCAAATATCATCCTGATGTCATTTACTTTGACGAAGCTGCGGGCGAGACGCTGATGGACTTGGGTGTTCACATGGGCCTCGGTTTTCTCGCGCCGCAATTGGTGGCAAATTTTTACAACAAGTCCGTGCAATGGAACCATGGCAAGATGGACGTGGTAATCAACCTGAAATGTATCGGCGGAAAATATAACAGCTTCAAAGACCGCGCCATGATCCCGGTGGTTGAACGCGCTCTGGTCAAAAGCAGCGAGGCGGACATCGAACCCCAAATTATGGCCTATTCGTTTCAAACCGAAACCACGATTGCCGACTGGCACTACCGCGCAGGCCAGCGATACCTGGATGCCAGAAGGCTCATCGGACTGTTGATGCAAAACGTCAGCCGCAACGGCACGATGCTGCTCAATCTCACCCAGCACGGACGCGGCGATCTCGATCCGCAGGTGATCGAGATTGCGAAGGACATCGGCGCCTGGCTCAAAATCAATGGCGAAGCCGTCTATTCCTCGCGTCCGTTTGAAGTTTGCCAGGAAAACACCAACGCCGTTTGCTACACCCGAAACAATGGCAATGTGTACGCTGCGCTGATGAATTGGACCCATGGCCCAATTACACTCACAGCCTTGCACGCCGGCGGTGCGACCCTGGGAAGAATTTCCAAAGTCGAAATGCTCGGCTCTGATGTTCCGCTCACGTTTGTTCAGGACGATCAGGGTCTGACCGTGACGCCCAGCGGACCGGTGCAACCGTTGCCGGGCATCAGGAATCAGCAACTGGCTGCTCGATGCCGGGTATTGCGCATTACCCATGACAAAGGCTGGTTTAATGACGACGATCCAAGCGCAACTTACGCCGGCTGGATTCGCCGCTGCACCCACGACAGCGGCGATTTTAACAACGACCTAACCACCAGCGACACGCCGGGGACGGTCTGGAGCAGTTCGTTTACCGGCGGCAGCGTCGCGATTGTCGCCCCGAAAGAGCAGGGCGCTGGAAAAATCGAGGTTCAAATTGACGGGCAAAGCCGCGCGACAGCCGACCTCTCCACGACCGGCGCGCGCCAGCCGCAGCAAATGGTGTGTGAATTGGCCGGCCTGACTCCTGGCAAACATGCGATTAACATTATCAATCGCGGCCCCGGGCCGGTGGCTGTGGATGCGCTAATCGTCCGGTGAGTCATATGCAAATCGCTGAACTGTTGCTCAACCAGACCAAGGCGCAATCATCCGCGCCCGTTTTGACGTTGCCGACTTGAAACGAAACTTCACCTTTTTGACGGACCGCTGGAGAGGGCAATAATGGCGACGCGTCTGGCCGGATGAAGCCGCTGGACCAGAGCGTAACTCTAGCCTTACTTTGCGGTCTGTCTCGGCTGCCTGGTGCTCCCGGTGTCCGACCCACTCGGTGGAACGGGAGGTGAGCCGCACGGTTCTTCAGCAATATCGGCATGGGGGCTGAATAAACTTGCGCCCGGGGTCTCGAACAGGCACAGAACTGGCTTTCTTATTCTTGTGATAACAAACGACCTTGCGCGACGACATCGCCATCGGCCCTGCGCATCGTCGCCGATGGAGCGCGCTCAGACGAGAGGAATGGCCGGAAGGCACCCGGGCGGAGGGCGAGGTTTGTGTGCCCTGCTGGCAGGGATGCTGCTCATCACGACAGCGCCTGCGGAAAACATTGGGGTCAATTTTGTAGGTGGCGAGATCTTCAACCTCACGCCGTTGGGGCAAAACGAAGTGGCGGAAGTGGTGACGCAGCAATTCTGGAATAATGCGACCAGCGGCTCGGGCTCGATGTCGCTGCAGGGAGATGGCGGCGGCACGATTGCGGTTTACCACAGCGGCCTAAGCGTGACGTGGGCAGCCGGCAGCGGAACTTCCCAGACCTCCATTACGGATGCCGGAGGCAACAGCCGCATGATGAAGGGCTTTTTGGACGGCCTATACTCGCCCTTGGCCAATGTCGTTCCGATCACCGTCACAGTTTCGAATGTGCCCGCGAGCATGCAGTCGGCCGTGTATGTGGTGATCGTCTATTTTGACAGCGCCAACGGCGGCTACGATGCGGTGGATAAAATTACCCTGGGGGCGCCGACCTACGGGACAAACAGCATTTATGGGCTGGACAAGGCGAACGTGGACATTTTGCCGGCTGCTCCCTCACTCGCCGGTCCATGGTCCGATGCCACTAACCCCATGACGGTCCCGTCGTGGCTCAAGCCCACCTGCAATTCAATCGCCTTCGGCAATAATCGCACCAGGACCTCCGGCCAGGCCAATATATGTCACGTCGCCGGGACGATTACCAGCAACTGCCCCCTTTCGTTTGCCGACGTGGCCAGCACTGGTAAATCGCGCCTTGCCGGGCCTTGGGTCACGTGGCCGCTCGGATCAAACGTCGAGCCGTGGCAGTGGCAGTAAAACGAATGGTCAGGCTCAGTCGTGAGCTTACACTTCTTGTGTGTGCAAATGGACGAAATGGCAAAAAGCTTCCCGTCCCGGCGCACAACGAAGAAGCCTTGATTGTGGAAAGTTGGATACACCCCGTCTCGGGCGTAGTCGCTTGCCAGCCCGGCGTTGATCACTCGTGTTGCCACCACGGGTTGAGGTCCCCCGTTTTCCGTTGAACTGCAGCCTGCCGCAAACGTCGCGCTCAAAATCAAAAACTCACGCCGGCAGATTATCATTAAAGCCACCTGAAACTCAAAATTGAAAAACCAGACTGGCAATGACGCCCCAAGCGGTTTCCTGGCGAGCGCCGCTGTTCATCGGGAACACGAAACCGATTCCTGGCCGAGGCTGCACCCGACCGATGGCTTTGAGATTAAAACGCAGCCCGGCATTTCCTAAGAGGCTGCTATACCCGGCTCCACGCGCTCTTGTGCCAGGCGCACATGCTTGCCAATTGGTGCTCGTCGGCAGCTGCCGACGCTCGAGACAGGGAGCACGCCCTTTGACTGTGCCGAAAGGTCTGACACGCGGCCGAAGCCAGTATTCCTCCATCCGGAGCGGTTGCTCTGTTAATTAGTACACCTGCCGTTGAGCGCGCAGGCAGCATTTCAAAACATGCTAAACAGTTCGCAACACAGGCCTCATTTCCTTGCAAGGAGGTTTTGCAACCCCTCCGCCAGTTGAAGCTCGGTGAACGGTTTGTCCAGGTGCCCGACCACGCGCCGGTCGGATTGAGATTCGATGGAGTTGGTGGGGCGCCGTGAGATAACCACAGATCGATTCGATTCAAGCCGCCGGGCAGGCTTTGAGACCCCGTTCGGCGGCCTGGCGGATTAACGCGGGAGGATTGCTCTTCAACAACCGTTGGTAAGTGGCTTTGGCTTCCTTAATTTGGCCGTTGGCCAACAGCTTCTCCGCGCACGACATCGAGGCATCGGCAAACAGGACGGCCAGCGCGGGTCGGGGCTTGGCTGAACCAAGGGCTTTATTCGCGTCTACCGAGGCAATGCGGCCGAGCGCGATAGCGGCCGCGCCGGCGACTCCCTCGTCGGCGTCGTGCAACAGCGGTCGCAGCAAGTTCACCCCTTCCCCACGAGTCCCGAGAGAAGAAATGACGCCGATCTTGAGCTGACCATGGAGCTTGCGGAGTTGCCGCTCCAAGGCCCTGGAGGCTTGAGCGTCCTGAACGCGTTCCAAGGCATAGCGAGCCATGTGCGAGAGGTCTGGATCAACCAGCAGCGCCTCAAGCGCAGGTACCGACGCTGCCGTGCCCCTCGTGCGCAATTGTCGGCAGACATAGTCCCGGGCATCCCGCGGCGCGTTGCTCTGCAGCACCGCCAGGAGTCGGGACTCAAGCTCGGCGCGGGCGGTTGGGTCATTGAGCGTAGTCACGGCTGCCTCGTCGATGGGGTCGAGCACGTGCCGGTCCGTGCCATAGTCGTAGGTCTTCAGGGCTTCAAAAGCGTCTTGTAACATATTGATGATTCATTTTTTGATTCAATGTGCTCGCGGACGGGGCGGCACGGGTTCACAATTTCAAGCGCTGCCGGCGAGCGCGGTCGGTGAACCGATTGGCTTCCTCATCCTCCGGGAACGTTTGTTTCCCCGCATCCCATTTCAGCGAGCGCTGCAGCCGATAAGCAATTGTGCCGAGATGGCAGAGGCTCACGGTGTTGACCGCAAGCTCGATGTCCCGAAACGGCTTTTCGCGGCTGCGCACACAATAGAGGAAATCCCCGATGATACTGCCTTTGCCTTTATAGCCCGGAACCGGTTTGGCCGCGCGGGGTTGGTGTTCATCGCTGTCCACCTCCATGTTGGCCTTGCCCGGTTTGCAATGGGTGATCCTGATCCCGTTGGGGTAAATGAATTCCAGGTAAGCGCGGCTTTGTCCCTCTGGGGCGTGGTAAACAATCTCCTGCGGCTGCAATTCCCGGACGTCCACCGCGAAGGTCGCGCCGCCAAAGTGATGCGCGCCCCAGTCGGTAATCTCGCCGCCGGAATAGTCCCAGTACGAACGCCAGGAGTTGTCCACCGTGCTGAAGTTTCCGTCGCAGCGTTTGGAATTGTAAGGCGCCCACGGGGCGGGACCGAGCCACATCTCCCAGTCGAACCCTTCCGGCACCGGCTCCGGCGCAAGATTACACGCGTGCGAGAGATTATTGGTTACCACATTAATGGACAACACTTGGCCGAGCTTGCCGCCCCAGCACATGTCCACCGTGCCGCGATAATCCTCCAGCACGCGCTGACTGCCGCCTGAGACTACCCGGCCGTAACGCCGGCCATATTCGATCATCAACGGACCTTCGCGCAACGTCAGCGTCTCGGGTTTCTGGCAGAACACGTCCTTGCCGCGCCGGCAGGCCTCCGTTACAACCAGCGCGTGCCAATGGTACGGCGTGGCGACGTGCACCGCGTCGATGTCCTCGCGGGCAAGCAGTTCGCGAAAATCATTGTAGGCGGCACAGTCCTTGCTTTGATAATGTTCATCTACCCGGGCCTTCTTGCCATCGCGGACGTTCTTGCGGACATCGCACACGGCCACGTACTGCACCTCTGCCCGCCCCAGGAAACTGCCGAAGTCCGAGCCCCCCTGGTTGCCCAGTCCAATCCCACCCACCACAATGCGTTCGCTGGGCGCGCCGGTTCCGTCCCGGCCCAAGGCGCGTGCCGGGATGAAAGTGGGTAGGGCCAGGGCAGTGGAGGCTAGTCCAGCCGCTTTAAGGAATTCACGCCGGGTGGTTTTTAGCATAGGGGGAGATGAATTCTTATCACCCATAAAAAGGTCATTTTCAGGTTGGTGCGCTCACGCATCTCAATCCAACCAGAAGACAGTCCCTGAAAGCAAAGAAAAAATTCCCTTGGACGGGAAGGCTTAATCGAGCAGGAACATGCACCGGCGCTTGAAGGCCTGACGGATCTTGCGGTAGGGCATCACCCGCAGCATGGCGCCGAGCTTGGTTCGCAGCCAGCGCTTGCAAGGTTCAAAGTCCAGGTATTCCAAAACCACCCTGCACCGGCAGGCTCTGGCCTCGATCCCGATCTCCTTGATTTGCTCGTAGATCCACGCCTGCTTCTCCTCCTTGCTCCAGGCAGGGTCGAATACCCGCTTCTGGTGCCTCAGGATCAACGGAGCCCCATCCGCCATCTGAACCTTCGTTGCGGCAATGCTGTCGCAATTCAGGTCCACGCCGATTGCACCCAAGGGAGCGTAATCGGGCTGCAGCTTGTTCTTGATGAACAAAACGTGGATTTACCAGTGCCCGTTCTCATCCCGGATGAGCCAGACGGTCAAAGGCACCCGTCCGAGGGTCACCTTGCGCACCACCTTCTGTCCCCTGCGCGGGCCCTGAGCTCATCGGCTCTCCCGCGGGTGCTTTTTGGGCTTTCCAGGAGGTCTATTCCGGCGAAAAGACCGGTGTACTAACCCGAAATCACCCGATTGGTTTCAAACCGCAGGGCTCTATCGCTTCAATCCGCAACGGCTTTACCGAGGATGACCCAAACCATGTCCCGCTACTGCGGCGAGCCTCCCGAAGGCGACGATGGCCGGGAGGGGCTTATCGAATACCTCAAAACCGGACCGTATTTCCGCTGCCGCCATTGTTCCCCTGGACCTGAAGCTGCTCGGCGGACGGCTTTGGAGTGTTGCGCTGGATTTTGGCAGCAGCCGGACATCTCCTCGCTTCGTGTCGTTGTGCTCACAATTTCGACAGTGCCCCCGAACATTGATGCGGCCGGCAAGTCTGGCGCAAATCCGTTCCTCGTCGGGCCGGCCGCCGTCGACAGGTTCGCGGAAATAGGCCAGGCATTCAATGCTTGCTGGGTCTGGCTGAACGAGCCCCTCCGCTCTCCAATGGCCCAAAAACTGCGGAGAGCGGTGACTGTATGTCAGGAGTTCTGGACCGCTATTTCGGCTCAACCCGGCAATACGTCGTGTAGTGTTCATCGCGCAACTGATAAAAGGGGCGGAACACCAGGCCGTCGGAGGTGTGAAACCTACAGGAGGAATCATCCTGCTTATGAATCCAACTCCCCGGTTTTGCCTGGTCTCCGTGCAGGGTCACATCACCGTCAGCGAGGGCCACGAGCAGGACCGGGCCGTACATCAACGCCGCGAGGTGGGGCGATTGCTCATCCACCGCCTCAAACCGGAGCGACTTTGGAAACGTCACCGCGACCGTATCGCCATCATGCCAACGACGCGAGATTTTCAAGAACGTTCCGGGGGTCGCTTTCGTTTTGAGCGGGCGTCTATTTACGAGAAAGGTAGCAGGCTTAACCCCCCATACGGGCCCCCGCCCGTTGAAAGTGAAACGTGGAGATTTAGCCGGGTGAACGATAAATGACGTGGTGTCCGACTGCAGAAAATCGCCAGTTTGTTCAAGCCTGACCGCTTTGCCGTGGTGCTGCCATCGCACCTCAGAGGGCGTGAACAGGTTGACATACAAACCGCGCTCATCGTGAAGGTAAATGTCGAGGGGATAGTCGGCGGTGACCTCGGCATACGTGCCGGAACAGCACGGCCACGCCGAGGGGAAATATTGCTTGTGTGCGCCGGGATGATAATCCGAATAATAGAACGTCCGGCCATCCGACTGCATCGGCAGGGCGGCGAGGATGCCGTTATACAACACACGCTCCAGATCGTCGCCATACTTGGAAGCGCCGGTGAAACGCAGCAGGTAGCGGTCGAGCACAATGTTCGCGTAGGCCCCGCAGGGTGTTTCGAAACTATTGGCGTAATCCCCGTCGCGCGTGTGAAAGTGCCAGCGGGTTCCGCGGAACGGGAGAGATGCGGCCAGCGCATCCGGCTTGTCCGGCACAAAGCGCTCATTCGGTCCCCAGCCGCCCGAGGCGTACATTTGTGTGTCTTTCAAAAACTCCCAGGCATTGGAGATGGTGCGGAAGTATTTCTCATCGCCGGTGGCTTCGTAAATTCTGGCGGCGGAGCAGAGGGAATTGATGTGGCTATAAGCGTGGCGCTGAGGCGTGAAGGCGTTGGTCCCGTTGGCGAAGGCGTCGTAATACTCGGCGCTGTAATCGTACTCGTGGGCCATTTCCAGGTAGCGCTTGTCGCCGGTCAGCGAATAGCAGTTATACAGATTTTCCGGCAGCGTATACCACTCATCCTTTCGGCGAGGCATGTTCTTGTAGGCCCAATCGGTCATGATTTTCAGCACGTCAAGCGCTTCCCGATTTCCAGCCAGCGTGTAGGCGTCGCGCATGCCGGTACAGTTTTTATCATATGTATAGCAGGGCCAGTTGGTTGAAATCTTGAGCGAGGCGAAGAAAAAACCGTCAGGCCCGATGGCCTCATGAAAGCCATGCACTAGTCGAGCCACCTTGTCCTTGAATCGGGCGTCGCCGGTATTGGCATAATCGCGGGACAGGGCCGAAATCCACTGTCCGAAAGTGCAACCGCCAGCGAAATTGTCGGGGTCGTACCAGCCACCCATCGGCTTGCCGGGAGCGGGCAATCCTGCACGCTTGCGGAAGCCGTTCAGAATACTGTCGTTGGGGATGGCCAGATAGAATTCCCGTGAAAACTGCGCCTGCTCGGCGACCGGCCCGCCGGCCAAGGTTACGTCGGCATAATTGAAGGGCTGCAACAAGCCGGACGGACGATGTGATGGCGAGGCTGCTGACGCCGGAGAGATATTTGCCGACAGGGACAAGCACAAAACGACGGCAACAATGATTTCCTTTTGCATTTGAGAGGCCAGTGTTGCTGTATTCTGCGCCTGGCCTTCGGTTCCCGTCCAGAGCAATGTCAGGGTCATGTCAGTTGTCGTAAGAGTGCTTCTGCCAATTGCCTGCGCGTGGGCGCAGCGGCAGGAATCGATCGTCTTCAGAACCGGAGTGCCGCTCCTCCTGCAGAAATCATCACGGCAAAACGATTGGGCATTCTGCATCCAGACCGCATCCGCCTGCGCGCAGTCTCGTAAGTGCCGGCACTAAACGGGCTGCTCCGGTGGGTAGGCCAAAAGCTGGGTGTTGTGTCAGGCCAAACGATTGGCATGGCCTTTCGCTACGGCATTTTCATTCGTGAAGAGCACTGGGGTGATCGCCGCTTGAACGAACAGACCACCTGGACCAAACATTCCCGCAGCTCCGGCTCCGCCAGCCGTCCGGCGATTCGAGGCCCGCCGAAAACAGGAATGTGTTTGCCTCGGTCATACAGCTCCAGCACGAAGCTCTGCCCTTCCAAATCTTTCCAGAAGCGCCGCAACAAGACGCAAAATAGGAGGCAAGGAGAAACGCGTACGAACGCTTCTCGCTCGCCAACCAATCGCTCGCTCAGTTTGCGGTCCTGAAGCATGGGTTCCAGGAGGTCCGGCTTGCCCCGAAGCCACGTGGTCATGATCCCGCCGCTCGGTCGCTACGGTTTCCACGATGAATTTCAGGTCGCTCTCGTTCAACCGCATGCCCTCCTGTACCCTTTGTCTGTCATCGCTTGCCTCAAGACGGCACCGCGCGGACTCCCGGGACGGAGACCTGATTTCGTAACGCCTGAAACGGCTTTTCAGACCTGTGACAATTGCCCTTGGGGTGTTATCTTCCATCGACACTATGAACACCACACAACCTACCGTGAACATCCAAATCAAAAAGGATGGGCCTTACATCGTCAACGGCGCGCTGCCCCTGAACGAGCAGCACATCGTTACCAACGCCGAAGGCGAATCCTTGGACTACAGGGATGGCAAGAACTATCCGGCGCAAACGCAATACGCGCTTTGCCGTTGCGGGCAGTCGGCCAACAAACCGTTCTGCGATGGCACCCACAAAAAGGTTGGGTTCGATGGGACTGAGACCGCCAGTCGGGAACCTTACCTCAGTCAAGCGGAGACCCTCGATGGCCCGACCCTGCAGCTTACGGATGCGGAGAGCCTGTGTGCTTTCGCGCGGTTCTGTGACCCCAAAGGCCGCATCTGGAACCTGGTCGAGAAAACCGATGACCCGGAAGTGCGGAAAATCGTGGAATTCGAAGCCGGGCACTGCCCGGCAGGGCGGTTGGTGGTATGGAACCGGGAGACGGGCGAGGCCATCGAGCCGAAATTCAAGCCATCGCTAGGGCTGATTGAGGACACCGGGAAACGGGTCAGCGGACCGATCTGGGTGCGGGGCGGCATTCCGGTGGTTTCCTCCGACGGGAAGACCTACGAGGTGCGCAACCGGGTGACGCTATGCCGATGCGGGCAATCGAGCAACAAGCCGTTTTGCGACGGGTCACACGCGGCCTGAAGGACGGGCGATGAAAACAGAGCCCAAACCACTTCATCCGGACGTCCGCATCGGTCATGTCCATTTGAAGGTGGCTGACCTTGATCGCGCGATTGCGTTTTACCACGACGTGCTCGGTTTTGAACTCACGCAGCGCTACGCGCACCAGGCGGCATTCTTGTCAGCCGGCGGTTATCACCACCACATCGGACTGAATACGTGGGAACGCGCGGGGGGAACCCCGCCGCCTCCGGGCACTACAGGCCTTTATCATGTGGCGATTGTGTATCCGACCCGCGCAGAATTAGCGAATGCGCTGCGTCGACTGGTTAAAGCGAGGATCCCACTGGAAGGGGCGTCAGATCACGGCGTTAGTGAAGCGTTGTATCTGCGCGATCCGGACGGAAATGGCGTAGAGCTATACTGGGACCGGCCCAAGGAGCAGTGGCCACGGACTGCGGACGGAAATTTAAACATGTTCACCCACCCGCTCGATCTTGAGGCTCTCCTTAAGGAGGATAGTAGAAAGCAGTCCAGTTCAGAGGAAACGGGAAGAAGTATTTCATCAAGCACTCGTAATGAAAACAGATGATGCCGCCAAGGCGGGCGGGTTCGGGTCGAGCGTGACCAGTTTACTGTCTAATTCAGAAACGCTTTACAAGGATGGGAGGGTCTGTAGCAGAATGTGTGGGTAATCCATGTGGAAAATGGCGGCCTGACGGCCGAAGGGAGGATGAGTTTTTTCGCTTTGTGCCGTGATTGCAGAGGCATTGCGGGAGAACAGAAAAACCCGAGTCCATCCCTCGCGAGAGGGGCTCGGGGCAATGCTTTGCTGCAATGCACGGGCTGACGCTGGGTGCTCAGGTTGCACTCCTGCAGAGCCCCCCCCCAGCCGCAAAGGCAAAATAACCCACTCGGCGGCCTTTGGGAAGAGGATTGGAAAAAAGGCTGGTCTTCGGTTATGCAATCGGTGTCAAAAACGAGTGCAACAGTTAGACCAGAAGACCAGCGATGCAGTTGGAAGTTAAGACCATTTTGAACCGAATTCAACATTTTGTGGGCTTTGTTTACCAGGAGGTCCGCCTCCACGGGGGCCGCATCGGCCAGCCCTGGCTCACCATTACCTTGCAGGCCCACAAAGGTATCCGAGGCCGGTGCTCCGAATGCTGGCGGCCAGCTCCGGGCTACGAGCAATTGCCGCAGCGGCATTGGCGCTTTGTGCCGTTGTGGGGCATCTCCACCTGGTTTATCTACGCCCCCCGACAGGTGGAATGTCCCGAGCATGGGGTGGTGATCGAGCACATCCCTTGCCCACGTCGGCGGCCCAAATCAGTGGAGGTCTAACCTCCGCTGCTCACCCCCGAAACTGTGAGTTGCGCCTCAGTTCGAAGGTGTGTTGGTGGATTGGTTGACGGGATTCCACCCGTGTGCTTTACTCCAATTCACAGAGTGAACGTTCCGGCAAAAGTCTTTTTGTCCCTAGCGCTGTCGATCATTCCGCTGCTCGGGGCCGAGGCCGCGTTGAATAAACTCGGCGCGATGGGTGACAGCCTTACCGATGAGTATTGGGATTCCGGCGTCTCGACTTTCGCCAGCAATTGGGTATCCCAACTGGCCCTTAATCGCGGTCTTGATTTTGGGCCGACCGCGGCTGAAGCCGGTGTCGGGAGTTGGGGCGAACCGCGGCGTCTTGGCTACAAGTTCAATTGGGCGCGGAGCGGCGCGACCTCCGCAACCCTGCTCAGCGAAGGACAAGCTACCGGCTGTGCCGGACAGGTACTTTCCGACGGCGTTTCTAATGCGGTGCTTGCCATTGGTGTCAACGATTTCAATCCATCCGTGATTCCCGGGGGTGCGTATTACATCATCTACAACAATTCCTGGAGCGCCTCACAGATTCAAACCTACGTCAACCAGTCCGTCAGCAACATCGAGACTGCGCTCGTCACGGTGAAAAATGCGGGCATGTCCGTGGCGCTCGCCAACCTAGTGGACCCCGGCGCGACCCCGGCAGTGGTCGCATATTATACGAGCGCAACCGGCCGCGACCGCGTGACGGCCGCTATTCAAACCGTCAATCAGGGCCTCAAAAACCTCGCCCAAAAATATCAGGTGCCGCTGATGGATTGGTTTGGTCTGGTGAGCACGGTTCTTGGGCCAAATACGAATCTTAATGCCACGCTCAAAGTTGGAAATGTTGCGATGAATCTGCGCGGCAGCGACACCGGGACGACGCCGACCGATGCGTTCGTTTCAGACGGATTCCATCCCAACACCGTCCTGCAAGGCCTGCTCGCCAACGTCGTGTTGCAGGCGTTCGACAGCGATTACGGCGCGGACGTCACGCTGTTTTCCGTGGAGTAGATTTTAAATCACGCCGGCATTGCGTATGGCGGCGCCGACACCTTGGGGTCGCAAATCGGCGCTTGGACAAATTACGTGATTCTGCCGGTGCTGCCGAGGTTTACTGCCATCGCTGTGAGGGGCACCAATGTCGCGCTTACCCTGACGACGGTCTCGAATCAACTTTATCTTGTGGAGCGGAGCGATGATCTGACGTCCGGTTCCTGGACGACGGTGACAAATAGTCTTCCGGGCAATGGCGCGCTGGTCACGCTGACCAATGCCGTTCCGCTCGATTTGTCAAAGCGCTTTTATCGCGTGCGTCAGTTGCCTTGATCCGGAGGCAAGGGCGGTAACTTATGGACCCGATGTGAGCACTATAGGACTGAAGAAGGCGTGCACTGCAGAACAAAAGTCCTCCTCCTGCGGGCCACCTCATGGCTGTGCGGCCAGAACTTGCCACTGGCCTCGGACCACTTTCTGAACCTGCGGTGAGGCCGGAGGCAGGTTGCGATAATCTAGGAAATTGGAATTGAAAGCCCAGTTGCGGCCCGGGGCATTGTAGTAGGTTCCGGGCGCCACCCAATAATTCGTGGCATATTGGCTCGGGAACATGACCACCATCGAGCCGTTGTAGGTGAAAGTCCGGTTGCTCCAGTCCTCCAGAAAGCGCGGAAAGTTTTCGACGCCGCCGCTGTAATGGCCAGTAGTCGTGGGCACGATTCCTGCCAAAAAAGCGGCGTTCACGGTGGTGTCCGTTGCGGGACGGGAGCTCAAGGCGCTTG
>VFSW01008479.1_pt1 | contig 14748 bp, 11 predicted proteins | sample 5358111 | NCBI WGS metagenome assembly VFSW01 (sample SAMN11554181, study PRJNA540505) | mine drainage metagenome | isolation source: sediment from site ElyBrook_90M | place: USA: Ely Copper Mine, Vershire, VT | collected 2017 | reverse complement strand
CCGCGCGCGGCCGGCCGGGCCTGGATGTGGGTCGGCCGCTCCACAGCGTCGAGGCGCGCCGGCGGCGGCGCGCCCGCGGCCAGTTCCATCGGCAGTTCGAACGGATCGACCTCGGCCTCGGTGCCGACCAGCAGCAGGCCCTCGATCACATTGCGCAGCTCGCGCACATTGCCCGGCCAGGAATAGCGCTCCAGCGCCGCCAGCACATCCGCGCCGAACTGGCGCGGCGCCATGGCGTGGCGGTCGGCCAGGCGGCAGTTGAAATGCGCGACCAGCAGCGCGACATCGCCGCTGCGTTCGCGCAGCGGCGGCACCCGGATCGCCGTGACACTGATCCGGTAGTAGAGATCCCGCCGGAACCGTCCGGCCGCGACCTCGTCGCGCAGATTGCGGTTGGTCATCGCCAGCAGCCGCACATCGACATGGCGCGGAGTGGTATCGCCGAGCCGGTAGATCACCCCTTCCTCGAGCGCCCGCAGCAGCACCGGCTGCAGATCGAGCGGCATCTCGCCGATCTCGTCCAGGCACAGCGTGCCGCGATGGGCGAGCTCGAACCGCCCGGGCCGGCCTTCGGCGGTGGCACCGGTGAAGGCGCCGCGGACATGGCCGAACAATTCCGCCGCCACCAGCTCCTTGGAGACGGCGCCGCAATTGAAGGCGATGAAGGGCAGCCGCGGATCCGCCGCGCCATGGATGGCGCGGGCCAGCAATTCCTTGCCGGTGCCGGTCTCGCCTTCGATCAGCACCGGCACCCGCCGGCGGGCGAGCTGGCGGGCACGTTCCACCGCCGCGGTCATCGCCGGACTGCGGCCGATGATCTGGGCGAAGCCGCTGCGCGCCGGATCCGCCTCCGACCCCGCGGCGGCGCCCGCACCGATGCCGGCCCGCGAGCGGCCTGGCACCACCAGCACCGCGCCGATGGTGCGCCCATCCACCACCACCGGGTTGAACCAGTCGGCGCGCAGCCCCTCGGGCAGGCGGGTCGCCCAGTCTTCGACCGAGGTCGCGGCATCGAGCCCGGGCACCCGTTCGCCGATGCCGACCGGGCTCGCCACCCGGCCGGTCGCGTGCACCAGCCGCCCGCTGCGGTCGATCGCCAGCATGCCGGCGGCATCCGCCCCCGACAGGCGCTGCAGGCAGGCTTCCAGCAGCCGCATCCGCTCGACGGTGGCGCGTTCGCTCAGCACCATCTCGATCTGCCGGGCGGTGGCGATGGCCAGCGCCAGGTTGTTGCGCTGATAGGTGCTGGGCGGGCCGGAGATATCGACCACGCCCATGATGGCGCCGGTACCCGGCTCGTAGACCGGCGCGGCGGCGCAGGTCCAGCGCTTGATGCCCTCGCAGAAATGCTCGGTGGCATGCACCTGGGCGGGGCGGCCGGTGGCGATCGCGGTGCCGATGCCATTGGTGCCGATCAGCGCCTCGCGCCAGTCCCCGCCCTGCATCAGATGGATGTCCTGGCCGGCTTCCAGGGTCTGCATGTCGCCCACCGCCTCCAGCACGATGCCGTCGGGGTTGGTCAGCAGCATGATCGAGCGGGAACCGGCGAACAGGTCGGTGGCCTCGGCGAAGATGCCGGCGGCGGCACTCAGCAATTCGCGATGGCGCCGGCGCAGATGTTCGAGCCCATCGCCGCGGGCGGCGAGCGGGGCCTGCCGGCTGGCCGGATTGACGCCAAGCTGGAGGCTGCGCTGCCAGGAGGTGACGACGAAATTGGAGACGGGGGCGACCGCCATCGGATCGCCGGTCAGGAAGCGTTCCCAGGCCTGCATCGTGTCGGCGCCCTCGACCGGGCGGGCGATGGCCGGCCGCGCCAGCGGGGCGTCATCCGCCTCCGGCGTCCGGGTCACCGGCTTCGCCTGCCGCTGCGGGCGCATCGTCCGCTCCGTCGGCATCCGCCCTCCTGCGCGCCGTCGCGCCGTGACGTCCCCCTCGGTCATCCGGCCCGCCCCTTGGCGGCCCGCCCCTCGGCAGCTCGCCCCTTGGCGGGCCGACGCAGCCACGCGCGCGCCATCGCCGCCGCGCCGCCGCTGCTCAGCTGCGGCCCAGCAGCTCCGCCCCGCCACCGAGCGCCGGACCGGCCGAGGGATCGGTGTAGTCCGGCTTCTTGGCGATCAGCGTGTGGGTGGTGAGGATCAGCGCCGCGACCGACACCGCGTTGCGCAGCGCGTTCACGCTCACCTTCACCGGATCGATGATGCCGCTCGCCGCCATGTCGGCCATCCGCCCCGCCTGGGCATCGAAGCCGGTGCCTGCCGGCGCGGCCGCGACCTGGGCGGTGATCCTGGCCGCGTCCAGCCCGGCATTGCGCGTGATCCAGGCGAGCGGTTCGGACAGCGCCGAGCGCAGCAGCGCCACCCCTACCCGGGCGCTGCCGTCGAGCTCGTCGATCAGTGGATCGAGCGCCGGGGCGGCCTGCAGCAGCGCGGTGCCGCCGCCGGCGACCACGCCTTCCTCGATCGCGGCCCGGGCGGCGTTGATGGCATCCTCGATCAGCTGGGCGCGGCGCTTCTGCGCGACCGGAGTGACCCCGCCGGCCAGGATCATCGCGGTGCCGCCCGAAAGCCTGGCCAGCCGCTCGGCAAGCTTGTCGCGGTCGATATTGTTGGGCGCCAGGTCCATCTGGCGCAGCACCTGCTGGCGGCGCGCCTCGATGGCGGCCGTGTCGCCGCCGCCGGCGGTGATCACGGTCTGGTTGGCGCTGATCCGCACCTGCCGCGCCGAGCCGAGATCGCGCAGCGTGGCCTGTTCGAGCCGGCCACCGAGATCGCGCGCGATCACCCGCCCGCCGGTCACGATCGCCAGATCCTCGAGCATCGCCTTGCGCCAGTGCCCGTAATCGGGCGGATGGATCGCAGCGATCTGCGGCGCGCCGGCATCGCGATCGCCCAGCAGCATCACCACGCAGGCCGGCGCCACCTCCTCGGCGATGATCAGCAGCGGCCGGTTGAGCCCGGCGATCAGCCGCTTCACCACCGCCACCTCGTCGGCGCTGACAAGCTTGAGATCGGTCATCAGGATCAGCGGGTTTTCGAGCACCGCCTGCATCCGCTCGACATCGGTGACCATGTGGTGGGAGAGATAGCCGCGGTCGAAATTCATGCCGTCCATCACGTCGAGCCAGGTCTCGACGGTGGCGCTGTAATCGACCGAGACGATGCCGTTCGGGCCGGCACGCTCCAGCGCCTCGGCCACCAGCGCGCCCATCGCCTGGTCATTGGCCGCGATCACCGCGACCGCGCGGACCTGGTCCGGCCCCTGCACCGGGCGGGCGGCCGCGCGCAGCGCCGCGACCGCCTGTTCGGTAGCGCGTTCCAGACCGGCGACCAGCTCCACCGGATTGGCGCCGGCGCCCAGCGCCTCCAGCCCCTGCTGCACCAGCGCATCCGCCAGCACCGTCGCCGTGGTGGTGCCATCGCCCGCGATCGCGTTGGTCTGCGCCGAGACCTCGCGCAGCACCTGCGCACCCATGTTTTCGAACGGGCATTCGAGCTCGATCTCGGCCGCGATCGACACCCCGTCACGCGAGATCATCGGCGTGCCGATCGGGCGATCCATGATCGCGTTCATCCCGCGCGGACCGAGCGTGCCGCGCACGCAGCGGGCGAGCTTGGCCACCCCCCGTCCCAGCGCCTGGCGCGCGGCCTCGTCGTGCAGCATCATCTTGGCCATCGTTTCATCCCCGTGGCGGCACCCGTTCGCGGGACGCCGTTCTTTTCATGCCGGCAGGCGTCCCCCGACCGGTCCCTGGCCGTGCCGCATCGCTCCGGCCGGCCCCGCGCGCCGGGCCGGGCCGGCGCCATTCCTCCGCCGCCGGCGCCCCGCCCCGCCGCCGGCACCGCGCGGAGAAAATCCACGAGGCCCGGCTCCGCGCCCGGCGGACGGGGCGCGGCCTCGTTGAAGCGGGACGCCAGCAATCCCCGGCAGAGCGCGCCGTTGAAGTCCATGTTGACGCCGATCCGACGCAGCGCGCGCAGATGCTCGGGCAGGGCGGCGGCCGCGAGCGGCCTTGCATCCGCATCGACGAAGGCCGCCGCCTCGGGCCCGGCGGCGCCTGCGACATCGCGCCGGGCGAGATAGCGTTCGCGCTTTTCGGACCCCTCGGCATCGAGCGCCAGTCCCCGCAGCCCCTCGAGGCTGAGCCCGACCAGAAACCCGTCGCTCCACCCGGTCGCGAGCAGATGGGTGAGCAACGCCTCCTGCCGCCGCTGGAACGCCTTGACCAGAAAGTTCCGCCGCAGCGCGTCGAGATCGGCTGAGGCGTCCTCCCCGAAGGTCTGCTGAAAGCCCAGCCCCTCGACAATGCCGCGATTGATGGTCTCGGCATACATGTGCTCGCCGAGCTCGATCTCGACCCGGCGCACCCAGGGCAGCGCGGCGATCTCGCGGCGCATGTCGTCGGCCATCATGAAGGCGAAATTCGCAGCGCACCAATAGGTCGGCAGGCGGAAGCCCACGCGCACGCCGCCCGCATCGTCGATCTCGATGCCGGTGATGAAGCCGAGTTCGGTCACCGGCTCGTCGAGTTCGGGATCGGTGACGCGGCCGAGCAGGAGGCGGATTTCCGCCTCCCGCCCGTCCGCCGCCCCGGTGGCCAGGCTCACGCCGCGACCTTGGGCCGCGCAGCGGCGATCTTCGCCTTCTGCGATTCGACATCGACGCCGTAGAGCCGCGCCGCGTTCAGCCCCAGGATCTTGCGCTTGGCCGTCATCGTCAGATCGACCCCCTTGTCCTTCTTCACCTGCTCGGGCAGTTCGAAGGCCATGAACTTGTCGACCAGCCAGCGCGGCGTCCAGATGCCGTAGTCGCTGCCGAACAGCAGCTTGTCCTCGCCGAGCCAGAACAGCAGCTCGGAGATCACCGTGGTGAAGTAGTCCGGCCGCGAGTGGATGAACGGCAGCGCCACCGCCAGCCCGCCGAACACGTTGGTTTCCTGCACCGCGATCCAGCAGAAATCATCGAGCCGCGGCAGGCCGCAATGTTCGACGATGAAGTTCAGTCCCTGGAAGTCGGTCGCGACATGATCGACATCGGCCACATCGAACGCATCGCGGTCGAGCGGGATGATGGTCGGGCCCTTGTGGATGTGGATGTTCTTGATGCCGAGCTTTTCGCAGCGCTCGAGATATTTCATCGCCCACGGATCCGTCAGCTTGTAGCCGCGGCTCGATCCCTTCCACTCCGCGGTGTAGAGCTTGACGCCGCGCAGCTTGTATTTCGCCGCCATCGCATCGAGCGCATCGAGGCCCTTCTGCTCGTCACGAGGATCGAAGGCGCCGTTGAGGATGAAGCGCTCGGGATGGCGTTCGGCCACCACCGCGTTCTGCTCGATGGTGTTGAAGCCGTTGGTGTAGAAATCCGTCAGGTAGGTGCATTGCAGAATGGCCATGTCGTCGTAGCCGTCGACGAACAGGTCGTGGTACATCGTCTCCGCGCCGTATTTGTCGAACTTCTCCTTGGGCCAGACGTGTTCTTTCGGGCTGAGCGCCGAATGGTAGGCATAGAAGCAGTCGATGAACTGCTGGCCATGCACGTTCTTGATATTGGCCTTGCTGCCATCCCAGTTGTGGGTATGGCCGTCGATGACGAAGATCTCTTCGCCGTCCTTGGTCTTGTACATGGTTCTCTCCCTGGACGTTTGGGGATGAAGGCGGCGGGATCAATCGTATTTGATGTACTGCATCGCCTCGTTCATGTCCCCGAACACGGTCACGGTGTTGTCGTCCACCATCACCATGCGGCCGTAATGGGTCGAGGTGGAGATCTCGAACAGGTACGGCGTCATCTCGCGGCCGAGCGCCTCGCTGATCTCGTCCATCTTGAAGGCGATCTTGCCTTCACCGTCGATGCGGATCATCGCCGGCATATAGGTCACGGTGATGCCGGGCTTCTGCTCCATCACCTCGGCGATCGTGCGCGACTCGACGCTGTCGTTGAAGGTGATGCCGCACTGGAACGAGACGGTGTCTTCGAACTTCACTTCCGTCATCGGCTTGAAGATGTTGTCGTGGTGATACTCGGTCATGGGCCTGCTTCCTGTCGCTGCGGTATGGGGATCAGCCGCCGATCGCTGCGCGCACGTCGAAACCGATCTCGGAGGCGATGGCGCGCACACGGTTCTTGGCCGCTTCCAGCGCGTCGTTGAACTGGGCGACCTTGACCCGCGGCTGCGACCAGATCGGCTGCAGCTGATGCGCGGCATCGAGGGCGAACTTGCCGTGCCGGCCGGCCCAGGCCTGCATCAGGCCGCGATTATGGTCGCCGTATTTTTCGTCGATGGCCAGCGTGTGGAACAGCTCGACCGCATTGGCGAGGTTACGCTCGAAATCGCCCTCGGCCGAAGACACCACCGCCGGCGTCATGAAGTCGTTCTGTGCCGCGGCCATCTGCATGATGAAGCCGCTGCGGAACAGCTCGGCCACCAGCGGCTCGAAGATCACGTTGGTCGCGAAATATTGTTCCAGATAGTCATCCGCTCCCATGATCGCCTCGACCGCATGGCGGGTGCCCTGCCAGATCGGATCCTCGAGCCAATGCTGCTTGCCCGCGGCCTGGTCGATGCCCTCGATGTCGAGCCCGATCTCGCTGAGATACAGCGTGAGATCCTGGGCGAACCGCAGCTTGTAGGAGGAGTTGGTCAGAATCGCGTTGTTGATCATCTGGCTGTAGCCATAGCGCTGGGCCTGCATGGTCGCGACGCCCAGGCCGAACTCGGCATGCTTGAACGCCCCCAGGTGATCGGCCAGCACCTTGATCCAGGCGCGATCGAAGCGCTTGGGCGCACCGGAGCGACGGCCGTTCTCGACGACATTGTTCAGCATGCCGACGATGGTGGACTGGCGCTGGTAGTGGGTCCGCTCCCATTCCTGATCGACCGCGCGGAAGCGATGCCAGTCGCTGCTCTTGGCCTTGGTCCAGCTCTCGGAATAGGTCGGCGTGCCGTCGGCGAAGGAGATGATCCAGTCCTGCAGCAGATACCGCTTGGGATCAGGCTGGACGTCGACCGTCATGTCCTCGTAATGGCTTGCCTTGCGGCCCTTGGGCTCGAAATAATTGAACTTGCGGCTGTCCCAGCCGGCGAACTGCGCGGCCCCCGCGGCGCCGGAATGGACCGCTGGCGCCTGCTCTCCCGTAGCACTCATCGTCAAGCCTCCCTGTTCGTTGTTTGGTGGGTGATCCGACCCAGAGCCGCCGGGCGTTAGCGCACCGCCGGCGTGAACTTGTCGAAGTAGATCCGGTCGGGCTCCACCCCGGCCATCTGCAGCACCGGCAGCACCGCGTCGATCATCGCCGTGGGTCCGCAGGAATAGGCGTCGATCTCGCCCTCGAGTTCCGCCTCGCGCAGCACGCGCGCCAGAACCTCGTGGATGAAGCCCCGCTCACCGGTCCAGCCATCGCCCTCCTCGGCATGCGACAGCGCCGGGATGAAGCGGAAATCCGGCAGCCGCGCCGCGATCGCGGCGAATTCGTCGAGCAGGAAAAGATCCTGGCGGGTGCGCGCGCCGTAGAAGAACAGCACCTTTCGCTGCTCGCCGCTGGCCAGATGATCCTGCAGGATCGACCAGAGCGGCGACATGCCCGAACCGCCCCCCACCAGCAGCATCGGCCCCTCGCGACCCTCGCGGCGGAAGCACGTGCCATAGGGCCCCTTGGCGGTGAGCGCCTGGCCAGGCTGCAGCCCGCCATCGAGCTGGGCGGAGAACGCGCCCTGCGGATAGCGCTTGATGATGAATTGCAGCGTCGAGCCGTTCTCGGGCGGATTGGCCATCGAGAAAGCGCGGGTGATGCCGGTTCCCGGGATCGTCAGATCGACATACTGGCCGGCCCAGAAGCGCAGCTTCGCGTCGAGCTCGATTTCGAGCAGGCGGATGTCATGGGTCAGCGCCTCGATCCGCGTCAGGCGGGCCTGGTAGTCCTTCACCGGGATCGACCGGCGCATCAGGTCCTCGTCGTAGTTCAGCAGCTCGATGGTCAGATCGCTGAATGCGTGGGTCCTGCACAGCAGGATATGGTCGGTATCGCGCTCGTAATCGGGCAGCGCGAAGGTCGAATATTTCAGCAGCTCGATGTCACCCTCGATCAGGCGGGACTTGCAGCTGCTGCACTGACCTTCCTTGCAGCCATGCATGACCGAGATGCCCTGGCGGAAAGCGGCGTCCAGCACCGTCTCGCCCTCGTTGACCTCCATCTCGACGCCGACCTGCTCGAACCGCACGGTGTAGGTCTGATCAGCCATGGCCGCTAGCCTCTCCCCGAATATGGCCGCGGCCAGGCGGCCGCGGACGCAAGGGGCCGGCACGCGGCCGGCCCCCGCCGTCACGTCACGTCAGATCACGGGCACGGATTGATCTTGAAGCCCTTGCGGTATTCGGCAGCCGCCTGTTCGCGGCCTTCCGGGCTCAGCGAGCGGAAGTGGATCAGCGGGCTGCCCAGGGTATGACCGCGGACATGCTCGAGCTTCCACATCTTGCTGTCGTCGAAGATCAGATGCGGCTGCGGGACCAGCGTCTCGCCATCGGGGCGCACGAAGCCCAGATCCTTGATGGCATCGGCGAGATCCCAGCCATCATAGCAGGTCTCCCACTCACGCCGGCCGCTGAACCGGCCCATCGCCGGGGTCGGGCGGCCCTCGTACTCGGCCGCGAACGCCACCTTATGCGTCCAGCGGCAGACTTCGGAGCAGTAGGTGTAAATCTTGCCGTCGACCTCGTCGTAGCAGAAATCCTCGCGGATCAGCGCGGGAACCATGCAGCTCCAGCACCGGTGCGGATAGACATACCCCGTCTCGGTGTTGAACAGGATGTTGGTCTCGCCGGGCACGGAGAGCTTCTTGTACCACTTCCAGTAGTCGCCGTACTCGGCGTACCAGCCCGGGTACTTGTGCTCGAACCACTCGAAGTCCTTCTCGGTCTGGGCTTCGATGCGCCAGAAATTCACCGGCCAGCCGACCGAGAAGAACTGCGCCGTTGCATGGACGTAGTTCTTCTTCACGATCCGGTCCCAGGCGGCCGAAACGTCGTCGTGATGGATCTTGATGCCGTATTTCTCGAGCGGCAGCATGTAGGTGCGGTAGTAGTCCTCGTAGATCCAGCGGTGCCACAGCTCGGCGTAGGATTCCTTCTTCTTGTCGCGGTCGGTCGTGCCGTACTCGATGAAGGTGCCGATCGCCGCATCCACGATCGCGTGGTTCTGCCAGAACGCGTAGCGCAGATCGCGCTCGAGCAGCAGGTGGTTGTCCGGATCGTTGATCAGGCTCATCAGCAGCGAATGGCCGTTGCCGATATGGCGGCTCTCATCTGACTGCACCGACAGGAACACCGTCGGCAGCGCGTAATCGCCGTTGCGCGCGGCTTCCGAAGGCATCGCCACGAACAGCGTGTTGGTGAACGCGGTCTCGGCCACCACGGTCAGATAGACATTGGCCGAGGTGATCGCATCGCCGGTCACGAAGCCTTCGGCGAACTGCCGCCCGATCGTGGTCGCATAGCAGCGGCCGAACGCGGCCTCGGTGATGTCGAAGCCGGCCGGATCGATGTAGTTCTCCATGTACCACTTCTTCAGGTTCATCTGAATCGTGGAATGGCGGAACTCATCGACCATCTGCATCGCGAAGCCGGTGCGCAGTTCCTCGCCGGGGGCGAGGCGGGCGACCATGGCCATCGACCGCGCCGCCGAGATCTCGGGGAACGGGATGATCGCCAGGAACAGCTTCATCCACTCGACCCAGCGTGGCTGGACGTTGCGGAACATGTCGCCGCGCAGCGCCGCGTCGAGCGCGCCATAGACGCGGTTGTCCTTCTCTTCCTGCATCGGGAAGTAGGACCGCAGCACCTGCTTCATCGGATCGCGCGGTGCCTTCTTGATCTTGTAGTCGGTCGGGAAGGTCATCGCTTCCTGGACGTAGCTCGGCGTCCAGCCCAGATCGGCGACCCGCTTGGCGGCTTCGCCGATGCTGATCCCCTTCTGCGCAATGATCTTGTTGAGCGTCAAACCATCAGGCATTTGGACTCTCCTGGTTGTTCTTGATCGCTGGTTGGCTGGCGGCACGCCGGCCCAAGGCCGGACGTCCCGCTCCGGCAGTCAATGGCGCGGATGGGCCTTGGCGATCGCGCGGGGGGAGCACGGGCAGACGCGGCGCAAGACCGCGCCGGACGCCGGACCGATGCCGATGCCGATGCCGATGAAGTGCTGCATCAGGACCTCCTCCACGCCAATCCTTCCGGCCCGATGCCTCGCGGCACCGTCCACGATTGACTTGAGGGGTAACTTCGCAATATGCGTGCCACTCGCTGCACAGCAGGCGGGAGGCAGGGAAGTCCCGGAAGCGGCTGATGCAGCAACGGGGCACTACAGTTGCTGCAACGCAGCACAATACGCCAGCCGATGCAGGATGAGACACTGTGTCGCGCATACTGTAGCGTTCTGCGACAGGGGCGCCACGCTGTGCCAGGGACACGATCACTGTCCCGGGTTCCCGTCGGGAGCCTGGCCGAGCTTCTTGCCCTCGGCGATGAACCGCGCCGCCAGCACCAGCACGCCCATCGTGAATTCCTTGCCGTGCGCCGCGATCATCTCCTCGGCCAGTTCGCCGACGCGCGCAAAGAACCGGTCCTTGGAGATCTCCGTTTCGCTGGTCATGCCGTCCTCCGGGCCGCAGGCGGCATCTGCGCCTGGAAGCGGAACAAGCCGTCCGGCAGCATCACGATCGCCGCCTCGCCGTCATCGGTGCCGATCGCGAGCCTGGTGCCGTCGGGGTGAAAGCCGAGCGCGGTGACCGCGCCGCCGCCGGCACCGCGCACGAACAGCACATCGGACAGCCCGGGCCGGCACAGCAGCACCGCGCCATTGGCGTAGCCGGCGGCGAACAGCGCGAGCCTCGGATGGCCGGCGATGCGGCTGACCTGCGCGGCCGGGCCGAGCGCCTGCGCCGCAGGCGGCGTGCCGGTCCAACAGACCAGCCGCCCGGCGCAGACCGCGGCCAGGCATTCCCCCGCGCCGGCGAAGGCCAGCGCCGTGGCGGCTTCCCCATCGGCCAGGCGCTCGCGGCGACCCGTCGCGACCTGCCAGAGCCACAGCCCGTCCCCGGCCAGCGCGACCGCCAGACGGTCGCCATCATCGGTCCAGCACAGCGCCCGGGCGCCGGCCTGGTCCTCCAGCATCCGCGGCGCGGCCACCCCTTCGGTCAGCACACTCACCCCGGCGCCATGCGCGATCGCCAGATGCAGCGTGGAGGGATCGAAGGCCAGCGCCACGATCCTGCCCGCCGCCTCGAAGCGCCGCGGCGCCGGACCGAACAGATGCAGGTGGCGCCCGACGGCGCAGGCGCGCCGCCCGCCCCGCCCGGCGGCCACCGGATCGGCCCAGCCGCCATCGAAGGCCGCGATCTCGCTCACCGCCCCGGCCGCATCCAGGCGCAGCAGGCGCCCGTCATCACCGCCGCTCAGCAGGCCGCCGCTCAGCAGGTCGGGCGCCGGATCGGCGACGACCGAGAGGCAGGCGCCACGATGCATCGGGTGGCGTCGGGGCTCCGGCGGCGGCGCGCTCGCAGGCACCAGTTCCAGATTGCCGGTCGGGCGCGGCCGCAGTTCCGGCGCGCCGGGCCAGCCGGAAGCGGCCAGCGCCAGGCTGCCGTCACCGAGCCCGAAGCCTGCGGAGTCTCCGGCCCAGGCCACCCCCAGCACCGGCGCGCCCAGCTCGTGGCGGGCGCCCAGCAGGTCGATCAGCAGCGGCGGCGGCACGGCGCGGGCGGCGGTTGCGCTCATCGTCCGTCCCCCGCGGCATCCAGCGCCGCGAGTTCGCCCGCCAGCCGCTCCCGCTCGCAGGCCAGCGCGCGCAGCTCGCCCTCCACCGTCTCCAGCGCCCGGCGCAGCGCCGCGACCCGCCGCCCATGCTCGGCCGCCGGCAGGGTCGCCGCCTCACCCGCAGGCTGCGTGGCCGACGCCGCGCCCGCTTCATCCTCGAGTGCCCGCTGCAGGCTGATCTCGGCGCCGGCCCTGCGCGCCTCGCCAGAGAGATGGCGGGAATTGACCTCCATCAGCGCGCCCAGCAGCCGGAAGCGCTGCTCCGTCCCGCCCTCGCCCTGATCGGCTGCCATCACCGCCACCCCGCCACCCCGCGCTGCCAACTCAGGGCACCAGCACTGCGCGGCCCTTGACCTTGCCGTGATGCAGGTCGAGCAGCGCCGCGTTCGCATCCTTCAGCGCGTATTCGCGCGTGGCCAGATGCACCAGCCCGCGATCGGCCAGCGCCATCAGCTCCACCAGTTCGGGATAGGTGCCGACCAGATTGCCGACGATTGTCTTTTCCGAGGTGATCATGTCGATCGTCGGCAGGTCGATCTTTCCGCCGTAACCGACGATGTAATAGTACCCGCCGTTGCGGGTCATCGCGAGGCCCTTGGCGATGGCATCGCCCTCGCCCACGAAGTCGATCACCGCCTCCGCCCCGCGCCCGCCGGTCAGCGCCAGCACCGCCTCAACCTCGTTGCCGTCGGCCTTGACGCGGTGATGCGCGCCGCATTCCTCGGCCAGCTGCAGCGCCATGTCGGACCGATCGACCACGATGATCTCGGCGGCACACAGGGCGGCCAGGACCTGGATGCCGATATGGCCGAGGCCACCGGCGCCGATCACCACCGCGTATTCACCCGGCAGCAGATGGCGGGACGCTTTCTTGGCGGCGCGATAGGCGGTCAGCCCGGCATCGGTGTAGGGCGCGACCTGCCTGGGGGCGAGGCTCGCGGGCAGCTTGATCAGCGAGCGCTCGCCGGTCAGCAGGTACTCGGCATAGCCGCCATTGGCGTTGATGCCGGGAAAGCTGCTGTCGGTCGCGTGCATGTCATCGCCGCGCCGGCAGGCCAGGCAATGGCCGGAAGTGACCAGCGGGTGACAGATCACCGCGTCGCCTGGCTTCACGCCCTGCACCGCGCCGCCCACTTCCTCGACCCAGCCGGCGTTCTCGTGGCCCATGATGTAGGGCAGCTTGACATCCACCTTGCTGCGCCAGATGCCCTCGACGATGTGCAGGTCGGTGCGGCACACGCCCGCCCCGCCGATCCGCACGATCACGTCGGTCGGGCGGGTGATGCGCGGATCGGGCACGTCCTCGTAATGAACGAACGCGTTGCCGCTCAGCGTCTCGTCATAGGCGTGCAGCACGGCTGCCTTCATGGTCCTGTCCCCTCCCCCGGCGCCCCGGCGTGCCGCCATCCGGCGCCCGCTGAAGCCATTGGCCCTGAATTCCGTTGGTGCGGATCCAGTTGGTGAAAGCGGGTATCAGCAACCGCCGTGCCAGCCTCTTTGCCGTTGTTCGCGCTCGATTTGCTGCGCCGGCGAACGCGCCGGCGCTGTTCCGTCGGTCAACAGCCTGGCGCAACACACTGTTCCGTCACGGAACAGGCCGGACCGGCGGGCACGCATTCGGGATGGGCAATTTCGCGGGACTGACATATTCTGCGACACTTGGCTCCACGCCATCACGCCGAGGCCGCCGTCCGAAGCGGCCCGTGCAGGAGGATGTCATGCTGGTTTCCGCCGAGGAACGCCTGACCCGTGCCCGAGTCGTGCTGGAACGACGCGGGATCGCCGATCCGGCGCTGCTGTCGCCGGAGATCTCCGAAAGCTGGCGACGTTGCCTCGCCGCCGGGCTCGACCCGCGCAAGCCGCCGCCGCTCGATGTGGTGGACGATGCGCGGCTGCGCGTGGCCCGCCAGGAGCGCGAGATGCTGCGCCGCCTGGCACTCGCCGAGATGCAGAATCTGTATCATCAGATCGCCGGCACCAATTTCATGATCGCCTTCGCCGCCCCCGACGGCGTGCTGCTGGACACGATCGCGGATTCCAGCTTCGGCGCGACCGCCCGGGCGAGCGCGATCCGCCCAGGCACGATCTGGACCGAAGCGCAGTGCGGCACCAACGCGCTCGGCACGGTGGGAGCGACCGGAACCCCGATCAGCGTGCACGGGGCGGAGCATTTCTTCACCCAGTACGGTGCGCTGACCTGCACCGCCGCACCGGTCTTCGATCCGGCGGGACAGCTGGCCGGCGTGCTCGATGCCTCCTCCGACTGCGGCTCGCGCCAGCAGCACACCAGGGCGCTGGTCTCGATGGCGGCCTCTCAGGTGGAGAACGGGCTGCTGCGCGAGGGCCATCGCGGGGACCTGCTGATCGCCTTTCATTCCCGGGGCGAGTATCTGCACACGCTGAGCGCCGGCCTGCTCGCGGTGAGCGAGCAGGGGATCGTGCTGGCCGCCAACCGCCAGGCCCATTTCCTGCTCCAGGGCCTGCCCGCGGTGCCGGGACGGCGCTTCGAGGAGCTGTTCCGCACCCGGTTCACCGTCTTCCTGGAAGCGGGCGGGGCCGAGGAGCGCCAGCGGCTGGAGGATCGGGTGGGCAGCGCCTTCGTCGCCCGGCTGGAGAATCTGCGCCGGCCGCTGGCGGTGGCGATGGCGCGACCGCCCGCCGGAGGGGGCCTGGCGATGCCCAACGGGGCGGCCGGCGGCGCCGGGGCTGGCGGTGCCGCCGGGGGACGGCCGGGCGGCGGCACGCTGGGCTTCGTGGCCGAGGATCCGGCGGTGGCGGCGCTGGTGCGCCGTGTGGAGGCTGCGGCGGCCCGGCGGCTGCCGATCCTGATCCGCGGCGAGACCGGCACCGGCAAGGAGCAGTTGGCGCGCCACGCGCATGATGCGGGCGGGCGGCGCGGGGCGTGCGTGCCGGTCAACACCGCCGCCCGGCCCGCCAGCCTGATCGG
>VFSW01008478.1_pt1 | contig 14748 bp, 13 predicted proteins | sample 5358111 | NCBI WGS metagenome assembly VFSW01 (sample SAMN11554181, study PRJNA540505) | mine drainage metagenome | isolation source: sediment from site ElyBrook_90M | place: USA: Ely Copper Mine, Vershire, VT | collected 2017 | reverse complement strand
TGTCTGTTGCTCAATACGTGTGCATTGTGTAAAAGCGACAGAGGAATTCGGACTTCAGGTGAAGGGGCCAGGCCGGATTTGTCTCGATTCATCGGTGCAAATCCTAGCCGGTTTTGCATGAACAAATGGCTAATCTGCAACCAGACGGACTAATATCCTTGAGCTATTTTCTCACCATGAAGCGAAAGCTAAACCACAAGGATGGAGGGGATGGTCTCTGCACCCTCACAGGGTTCGAATAGTAACGGGAAAGTCTATCAAATCACGTTCAGCTCACTAAAGAACCGAGCGCAACGACAGACGAAACTTATTCATGGCTAAACACCAAAAGCCTGAGCGCTTTCAAAGTTCCGTTATTTTTCGATTTAGTTTACTTATTTCGAATAATGCTCCGGCAAAACCGGAGAAAGTGTGGGCGGTCCGGGACTGGCCGATATTCTTATGATCTACGCGATAAACGTGGGTTGCGGTTGACTCGGCAGGAGGAGGGCCGCCCATTACTTTCTGAGTTCTAGTTGTCGATATGCTCTTCCCCTCATCTTTTTTACAGAAGATTCAGAATCCATTGTCTCTCTGCTTGTTTGAGAGAATTCTTTGCTACGATGAATGCGCGTATTTGTTTGCTATCATGGCGAAGAACTCAATGCCAGTTAGGACGCCGTCGATTGTGTTCCATTCGTTCGGAGCATGCGCATTGACATAACCCGTCGAGATTCCTATCATCACCGGACGCAGGTTGAGTATCTTTGCCCAGACATAGAAGGGTATTGAGCCCCAAGACGACGGGATTATTGCAGGGGGCTGCCCATAGACTTCTTTGTGGGCCTCGGAGATCACCCTTCCAATTGAGGCGTCAAGAGGTGTCTTGTAGGGCGCCCCTCCCCAATATCTCTTAACTTGGACGTAGTCCATTCCACCGCGTTTCAAGTAGCTCAGTAGATTCTTGTAGAGAACATCGGGATTTTGGTTTGCAACTAACCTCATGTCTATCTTGCACATTGCTTCACCCGGCAGCACAGTCTTCGACCCCGGCCCCGTGTAACCAGAATTGAACCCGGCTATGTTGAACGTAGGTTCAAGCAATTGCGCTCTGAATAGATCCTCCGGCGTCTTTCCCGTGGGGAGATCCTTTAACCCGAGGTCCTCTTTAAGTTCAGTTTCATTGAAAGGAATGCTTTTCAGAGCCTCAATTTCCTCTTTAGTGAGAGGCAGAATATCGTCGTAAAAGCCATCTAGCTTCACTCTACCATCTGGCCCCTTGAGCGAGTTGAGCAACCAAACGAGCTGCCACGCTGGATTTGCAACAATAGGCCCAGCCTTCCCCGAGTGCTGGTCGTGATCGCTCCCCTTCACTCTTAGCTCCACGTATAGAAGCCCCTTACTCCCATAACAGAGCTCCCAGGGGCGGCCATCGCACATGTGTACATCATCGGAAGCGAGCATCTCCCTGTTATCCTCGAGAAACGGAGCGAGGTGTTCGCTCCCAATCTCTTCTTCTCCCTCCCAGATGAACTTGAAGTTGATCGGAACATCGCCTGTAGTTTTCTTGAGTGCTTCTACGGCCTTGATGTAAGCAAAAACGTTTCCCTTGCTGTCAGAAGAGCCTCTTGCGTATATCCTGTTGCCGTCGACCTTAGCTTCGAATGGATCGCATAGCCACTTTTCAACTGGTTCTGGGGGTTGGACGTCGTAGTGGTCATAGACCAAGAGGGTCTTTGCACCTTTGTCTTTTGATCTAATCTCTCCGTAGACTATCGGATGCCCCTTTGTTGGAACTATCTTCGTTTCTATTCCGACATTGGTCATCATATCTCTGAGAAGTTTCGCGCAATCTGCAACCCCACGATTCTGTGCAGAAACACTGGGTTGTTTGAGGAAGATTCTGAACTCCTCAATGAACTTGTCTCCTGAATCTGTAACGTAGGAATGAATTTCAGATTTTCTTTGCTGCTGATGCTCTTGCATATCAGGTCTAGTCGAGAGAATTTTACGCGGCTCATCTAATTTAAACTGTTGGATGCGCAACCATTCTCTACTAGTTCAGAGGATTGTGGCAAGCCGCGTAGTGGTCCTTAGTTTTTTCCAAAAGTGCAGGTTCCTGTTCTTCGCATACTCTTGTCGCATAAGCGCAACGTGGACGAAATACGCATCCTTGTTTGACCTTCATGCTCTCCTCGATCCCGGTCGTAAACTCTGCGAAGTTTCCGTAATTGGCACCTCCAAGTTTCGGGGTTGCATCAACAATCATCTGCGCGTATGGATGATGGGGCTTTGAAAGTATGATCTTTGTTGGCCCAAGCTCAACTATCTTGCCCATGTACATCACCGCTGTCCTATCGCTCATGAGTTTCGCGCTTGCAAGGTCGTGAGTGATAAGGAGCACGGTGAGGCGCCTCTCACGCTTAAGGCGTGCGAGCAGAGATAGTATGTTGAGCCTTTGTGAAGCGTCAAGCATCGTGATGGGTTCATCTGCCACAAGGAGCTTTGGTTTCGGGGCTAGCGCCCTAGCTATATTCACTCTCTGCCTCTCGCCTCCGCTAAGCTGATGTGGCAGTCTGTACATGTGCACATCTGGTTGAAGACCCACCTCAAGCAGGAGCTGAGAAACGATCTCTCGAATCCTAGCATGGTTTTTCTCGTGTGCAAGCCTCATTATTGGAATAGCGATTGCAGTAAAGACGTCGTGTCGCGGATAGATCGATTCGAAAGGGTCCTGGAAGACGATTTGTACCTGCCTGCGATATTCCTTCAAGTTCGAACCTTTGACGGTCACAACATTTTTCCCTTCCCAGAGTATTGAGCCAGATGTAGGTTTTGCGAGGGCTGACACGCACCTTGCGATCGTTGTCTTTCCCGATCCACTTTCGCCCACTAGTGATAGGACCTCCGATTCGTAAACTTCGAAAGAGACGTCATCGACAGCCTTGACTATGCTCTTGTGTTTTCTTAGGGCGCCGCTTTCCTTTGTGAATGTCACAGAAAGATTACTCACTTTCAGTATTGCCCTGCTGCTCGGAGAGCCATCTACCCCCTGATGACTCAGTATTTGTGACAAGAGACAAACCTCCCCTTCTCGATTTCTCTAAGCACTGGCCTCTCCTTCCTGCACCTATCAAAAGCGTACTTGCAACGATTTGAAAACTTGCAGGCGCTCTCGGCAACAGGGAGCAACCTTTCAGTTATCGCTTGAGCACGTTCCAAAGTCTCCGAGTCGGAATCCATGGTCAAGAGAGAACTAAGGAGCATCTCGGAATACGGATGTAGCGGGGATGAGAGCACTTTGTTCACTGGGCCAGCTTCCACAATCTCCCCGGCATACATCACAGCGACTTTGTCAACTAGTCCCTCTGTGAGCGCAATTTCATGCGTAATGAAAAGGAGCGAGAGCCCTCTCTCTGTTATCTGTTTCTTGATCAGGCCAAGTATTTGCCTTTGGACGACCACATCAAGTGCTGAGGTCGGTTCGTCTGCAATGAGCAGCTTTGGGTCCAGCGCGAGCGCGAGAGCAATGACTACTCTTTGCCGCATACCTCCGCTGAACTCGTGGGGATAGCCTCGGACGCGCTCCTCTCCAATTCCGACTTCTGAAAGTAACTTGACTGCTCGTTCTGAAGCTTCAGATTTTGAGACATCCTTATTGTGATCTCTTATGACCTCCTTGACGTGATTGAAAATTGTCATCACGGGATTTAGGGAGTTCATAGCAGATTGGTAGATCATTGCTACTTCTGGGCCCCTGTAGTTTCGTAGCTCCCTTCCGTTCATCTGGACGACGTTTTTCCCATCGTACTCAATACTACCACTGACAATCCTACCCGGGGGCTGAATCATGTTCATTATGCTCATACCGAGGGTAGTCTTGCCGCTTCCAGATTCGCCCACCACCCCGAGAGTATACCCTCGCCTTGGAATATCGTAAGAAACGCCATCCAATGCTCTAAATCTAGAATCGTCAATTGTATATTCAACGGTGACATCAGATAGTTTAAGAAACGATGTTGGCGACGATGACGACTGCGTCGACGTGCTCACCCCCTGGGAACTCAAATCTACTTTCTCTCAACTTACCTTCTGAGACGAGGGTTCATCACTTCTTCAACCGAAAAACCGATCAGAGCAAATGCAGTGGTGATCAAAGTAATGGAAACACCCGGAGCCAGGATCCACCACCAGTCCCCGTTGTAAAAGGCGAATTGCTGAGCCCAATAGAATATACTACCCCAGCTAACGACCTCAGGGCTACCGATGCCAAGAAATTCAAGAGCGACTACGATGATTACTGCAACTGCCACGCTCAAAACAAACCATGCAAAAGCTATCGCTGTGACCTCGGGGATGATTATCTTCCAAATTATTTCCCAGTTACCCATTCCGCTAGCCTTTGCTGCTTCAACGTAGGGCCGGTTTTTCAGCGACAACACCTGCGAACGTATTGCGCGGGCAGCAACTGGCCACAGCACAAGTATCAGCGCAAGTATTAGCAATTCGTTGAGCTGTGGATAGAGCATTCCGATTAGGACAAGCAGAGGGATCGCAGGGAAAGTTATTATGACGTCAGTAGCCCCGGATATTACTGCTTCTAGCCTTGAAAAGTATCCGCCCATGACTCCGAGTATCAAGCCGAGTCCGGCGCCGCCGACTGCAGCTAGAAGCCCGACAAGAAGTGATGGGTACGCTCCGTAGATTACCTGGCTCAGCACATCTTTTCCCTGATAGTCTGTTCCAAAGAGATGCGCTAAACTCGGCGCCTGGTTAAAGCTGCCCGAACTCGCGTAAGGAGAATATGGAGTGATGAATGGTCCGACCAGGATTAACACGAGGAAAGCAAGAATTATCCCGGTTCCGATCTTTGCTCTTGTCTTTTTGAGGAAGACAGTGTAAATGAAACCGAATCGTCCTTTTGAAAGTCTGAACATACCTCCTCTTCCTCCAGTTTTTTTCTTCTGCTCTTTCCCTTCGTTTTCCTTTGGTTCCCCTGCGACGATCAAGTTTTCATTCACCTACTCAGTCTAGGATCGAGTTTCAGCAGCAGAAAGTCCCCCACCAACCCGAGTATAATTACAATCGTCGTCAGGTAAAAGAAAGACCCCTCGATCATCGGATAATCCCTGTTCAAGATTGCATCAACTATCAGGTCGCCCACACCGTTGTAGGAAAAAACCACCTCGACAACTACCACGATGCTCACGAGTTGGGCAATTGAAAATCCAAGTAACGAAACGACGGGAAGAATAGAATTTCTCATCACGTATTTGAAGGCAATAACTCGCTCCTTCAACCCGCGTCCGCGAGCCGCCACAACGTAGTCACTCGCAAGTGCCTCCTGCGAAGATCCCCGGAGTATTACGTAATAATGACCGTACATGATTAGACTGAGTGTTGTGACCGGAAGTATTGCGTGTTGAATCACAGAAAATGCATAGCCCATGCTGCCAGGTGCCAGGTTGAATCCCACCGTGCCGTATATTGGGAGCCACTGCAAGCTTACTCCAAACACCCAAATCATGAGCATGGCAAACCAAAACCCCGGGATTGACCAGAATACAATCGAGCTATAAAGAGAGGCCATCTCGAACTTTCCACCCCTTCTCACCGAGCTGATCGCCGCGAAGGAGAAGCTCCAGACTGCTGCAATCAGAGCCGATGCTACGATAAGGAGAATAGACCACTGCGCTCTATCCCAGACTAGCGAGGTCACCGTTTGGGGATAAAACTCGAAAGATATTCCAAAATATGGAGGCCAGTTTGCGAATATGTTCTTCAAGAAAAGATAGTATTGCAAGTATAGCGGCTGGTTCAGTCCAAACCTTGCCTCGATCAATTGAATAGCTTGTGCAGGAAGAACACGCCCAGAGGCGAATGTCATTGCGGCGTTACCTGGAACAAGTCGTGGAAGAAAGAAGTCTAGGTTCAGAGCTATAATGAATACTATTATCGAAATGAGAATACGCTTTCGAATGAAGTTCAAAAGCTAGGATTACTCTCCGCTGGTATTCCGATTGGCAGCTTCTTGTTTGGCACGTGGGATGAGAGAAGCACCGACTGGGTAGCGCAAACGAAAGGTTGCTTCTTACGTCCGCCTTCGTAGCATAGTCACTGCAGCTACGATAATGATGGCAGCTGCAACCACGATTATTCCAGGAATCAGATATGGTGATGATCCGCTCGAGCCTCCAGAGCTTGTAGTGGCAGTGTTGGTGTTTGTCACCGTATTTGTGGTAGAAGATCCTGTAGTAGTAGATCCGCTTGTGGGAACGAGCGTTGCAAGCGCAGTTCTATTGAGGAAATTACCACCGAACATGATGTAGCCGCTTGGCCAATTGCCCCAGTTCAGAGTGTTGGCTCCCCAGAGGTAATCAGGATATGCGAGCGTGAGCATGGGAAGATATTGCGAGTTGATCGCTTGGATGTTGTTCACGTACGTCTTTTCCAGTGTTGCATTGGCTGTTGAACTGTAGGCTGTTAGGTTGGATTGATATTGCGCGTTGATGCTGGTGGGATACTCCCAGAGCCCAGAACTAGGAGCTGATGCCACTCCCCAGGTAGTGTCCCATCCTGGAAGAGTATCAAGGAACGTACTAGACAGGAACACTCCTGCGTTTGTATACAGTAGCATAGCCTGCTGGGCTCCGTCGATGTTCGCATGGTAATCACCGATTAGTGCTGACTGCGATGTAGTTATGAGGTTGATCTTGAGTCCTAAATTCTGAAGACTTTGCTGAACCGCAGTTGCAGAAGTTTGATCCCAAGTCTGATCCGTGTCGGTCCAAAGGGTCAAACTGACGTCAGTGCCATTGGGATACTGGAAGTGGCCGTCTGAGCCCTTGTTTATTCCGATGCTGTTCAAAAGCGAGGTGGCTTCGGTTGTGTTGTATGAATAACTCTTCTGACCAGGGTTGTACCAAGATGTTACAGTCGACGGAATCATCCCTTGTGAGTTGTAAGCTGTAATCCCATAACCAAAGAATCCCTGTTGTAGCACCGCGGACTCGTTTATTCCATATGCTAGAGCCTGCCTGAAAGCAGTCATATTGTACGGATAGCTTGTAACGTTGTACTGGAGCCCGGTATAGGCTTCGGCTGTGTCTGTGTATAATTTGATATGACTATTGCCCAAAACGGCCTGAACATTTGCCGGCTCTACTGGAGCAAGATCGGTCTGACCAGACTGGAGGAACGTAGCAGTGAGAGAGTAGGACTCCACGAAATTGAGTTCAACTTCACATATATTCGGCGTCGGCTTGTAGTATTGGTTCCTGTACAGAGTCATTTGGAAGGCCCCTGGGGTATAACTCGCAATGTAGAATGGGCCCAAGGAAGGACTATCAAAGAACGCCGCTGAAGCCCCATCCTTGCTGATTATTGAAGCTGGATAAATTGGAGAGAAATACATGAAACTCATCTTCTCGCCAAGGTGCGCGTCAGGAGTGTTCAATACATACACGGCAGCGCTACTATTTGCGGCGTACTCCTGCTTGATCTCGCCCGCAAGGTTGGGAAAGTCGTATGTCGCATTTAAGGCAAAATTGGGACCATACGTTGCGAGAATGTCGCTTGCGTTTGCAGGAACTCCGTTGGACCAAGTCAGTCCAGCGGGAACATTGAAAGTCCAGATCGTATAGTTACTGTTTACGCTCCAAGAATCAAAAGCATCTGGCATGAAGAGAGAGCCGTCTGGCGCAGCAACTGGGTAAGCTCCGTTGAACATTAGTTGAGCAAGCACAAAACTCGTTCTCACTCCCGCTATTAGAGCGTTAACACTATCTGGTGGGAGAGGAAGAGTCAAATGAAAAATAGTGTTCGAGGGACAATTCGTTTGAGCATTAGCCACTTGGAATGTAACAGCAGGAGCAACTCCACTTGAAGCAACAAGCATGAACAATAAGAGGGTGACCGCAAGAGCATTACCGACCTTCATGTCGGAGGGCAAAACCTTTGGTTTCTATTTAAGAGTTTGAGAGTTCGACCGCTGCTTCTTGATGCTTCTCTAGCGCTCTAACAACTGCTTGGATTCTGCTCTTTCTGCAAGGAAATTCTATCCAGACTTATTTGCCAATCGAAAATGTGATGAAGTATTTCAAAAATTACAAATTCAATGCATGCAGGTTGGAATAGAAGAGGCATTCCGCAAGAAGTGACTACCTTTGTCAGACATCACACTGCTGCCTCATATGGGGATTCATTCAACCGAGACCAGTGCTCATGAAGTATCTTCCAACTGCCTTCGTTGCGGATGAATATTACCGTACCTCTTGCTGTGAGATCTGGGCGTTTGTTCAAGTGTTCAATAGAATAGTCAACATAAAGTGTTGCTAGCGCCATCTCTCCAAATACTCTGACTCGTAGGCCATGGATTTCTGCATGCAGCTTTGGCGCCACCGAGAAGAACCAGTTACGTTCTTTTTCAATCGCCTCATTGTCATCAAATCGCCTAAAAGGAGGGAAATTGCTATACAAAGAGAACCCCTTATCAATTGCGTGATACCGCAAGAAGCCTTCAAAATCACCCTGGTGAGGAAGTTCAAACTCAGCAGATAGAGCATTTTCTATCTCGGCAAGATTAGGTGCCTGAACGACTTTTCTCTCACCAGCATCGTTATCTGTGTTCTCTTTGACATGAAATGGTTCGCTGGGTCCAAACCAACTCCTCAGCCTATGCACCATTCTCTGTAATTCTCTGACAGAAAGGCCTTGTGAGGCTGCCAATCTCACAGCATTGATCCTGGCGCTCTGATCTTCGATCTGGAGTAGTATTCTTGCGTGATGCTCGGTCAGCCTATGTAGATCTTGCAATAGACTCGGATTATCCGACAATGTCCTTTCATCGAACATACGAGCCATTCTATTGAAATTAGAGATGTGCTCTTTCGAAATTCCCACAAGCTTGCTAATCTCATCCAGCGTTTTGCCGAATTTCTCATGCATTCGAAGGAGCGATTGAGCCTTCTCGAAATCTGATAGATTCTCTCTCTCCATGTTTTCAACCAAAGAGAGTGAGAGCATCTCATCGTCCGTGATTCTGACGATCTCGGCTCTAATTGTTTTCCAATCTAACAGGCGCGCTGCTCGGACTCTTCTATGGCCGCAAACTATTTCGTATCGTTGCCCTTTCGCTCTAACTCTGATTGGAGAGAGAAGGCCCACTTGCGACAAAGAAGAAGCTAGACAACTAGTTTTCCGCCCGTCATACTTGAGTCTTGAATTAAAGGGATTGTCATCAAGAAGTGATAGATCAATGTCCAGTGTTAACGTATCTAAAGGCATAGACCAGAATCGTTTAAAGATTTTCCATCGTTCTGTTTGATACCCGCTGCTTAAGGGAATGAGATATGGCCAACGCAAGCTGGTCTTTCTTGCTGATGAAACAAGAACGGACGAGTTCTATCTAGCCACGCTCGACCTCAAGATATTTCGTGAAATAGTGTTGATTCTTGTCTTCGAGCCTGCCAATTCAGGTTTGCCCGGGCAAACTCTGAAGCTGGTACTCATTCGCATCGAGGGTATTACCAAACATGGGGGCCGCGATCTAAATTTGTCATCTTATACTGCATCCGGCAGGCCAGCGTCCTATCCAAGCATGTTGAATCCAATGTCCTTTTGAAGTGAATGACATCTTCTCTTTCCAACCTGTACAAGATTACCCACTTGAATGCCGCGTTTCCCCTTCACGAGGTTGGGTTGAATAACGAGCAACATCCCTTCCTTGAAACGTAGTTTCTTTTGAGGTCTTTTTATCATCGACAATCCTCGATCTGTAGGATCGACCAGCGGCTCAGTCACTCCCTGCAATCCCCACCCATGTACGACAACATCGAAGGCTTGTAGTCCTTTCTCGGAGAGTTTCTTGTTCAAGTATGTCCTTGCGATGTCACAATCGAGATCGTCTCTAATCAAATCAACCAGATGGTGGTACACAGAAGAAGATTCATCGTAAAGCTCCGCGTATTCTTTCGGAGGACTGGTATTCATCATGGCCGGTCTCTGCACCTGTCCGTAGTATCCGTGGTAGCCAACACTTAATTCAGTGAGAATTAGGTCTCCACGGTTCAAGATTCTTGAACTCTGGAACTGCCTAGGGAAGATAATTTCCGGGTTCTGGGATGGAGTGAAACCAAGGAACCCAACAGAAAGGCGCCCCTCTCTTGAAGAGCTCGCTTCAGCGAGAATACCAACTGCTTGACTTTCGTTCATTCCAATTTTCAGACGACTGAAAAGGGCATCAATAGTATATTCGGTTAAAGCTGCACCTTTCTTGAACCATTCAACCTCCTCCGAGCTCTTGGTGCTCATCAATTCCGACATCATTCTCGTGCAATCTACCACGATGCTGGTTCCAAATTTGCTCTGAAGTCTTTCGAGGTAAGGAAATGGAGATTTCAAAGCAGGACTGTGTACTATACCGATCTTTCCGTTACCAAGAAACTCTCCGACCAAAGGCACAATTGTCTCGAATGGGTCTTTTCCCCTTGGAAGGCCTTCAATTTGATCCAGTATCGCCATCTCCTTTGCGTTTGGCAAATACAGAGGGTTGCTGATGAGAAGATGGGGTTCTCCAGCTCTTGGAAAAATGAGAAACTCGTAGTAAATATCATAACAATTTGAGAGGTAAGCAACGTTGGCTTCGCTCTGGAGGTCAGACGTTGAATCTCCATAGCATAGCAAAACGTCGATGCCATCCCTTTCCATAAGCTTCCTAAGGGCTTTGTGTCGGCGTTGATACTCCGCATGGGAGAACCGTTGGAAGAGCGCCACTTTATCAGTCATTTTGATCGGTCCCACAAAGCAAAAAGTGGTTGAACTTTCGATGGAGATGAGCTCGTCTAGTCGACCTGTTTATCAATAATTGAGGATCACTAGGCTCCTTCTAAATGGTTAATGCCAAAAGTTTTTGCAACCCGCGGGTTAATCTCTAATTAAGTTACGTAAGTTTCCTCTCAAAAGCAAGTCCCTGCGCGGAAACATGCCCTTATTGGCATCTCCAGTTTACCCGTCGCAAAGTCCAGCATGCGAGTGCGCAGACTAGTAGCAAGGCTACCTTTTCCATCCTCTTTGCATGTACTCGATCGAAGCATGTGGAGCGTTGAGCCGATGCTTTTGGAGAGATCGAAAGTCCACTCGGCCACCTGCCATAAATCATTTGAACCTGAAGTGATCGTCTTACAACTGCAGAGAAGCAAATAATGCAGATCTCAAATCTCTAACGCTTAAATCCAATGCTACTTTGCGTGTTTCAAATGTATCGCCAAGCTAAGCTGCATTCATTTATTGTTGATTCATCTTGGAGCTCGATGCTGTTCTGCTTTTGGGAAGAAATCCTCGAACTGAAACCTGTGACGATTGGGGGCTCAACTGGATATATTGACGCTCATGCACCAAGTGAGTGGAACGCTATCGGCGGGATCACGAAAGGGATAGAGTTCCTCGCTATAACTACTACTTTGCTTAGCGCTGAGTGAATAAGCTATCATACCAACTCCTACCACTAACAAAATCGGTCGGCGCGTATTGCCGAATCACGACCGTGTAGTCGACCTTACCATCAAGCATATTTATGGCACTTGGAGATATCAGAAAAGCTGGGACCCGCTCCACATCGTAGACGCCGAAGGATGCTACTTTTTTGATTCTAAAGGAAAGAAATATCTTGATTTCTCTTCTCAATTGATGTGTTGTAATTTAGGACATAAAAACGCGGCGGTAATTGATGCAATATGCGAACAAGCTCGTAGGCTTCCTTACATCGCCCCTGCATTCACCTGCAACATACGCGCTGAACTAAGCGAACTCCTACTGACCGTTTTTCCAAAGGGGCTTGAAAAGTTCTTCTTCACCACCTCAGGAACCGAAGCAAACGAAGCTGCTATCAAAATAGCGAGGATGTACACTGGGAATCACAAAATTATTTCAAGATATAGATCGTACCATGGCTCTACGGGCGCTTCAATTGCGGCGACGGGAGATCTGAGAAGGATTCCGATTGAACCCGTTGGGAAGATTGACGGAGTAATTTTTGCGCCCGATATTGACTTGTACAGATCCCCTTTCGGTGTGGAATTTGATGAACGTGCAATTGCCTCGGTTCAGTACATCGACTATATGATCAGAAACGAAGGAAATGTAGCCGCAATTCTTGTGGAACCCGTTGTTGGCACAAACGGCGTTCTCGTTCCTCCGAAGGAATATCTGCCGATGTTAAGGGAAATCGCTGACAAGCACGGCGTCCTGCTCATAACCGATGAAGTGATGTCAGGCTGGGGTAGAACGGGTGAATGGTTTGCTATTAACCATTGGAAGGTTACACCGGACATTCTCACTACAGCGAAAGGAATTACAGGAGCATACGCGCCCCTGGGAGTAATGGCGACCACACGCCAAGTGGCGGACTATTTCGAGGATCACTACTTTGCGAATGGTCACACTTACGAGGCGCATCCACTTACCCTGGCACCTGCAGTGGCCGCGATAAAGGAGTACAAGCGGTTGGACCTGATAAACGGCGCAAAGAAAAAAGGAAAATATCTGGGCAAAAGACTCAATGAATTGAAGCAAAAACATCGTTCGATCGGGGACGTGAGAGGACTAGGATTGTTCTGGGCAGTCGAACTTGTGAAGAACAGAGTGACCAAGGAGCCCTTCTACGAGGCCAAAGACAAACTTGCGGGTCGACCTTCGCTACTTGGCAAAGTTGGCGCAGACATGATGCAAAGAGGGGTTTATGTGAACGACTGGCTTAGTCACTTTGTAATTGCTCCTCCTCTGATCATAACTCAAGAGCAGATCGACGAAGGCGTCGATGCGCTTGATCGTTCCCTAAGAATAGCTGACGAAGCAGCGTGCAACTAGGTAATAACTGAAGAGATGTTGGATCCATGGCACAAACAGTGAATGTGGCACAAAGTCACGGGAAGCTCGAGCTCATGATCAATGGTAGATGGCGTGCGTCCCATTCTGGTCAAGTTCAGACGGTGTACGATCCCGGTAAAGGTAGGGCGATAGCTGAAGTGCCGTTTGCGACAAAGGACGAAGTTGGCATCGCGGTCGAATCTTCGCAAATCGCGTTTGAAAAGTGGTCACAGCAACCTATCCTCGAGAGGGTGAAGTATCTTTTTAGAATGAGATCTGTGCTCGAAGAGCATTTCGAAGAACTATCTGCAATCAACACTCAGAATCACGGGAAGATTATAGAAGAAAGTAGAGGAGAGCTAAGAAGAGCGATAGAGAATATAGAGTCAGCCATATCCACAGCCTACACGCTGTCCAAAGGGGAAACGGTGGATCAGATTGCCGAAGGAATAGATGAATACTCAGTGAAGGAACCAATCGGAGTCTTTGCTATAATCTGTCCGTTCAACTTTCCTCTCATGGTTCCTTTCTGGTTCATTCCCTACGCTATAGCACTGGGCGACACAATCGTAGTCAAACCAAGCGAAATTGATCCTGTACCCACTGCGCATGCGCTCAAATTAATCCAACAGGAGACAGGTCTTCCTCCCGGAGTCATGAATGTCGTCCATGGTAGCAAAGACGTAGTTGAAGATTTGATTTCTCATAATGATGTTATGGGGGTGACCTTCGTTGGTTCGACTCCTGTGGCGAAACGCGTTTACAAATTCGCTGGAGAGTTCGGAAAAAGAGCCATAGTGAATGGAGGCGCAAAGAACTCGATTGTGGTGATGCCAGACGCCAAGGTAGACAGCTTGATTTCTCCGATAATTTCCTCCTTCTTCGGGAACGCCGGTCAAAGATGTCTTGCCGGGGCTAACCTCATTCCTGTCGGTGATGAAACTCACGAGAACGTGGTCAGGAAATTCTCAAAGGCAGCTCTCGAACTCGAGATTGGATACGGCCTTGACGCTTCAAGCAAAATGGGGCCAGTGGTTTCGAAGATTGCGAAGGAGAGAATCTTGAGCTATGTGGAGAAAGGGCTTTCTGAAGGCTCAAAGTTGGCATCTGATGGAAGAAACCAGAAAGTCTTGAGCTACCCTGACGGATTTTACCTAGGACCAACAATATTTGATGAAGTCAGTCTGGATATGACGATTGCAAAGGAAGAAATCTTCGGACCGGTGGCAAGTGTCCTTTCTGTTGACAGCCTTGACAAAGCAATCGAGTCGATAAACGAGAATACTAAGTTTGGCAATATGTCATGCATATTCACTTCGAGTGGAAGTGCGGGGAGGAGATTCAAAAGGGAAGTCAATGCCGGGAATATAGGGATAAACGTTGGGGTCGCCCAACCTGCAGCGAATTTTCCATTCGGAGGTCGAAGAGAATCATTTTATGGAGTTCTGCACGCACAGATAGATACGGTTGATTTCTTCACGGACAAGAAAATCGTAATCTCAAGATGGTAGTTGCCATTGGAATTGCTTCTTTGAACTGCTGTTTGCAGAACGTGCGAATATTGTTGATGTACGATTCAAAGGTACGGCAAGACTTGCCGTGGACAAAGAGATATGGCAATCCTACTCAAGCTCTTAGAAAGTGACTTGTTGCGGATAGCCCGTTCCTAAATTTATTTATGTTCAAATTCAGGGGAACATCGTGTCGCCTAGCCTGGCAGGGGAGGCACTTTTGTTAGGCCTACGCTGCTTTGAGTCCGAATCTGTGGGGATTAGCACTAGAACGGTACAAATTTTGGATTACTACCCTTTTAGCATGTCCAAAGGTGTTCCAGAGAGGGCAAACGCTATGGGCCAGGCCGGATTTGTCTCGATTCATCGGTGCAAATCCTAGCCGGTTTTGCAT
>VFSW01008477.1_pt1 | contig 14750 bp, 13 predicted proteins | sample 5358111 | NCBI WGS metagenome assembly VFSW01 (sample SAMN11554181, study PRJNA540505) | mine drainage metagenome | isolation source: sediment from site ElyBrook_90M | place: USA: Ely Copper Mine, Vershire, VT | collected 2017 | reverse complement strand
TAGCGGGCCGCGGCGCCCTCCCGCCGGCGCCCCCTTCTGCGGGCCGCGCGCCCGCCCCGGGCTGGGCGGCGAGGGCGGCGCGGTCGACCGGATCAATTTCACGATCGACCGCGGCGAGATTTTCGGCTTCGTCGGCTCCAATGGCTGCGGCAAGACAACGACGATGAAAATGCTGACCGGCCTGCTGCCCGCCAGCGCCGGCGAAGCCTCAATTCTCGGAAAGCCCATCGACGCCTCCGACATGAACACCCGGTTCCGCGTCGGTTACATGTCGCAGTCTTTCTCGCTCTATACGGAGCTCACGGTCCGGCAGAATCTCGACCTGCACGCCCGACTGTTTCATTTGGGCGACAAGGCGGCGGACCGCATTGCGACGCTCGTCGCCCGCTTCGACCTTGGCCGGCATCTCGATCAACGCGCCGGCGCCCTGCCTCTGGGCATCCGCCAGCGTCTGTCCCTCGCCGTCGCCATCGTCCACAATCCCGAGTTGCTCATTCTGGACGAGCCGACCTCCGGCGTCGATCCGCTCGCCCGCGACCAGTTCTGGGAACTGCTGGGCCAGCTTTCGCGCGACGAAGGCGTCACCGTCTTCGTTTCGACCCATTTCATGAACGAAGCCGCGCGTTGCGACCGCATCGCGCTCATGGACGCCGGGCGTGTCCTGGCGATGGGGACGCCAGCCGCACTGGTCAAGGCCCGCCGATGCGCAAACCTCGAAGACGCATTCATCAATTATCTGGAGGAAGCGAACCACGGTGCGGCGCCCAAGGCCTCCGCCTCCGCTTTTCCGGACCCGACCGCAAAGCCCTCCGGTGTGAGAAAGCCGCCCGATTCCGGTCCGCGACCCTGGTTCAGCCTGCGTCGCCTGTTGGCCTACACGATCCGTGAAGGACTCGAGCTTCTGCGCGATCCCATCCGCCTCGGCTTTGCGTTCTTCGGCACAGCCTTGCTGATGACGGTTTTCGGCGCGGGCATCTCGACGGACGTCGATAACCTTTCATTCGCCGTGCTCGACCGCGACAACTCGCCGGAGAGCCGCGCCTACCTCGAAGAATTGCGCGGATCGACATATTTCATCGAGAAAGCCCCGCTCTCGAATCAATCGGACATCGAGCGCCGCCTCCAATCGGGGAACATCAAGGCGGGGATCTAAATCCCGCCTGAGTTCGGCCGCGACATCAAAAAAGACGTTCCGACCTCCGTCGGCGTGTGGGTCGACGGCGCCATGCCATTTCGCGCCGAAACGATCCGCGGCTACTTCCAGATGGCGCATCAGCAGTTCCTTTCGGACTACGCCGTTCGCCACGGCGCAGCGGCGAATGATACGCCCGACGATTTGAAAGAGGCCCTTCGCGGTCAGAGCATGCCCAATCCGGGCTCGTCGCTCGGCGCGACGCCGAACGCGCGCATCGAGACGCGGTTCCTCTACAACCAGGATTTCGCCAGCATTTACGCCCAGGTTCCAGGCAGCATCGCCTTCCTGCTCGTCATGATCCCCGCCATATTGATGGCCCTCGCCATCGTCCGCGAGAAGGAACTCGGCTCGATCACCAACCTTTACGTCACCCCGGTCACGCGTATCGAATTCCTCATAGGCAAGCAGATTCCTTACATCGCAATCGCGATGGCCAATTTCGGACTGCTCTGTCTCATGGGCGTCCTTCTCTTCCGCGTTCCGATCAAGGGCGACCTCCTCACGCTCGTCATCGGCGCGCTGTTCTATGTCGCTGCGACGACCGGCATCGGCATGCTGATATCGTCTTTCTGTCAAACTCAGATCGCCGCTCTCTTCGGCACGGCGATCCTCACCTTGCTGCCCGCACAGATGTTTTCGGGGATGTTGACCCCGGTGTCGTCGCTCGTGGGAGTTCCCGCCCTTCTCGGAAGGGGATTCCCGATGACCTATTTTCTCAAGATAAGCGTCGGCGTCTTCACCAAGGGCCTCGGGTTCCACGATCTCTCGATGACGCTCCTCGACGTCGCCGTGTTCGTCCCCATCGTGGTCGCCATGAGTCTCGTCTTTCTGCGCAAACAAGAAGCGTAGCCGGAAACCCGCAATGGGCGCGCTCCGTAACATTTTCTGGCTGGGAACCAAGGAGCTTCGAAGCTTCTTTCGCGACTTCGTCCTGCTCGGACTTGTCATCTACTCATTCTCATACGTCATCTCCGCGCAGGCGTACAGCAATGCGCAGGAACTGCACAACGCGTCGATCGGCGTCGTCGACGAGGACAGGTCGGCGCTTTCGCGACGGATGATCGCGGCTTTTCTGCCGCCCTATTTCAAAGCGCCGGTGGCGATCGCGCAAAAAGACGTCGATCATTTGATGAATACGGCCGCCTACACCTTCGTCATCGTCATTCCCGCAGATTTCGAGAGCGACGTCCTCGGCGGACGAATTCCCGCCGTACAAGTCAACGTCGACGCGACCGCCATGGTCACCGCGGGACTCGGCTACGGGTACATTCAGCAAATTCTGGCGACCGCAATCGACAATTTCGTCGCACGAAACGAGGGGCAGTTTCTCTCGCGCAGCCAGAGCCTGCCCGCTTCGCCCGTACCCCTGGCCGTCAGGGTGGCGTTCAATCCGAATGCCACGACGGCCTGGTTCACCAGCGTCATGGGCATCGTCAACAACGTCACGATGCTGGCGATTATTCTCGCCGGCGCCGCGGTCATTCGCGAGCGCGAGCACGGGACGATGGATCATTTGCTGGTCATGCCAGTCACGCCGTTCGAGATCGCCATGTCGAAAATCTGGGCGAATGGCCTCGTCATCGCCGTCGCGGCGGCGCTCTCGCTCGAATTCGTCGTGCGAGGGCTCCTGCGCATACCAATAATCGGTTCGGTGCCCTTGTTCATCAGCGGAGTCGTGATCTATCTGTTCTTTGCGACTGCGATCGGCGTCTTCCTGGCGACGATCGCAAGGTCGATGCCGCAACTCGGCCTGCTTTATATTCTCGTCGCTATGCCGATGAACCTGCTTTCCGGCAGCAGTACGCCGCTCGAATCGATGCCGACGCTGTTGCGAGACATCATGATGCTATCCCCCTCGACCCACTTTGTTCTCTTCGCGCAGTCGATCCTCTTTCGCGGCGCGACTTTCTCGGTCGTGTGGCCGCAATTTCTGATCATCGCCGGCGCAGGTGGGCTGTTCCTCCTCCTCGCGCTGCTCCGCTTCCGTTCCGTCGCCATCCATGCCGGATGATCCATGTCCGCCATCGGCCTCTCGAGCCTGACGGACTTGACGATCAATGTCATGACGCCTTTTTTTGACGCGGATCAGTGGCCACCCAGCCCGATGCGATCGGGAGCTTGCAGTTGACATTCCGCGTCATGATCCGCTCGAGGCGCTGTTCAACAGCGCAAAGCCCATACGCTAATCCACGACAGTCAAAGGGAGCGTCGGTCCGCAGCAAAACCTCTTCAAGGCGACGCCTCGCGGCTAGTGGCTGAAGAGACAGCAAATCGGGCTTGTCCGCAGGAGCGACCGCGTCACCCCGCCGAATATCCATTCGCGCGCGCGGGCGTGTCCATATCCGCCGAGCACGATCAACCCGACGCCGTTGGCTTCGGCAAACGCCAGGATTTGGTCCGAGGCGGATCGACCGTCCGACGAAACGGCGAGCGCCGTCGCATCGGCCCCGTGCTGGCCAATGAAGCTCGCGACATCCTCGAGCGAATGCCGATTGGACGTCTCGTCGTCTCCCTCCGCGATTCCGATGACCGTTATCCTGCCAGCCCTGGCGAGCAGCGGCAACGAATCGGCGACCGCGCGGCGAGCCTCGCGGCTGTCCTTCCAGGCGACCAGCACGTGCGCGAGCATCGGCTTCTGCGCGGAACCCGGCGACGCCAGTAGAATCGGTCGGCCCGCCGCCATCAGGACGTCGCCCGGATCGGCGGCGTGGTTTGGCGACGGGCGCAATGACTCTCGGCCCAGAATGATGAGATCCGCCGCTCTTGCCTAGGTGGCGACGAGATCCGCCGGATAGTCCACGGCTCCACGCCAATCCAGGCGAGAGCGGCGCGCGCCGGCGATGCTGCGAAAGCGTCCCTCGGCCCGCTTGACCTCTTCCCCGGCGATCGCCTGTTCCTCGGTCCAGACGTCGCCAAGCATTGCTCCACCCGTGTAGGGATCGATGACCGGCATGTCGGGAACGCTTCCGGCGACGCCGATGAGCCCCGCATCGAACATTTCGGCCAGATCGCACGCGAGCCCGATGCGGGCGTTCGCGCTGTCGACATCGTCGACGTAGACCATCACTGACGCATATCCCATGGCCGCCTCCGAAATGCGAGCTGACGCTGATCTGTAACATTATCTGACGCGAAGAATTGACTCGGATCAACATCGCCGGTGAAGTCGCCAGCGCCCGGCGCGGTCCTGATATGAGGCAAATCAACGCGCAGCGCCCGCAACGCCGCCAGACTCGTGCCGACGGCCGAGGCGGTTGACGGAGCGCGATGGAATGGGCGAATCGGAGATTTCCGGTAGCGAGGCGATGGAATCCGGCGATCGACCGATCGTCGTTGACCCGCGTCCTGCGGATGATTCCGCTTCGCCTTGGTGGAGCGCGTTCGCCCACCGGGATTTCGCGGCGATCTGGGCGGCGAGCGCCGCCGGGCTCGTCGGCATTGCAATGGCGGACACGGCATCCGCATGGCTTATGACCGGCCTCAACGCCGATCCGGCGGCCGTATCCATGGTGCAGGTCGCGACGAACCTGCCGATGTTTCTGTTCACTCTGCTGGCGGGCGCGCTCGCCGACATTTTCAACCCCCGGCGATTCCTCCTCGTTGTCGAGGCGTTCATCGCGATTCTCACCCTGCTGTTCGCGATCATCGTTTCGTTGCACGTCATTACCGCGGTTTCGCTTTTGGCGATTACCTTCGTGCTCAGCGCCAGCTGGACGATGGCCGCCCCCGCCTGGCTCTCCATCATGCCCTCGCTCGTGCCCAAACGAGACCTTGACGGCGCCACCGCGATCAATGGGGCGAGCTATAACGTCAGCCGCGCGCTCGGCCCGGCGATTGGCGGCGGCGCAATCGCCGCATGCGGCCTCGCGTCTCCTTACTGGATTTTCTGCGCCAGCACGGTCGCGGCGATTCTTGCGCTGCTATGGTGGCGAGGTCCGCGCAGGTCGCCGGAAAGCTTGCCTGTGGAGCGCCTCGGCAGCGCTTTGCGCGTGGTTCGAAGCGCAGCCGATGCGGCCGACTGGCTCATGTGGAGCGCCTCGGCAGCGCTTTGCGCACCGGGCTTCGTCACGCCGCGAACAACCGGCATCTGCGCGCGACCCTGGCGCGAACGCTCGCCTTCTTTCTTTTCGCCAGCGCCTACTGGGCGCTGATGCCGCTCCTCGCCCGCGACCAGATGAGTGGCGGGCCTCAATATTTTGGCGTTTTGCTGGGCGCGATCGGTGTCGGCGCAATGGCCGGGGCGTTCGCCTTGAACTGGCTCAAGGCCTGGCTCGGCCCGGACCGCCTCGTGGCGGCGGGAACCGCCGTGACTGCGGTCGCGTTGGCGCTTTTCGGAAGCGTGCGCGATGTTACTCTCGGGGCCGTCCTCTGCCTTGTCGCAGGCGGCGCCTGGATACTCGTATTGGCCTGCCTGTACGTGTCGGCCCAGGTGGCTCTTCCAGATTGGGTGCGCGGGCGGGGACTGGCGACATTTCTTACCGTCATCTTTGGCGCCATGACTGCTGGCGGCGTGATTTGGGGCCAGCTCGCCGCCGCATGGGGCCTGTCGATCACCCTGTGGTCCGCCGCAGCGGGGATTGTCGTCGCGATTCCCTTGACCTGGCGTTGGAAGATCCAGACTGGCGCGGCAATCGACCTTTCTCCGTCGCTTCATTGGCGGCGACCGCGCATCGACCACCAAATCGAGAACCGCGAAGGACCTGTTTTGGTGACGGTCGAGTATCGGGTCGCCAGCGCCAATCGCCAGAACTTCCTCCGGGTCGTCGAGGAAATGGGCCACGAGCGCAAACGCGACGGCGCCTACGCCTGGGGCATTTTTGAGGACGCCGCGAACAAGGAACGATACTGGGAGACATTTCTCATCGAATCCTGGCTCGAACTCCAGCATCTGCGGGAACGCGTGACAAAAGCCGATCGGACCATCGAGGACCGCGTTCGTCTGCTCCTCAAAGCGCCGCCCGAGGCGACTTTCATGGTTCGGTCGAGGAGTTCATGAGCAAGATCGCAGTTTGATGCCGCGGCGCTGTTCAACGAAGCGCAGGCGCGCGCCGATCATGGAGTCGCGGCTTGATCTAAGTCAGGACGTCTCGCGATCCTTACGGCAAGAACGGAAACGCCAGCGGCTATTCAACCACGCCAGAATGGTCACACCATGCGCATTCTTCTCCTCTACGCACATCCCCTCGAAACGAGCTTTCTTGCTTCCGTGCACACGAAAGTCGTCGAGACCCTCCGCTTGCGCCGCCATGATGTCGATGACCTCGATCTCTATGCCGAGAACTTCAACCCCGTAATGCCGCGTCAGACCTACATCCACTACCTCGATACGAGCGTCAATCGCACCGGCGCCGGTCCCTATGTCGATCGTCTGCTCGCCGCCGAAGCCCTGATTCTCATCTCGCCCGTCTGGCACGACGGCTTTCCGGCGATTCTCAAAGGCTTCTTCGACTGTGTTTTTCTGCCAGGGGTCAGCTTCACGCTCGACAACGGCCATTTCTCGCCGACCTTGAGCAACATCAGGCGCGTGGCCGCAATCTGCGCCTATGGCGCCAACCAACAGCGGACGGTTGCGATGGGCGATCCGCAACGACGATTTGTCAAGCGCAGCTTGGGGGCTCAGATCGGGCCTGGCGGACGCACTGACTTCATAGGCCTCTACGGTATGGACGCAGCGACGCCGCAGCAACGCGCCCGCTATTTCCGAAGAGTCGCGCGCGCCTTCAGCACATGGTGACGAGGCGAGCGCTCGACGCTCAATGCGCCATGAGCACCGGCGCCGTCATCGATTCGAGAATGGTTCTGGTCGCACCGCCGATCACCAGTTCCGTGAGCCGCCAATGACCATAAGCGCCCATGACGATATAATCGGCGCCTGTGTCGGCGGCGTAAGAGAGAATGGCCTCGCCAACCTCCATGGCCCCGGGAAGCGTGTTCAGAGACGCTTTGACGCCATGCCTATTCAGATGCCTCGCAATTTCCGTATCCTCCGCCCGGGACGAATGTCGACTTCCGCCAAACGTGACGACTTCCACCTCGCGGGAAAGGGCGAGAAGAGACATTGCGCCGGCAAGCGCGCGCGCCGCCTGAACGCTCCCGTCCCAGCAGATCATCGCCCGGTCGAGCTTTGCCGGCCCCTTGTGGATGTAGGGCACAATGAAGAGCGGCCGACCCGAGCCGAACAGCGTTTCCATAACGACGCGCTGATCGAGGCTCGCCTGTTCTGACGCCGCCTGAGCGACGATTGACAGATCAAAATGTCGAGCGAGACGCGCGAAATCGCGACAAGCCTCACCGCGGTAGCCCTGGATGACGGTGAAAGCGGTTCTAAGCCCCGCCGGCGCGGCCGAAGCAAATCGTTCACCCGCCTCTTCGAGCGCGTCGCGGTTTTCCTGCCTCAGCTCTTCCAGCGCCGCCGCGCCGCCGAAGCCCGCGCCGCCTATCGAGGGACCGAGGGTGGGCGGCGGATATTCAATCACGATCCCGGCCGCCGTCAGATTAGCGCCAGTCATGACGGCGAGCGAAGTCGCAAAGTCGATTGTCGGCTGCGCTGACTCTCTGGCCTCGAGATGAAAAAGAATGTCTTTGATTGACACCGCGACCACCCCGGAACTTTGACCCGCAGTTCGTATGCCAGAACCAGGCATGCGGCTTTGATCGAAATCAAGCGATAGCGAGAATGGCCTTCCTCGCGATGTCGCTCATCGCCATTCCTTCTGCGCGCTTGACTTGCATCAAGTCGATCCCTCCCGCGCCGCATAAAACGCCGACGCTGCGTCATTCGTATTGTCAAATCCGCGATCGGGAGAGGCCAATGAATCGTCTTCGAGGAAAATGTGCGATCGTCACCGGCGGCGCATGGGGATTGGGCAAGGCCATCGCAACCCGAATGGCGGAAGAGGGCGCGGCGGTCGGCATTCTCGATATCCAAGACGCCGACGGCAAAGCCCTCTGCAACGCCTTGAACCGACGGGGTCTGAAAGCTCACTACGCGCGCTGCGACGTCGCCAGGGAATCTGAAGTGGCGTCGGCATTCGCCGACGTCGCGAACACCCTTGGCGGCCTCAACGTGCTTGTCAACAATGCTGGCGTCTCCGGCGCCAACAAGCCCACCCATGAATTGACTGAGGCCGAGTGGGACTTCGTTCAATCTGTGAATACAAAGGGCGTGTTTTTCTGCACCAAACACGCGATTCCCCTTCTGAAGCGCACCGGCGGCGGCAGCATCATCAATCTTTCGTCGATCTACGGCCTGGTCGGGGCGCCGGACGTGCCGGCGTATCATGCTTCGAAGGGGGCGGTAAGATTGATGGCCAAAACCGACGCGCTGCTTTATGCGGCGGATCGGATTCGGGTGAACTCCATTCATCCGGGCTTTATCTGGACGCCTATGGTCCAGCAATATGTTCAGAGCGCCGGCAACGCCGAGGAAGGTCGAAAGGCGGTCGACCTCGCCCATCCGCTCGGACACATGGGCGAGCCCGACGACGTCGCATGGGGCGCAGTATACCTCGCTTCGGATGAAGCAAAATTCGTCACGGGATCGGAGCTCGTTATCGACGGAGGATATACGGCGCGATGAGTCGAAGCGGCGCGGGCGCCCGTCAATTCCGCTTGATCGAGATCAATATGCAAGCGCGACGGCGGTGCTCTTATAGAAGCGAGAATTTGTGGCGCTTCACGGGGATCGCCCGCGATGAAAGAACCGGAGGTTTTCATGCGCGTGAAGGATGTGATGACGAAGACCGTGGCAAGCGTGTCGCCGCGAGCGAGCGTCGCCGAAGCGCTCGATACTATGACGCGCTGGCATGTGAGCGGCCTGCCCGTCATTGACGAAAGCGGCTCCCTGGTCGGCATCGTCAGCGAGGCCGACTTCATGCGCCGCGCCGAACTCGGCACCGAGAAGCCCGGCGCCCATTGGCTCGGAATGATCTTCCGACCGGGCAACGCCGCGGAACTCTACGCGCGCGCCCATGCTCGGCGCGTCGAAGACATCATGAGCACGGATCTTGCGACCGTCGACGAGACCGCAAGGCTGGAAGAGGCGGTTGCGATCATGGAGAAGAGGCGGGTCAAGCGCCTGCCCGTTCTCAGCGACGGCAAGGTCGTCGGCATGCTGTCGCGGGCCGACTTCGTTCATGCCCTCGCGCTGTTTCTGCGCGAGCCATATGATGAGGTTGTGGTGTCCGACAGCGAGATCACGCGGCGCATTCGCGCGGAGATGCAAGCTCAGCTGTGGGCGCCCACCGCTTCGATCGACGTTGACGTCAAAGATGGCGTGGTCAGTCTGAACGGCGTTCTGACAGATGAGCGCGAACGCAACGGGATACGCGCGTTGGTCGAGAACATCGAGGGAGTCCGCATGGTCCATGATCATATGGTGTGGGCGGAGCCTTTTTCAGGGATGGCCGCGTTGGCGCCGGGCGACGTGGCCAAATCGGCTTAGGGCGCGGGCCTTTCAAGGGGGGACTCCCTCATGCTTCAGACGCCAGGCGTTGCCGAACGGGCCGACCGCCAGACCCTCGAGTCGGGGTGGAAGGACATCCTCGTTCATCTCGACGGGACCTCTGAGGACGAGTTTCGTCTCGCTCACGCGGAGGCTCTTGCTTCCACGTTCAAGGCTCATTTGACCGGCCTGTACACCAACAGGCTTCCTGACATCGCCGACTACGCGCCCGTCGGACTGATGACCTACGCCGAACTCGAAGATCGGTTGCGCGTCGAGGGCGCGATCAACCAGACGAGGTTGGCGGAGCGTCTCAGGCGCGCCGACGCTCTGAATGAACTGCGCGCGATTGAGGCTGCGCCTGACGATATGCGTCGCGCGGTTGCGACCGAGGCGCGACTGGCCGATGTTTTTGTCGCATCTTGTCCCCGTGGGGCAAGCGGCCAATGGCGCTTTGCTGTCGAGGCGGCGCTGTTCGACGGCGGGCGCAGCGTCCTTCTGACGCCGGAGGGCGTCAGGCCCCGCGACGCGATGCGCACGATCGTCATCGGCTGGGTAAACGCGCGGCAGGCGGCGCGCGCCGTCGCCGAGGCGCTCCCGCTTTTGCGACGAGCCGGATCGACCGAAATCGTCTGCGTCGAGGAAGGCGCAACGGGCGTCGACCGCGCGTTGGCGCGCGCGGATATAGCCGCCCACCTCGATCGTCATGGGGTCGCCGTCAATATCAGCGTGATATCCGACGCTCCCGACGACGTGGCCACCGCGATCCTGACCAAGGCGCAGCGGGTTTCGGCCGATCTCATCGTGACGGGCGCATACGGCCACTCTCGCTTGCATGAGTGGATCCTTGGCGGCGTCACGCGCGACCTCATCGCGCACTCCGGGATTCCGCTGCTGATGGCGCATTGAGGCTGCGCCGCGGCGGGCGCAGCCGACGATCCGGGACGGCGAGCAGGCCGCCGGTGATGCGCTATTCAATGCTACGGTCGCAGCACCGCCGCGCCCTGGAAACGGCCGGCGCGCAGATCGGCCAAGGCTTCGTTCGCCTGCGCCAGGGGGTAGACCCGGGTTGTCGTCTTCACCTGCGCCTCCGACGCAAGAGAAAGGAACTCAACGGCGTCTCGACGCGCCAGATTGGCGACTGAAACGACCTGTCGCTCCTCCCAAAGCAACCGATAAGGAAATCGCGGGATGTCGCTCATATGAATGCCCCCGCAGACGACGCGGCCGCCTTTGCGCACCGCGCGGAGCGCGACCGGGACCAGTTCACCGACCGGAGCAAAAATGATTGCAGCGTCGAGACGTTCCGGCGGCGCATTGTCGGAGCCGCCAGCCCAGACGGCTCCGAGCGATAGCGCCAGGTGTTGAGCCGGAAGGTCTCCCGATCGCGTAAAGGCATAGACCTCCCGGCCTTGCCAGCGACAGATCTGGGCCAGAATATGCGCAGCGGCGCCGAAGCCGTAGAGCCCGATCCGACGCCCCTCCCCCGCCATCTTCAGGGAACGCCAGCCGATCAAACCAGCGCACATGAGAGGGGCCGCGGCGACGGGGTCGTCGAATCCGGCAAGCGGGAAAGCGAAGGCGGCGTCGGCGACGACATGGCTGGCGAATCCGCCGTCGCGCGTATAGCCGGTGAATATCGGATCGTCGCATAGATTTTCGCGATCTGTGGCGCAATAGGCACAAACGCCGCAAGTGTGACCGAGCCACGGGACGCCGACCCGCGCGCCGATCGTCACTCCCGCGACGCCGGGGCCGAGAGCATCGACGACGCCAACAATCTCATGACCCGGAACGAGCGGCAGTCTCGGATTCGGCAGCTCCCCGTCAACGACATGAAGGTCGGTGCGACAGACGGCGCAGGCTTCGACGCGCAAGCGAATCTCGCCCGGTCCCGGCGACGGGTCGGGGCGTTCCTCGCAATGAAGAGGTTGTTTGACCTCCGACAAGACCATGGCTTTCATCTTCGAAACCCTGTCTTTGGCGCGGCCGCGGCGAGGCCGCACTCTGCGCAATAATACGTCGCGGCGATTTGCGCTCGATCAAACGAGTTTTTCCTGTCCGAGCGATAGTCGCGTCGCCGGCCGCGGGGACGTGAGCGAGAAATGAGCGACAAGGCGATGCGTCGGAATGAGGAGAACACGCTCGATTTCACTCTCAATCCTGACCTGGCGCAAATCGGCGCCAAAGTCGAAATGCGTCGCCGGCGCGGGCCCCCCACGGCATGGTGTTGGCGCACAATGAACACATCACCGTCATAGGTCGAGTTGCAATGGGCCCGGTCGCCGGGCGGGCGATCTGGTACGCGCCAGCGGCGACCGCGGTCGACGACCGCCTCCAGATCGATCGAGGCTCGGCTTGCGCGACGAAATCATTCCGACCTGTCAGAGAGCCGTCATGTCAAAAACATTAGCCCCCGACTTGCTTGAAAAGATGGACGCCTACTGGCGCGCCGCGAACTATCTTTCGGTCGGCCAGATCTATCTTCGTGACAATGCGCTTCTCGAGGCCCCGCTGACCCGCGACCACATCAAGCCGCGCCTCCTTGGTCACTGGGGCACCACGACGGGACTCAACTTCATCTATGTTCACCTCAATCGACTGATCACCCAAAACGATCTCGATATGATCTATGTGATCGGTCCGGGGCACGGCGGTCCGGGTCTGGTCGCGCAAAGCTACCTCGAGGGATCCTATACCGAGACCTACCCGGGCATTGAGCAGAACAAGGACGGACTGCATCGGCTGTTTCGACAGTTCTCCTGGCCGTACGGGGTTCCAAGCCACGTTTCGCCCGAAACCCCTGGATCGATTCACGAAGGCGGCGAACTCGGCTATTCGCTATTGCACGCCTACGGCGCGGCCTTCGACAACCCCGACCTGATCGTCGCCTGCGTTGTCGGCGACGGCGAGGCCGAGACCGGGCCGCTGGGGACGCGCTGGCATTCCAACAAGTTCGTCAATCCGGCGCGCGACGGGGCGGTACTGCCGGTGCTTCATCTCAACGGTTACAAGATCGCCAATCCGACCATTCTCGCGCGCATCAGCGCCGAGGAGTTGCGGAGCCTGTTCGTCGGCTATGGCTACGAACCGATCGTCGTCGAAGGCGACGAACCGATGGAGGTGCACCGGCTCCTCGCCGCCGCGCTCGACTCGGCTCTCGACAGGATTCGTTCGATCCAAAACGCCGCGCGCGGCCTCGCCAGGGAGGCGTTGGCGCCGCGCCCGCTCTGGCCGATGATTATTTTTCGCACGCCCAAGGGTTGGACCGGCCCCAAATTTGTCGACGGCCTTCCGGTGGAGGGAACCTGGCGCGCCCATCAGGTGCCGATCGCCGATTTCAAGACCGATGAACATGTCGCGCAGTTGGAGGATTGGCTGAAGAGTTACCGACCGCGGGAACTTTTCGATGACCATGGCCAGTTTCGCAGGGGATTCGGCGCGCTCGCGCCAACCGGCCGCCGGCGGAGGAGCGCCAATCCGAACGCCAATGGCGGAGAACTGCTGACGCCGCTGTCAATGCCGCGGTTCCAGGATTACGCCGTCGCCGTGCCCTCGCCTGGCGGCGTCGAGGCGGAATCCACCAGGGTGCTCGGGACATTTCTGCGCGACGTGATGAAGGTGAACGAAACGCAGAAGAATTTCCGCATTTTCGGCCCTGACGAGACCGCCTCGAACCGCCTCGACGCTGTGTTCCAGGCGACCGGCAAGGAATGGATGGCGGATGTTCTCGATGTCGACGTCAATCTCGATCGCAACGGCCGCGTTCTGGAGGCGCTTAGCGAACACATGTGCCAGGGGTGGCTCGAAGGCTACCTCCTCACCGGTCGGCACGGGCTGTTTTCCTGCTATGAAGCCTTCATCCACATCGTCGATTCGATGGTCAATCAGCACGCAAAATGGCTGAAGATCAGCAAGCACCTGCCGTGGCGCAAACCGATCGCCTCGCTCAACTATCTGCTCACCTCGCATGTGTGGCGGCAGGACCACAACGGCTTTTCGCACCAGGATCCGGGATTCATCGATCACGTCGCGAACAAGAAGGCCGAAATCGCGCGCATCTACCTGCCGCCTGACGCCAATTGCCTGCTATCCGTCGCGGACCATTGTCTGCGCAGCCGCGATTACATCAATGTGATCATCGCGGGGAAGCAGCCGGAATGGCAATGGCTCGACATCGACGCCGCCGCGCGTCATTGCGCGGCTGGCGCCGGCGTCTGGTCGTGGGCCAGCAATGACGACGGCGAGCCCGACGTGGTCATGGCCTGCGCCGGCGACGTGCCGACGCTCGAGACCTTGGCGGCTGTCACGATCCTGAGGAGGACCATTCCCGACCTGCGCATTCGCGTGGTGAACGTCGTCGATCTGATGGTTTTGCAGCGGCCGGATCGGCATCCTCATGGGCTCGACGGACGAGAATTCGAATTGCTCTTCACCGCCGACAAGCCGGTCATCTTCGCCTTTCATGGCTACCCCTCGCTGATCCATCGGCTCGTTTACAACCAGCCGAACCACGATAATTTCCACGTCCGGGGCTACAATGAGGAAGGAACGACGACGACGCCCTTCGACATGGTCGTGCTCAACCATCTCGACCGCTATCAGATTGCGCTGGACGTCGTCCGCCGGGTCCCGCGGCTCGCCCCGCATCTGTCGGAGGCTACCGCGGATTATTGGGGCATCATGGAGCGCCACAAGCTCTACGTCTCCGCACATGGCGAGGGCATGCCGGAAGGCGTCAATGGGCGCTGGGCAATCTGACGCCTCTTATCCAGCCGGGCGAGGCGCGCGCCTAGTGGCGGATGATCTCGCGGATTTTCTCGGCGAGCTCCGCCGCAGTATAGGGTTTCTTCAACCACGCGCCGGCGCCCAGCCCTTGGCGCGCGATGGCGGGCTCGGCATAGCCCGAGGTGAACAGGACTCTCAAGTCCGGCCTTGCGACGAGCGCAGCCTCGGTCAGTTCGTCGCCGTTCATGCCGCCGGGCATCACGACATCGGTGAACATCATCGCAATTTTGGGGTGGGCGGCGAGCAGAGCCAGAGCGGCCGCTCCATTTCCCGCCTCGATGACATCATATCCGAGGCTTCTCAGTCTCGCAGTGGTCACCCGGC
>VFSW01008476.1_pt1 | contig 14750 bp, 11 predicted proteins | sample 5358111 | NCBI WGS metagenome assembly VFSW01 (sample SAMN11554181, study PRJNA540505) | mine drainage metagenome | isolation source: sediment from site ElyBrook_90M | place: USA: Ely Copper Mine, Vershire, VT | collected 2017 | reverse complement strand
CCAAGAATTATTTCGCGGTGAATTTCAAGCTCGACTACGTGAAAGCGGACGGCGACATTTCGAATTATTACCCGGACTTTCTGGACAAGCTAACCGATGGGCGCATTTTCATTGTCGAGACCAAAGGACTGGAAGACCTGGACGTGCCCTTGAAAATGCAGCGGCTACGGCAGTGGTGCGAAGACATCAATCGTGCGCAGACGGACGTGAAATACGATTTCATTTATGTGGATCAAGAGAGTTTCGAGCGGTACAAGCCCACATCATTCCGCGAATTGGTTGACGGCTTTCAGGAATACAAAGAAATAGAGTCGAAGAGAAAAGGCCCGCGGCCTTTGTGACTGCCCGAACTCACCCCTTCCCAATTTCCCCCAACCCCTGCTTGCGAATCAGTTGATGGATGGACTGGCGCAGCGACGGCAGGCGCGAGGCGAAGAGTCCTGCTCCGGCGAGAGACGTGAGACCGCCGAGGGCGACGGTCCACGGCGCGCCGGCCTTGGCGGCGATGAGACCCGCGAGCAGTGCGCCGACCGGAGCCATGCCCACGAACATCATGGAGAACAGGCCCATCACGCGGCCGCGAAAACGGTCCGGCACCATCACTTGCAGGAGCGTGTTCGTCGAGCCCATCGTGACGATCATGCAGTAGCCCGCGGGCGCGATCAGCAGCATGGAGAGCCACATGTGACGCGACGCGGAAAACGCGACGAGGCTGACGCCCAGGCCCGCCGCCGCGGCGCACACCCAGCGTTCCAGGCCCTCGACGGCGTGCTTGGTCGCCAGCGTGACCGCGCCGAAAAATGCGCCGAAGCCCGTCGCGCCCATCAAGAGTCCCAGGGCGCGCGCATTTCCATGAAGGATGCGGCCGGCAAAAATCGGCATCAGCACCGTGCTGGACATGGAAGTCAGGCTGATCAGGCCCAGCAAAAGAAGCAGCGCGCGGATCGGCGCGGTCTTGCGCGCGAGCTGCATACCTTCGACGAGGCTCTGTAGGGGCGAGTCCGTATGGCGCACCGCGGGCTTCGTCGCGAGCCGGATGGCCACGAGGCCCGCGAGGACCGCGACGTAGCTCGTTCCGTTGGCGAAGAAGCACCAGCCTTCGCCAATCCAGGCGATCAGGATTCCGGCGATGGCCGGACCAAACACGCGCGCGCCGTGGAACACCGACGAGTTCAGCGCGATTCCGTTGAGCAAATCTTCGCGGCCGACCAGATCCATCAGAAAAGCCTGCCGCGTGGGAATGTCAAACGCGAGCGCCACGCCGAGAAGCGTCGCCAGCACCATGATCTCCCACACCGTGACGCGGTGCGTCAGCGTCAGCGCCGCGAGAATCAGCGCCAGGATCATCATCGCGGACTGCGTCACGATGATGATCGTGCGGCGATTGAAACGGTCGGCCACGATCCCCGCGACCGGCGAAAGAATCGCCACGGGAATCTGGTTCAAGAATCCGACCGTGCCAAGCAGCACGGAGGAACCCGTCAGTCTGTAGACGAGCCAGTCCTGCGCGATGTTCTGCATCCACGTGCCGATCATGGAGATAAACTGCCCGCTAAGAAATAGCTGGAAATTGCGATGGCGGAGCGCCCGCAGCGAAGCCTTCAGGCCGGTTCGCGCCGGGCTTGGGACTGACTGCGCCGGCCGGCGCTCCTCTTCTGGTGTCAGCGAAGTTTCAGACACAGGTCCTTTCACATCCTCCCAATCAATAGCCGCACACAATTCTCTCGTAAAATTCGTCAGCCGTCCAAGCGCGTTTGGCTCAGATATGCTTTGGAAGTTTCCGAAGAATGAGCAATCGGACGAAAAAGGAAAATGTTTGTGACGAGCGGATTTGTTTGTCCCGAGCCGAGCGAAGGGAACCGCGGCCTCTCACGTTTTGAAACGATGACCAACTCTTTTGAATCTTGATAAATCAGAGAGACAATCGTGCTGCGGCGAAATCAGGATCCTCGATCCAGGCAAGAGCCGAAGGGAACCGGCGACCCGGGAACGCATATGTAATCGAAACGCGGGACGATCGGCGCAGAGCGGAGATTCCAGTGGCGCAATCCGAGGGCACCCCTACAGCGCCGGAAACGGCGCAAATCCGTCACGGAATTCCTCCCGGCATATGGGCGCTCGGCTTCGTGAGCATGTTCATGGACATCTCTTCCGAGATGATCCAAAGCTTGTTGCCGGTCTTCCTCGTTTCGGTGCTGGGCGCCAGCGCCACACAGGTCGGCCTGCTCGAAGGTTTTGCGGAAGGAACTGTAAACCTAAGCAAGATTGTCTCCGGCGCGGTGAGTGACTGGTTTGGCAAGCGCAAATTGCTGGCCCTCGCCGGATACGGAATTGCGGCGCTGACGAAGCCGTTTTTTCCTCTGGCGAATTCATTCGGCGTTGTCTTCGCCGCGCGGTTAACCGACCGGGTTGGCAAAGGCATCCGAGGCGCACCCCGGGACGCTCTTGTGGCGGAATTGTCGCCTCCGGAAGTGCGAGGGGCGAGCTACGGCTTGCGCCAGAGCCTGGACACCGTGGGCGCTTTCACCGGCCCCCTCGCCGCAGTTGGCTTGATGCTGGTATTCGGAGGCAATTTCCGGCGAGTCTTCTGGGTGGCGGTTCTGCCGGCGTTCATTTCCGTGGGGCTGCTCGCGCTTTTTGTGCATGAGCCGCAAGCCTCCGCGAAGGCGGGCAAAAACAGGGTCCCTCTCCCTTGGCAGGAGATACGCAATTTTTCGGCGGCCTTTTGGTCGGTGGTCGCTGTCGGGGGAATTTTCACACTGGCGCGATTCAGCGAAGCGTTCCTGATCCTTCGGGCGGGCAGCCTGGGTGTCGGCAACGATTATGTGCCCATCGTCCTGGTGGTCATGAATGTGGTCTATGCCGCATCGAGCTATCCGGTCGGGCATCTCTCCGATCGCGTGGATCGCCGCTGGATGCTGGCAGTCGGTGGAGCAGTGCTGATCGCCGCGGACATAGTTCTTGCCCGCGCGGCCGGGGTTGCGGGATTGCTGATGGGCGTTGCCCTTTGGGGACTCCACATGGGGTTCAGCCAGGGACTCCTTGCGGCTCTGGTTGCCGATGCTGCGCCCGAAGAACGGCGCGGCACAGCGTTTGGCCTTTTCAATCTGGTCAGCGGGATCGTGGTGCTGCTGGCCAGCATTGTGGCCGGCACGCTCTGGGACCGCATCGGCGCACCAGCCACTTTCTATGCAGGCGCGTGCTTCGCGGGTTTGGGCCTCGTGGCGCTACTCTTGCAGATTAGATTCTCCGGCAATTCCGCTCACCCTCGTGCTACCGGATCGTGACCGGGGCGGGCATGAAGCACAAAACGAAAATAAGAATCGCAAATCCCGTCCACACGAGCCGCTTTCGGTCCAGCGGCTCCCACTTGTCAAGCACCGGCGGATGGCGAAATCCCAGAACGAGCAGCAGAATCGCCCACAGAAACCATCCCTGCCAGAAAAAATAGCCGAGAGGCGCCAGCAGCGCGGCCACAAGAAATGTAATCTTCCGGTGGTACTTGGGAGTGGCCGCATAAAGAATATGGCCGCCATCCAGTTGGCCGCCGGGCAGGAGATTCAGCGCCGTCACAAAGAGCCCGACCCACGCCGCGCGGCCCACCGGATGAAGCAGGAGGTTTCTCGCCGGCATCCCCGGGCGCAGCAGCGCTTCGAGCAGCCATTGCGCGAGGGCTTGTCCAAATCCGATGGACGATTGTGTCTGCGCGAAGGGAACTGCCTTGGAATAGAGAATCGCAATCGCGAGCGCCGGAATGGCGAAGAGAAATCCGACGACTGGCCCGGCGAGGCCCACGTCAAACAGCGCCTTGCGATGGGGAATCGGCGAGCGGATCAGAATGAATGCGCCCAGCGTTCCAATCAATGTGGGTGCCGGCAAAAAATAAGGATACGTCGCCGAAATTCCATAATAGCGGCACGCGAAAAAGTGGCCCAGTTCATGCGCCAACAAGATGCTGATCAGCGTGAAGGCGAACGGGACCCCCGACAAAAGAAGCTGAGGGTGAGCAAAGAAAGCGGGGTAGGAAGAGTACAGGCCTTCGAGGTCCGCCGTCTTTCCAGACGCATAAGCCGCGGAGAATTGCGCGCCGACCGCCAGCGTGGAAATCAAAGTGAGCGCAAACAGGAGGCCAGCGATCGCCAGGGATTTTCGCGATTCTCGCGCCTGCACCGCTTCCCAATCGGCTTGAGGCGGCAGGTCCCACACTCGCACCGCAGGAATCGGGGGATCGGGCGGCGCGGAAGGAAAGCCGATCGGATCGCTCATGGTGTGCGGGACCTCATCACAAGGATTGGATGCGCGGGAACATACGCGGGATCAAAATTCCACGTGAATATTTCCATTGAAAATTTCGGGCTGGGGAATTTCGAACGGCCGGCTAATTTGCAAGCGCCTGCAATTCCTTGCCTGGTTTGAAACGCACGGCCTTTCCCGGAGGGATGCTGACTTCCTGGCCTGTGCGCGGATTGCGTCCGATGCCGGTCTTGCGGGGACGAACATTGAACACGCCGAAGCGGCGCAGTTCGATGCGTTCGCCTTTGCCGAGCGCCGTCTTCATCGCTTCAAAGACCGTTTCGACGGCTTGTTCCGCCTTGGTCCGGCTCACGCCGGTCTTGTTGACTACGGCATTAACGATATCGAGCTTAATCACTCCGGCCTCCCACGACTCAATGGCAGCCTATGCTAGACACGCAGTTGCGGGTTGTCAAGCCGGACGCGCTCGGATAAGATGCGCATTTTTGGACGCCGCGCATTTGCTATTGGAGTGGGGAGATTGTAGCTCGCCTCTCTTGCCCAGAACAAAGTGACGGGCCAGAGGCGAGGATTTTCTTGCCGGCGTGCCGGAATACCCCCGCGTCTGAAGACGCGGGCTACAACCATCAGAACTCAAAAACAGTCCTGGGAGGGCCTGGATGTCAGTAAAGCCGGATCGCTGGATTCGCAAGATGGCGCTGGAACACAAGATGATTGAGCCGTTCGAGGATCGCCAGGTCCGCGAGGGCGTCATCAGCTATGGAGTTTCCAGCTACGGCTACGACATTCGCGTTGCCGACGAGTTCCGCATCTTTACCAACGTGAATTCGACCATCGTGGACCCGAAGAACTTTGACTCCCGGTCGCTCGTCGAGTTCCGGGGGGACATATGCATTGTTCCGCCGAATTCGTTTGCGCTCGGCCGGTCGGTCGAGTATTTCCGCATCCCGCGCAATGTGCTGACCATCTGCCTGGGGAAATCCACTTACGCGCGCTGTGGAATTATCGTCAACGTGACGCCGTTTGAGCCGGAGTGGGAAGGCTACGTCACGCTGGAAATCAGCAACACGACCCCTCTGCCGGCAAAAATCTACGCAAACGAAGGCCTTTGCCAGGTGCTTTTTTTTGAATCCGACGAGGCGTGTGAGATTTCCTACAAGGACAAAAAAGGGAAGTACCAGGCGCAGCAGGGAATTGTCTTGCCGAGATTGTAACCAACTCTCTTTCTGCCCGATCCAAACGCGGCGAATGCTTCGGTGAGAGAATTGCGCGCTACGTTCCGAGAGACACTGTCCCGGGTGCAGTCGCTTCCGCTATTTCCTTCTCAGGTTGCCGCAGGAGAGGGAAACCGCGGGACTTCCAGCCTTCATAACCTTCCGCCAGCGGCCGGATGCGCGTGATTCCCTGATTTCGCAAAAGAAACGCCAACCGCGCCGCCGTGGCTTCGTTGGGACAGGAACAAAACAGGACGATGTCACGATCGCGGGGAATCACTCCCGCGGCCTCCTCGAGTGCCGCGGCGTCCATGTGCAGCGCTCCCGGGATGGTCTCGGGCTGTGCATCAAATTCGATGGCGTGGCGCACATCCACGATGATGACATCTTCGCCCGCATCCAATTTTTTCTTCAGTTCATCAGGCGTGATCCGGGCAATCCGCAGGCTGTTCAGGAATTTCCGGCGCTTGAAATATTTCCAGTGGGCGTAGCCGGCGAAGCCTGCCAACAGCAGGACGACGAGCCATTCTCCCAAGTACGATGCCCGGCGGACGATGGCCTCGAACTGGCTGCTGAACGCAAAACCCACTCCTGTATAAATTGCGACCCAGAGGGCGGTTCCCGCCAAGTCATACAACACAAAACGCTGCCGCGTCACACGCGTGATTCCCGCCAGCGGAGCTGCCATGGCATTCAGTCCCGGGATGAATTTGGAAATCAGAAGCACGCGGGCGCCGCTTTTGGAGAAGCGTTCCTGAGTCTGCCGGACACATGAATCAGGTTCCAGCGAAATCCGGCAAACCCACTGGAGCACCCCCGCACCCTTGCCGCGGCCAATTTCGTACCAAAGCGAGTCGCCCAAAATGGCGGCAATGATGGCGATGGCCGCGGCGAGCGCCAGATTCATCCGGCCCATGCCGGAAAGCGCTCCGACGGCTAGGAGCAAGGGTGCGGAAGGAATCGGCAGCCCGGCCTGCTCGACGAGAACCCAGGCAAATACCAGCAGGGAGCCGTGCCGGACGACGAATTGGAGGGTTTCATTCATTATTACCTATTCGATTCCGACAGTGCAGTTGGGTGATCTGGCCTTTCGGAAATAAGAATGGCCGGACAGTTCCAATGTTCCGGCCACTCATACTCAATTCAATGTATGAGAGATCGTTTAGTTTCCACCTTAGGCCGCGGCCTGTTGAATTAATTCCGCCTCAATTGTAATCGTGACGATATCGCCGACCACTACGCCTCCGCCTTCGATGAGTGCGTTCCAGACCAGGCCGAAATCCTTGCGGTTAATCTTCGCTGTGGCCACGACACCCGTGCGGATATTGCCCCAGGGGTCCTTCACGGTCGGGGTTGGCCCTTCGACGTCGAACGTCACTTCCCTGGACACGCCGCGAATCGTCAAATCACCGGTCAATTGGTGCTGTTCCGGTCCGCTTGTCGCGATCTTCTTGGAGCGGAAGGTAATGGTCGGATGATTCGCTACATCAAAAAAATCCGCGCTGCGCAGGTGCTCGTCGCGTTGCGGCTCCCGTGTATTGACTGTTGAAGTGTCGAGGCTCACTTCCACCGTGGACCGCGTGAGGTCGGCCGGATCAAGGGTTACCTTGCCGCTCAGTTTGTTGAACTCGCCACGCACATTGGAAATCATAAGGTGTCGTACGCTGAAATGCGCCGCCGAATGCGCGGGATCAATCTGCCAATTCGTCGCCTGCTTGGGCTGCGGTGTTGCTGTCGCTGCTGCGTTCATGGTCTTCCTCCCTTAATTGCTTCTTACCAGAATTACATCCAAACCAGTTCGGGCCTGAAAATCAATCCGCGGCAATCACGTCTTCTATTTTCGTTCGCACTTGTTCCAGCAATAGAACCAGTTGCCGCAGTTTTCCTTCAGGAAAATGGGCGAATTGTCGGGCGTGCAGGTACCGGACCGGCTCGTCCAGTCCGGCCAGAATGCGCAAACCTTCCTCGGTGATCCGCGTCTTCACGATCCGCCGGTCGTCCTCCTCCCTCGACCGCGCAATCCACCCCTTGGATTCCATTCGGTCGAGCAGGCGGGTCATGTCCGGATCGCGAGAGATGAGGCTGTGAGCGATGCCACTGCATCCGAGCCCCGCTTTTCCAGCGCCGCGCAAAATCCGCAGAATGTTGTATTGCGGCATCGAAAGACCGGCGGACTTGAGCAGGTCTTCGGCGCCACGGGCGAGCAAGTCCGCCGTGTGCAGAATGCTGACGAAGGCGCGGGCGGGCAGGTCGGGCCGCGGGGAGGAAGGAGCTTTGGACCTGGTCTGCCGTGAATTCATGTCATCACATTAGTCGTTACAACGACTATTGTCAAGAGGAATGTTGGGCTGGTTTCAGCCGGGCCCCGGCCGGTTCCGCGGCCCGCCCGGCTTCCGGAAATTCCGCCGGCAAGGGGACTCCGGCGATCCGGGGGATAAAGTTTGCGAAATGCGATTGCTTTTTCCGGCCGTTTGCATCATATCATTAGATCGTTCGGAGGCCGTGGCGGCCAGCCGCCACGGGTGATGGCAAGACCGTAGCTGGGCCCATGGCTGGGAATGATGCTTGCGCCGCGATAGGGGATTCCCTATAATCCGAGAGCTTTACGCCGTAGGATAATCCCGCGAGGAATTTCGGCAATCGACTTTTTAGAATTTTGCTGAGGAGGCTGGAAGCCGATGATGCGAAAGTGGATGGTGACGGGCGCCGGTCTGTTGTGGATCGCGTTCGGATCAGGAATGGGAGCCGCCAAATTAATTGCCGCGCCGCAGGCTGCGCAAGGTCAGGCGCCGCCAAAGTATTCCATGGCGGAATACAATCAATATAAGGACGCGGACGCTGAGGCGAATCCTCAACAAAAGGTGACCAAGCTCGATGGCTTTGTGAAGGCCTACCCGCAATCGAGCCTCATGCCGTATATTCTGCGCGACTATTACACGACCTACATGGCGCTCAAGAATTACGCCCAGGTCATCAACTATTGCGATCAGATGATCGCGCTCGGCGACAAGATTGACTCGCAGGGCCGTCTGGAGGCGTATTACACGCGGGCCCAGGGCTTCTATCTCGCCTCGGGGGACAAGGCGTTCCAGACTCCCGACATTCAGACCAAGGCGCGCGATGCGGCTTTGGCCGGCCTGAAAGCCACCGATGACCTGAAAAAGCCGGATACCGAATCCCAGACTGATTTTGACAATCAGAAAAAGGGCGTGAAGATCCTGTTCAACTCCATCGCGGCGATGACTTCGATGACGTTGAAAGACTATCCGGCTTCCGCCAATTATTACAAGGCAGTATTGGCGATTAGCCCCGACGATGCCGTGTCGCATTTCCGCCTCGGCGTTGTGGATCTGCAGATGACCCCCCCCGCCGCTACCGACGGATTCTGGGAACTGGCTCGCGCGATTGCGCTGAAGGCGCCGAACGCCGCTCAAGTTCAGACTTACCTCAAGAATCAGCTCATTCGCTATCAGCAGCCCTCCTGTGACAATCTGGTCACCGATCAGATCAACGAACTCCTTACGCTCGCCGGTGCTTCGCCGGATAAGCCCGCAACCTTGAACGTGCCGAGCGCCGCCGATCTACAGAAGGCCCGCGACGACACGGCCAATTTCCTGCCGGCTCTGAAGGCGGGCGGCGATGCCGGCAAGGTGATGTGGCTGGCCAGTTGCGGACTGGAATATCCAGATGTAGCCGTGAAAGTGATGGACGCGCCGGCCGTGGATGGCGATAACTTGACGCTCAAAGTATTCCGCGGAGCGACGCCAGAGGAAATCGAGGCGGCGACCGAGTCCAACATGGTAGTGAAAGTGGTTGGACAACCGGAAGCCAAGCGGCTCGAGAAAGACGCTGTCGTCCGCTTTACCGGCACGCTGACCGGATACACGCAGTCGCCTTTCCTGCTGACCTGGGATAAGGCCAAGATCAATACGGAAGATCTGCCGGAAGAAAAAGCAAGTCCGACGAAGAAGGCTCCGGCCAAGAAGGCACCTGCCAAGAAGGCCCCGGCTGGCGACTAACTTTAATTTACAGCCCATTCGAACAATGGCCCCGGAAACATTTCCGGGGCCATTTTTTATTGGGGTAATCCCTTGGGGCTGGCCGGACGGAACAACGCGCCCACCCGCGCACCAATCGCGTTGGCGTGGATCACGGTTTGGTATTGGCAGGGATAGGAAGCTACAGCCGCCGGAAATGCGTCCTAAGCGCGGCGGTGAGGCCGTTGCTCGAGCTTGTACAGCCCGATCTTGCGGCTCAGTGTGTTGCGGTGAATCCCGAGCAGTCGCGCCGCCCGGGACTGGTTGCCGCGGGACCGGTCGAGCACGCGCTTGATGAATTTCTTTTCAAATTCGTTGACGGCTTCGTCAAAATGAATCCCCCGCTCCACCATCTGTCCGACCAGGGCTTCGAGTTGGTCTTTCACCGACGCACACTCCACATGAATTTGATCCGCCGCGGGGGACGCCGCCGGCAAGATTTAGTCGAGTTCGTGGCCCGTTAGCAGAAAAAAGGCTTCCCGGTACTTTTGCCGCGTAGCCGCCACCACGGCCGGGGGAAGTTCCGGGCCGGGCGGCTGCTTGTTCCATCCGATGTGTTCCAGATAGTCTCTTACGTACTGCTTGTCGAAAGAAGGCTGGGCCTTGCCCGGCTCATACCCTGCCGCGGGCCAGAAGCGCGAGGAGTCCGGCGTCAGCGCCTCGTCAATCCAGATGAGTTTGTCGCCGGCCAGGCCGAATTCAAATTTGGTGTCGGCCAGAATAATTCCGCGAGGTTCCGCGTAGGCCGCGGCGCGCCGGTAAATCTCCAGCGTGACGTCGCGCGCGCGTTCCGCGAGTTCGCCGCCAACAATGCCAACAGCTTGATCAAAAGAAATATTCTCGTCATGACCCGCCGCAGCCTTGGTCGAGGGGGTAAAAATCGGTTCGGGAAGCCGATCGGATTCGCGCAAGCCTTGCGGCAGGCTGATTCCGCAAACCTTTCCCGTGGCGCGATAGTCCTTCCAGCCCGAGCCGGAGAGATATCCGCGGACCACGCACTCGATAAGCAGGGGCTTAGTCCGGCGGCACAACATGGAGCGCCCCTCCAGCTGGGCGCGATAGGGTTCGAGTTCAGCCGGAAAATCTTTCAGCGGAAGAATGTGGTTCGGAATCACGTCGCGCAGCAGGTCGAACCAGAAGAGCGAGAGCTGCGTCAGCACGCGACCCTTATCGGGAATCGGCGTTGGCAGGACCACGTCGAAGGCCGACAACCGGTCCGTCGCGACGAGCAGCAGGTTGCCGCCCACCTCATAGAGATCGCGGACCTTTCCACGATTCAGGAAATGAATTCCGGGGAGATTTGTCTCCCAAACGACAGGATTTATTTTCGGAGAAGCCACCGGCGACACGTCCCTTCCGAGAGGCGAGAATTGTAGCGCACGGACCGGCAGAGTCAACGGAGAAGAAAAACGAAAAGGGCGGAGCGGCGGAAAAAGTGCCACGGAGCCACAGAGAAACGGAAAAGGACAAATCAAAAAAGAATAGAGGCACAAAGAAAAGCTTTTCTCTGTGCCTCTGAATCTTTGTAGCCGATTTATGCCGCGTTGGTTGCGGTTCGCGCGGCGGCCGGCTCGTCCCAGCGAACCGAGACGAGCTTCGAGACGCCGGGCTCCTGCATCGTTACGCCATACAGCACGGAAGCTTGTTCCATCGTCCGGCGGTTATGCGTGACGACGATGAACTGCGTCCCCGCGCTCATCTCCGCAACGAGCTGCGTGAACCGTCCGACATTGGCTTCGTCCAGCGGCGCGTCCACCTCGTCCAGGATGCAGAACGGGCTGGGCTGATAGCGGAAAATCGCGATCAAGAGAGCCAGCGCTGTCATGGCCTTTTCGCCGCCCGAGAGCAGCAGAACGTTCTGCAAACGCTTGCCCGGCGGCTGCGCGACCACGTCAATGCCCGGCTCGCCCGAACTATCGGGCTCGGAGAGGCGCATTTCGCCGGTGCCGCCGCCAAAGAGCGTGTGGAAAGCCGTCGCGAAGTTCCGGTTGATCGCGTGGAAGGCTTCCTCGAACTTTTGCTTGCAGACAGCATCGAGTTCCGTGATGGCCTGCTGCGTGTCGCTGATGGATTGCAGGAGGTCGGCGCGCTCGCGGCCCAGGAATCCGAACCGCTGTTCGCAGTCGTTGTACTCTTCGAGCGCCATCATGTTGATCGGCCCCATGGACTCGATGCGCGTTTTCAACTCGTGATACTGCGCGTCGGAGGCGCGGAGGTCCTCGCCGGAGAGCAGGGCGGGGAATTCCGCGATCAGATCTTCCGGCTGGGCATTCAATTCCTCGATGCAGGTCTGTCGCAGATGCTCGCGTTCGGAGTCGTTTCGGGCGCGCTCGATTTCATGCTTGCCGCGCTCCTCGCGCATTTCGCCCAGTTTCTGGCGCGCCATGCGCAGTGCGTCGTCCACGTGTAAAGTCCGCACGCGAGTATCGTTGAACTCCCGTTCCATTTCGCCGCCGCGCGTTTCGAGGCGCTGCATCTCTGTGCGCAGCGATTCCATTTGCCGCTGGTGTTCCGCGGTCTGCACGGCAATCTGCTCACGCTCCTCGGTGAGCGAGCCGCGCTGTTGGGTCAGCGAAGCGACTCGCGCTGAAAGGTCCTGCACCTCCTGCGCGATACGGGCTGCATGCGTCTCCGCGCTCGCCAGGCGCTCGGACATCGCCGCCAATTCCGCGCGCCGCGTCGCCAGGTCTTCCTGCTTCGCCTGTGCTGTTTGACGGAGCGTGGCCTGCTCTCCGATGGCCTGGGCAATTTCAATCTCCGCGGCCGAACGCGAGTCGGAAACTTCGCCGCGCCGGGCTTGGGCGGTTTGGGCGCGCCGCGCAGCCGCTGCTGCTTCGTTGCGAGCGCGGGTCAACTCAGTCTGGCAGGAGTTCAGTTCCAGGCTCAGGCGAACCATATCGCCGCGCGCCTGATCGCGCTGCAATTCGGCGGCAATGGCAAGCTTTTCGGACTCCACATGCTGCGCCACAGCCTGTTCCAATGTTGCTTCACTCTGCCGCAACTCTTCTTCCGCGCGTTGCAAGAGTTCCTGCGCTTCTGTCGCCATGCGTTCGACCTGCAGGACCTCCACATCAAGGGATCGCAGTTCGCGCTTCATTCCGAGCGGGCCGGATTCTGATGGGCGTCCGCCGCTGACAACTCGGCCCTGGTATGTTGTGCCGTCTGGCGTGACGAAGGAGTAGGCCGGGTTGTCGCGCGCCAGGCGCTCCGCCGTTTCCGCGTGCTCGATCAAAAAAGCAGATTGCAGGCGCGGCAGGAACTGCTTGGCCGCGGGGCCCAGCGGATCGCGGAATTCGACGAGGCGATCTAGCCGCGCCACTGCTTCCCGCTCGATTTCCAATGGAACGACAGGCTCATTTGGCTGCACGTTCAACTTGCGCAGCGAGTCCACGAAGAATGTGGCCTGCCCACCAACCTCATCGCGCAACAGGGCGATGCCGGCCCGCGCCACATCGAACGTTTCCACGACCACATATTCCAGTTCGTCGCGGAGGAATTGTTCGATGGCGCTCTCATATCGCTCTTCGACTTCGGCGTAATCGGCCAGCACGCCGGCGGCGCGGAATCCCGCCAAATCGTTTGCGGTGTTCTCCGAATTGGCCGCGAAGAGCTTTTGCACGGCGTCGTCCGTATACGTGCGGTCATTCAGAATCTGTTCGACCGATGCCCGGCGCGCACGGCTTCCCGCGAGCGATTCGCGTTTGGATTCCGCCGCGGCCGTCAATTCCTGCTGCTGGCGGCGAAGTTCCGCGATGCGTGCCTGCGCGTTCTTCACGGTACTTTCGAGGCTTCGCGAGCGGTCTTGCACGGACTGCCAGTGATGGTCCGCGGCCTGTGCGCGTTCGCGGTGATGCAGTGATTCCTCGAGAAGCTGCTGCTCCTGCTGTTCGTACCGCGCCACGCTCTGTTCATGATGCGCGAGCGCCTGCTCGGACTGCGCTTGCTCGCCATGCAGCCGCGTCAGTTCGTCGCCCAGTTCGGAAGCCCTGCACCGCAGGGCCGCGATGCGAGTCTCCGCCGATTCGTGCGCGCCGGAAATCTCAGCCGTGGCCGCGGCGAGATTCGCGAGCAGCGATTCGATCTGTGCGACTTCGCCGCGCAGGGAATTGACGGATGCTCCGTGCGCCGCGCCGCGCGCTTCCGCTTCGGCGGCCAGCGCCGTGGCCTGCTCGATTTCCGCGCTGACTTGTTCGATTCGCCCGCCGAGTTCCGCCGTGCGCTGCCGGTTGAACAGGATGCGGTTTTCGGTCCGGTCGAGTTCGAGCGCCGTTTGCCCGACCACGTTCTGGTGATGGCGCAGCTCGCTCTCAAGTTCGTACGTGCGTGTGCTGAGCTTTTCCTGCTCGGCCTCCAGATGATTCACCGATTGCGCTTTCTGCGACTCCTGTTGGGAAATTCCGCCGAGTAGCTCCGCGATGCGCTCGCTCTCACGGTCGAGTTCCTGCGCTTTGCTCGCCAGAACTTGCCGCTGCAGGCCGCGCATCTGCTCCCGGATCTCCGCGTAGCGCCGCGCTTTTGATGCTTGCCGCTTCAGCGACGCCAGCTGCTTTTCGACTTCCACGTAGATGTCATTGATGCGCGACAGATTGACTTTCGAGGATTCCAGCTTGGCTTCCGACAGCCGCCGCTTCGTCTTGAACTTCGTGATACCGGCGGCCTCTTCAATGATGGCGCGGCGGTCGGTGGGCTTCGAGCTCAGAATCTGGCCGATGCGGCCCTGCTCGATAATGGCGTAGGAGTCCGGGCCGAGACCGATGCCCATGAAGAGATCCTGGATGTCACGCAGGCGCGCAACGCGCCCGTTGATGAGATATTCGCTTTGACCGGAGCGGTACAGGCGCCGGCCCACGACGACTTCGCCGGGTTTCAGGTGCATGGCCGGTTTTTCTGCGCGCTTTTTCTTCAAAAATTCGGGCTTGCCGGATTCGGTTTCCTCGGGTAGCGCTGCGGATTCTTCTTCGGCGACCGGGTCCGAATTCACGGCAACAGGGTCGGCCGACTCCGCGACTTCCGTGTCATCGGTCTCGTCGCCGGATGCAGAGCCGCCAATGGCGCTCTCGGGCACCGCTTGCGGCCCAGCCGGAAGGCTTTCAGCCTCCTTGCCAAGCACGAATTCGGCAGCGTCCGCCAGTTCCTGATCCACGAGCGTCAGCATGACTTCCGCGAGGCCCATCGGAGGGCGCTTCGCCGTTCCGTTGAAGATGCAGTCGGACATGCGCTCCGCGCGCAGGGACTTGTGGCTCTG
>VFSW01008475.1_pt1 | contig 14750 bp, 13 predicted proteins | sample 5358111 | NCBI WGS metagenome assembly VFSW01 (sample SAMN11554181, study PRJNA540505) | mine drainage metagenome | isolation source: sediment from site ElyBrook_90M | place: USA: Ely Copper Mine, Vershire, VT | collected 2017 | reverse complement strand
TGTTACATACTCTCTTCTGCGATTTTGTCTGTTGTGCTCTAATCTCCGTCTACGTTAAAGCTGACTCTAATATGTTTCAATCCCTTGATCGGGATTATGAGCGTTGAGACCTACGCTAGCTGTGCCATATCGGCGCAAGACGGCTAGGTTTCAATCCCTTGATCGGGATTATGAGCGTTGAGACTTGTGGTCTCATCAGCTAGCGCCTAACGCTAGTATGTTTCAATCCCTTGATCGGGATTATGAGCGTTGAGACGAGCACGAATAGTAAAGAGTGGCATCTGACTCATGCGTTTCAATCCCTTGATCGGGATTATGAGCGTTGAGACGCCGGCCCGGCGCTGTCGTTCGGCAACACCTACAGCGTTTCAATCCCTTGATCGGGATTATGAGCGTTGAGACACCTCGGCGATGCGGACCTGCGCGGGGCGTACCTGTTTCAATCCCTTGATCGGGATTATGAGCGTTGAGACCGCTCGCGCTTTCAGCCCCGATGGCGCCTGGCCTCGCACGCGAATGTGCGAGCGCCTCACCAAAATGGCCTCTGTGCCGGGCATGTCTGACCTGATGCTAGCATATCTCTTCGACGCACGCAAGGCGCAAATCCGCTCTCCGGCGAGGATGGCTTTGCGTTCGGTTGCTCGCGAGCGACCCCAGGGTTTTCGCGCGATCCGCGCCGCTCGCATCCGCATCAGAACGCCTCCTTTTTCGTGGTCGGATGGAAAGAGATCAGAGGATGTAGGTTTCCGGCTCGCTCGGCGGCTCGCCTGTGCCCAAGATTTCGACTTTGCCCTTGCAACCGTCGCAGAGCGTATACAGGCGCACGCTATCCTGGCGGTGATGGATGATCTCTGCAAGCCTGGCGCGCAGCTGCACCAGTTCTTTTTTCGTCAGGAAGCACTCGAACAGGCTATATTGCGTCCAGGCGCCGTAGCCTGAGAGCGCGGCGTGGACCTTGCCCCGGCGCCGGTCGTCGGGAATGTCGTAGCAGACGATATAGAGCGTCGTCTCGCCTCGCGCCTGGCTGCCCATCATGCCTCCCTTCAGCGCACCGTAAACGGCGGATACTCGGGAATCTCCCCCTCCAGCCATTTCGCCAGCAAGCGTACCTGCAATTCCAGGCAGCGCCGGTAGGTCGCGCGATACTCAAAGGTCGGATGCATGATCTCCGTATTGAGCCGAGTCTCGAACTGCTCATAGAATGCCTTGCGCCCGGCCTTCGTCAGCCGCACGCTGCCCAGCTCTTCTTCGAAATCGCTCGCTTGCAGCACTCGCGTGTTGATGATCGTCAGCACGACCGAGTCAGCGATGGGCGCGCGAAACTCTTCCATTACATCCAGCGCCAGCGAAGGGCGCGCATAGTGCGCCGCATGCAGATAGCCAGCATATGGATCCATCCCCACCGTCTGAATAGCCGCCGTGACTTTGTTCATCAGGCACGTATAGGCCAGTCCCAGCACGGCGTTGACCGGGTCAGGCGGCGGGCGGCGCAAGCGTTTGGTGAATCCCAGATCGTCGCGCAACAGCTTGCCAAAAACGCCGAAGTACGCCGCGCCGCCGCTGCCCTCCATGCCACGCAGGCTGTCGAGTGTCGTCGCCTTCGGCGCGTGCTCCATCGCCTGTTTGATCGACTCCGTCGCCGTCGTGATGTCAGCATCGCGCAGCTTGCGATTGGACCGCAAGAGCAGCGTGCGCTGATTCTCGAGCTTGCCAGCCACGAAGCGGCGCGCCACCGCGAGCGCTCGCCCGGCGTCGGCGCAGGCGGCGTATTGCCGCTGGCGCATGAACGTGTTTTTCGAGAACGGCGGCGAGAGCCGTCCGCGATAGTCGCCATAGGCCGAGAGGTAACAGACCTCCGCCCCTTGCTCGAGCAGCGCCGTCAGCGCGCCAGTCGTCAGCGTGATCTCGCCTTGCACGATGACGTGATCGATCTTATGCAAGGGAATCTCGCGCGTCGTCTTGTCGGGCAATTGCACGATCAGGCAATCGTCGCGCTTTTTCACATAGCTATATTGCTCGGTCAGATAGAGCGTCGTCATGACGGCTCCTTTCATCGCGCGGGCGCGAGGCGGCTCAAGGCGCGCACCTCGCGCGGCAGGCACAGCGGCTCGAGGCTGCACGCATGGCACTTCTTCTCATCGGATTCCGGCAAGGGCGGCGGCAAGACGCCGGCGGCGAGCAGCGCGAAGGCCCGCGCGATCGCCGCCTCGGTCGCGGCGCGCAGCTCAGAGGTGAAGGGCACCCAGGCGCGATGCATCGTGCGAAACGAAAAGATGAATCCGCCGGCGATGGGCAGCCCGGTGCGCTCTTCCAGGCACAATCCCTGCGCGCAGAGCTGCACGTGATCGTTCGCTCCGCCGCCGCCGGGCGAGCCTTTTTTATACTCGACTGGCACGAGACCGGTGATCGCCGCCTCAAGCGGCGCCTCATCGCCCGTCGTGGCGCCAAGCGCTCGTTCCGCCTCAACGAGATCCGCGATCCCTGAGATGCGCAGGCGGGTGGAAAAGACGTAAACGCTCCTGCGCGTGAGGGTCTCATCATCCGTGCGCGAGCCGCCGGCATCGACGGTCTGGTGGCGCACGCGCCCCTCGAGCACGTGCTCGTTGACGGCCATCTCGCCGCGCGCGAATTCATACATGAAGCGGCGCGGGCAATAGACGAGCGCGTTGAGCATCGAGATCGGCAAAAACTCCGGCATCTCGGGCGCATCGCCCGGCGTGTCGCGATTCATCACGCAAAGCCTCCTCGCGCGAGCGGATCACCGCACCGCGCCAACCGTGTGAGCCGCAGCCTCGGGCGCCGCGACGGCGACGCGCGGCAACAGCGGGCGCGCCTGACCCATGCCCATCGCTGTCTTTTGGCCGATCCCCGCGAAAAAGGCGAAGCGTGCCAGCAGGCGCACTGCCTGAGGCGACGTCAGGCCGTTGGGGTGCGTCACGGCGTCTGCCGCCGGCTCGAAAAGATCGTAGACGCACGAGCCGACGAAGCCGATCTGGTGGTGCCGGTCGAAGCGCATGAAGCGCGTCTCAATCGTAAAGCGCGCCACCGCCATGCACTCCGTGGCATAGGCGTGCAGCGCGACGTGGTCGAGCGCCAGATCGTCCGGCGCGAACGTGTTCCACACCTTTGCCAGCCGGTCAAAGACGCGCTCGGGGTCGGGGAAGAGATGCATGCGCTTGCCCCACGATCGCTGCCCGTCGCTGAATGCCGTCGGCGAGCGAAATTCCAGCCCGACGCTGCGACTTTCCGCAGGCGTGACGGCGCGCGCCTGGGCGACGAGATCGGCATAGCTGGCGAAGCCGGCCCATGAGACGCTGGCGCGCGTGTCGGGATGGTCGTCCATCGCCACCAGCTCGACGACATCGAAGTGCGCGCTGCCCAGGCGCAGGCGCGGCAAGGCGCTCATCGCCCCCGGTGCCGTCATCTGAGGGAGCAGATAGCGGCGCGTGAGCGCCTGAAAGAGTTCATCGTTGAGGAGGGTCAGCCGCAGCCAATAGACCTGCTCAGGCGACACGAGCAGGCGCTGGTTGGCCGGGAGTGCGTCATCCACCAGGCGTGGATTGGGGAACCACAGCGACGAGCAGGTAAAGGGGCGCTCGACGTTGGGCGCGTGCAGCCGCGTCGCCAGCGCGGAGTCCACCTCGGCCAGCCAGGCCAAGAGGGCGGCATGCGCTTGCTGGCCAGCGTTGGGCAGCACGTCGGCCCGCGCCACGGGCCGCAGCTTGAGCATGATCGCAAAAAGATGGGCCTCTCCCAGATTAGACCAGCGAGCTTTGTCCATCCATCAGCTCCCTTTCTTAGCACCAGATAGGATCATGATCCGAGGCCGCCTGGCGTTTGTGATAGATAGCCGACTGCTGGCGTAGTCGTGCGGCAGCAAGCAGCGCCGCCGTTCCCAGCATCATGACATATCGCTGCGGCGAGCCAGTGGCGAAAGTCACTTCCAGGTGATACCAGCGCAAGCCGTAATCGGCAGCCATACCCATAAGCTGGCCACCGATTGGTTGGCCATAGGGAGCGATGAAAGCGGGCAGATATTGTGCTTTGAGCATCTGCAGTGCTACTTGCGGCAATTGCCCCTGCTCTGTTGTTAGCTCAAGATCAAGCAATGCCGTCATCCAGCAAACATGATCTTCTTCCCACTCTTTGCGTTCGCAATTGTATGTGCCGCGAAATGCCAATCTCAGGCGATTCTCTGGAGGCAGCAGATCGCGGATGTGTGCGTAAAGAGCTACAGGATGTTCGTCTGAAGCCGGCGAAGAGCCAGATCTGCTCGACCATTGTGCAGCATCCAGAAACTCTGCTGCACAGTTTTGGATGATGTGCAGTGCATCGAAGTCGCGAACGGCATCATCGGATAAATGATGACTTGGATTGTAAATGCGTGCCATCGGTCCCTGGAAGCTATCACGAAATTGAAAGCTGGCGGATCGAATAGCATAGCGTTGCTGTGCTTTCTTCATCCAACTTTGAAAGCCGTCTCGCGCTTTTGATGTCGGACGAAGAAGCTCTCTCTTCACCTGAGCGAAGCCAGCGCTCTTAGGATTGGGCTTTTGGCCACCTGAAGCGTCTTCAAGCCATGCTCGTAATGCCATATCGTCTTGCTTTTCGATGAGATGCTTAAAAAGTGCGTGGGATTCTGTCGGTGCAGAGCGAAAGAGCTGATCGTCGCGTACGTATTGGCGAGTAGTGCACCTGAGCGATGCAAAGTGCATATAAGATGGTGCTCGGAACAACTCACAAAGCTGATCGAAAAGATCTTGTAGATCAGGAAGTACCTCTTCGCCCCCCATATCATACAGCCGCAAAATTGGCAAGAATGCCTCGCCGATAGCTCCGCTGGCGATATAGTCGAAGATCGCCGAGCGCTCCGACAATGTTCTATTTTGTAAAGCTGCTCTGAATGCAGATCGAAGCTCTGCGCGACTGATAGTGCGATCTGCCAATGGCTGTAGGGTCGAACTAATAGCTGGCGGCACGAGCGCGATGACAGTACTCGGTATATCGGCCTCTGGCTTGCCCAGAACACGTCCAGCACGGCCCAGCCGTTGCACAAATTCGGCGGCGAAGGCGGCATCGAAAAAGAGAAAATCGATGCTTTGCCGTGTTTTCCCTGGCCGATCGAAGTTATAGCCAAGATCGACGGTCGGGGTTGCCAAGATGAGATCTCGCTTTGTCGCTTCCGCGCGGTCTTGAGGCGATTGTGGGCCGGTAATCCTCCCAACTCGACTTTCTTCAATGCCTGAGCGCAACAGTAAATCGTAAATAAGATTGATCTGCCAGAGTGCTCCCGAAATAATGGCGCCCTGCTGCCCTGCTGCCAGCCGCTCTTTAATAACTGGGAGATACTGCATGACGAGATCGATCAGACCATTAGTGCCCATCTCATTATTTGCATAGACAGTGAGGTCAGCCGGAGCGAGCGAGGGAATGCGCTTTTCAGCAGGATCTTCCGGCTCGCTATCCGGGCTGATCTCGGTAAGCGGTACTCCAAGAGATTGTAGATACCCGTGAACTTCTTGATTCGGTGTGGCGGAAAGCAGGCATACTTTTGCGCCGGCCTCGAAATAGCCAAATTTCTGCCATAGCTTCAGGAAGAAGAGAAAATTCGCAAGCTGCTTGGGATTATAATAATGGAACTCATCAATAACGATATATCTGAATTTGGTAATGAATTGTTTCATTACCGACCGCTCCTCGAGGCGCCCATAGCCTTGAAAGACCGCATAATAAAAAAGGTCGGGGTTCGTAACAAGAATGTACGGCTGCTGGGGACGGGCGGGCTGACCATTGGTGTCTTCCAGGCGGCGTGGATCGTCGAGCAGCTTCTCCAGCGCCGCCGATCGTCGTGGCTTCCCTGACGCGATCTGTGCGATCTCTCTGGCATATCCATCCATATGGGTCTTCGTCAGCGGCAGCACCTGATAATCGATCTGGCCTTCCTTGCAGAAGCTGTCAATGTCGAAGGCATGCTGTCTGAGCAACTCGTTGGTTGGCGCTATGAAAAGACAGTTGTCGCGATGCTTGGCCAGCTCATGCAGATACAGCAGAGCCGCCTTTGTTTTGCCGGAGCCTGTGGCATAAGTATTCAGAACGATTCCCGCCTCGCCAGAGGCCAGCGCAGTGAAAGTGCGCTGTTGTGAGTCGAGTGCAGCAAAGTTGCCAAACGCTCCTGGAAAGAAGTTGTTTTCAGGCAAAATGCGCTCGCTCTGCTGGCTCAGTGTCAAATGGATCATGGCAAATCCTCCACACCATAGGACATTCCCTGTGGCAGATAGGTAGAAACCGGCGCCGGGTGCGCTGGGTTGAGTGATGACAATCGCCAGCACAGGCCTGACACGAGCGAGGCGCCGACGAGTGGGACGGGATGCACGCTGATCAGCCTGAGCATGCGCATATCGAGATCGCGCGGCATATCGACCGGATTGAGTAAGAGTCGCAGTTCCTGCTCTTCTACATCTACGGACTCCGCGCGTACCTCTTGCCAGGTGATGCGCGTCTTACTATTGAATTTGCCCAGCCGCACATAAGCTGGCAGATTCAGGTCTGCATCTTGCACGCTCAGTACGTAGCAGTGGGCAACGCTTCCAAGACCAAGCAAGCGTATCTTGCCATTTTGGGGAAAGTTATTTGGTCGCGTCTTCTGATCACGCACCGTGCCAATGGCATTCTGATCGAATCGCGAATAATAGGTGTCGGTCTGAGCGTTGAATTGCTGGAAAGCATAATAGATGGCCTCAAAAGTTGCAGGGGTAACGTAAATCCCCCGCGCGTTGAGGGGAGCGAGATCTTGCTTGTAGCGTGGGCCGGCGGCCCAGCGATATGGCGAAGAGCAGAGGCCAAGCGCATACGTGAGCGCATAATTGCCAATAACCGGCTCGCTGGCAAATAAAATGCCGATCTCATGGCTGCTAAAATAAACATGCTCTTGCAATGCCAGCGTTCCTTGAAAGATGCGCATATTGGTTTCTCCTTATGGCTCCCGCAATAACTCGTTTTGGAAATCGTGGGAGCCATGAATGTTCCTTATTGACGCCCTGCGGCACCGCTGTAACCGGCATCGATGAAGGTGAGCATCTCTTTAACACGGTCGCTAGAGCGGTAGAGAGCAATGGTCTCGTCCAGGATCGGCACCAATCTTTCAGCCCGCACGACCTCTGGCGTTTTGCTCACGACACGTTGCAGCAGATGATCAACTGAATCGCTGACGGCATTTTCGACGGCAGCATCGCCTAATGGGAAAGGCAGTTCCGAGGCCGGATCTGAGTGCAGCCGATCGTAGACAGCCTGCGTCAGCTCAAGGTTGCTGAAGATCTCACAATCGCTGAAGATCACAGCAACAATGCTATTTTTGATTCGTCCCATGCGGCTTGAGATGGCTCCGTAGCGGGTGCTGCGCAAGATGTTCCCGATGACGTATTGTAGTTCTCCCGGCATGACATCTTTGAGTGTCTCGATGTCGAGGAAATGGGCCTCAGGGCGTACAAACTCATCCTCATTGATGCTCGTTGACGGCTTGCCGTCGATCGGGCTGCGCATCGTGCCATTGTCGAAGGTGGCGTTGAATGTACGCCTTCCTGTCACCTGAGCGACCGGACCTAGAGAGAAAGCATCTTCGGTCATGACTCGCGCTTTTTGAGCGCCACCGCCACCGGCGGCGAAACCGTAGAGAAAGCAATCGATGCAGCGTTCGCAGGGAGCGTTGGTGTTGAGCGAGCACTCCTGTGCTCCTGCCAATTCCTTGCCATTTTTAGTGGGACGCTTGAGCATGCTATGTTCGCGGAGCAATTCGCGTCCGGTACGCCGCTCAACAGCAATCTGCTTGCGCTTGGTGATCATCACGCGCCGGAGAGGAGTTTGATCTTGCAAGCCGGCGGTGACGGTTTCCTTGACCAATCCTTCACCACTTCCCTCTGTGCGAAAGATCGTCTCGGATTCGGTCTTGCGAATGACGATGAGGCTCACATAACGTCCTCGTGGGAAGTTGCTATATTCGGTGAGCAGGTAAGGCTGGTAGGGAGCCAGTGCCGGAAGGGTTACAGCCATGACAGGCATCCTTTCTTGAATGTCTTCTGCGCACTCAAAGTGCGGAATTTTCTTGCAGATCTTCCTCGAAGCTGCTATCCTCATCGCTATCGATCGCTTGCTGCTGTTTGGGTGGCACGGCTTCACGGAAGAAGATCAGATACGCTGGCTTGAGTAACTGCGCGCGATCGAGCAAAGCAGTAGCTTTATCGTGATATTCTTTACCTAGCAGTTCATCGAAGAACAGATCGACGAACGCATAGATCGCCTGGCAACGATCAGCTTTCAAGCCATAAGGTGAGGCACGTCGGATGTGCTCGCTGACACCTTCCTTGAGCATGGCGCGCAGATAGTCTCTATCCTCCTCCGCTGGATAACGCTCAAGACCCTCAATCATGCGGACGAAAGGATCGAGGATGGAATTGCGCTTGAAGGACCTGCCTTGGATATGCTTTACGGCCGCAAAGTGCGCAAGCTCTCGCAACGTAGTGTGCATGTTTGCTATGAAACCTCCTTCTTTGGGTTACGACGAACCCGATTCCGATAGTTCCTGAGCGATAGGAGCGATGATTCGGCTCAGATGGGTGGCCCGCTGCTCCGGGGAAATCGCCCTGGCTTTACCGCGTGTCTCTGCCGCTACTTTCGCCTCAATAGCGCGGTCGATGACCTGATACAGGCACCAAGGATCGTCGCTGGCGGCAACAGAGAAATCATGCACCAGATCGCTGTCATCTCCTGGAATGTGCAGCTCGTCTTGCAAGCGGTGCAGGTTCTGCAACCGCTTTTCCAGTCGATCTATTTGCTCTGTTGTCAGGTTCGCTTCATACTGGTACCTCCGTGCGTTGGTGACACCGGCGACAAGCCACAAGAGGTTCCGTGGCAAGCCGTCAACGAACATGCTCTCTAACACATTTGCATCGATCGGAGAGGAAGGCAGCCGTGAGAGCACGACTTTACAGCCAAAAAGTTGGCGTAGCACGACTGCTTTTTCCAGTGCCAGAAGGAATTGTTCTCCATAATTCTTCCCAGGAGCGTTGATAGGAAGGATTGGAATATTGGACATGGCATCATCAAGAGGTATGGCGATGCCATTCAGTTTGGTTGGAATAATAGGTATGTCGCCGATGCCCTCCTGTTCATTCCAAGCGCGAAACACCCTGTTGAGATCAATCAGAAATGCACGTGTGTCGAGATCGCGCAGATATCTGAGCTCAGCTATCCAGGATCGCAGGAATGGTTGGGTGAAAAATGTGTGCGGGTAGAGATGCAGATAAAATGTGGTATAGCCGGGTGTTTTGGTGCCACTCGCCGTTGTTTTTGGCAGTCCTTGCTTACTGGCGTGTCCTACCCAGGCTATTTTCTCCAGAATGAATTGCAGCCGGCAGATCGGGCAAATGTAACGCTTAGGATCGCGTTGACTGCCGCCTACGAGACGATTTGAGAAATTCTGCACGCTAATGCTGGGCGGCACATTGGCTGTCATCCACTCCTGCGTTTGCAACGCTGAGCTGCAATTGCTGCATTGGCGGTTTTGTCCGGTCACGTATCGTCGCAAGTAGGATGCAAAATCACGCGAATCAGCGGCGGGGACCACCTGAACGACATGGCTTAGATAATCGGTCAAATAGCTAACCTGCGCAGCATCTACAGTGCCGTTATCGCTATCCGCTGTCTCCTCTTCAGGCCGTAAGACACTTAGGAAATGGGCATGTAAATCATTGAGATCAGTCAAAAGTTCGGAGATATCGCGAACGAGAAAAAAGCCACGACGATAGGTGTTGACAGCCTCGTAAACTGGGTAATTCTCGACCGGCAGCCCGAGTGTTTGGTAAAGGTCGTGCCAAGAATTTGCAACGGCATGATCCAGCGCTGCACCGTGCGCCTCAATGAGATTACGGTAACCAATGATATATTCACCCATGCGCAAGCGATTTTCATCGTGTGAGAGCACTTCCGACAATGCCAAAATGGATTCGATGCGTGCGACAACATCTTGCGACAATGTCCCTTTGTCAAGTACGCTCCTGAGGTCGCGGCGCACGTCTGCCTCACGCTGCTGTTCGCGCTCGGCTCCATAGCGCTTGCGTGCCGCGATAGCATAGATAGCGCCGAGGATTTGCTCGGCGTTTGCGCCGCTCTCTATAGCAGCATCGTCTACAGCGATCCCAAAGGGGCGATTCTTGATGAACTGGTCTAACCGCCCGGCTTGCAAATCCGCCGCTCGATGCACGACCCGCTCGGCCAAATCGGCGATCTGAGCACCTGACCACGTAACCGTTTGGCCGAGAGGTATTAAATAAGCCACTCCGTCAGGATAGTAGAGGATGTCGAGACACTGAGGATACTCGTCGCGCAGGACATTGACGAACTGATTGTGGATGAGATTCGTCAGCACTCCACGATATTCGCTCACGCGATGGGTCATGAACCGATAGCGCTGCGACGGAGAAGCAGCGTTGAGGAGATCGAGAAATTCGCCTTTGAATTTTCTCTCGTCAAGATCACTTGACATATCCAGCACATCAACGCCGCGAATTAGCTTACCCAGCCGCTCGACACGATTGGGATCCTGGCTATTAAGGCGAAGCGATGCTTTTGGGCGCAGATCGATTCCTGCTCCAGTAACAGCTAAATGGCCCTGATGCAGTTGGGCCAGGGCAACGATGTCAGGCAAGTAGATATGCCAATCGGGAAAGAAATCATCGGCTCCTAATTCGGCAAGCTCATTGCCAATGGTTTCCGGCGTAGCGATATCGACGTACTTCTGCCGTGATTCTCCAGCGACCTTGTTGATATCATGAGCAGTAAAGGCAAGCAGCAAGCACCGCTGCTCGATGTTATCTCGGACGAGATCGGGTAGATCGAAGAGCCGCGCCAGCATCGTGATGCCATCGAGGATATGAGTATAGTATGTCTGGCCCGCCTTCATCCCCCATTGCTTCTTGCCTCGATATTTTCGTAGGCCACGATTGGCTACCTCATCTATATAGGCCTTGAGTACTGGCGTTTCGCTCGCCCCCAGCATCTCAAGATAGAACTGTTCATCTATCTCGTCGTCCTGCTCACGGTCGTTCTTGCTCACCTGGTTCCCCCTCGCTCTTCAAGTTATGATACTTGGATCTAAACTCGATCACCCACAGTATAGCCGATCGATGAACGAAAGTCAACGGATCAGCGCAATGAGGTATACTGTCTTCTGATGTCCCTCCATCCCGACATGGGATTGAAAAATGATGCTTGGTTCTGTGTTGCTTCCTGGCTAAAGAATCCCGATCAGGGGATATCCTTCTTTTCATCCGGTCCCGGCGCGGCATCGTCGTGATAAACACGCGCCATCTGGGTGATGGTGTCGCGCATCCGGGCGACCAGCTCTGGTGGGGCGAGCGCCCGCGCGTGCTCGCCATAGCCCAGCAACAGCCGTTGCGCCCAAAACAGATTGCGCGCCTTGCCGCTCACGATCACGCTGCCGTCAGGCTGCTCATCGGCATGCTGATCGGTCAGATGCCGGGTAGCGGCGCTCTCAGCCAGACGCGGGGCCAGATGATAGCGAATGGGCACGCCATGCCGCTCGCGCTGTTTCGCCAGCTTAGGCAGCACCTGAAGTGACCCCGGCTCGATGCGCTCCAGGCGAAAATCGATCTCGGCCTGGGCATCCTGGCACCAGAGACAGGCATAAGCGTGTTGCCCTAGAAAGAGGCCAATCACCTCGTCGCCCTCGTGACGTGTCGGCGTCTCTTTATAGAGAGGACGATACGCAAACGCGATCGTATGGTGCTCGCGCCAGGCCCGCAATAAACGCTGCGCGACCTCGCGGTGCTCCTCACTTAACGCGCCCAGGTCGAGGTCCAGCGCAAATCCACGCGGCATCTCGGCGTTTTCGATGACCGCGCGCTGATCGAGCGGCACCAGGTCGAGTATCCGCGCGCGCAGTTCCGCGCTCCCCGGCAACGCTCCGTCTTCGTGGAGCAGATCGAGCAACGTCCCCAGCGTGCCCAGCTCTGGGTCGCCCAGACACAGCGCACGCAGCGGTCGCGCCAGATGATAGCGACCAGCCCGATCGATCCGCGCCAGCGCGCCCGGCGGCGCCTCAGGCGTGGCTTTGGCCTGGCGCAGCGGCAGAGCGCAGAGCGCCGCCAGATCTTGATGCAAGCGCTGTTCTCCCGCTGAGGTGCTCAGGTCATACAGATCAACCAGCTGGGGGTGACGAACCAATTCATCGCGGCTCAGGCCGTTTGCGTCGTGCTCCGCCAGCGCCAACACCAGCCGCGCCAGCCGCAGAGCGTGCGACGGCGATGGCTCAGGCTGTGGCTGGCGCTGCCCTTTTGGTTGAATGCTCATCGCTTTCTTCCTTGCCCTGTCTCTCTGAGAGCATGTATCCAAGCTGTGATCATAGGATATTGCATGTCAACTCCCGTGTTGAGAGCTGGGTACTTTTGGCTGCATAGCCGGCCATTGCACTCATACTGGTTCGGGAGCATTGTCAGCCTCTTCTGTTGACCACCCCCACAATCGCGACTCCGCATAATCCGCCAGATGCACCAGCCAGGCTTCGACCGTCTGCGGCTCGACTGGCGATCCCCAAGTGAGCTGACCATGATGCGCCAGGATGACGTGCAAGAGCGTTTCAAGACTTTCGGCGCTCAAGCGAGGGATTGTCTGTTGCGCGGCTGCGCGCACCATCAGCACCCCCAGCGTGATGTGGTCCAGATGTCGTGCCCGCTCGGGCAGCTCAGCGCTGGCGACGGCGGGCAATGTGTGCACCTTGCCGACATCGTGCAGCAAAGCGGCGGCAATGACCAGATCGCGATCGCATGGCAAGCCGTCGAGGTCATAGGCCTCGATAAGGCTCTGAGCGATGGCGGCGACCCGCACCGAATGTGCCAGCAGCCCATGCCGCACCGCGCCGTGCTTGCGCTGGGCTGCCGGCCATTCGCGATAGCGCCCGGCGATCTCGCCCGCGAGCACGCCGTTGACCAGTGTTGCCAACTCTGGTCGCAGGCTGGCGATCAGCTCCGCCAGCGTTCCGTCCAGCTCAGCGAGTGAGCGGCGTGTTGCGCCCGCAAAGTGCGCCAGTGGTATGTCGGGGGCGGGCGTCATGGCGAGCATATTGAGCTGGCGCTCATCGCGATACGATTCGATCGTTGCGCGGCACCGATAGACATACCCCACGCGGGGACGCTCTTCAGCCGGTTGCCGATAATCCCACCATCGTGCCGGAATGACGACGCCATCGACGCCACGTAAGCTGAGCATCAGATAGGGCTTGCCCCGGCGGTCCGTCGCTCCTTCAGCAGAAATGACAAGCGCGCTCACGCAGACGACTTGCCCGATCGGGATGGCTTGCAGCTCTTTTCCGACAAGCAGATCGTCCGCATCGCTTTCAATGTTGGTCAGGCTCGACTGGGCCATATCAGATAAGCCCTCCTGTGCTCTCAAGATGATTCCGATTGCCTGAGAACACTATGCCAAACAGCAATTGTCATATTTTGACAATTGCTGTGTCGAGTCCGCTTCCCGCCTGGGAAAAAACTCGTCAAAAACTCGCTCTAATATGCTCATTCGGCACATCGGGCTTTCGCCACAAAGCTGAAAGCGATTGCCGAGGAGATTAGTGATTTTGACATCGCTAGCTAGAGGGAAAAGAAAGCATGCTTAAAGTCTTGCCAAGAAACGAACAGTGGCAAATCAAGCTTTTCATCTAGTGGAAGGCCACTAGGAAGATGAGGAGTTTGGCAAGGAACCTGCTGGATGGGAGGCATCACATGACGAGGAGCCTCTCCCATGCCCAAAAAAATATCTGGTTACCTTGACCGCCGATGAGAACGATACGGTGATGACCCTCATCAAGAAAGGAACCGCCCCCGCACGCCAGGTGTGTCGCGCTCATATCTTGTTGCTGGCTCACGACGGACATACCGATGGGGAAATTGCTGCTGCCCTGCACAGCAGTCGAGCGACCGTTGAGCGCACACGTCAACGGTTTGTCGCAGGCAATCTGGACCGGGCCCTCCACGAAGACCCGCGACCAGGCGGCCAACGGAAACTCGATGACAAACAAGAGGCGTATCTGATTGCCACCGCGTGCAGCGCTCCTCCAGACGGACGAGCCGTTTGGACCATGCAATTGATCGCGGATCGTCTCGTGGCCATGCCGATCGTGTCGAGTATTTCCGACGAGACGGTGCGTCGCACACTCACAAAAACGCGCTCAAACCCTGGCAACGGACAGAGTGGTGCTTACCGGTCGTGAGTGCTGATTTCGTCGCCCCTATGGAAGAGGTGCTCGACCTGTACGCCGAACCCGTCGACCCAGGCAGCCCAATGGTCTGCTTCGATGAAAGTCCCTACCAAATCATCAGTGAAACCCGCCAGGTGACTCCCGCTCCACCAGGACATCGGGAACGCCATGATTACGAATATCGTCGGGAAGGGACGTGCAATCTGTTCCTGTTTCTGTGTCCCAAGACGGGCTGGCGCCACCTGGAGGTCACGCAGCGCCGCACAGCGAGCGACTTCGCCCACCAGATGCAAGCGTTGGTGGATGTCTACTTCCCCGAGGCGCCGGTGATTCGGATCGTGTTGGACAATCTGAATACGCATACGGTCGCGGCCGTGTAATGAGACGTTCCCTGCGGCGGAAGCGCGACGAATCGCGCGACGGCTCGAATGGTGTTGAGCGACAATCAAAAGGTTCGCTGATGATCATGAAAAGTGCCGACAAGCTC
>VFSW01008474.1_pt1 | contig 14751 bp, 12 predicted proteins | sample 5358111 | NCBI WGS metagenome assembly VFSW01 (sample SAMN11554181, study PRJNA540505) | mine drainage metagenome | isolation source: sediment from site ElyBrook_90M | place: USA: Ely Copper Mine, Vershire, VT | collected 2017 | reverse complement strand
GTCACCTGAGGTTACTGGGGAACAATCTGCACCTGAAGTGCCTGCGGGAGCCGAGGCGCAGATCGCCTTCGACGAGCCGCCCCGGCTTCTTTTCCAGCAATATCTCGAACCGGAGGTCATGGAGGAGCCACGCATTCCTCACATGGGCCACGTTGGAATTCTTGTCTTGATTGCTCTGTGCGCCCTCTTCGCCGCCAGCCTTGTCGCGCGCGCTGGCGTCGAAGCTCATCTCTTCGGCGTGACGACCATCGCACAGGCCGCAACGGAGATCCATTACACGCTAGGCAGCGAAGCGGTCTTCTACCTGCTCACCTTTGCCGGCAGCCTGCTCATCTTTCCTCTGTTATGGCACAAAAGTTTCTTTGCCGGCCTGCAATGGAACGGGACCACTGCACTGCGGTTGCGCGGGCGTCTGATCAGCGCCGCGATTCTCTGCTTTATCCTCGCCATCCTCAACGGTATGCTGATCCCCGGCCCCTCTGACGCGCCGATCGACCGCATCTTTCGCATTCCCGGAGCGGCCTGGATGCTCTTCGCATTCGGCGTTACCCTGGCCCCGTTCTTTGAGGAACTCGGTTTTCGCGGTTTCCTGCTGCCTGCCTTCTGCACGGCCTTTGACTGGGTGGCCGAGAAGGTGACTGGCGCACCGCCGCTCTTTCCGGATGAAAACGGACATCCCCAGTGGTCACGGCCGGCGATTGGCGTTGCCTCAGTCCTCACCAGCATCCTCTTCGCCTTGATGCATGGCGACCAGACGGGTTACGCCTTTGGACCCTTCCTGCTGCTCATCTGCGTCAGCCTGGTTCTATGCTGGGCACGGCTGGGCACGCGCTCCCTGGCAGCCAGCGTGCTCGTCCACGCCTGCTATAACTTCATCCTCTTCTCATTCATGTTCTTCGGTACCAGCGGCTTCCGACATCTGGAAAGGATGTAATATCCGCTGCCGGACGGAGTTAGAATTCCCATAGGATCACTTTCAGCCAAGGGAGACTCCGCCGATGGGCGCTGTGCGCGCAGCCCGTGCATCTTTGGACGTCCTTTTACTCCACGTTCCCAAACTTAGAAATTATTCCAAGCCGCTTGGCGCGTTCTCTTTCATCCTCTACCCGCCCATTGGCCTGCTGGGCCTTGCCGACTATCTGATTCAAAATCAGCGCACGGCAAAGATCATTCATCTTGGCGTTGAGCAACACCTTGCAAACCCTTTCTCGATCGACAAGATCATTTCCGAACATCGCCCCACCATCGTAGGACTGGATCTTCACTGGCATTTCCAGTCGTACGACGTGATTGAAGTGGCGCGACAGATCAAGCAGGCCCATCCCGAGGTGCAAATCCTGCTGGGCGGGTTCACGGCATCACTCTTCGCGGATGAAATTCTGCGGAACTTCCCCTTCATCGACTTCGTGATTCGCGGCGATGCGGAGGTTCCTCTTCTCGAACTCGTCCATCATCACGATTCCGACGGACGATACAATAACATTCCGAATCTCTCTTATCGCGGCGATGCAGGCCCGGTCCACAACGCAACCACCTATATCGCGGATGAAGCAATGCTGGATAGCATCTGCTTTACCGACTTCACCTTGATGAAGGACTACCAGTGCTTCATTGATTCGTTTGCGCGCTACATCCGCCTCGATGCGTCCTCCGAGCGCTTTCAACGGCTTCTGATCTCGAGGCACAGCAGTTACCCCGTCTATATCGGCCGCGGCTGCGCGCACAATTGCAGCTTCTGCGGCGGTGGCCACGAGGTGCACGCGCTGATAGGCGGACGCAGGTGCGTAACGTTGCGCTCCGCTGCATCCGTTGTTGCTTCCATACGCGATCTGGTTCGTTTCGGCTTCGAGTTTGCCTGTTTCACCTCGGATGCCGTTCCGCCGCACCTTGCAGACGATTACTACATCGGCATCTTTGATGAACTGACACGGCTCAAGCTCCCCATCCACGTTGAAGTCGAGCGCAATGTTCTTCCCAGCTTGCGATTTATCGAGAGCTTCAGCAGACTTCCGGGAAAACATTCATTCATTACGCTCAGTCCTCACACACAGAATGAAAATCTGCGGGCAGCAAATGGATTGCAGCGGTATACAAATCAGGCCCTGGAAGACTGCCTCGACCAGATGGCGGTGCACGGAGTCAAATCGCGCGTCTGCTTTACCTGCGGCCTGCCTTTTGAGACTCGCGACGATCTTGAGCGCATGGTCCACTACCAGAAGCGCCTTAAGAAGAGATACAGGAAGGTACATATCAAAACGTGTTTGATTGAAATTGAACCGGGTAGCCGCATGAGCAGAGCCCCCTTGAACTATGGGCTTGAGCTTGAGCGCGTCAGTTTTGCAGACTACTATCACTATCATAGCCAGCCGGCAAACAATCATTGGCGTGCGATGGGCTACCGGCGCCAGGGGTGCCCTCAACATGCCGAAGTATCCGATTTCTTTTGCACGCATTTTTGCGAGAAGATCGGAGCAGGCCGGGCATCGCCTATTCTGTGTGATGCAATCGACGGACTGCGCAAGGCCGGAGCCTTCCGCCTGGCGGATAAGGTGCTGACCCTCAGCAAGAAGTAGAAACCGGCGTCTACCCGGCTCGCCTACCCCTGGGGCCGCAATCCATGTCCCTGGTGCATGACGTGCACACTCTTTCTGCTTGCCGTTCCCTTTACAATCGACTGTGATGACCACGCCAAGCCACGCCCAACAATTGCTTGCCCTGCTCGCGCGCATCAGCTTCCGCCTCGGCCAGTTCAAGCTTTCTTCCGGCGGCACCAGCGACTATTACGTTGACTGCCGCACCACCACGCTGCACGCCGAGGGCGGCCGCCTCACCGGGCTCTCTATCCTTGAGTTACTGGAGCAGAAGAACATCGACGCCGAAGCCGTCGGCGGCCTTACCATGGGCGCCGATCCCATCGTCTCCAATGTGGCCACCGCCAGCGCCTGGCGCGCGCAGCACAATCCTGCCGCTCGGCTGCTGCATGGCTTCCTTGTCCGCAAGGCGGAAAAGGCCCATGGCACGGGCCGCCGCATCGAAGGCTATTGCCGGGAGGGCGCGCGCGTGGTGATCGTGGACGACGTATGCACCACCGGCGCCTCCACCATCAACGCGATCGAAGCCGCACGCGAGGCCGGCATGGTCGTTGCCGCCGTCGTCTGCATCGTGGAGCGCGAAGAGGCCAACGGCCGCCCCGCCGTTGAAGCCGCCGCCCAGGGCGCGCCGTTCCTGAGCCTCTTCACGGCAACCCAGGTCCGCGCCGAGCATGTCCGCCAGCTTGATGCGGCAAAGTCTTAGCGCAATTTTCCTTTTCGCCCAAAAGCAACAGGCCATCCGGTCTCTCAACCGGATGGCCTGTTGCTTTTGCCTCGCGTTGTTACCCTGTGCCGCGCGCTTTCGGCGGAAAATCAGTTCCCGGTGGGTGATGCGCCTGCAGGCGGCTGGTCTCCGCTGCTCATATTGGAAAGCAACTGAACCTCAACGCGACGGTTCTTCTTGCGACCCTCGGCTGTGTTGTTCGGCGCTACTTCCTGGTCTTTGCCGATTCCGATCAGATAGAAGCGGTGCGCCGGAATGCTGTACTTCGCGGCCAGATACTGCACCACCGCATCGGCGCGGCGCTGGCTCAGGTCGTAGTTGTACTGCGCAGGACCCGTCGAGTCCGTGCCGCCGGTCACCTCAAGGATGTAGCTCTGAGTCGACCCAAGCTGCCCGGCAAAGCTATCGAGTTGAGCCTTGTCGTCGTCGGTCAGCACCGCCTTGTCGAATCCAAAGGTCACACTGACGTCTGCCATCTGCTTGTAGCTATCCAGGCCCTTGACCACGCTGTCCAGGGAATCGGCACGATGCACGGCGTCGTTGGCCGCCGTTTCCGCGTCGCTCGCTGCCTTGGCAGCACTCTGCGCATTCTGTGTCGCCGAGTCGGCTGCGCCCTGCGCCTGCTTGATGCCCGACTGTGCCCGCTCGTCCATATCATGGATGGCCCGGCCGTTGGCCGCAGTCTTATCCTCCAGCTGTCCCGTGTGCTCCACCAGCGGAGCCGTCTGGGTGCGCACATAGTTCTTGGTTGCACATCCGGTCACGCTGCCCACAGCCAAGGCCGCCAACATCCACATTCCCAATCGATTCATCTTCGTATCCCCAACCCTTCCGCCGCCCGCGTCCTCAGCTACCGGTATGCGAGCGACAACTCTTGATATGTCACTATCTCTCTTGCATTCCCCACGCCAAACTTTGGATTACCATTAAATAATTGAAAAATAAACACTTCTCAGTTACGCCAACGGTGGCGATAAACGCTTAACTATGTAATTTTTACCCATTTCAGTAAGGATTGCCCTGCAAATTGTTGAGGACAGGCATCGTTCGCGCGCACTCGCTATTCTATGAACTGCGCCTGAGGAGACACGACGCACTGTGGACTTCTTTGAGAAAATCCGTACTCTGCCCACCCAGCCTGGCGTGTATCTCTACAAGAACGCCGAGGGTGAGGTCATCTACGTCGGCAAAGCGAAGAACCTGCGTGCGCGGGTCCGGTCGTATCTGCTGGAGGCCTCGCAGGCCAACGCCAAGACCGGCTCGCTGATGCGCGAGGCCGTCGATCTGGACTACATCCTGGTGGCCAACGAGCACGAAGCCCTGGCCCTGGAAAACAACCTTATCAAGCAGCGCAAGCCGCGCTTCAACATCCTGCTGCGCGATGACAAGACCTACCCCTACGTTAAACTGACCCTCGCCGACCGCTTCCCCAAGGTCTTTGTCACCCGCCGCCTGCGCAAAGATGGCGCGGCCTACTACGGCCCCTATTTTCCCGGCAATCTGGCTTATCGCGTGGTGGAGCTGATTCATCGCAGCTTTCTCATCCCCAGCTGCAAGGTGGATCTCTCGCGCTACCATCCACGCGCCTGCCTGCAGTACTACATTCACCGCTGTCTGGGCCCTTGTGTTGAAGGCTTGACCGCGCCGGAGCCCTATGGCAATGCCGTCCGCGACGCGCAACTCTTTCTTGAAGGCCGCCACGCCGAATTGGAGCGCACGCTCACTGCGCGCATGATGGCCGCCGCCGAGGCCGAGCAGTTTGAGGCAGCAGCACGCCTCCGCGATCAACTCTCCACCGTTCACCAGCTCAGCGAAAAGCAGCGCATCGCCACCGCCGAGCAGAGCGACGACGCCGATGTTTTCGGCTATCACTTTGAGGACGGCAGCCTCGCCGTGAATCTCTTTCACATGCGCTCCGGAAAAATCGTCGACCGCCGCGAGTTCTTCTGGGAAGACTTGCCGGAGATTCAGGAAGCCACCGGGGAAGATGCCGGCCCACGACTGCAATTCGATGCTGCCCAACTCTTCTCCGCGCTGCTCAAGCAGCTTTACATTGACCAGCACTATGTTCCGCGCACCATCCTCGTCCCGGTGGACTTCGACGACCGCGAGACCCTGGCCAACCTGCTTACAGATCGCACCGGCCATCGCATCGAGATAGCCGTTCCGCAGCGGGGAGAAAGACGCTCCCTCGTCGATCTTGCCGGGCAAAACGCCAAGCAGTCCCATACGCAGCGCTTCCGTGTGCTGGAGCCCTCGCGCAAGGCTATTCAGGAGGCGCTGGCCGACGCCCTGATGCTGCCCGAGTTGCCCCGCCTGATTGAGTGCTTCGACATCTCCCACATCCAGGGCGCAGAGACCGTGGCTTCGCTGGTGGTGTGGGAGGACGGCAAGATGAACAAGGCGGCCTATCGCAAGTTCAAGGTGATGACCGTGCAGGGCGTGGACGACTTTGCTTCCATGCGCGAGGTCGTCCATCGCCGCTATCGCCGCCTGCAGGAGGAAAAGCAGCCCATGCCGTCGCTGGTGCTGATCGATGGCGGCCTGGGCCAGCTCCACGCCGCCGCCGATGCGCTGGAATCGCTGGGCCTTACCTCGCAGCCGCTAGCCTCCATCGCCAAACGCGAAGAGGTGATCTACCTCTACGGCAATGAAGACGAGCCTGTGGTGCTCGACCGGCGCTCACCTGTGCTGCATCTTGTCCAACTGATCCGCGATGAGAGCCACCGCTTCGCCATCGGCTACCACCGCCAGCGCCGCGCCATGCGCGACCGCGATTCCGAACTTCTGAACATCCCCGGCGTAGGCACGCAGACGCGCCAGCGCCTGCTCACCCATTTCGGCAGCCTGCGCGAGGTGCAGCAGGCCACGGCCGCATCGTTAGCCGCCGTCGTCCCCCGCAAAACCGCCGATGCGATCTGGCAACACTTTCATGCGACCCAGCCTGCAAGCTGATCGACGCCCGCTGAGGCCGGTTTCCGACGGACAACTCACGCGGCCTTGATAAACAGGTGGTGCTTGACGGCGAACTCCTTGTTGCACACCGGGCAAACCGGATGATGTGCGCTATCCATGTTGCTGATGGCTGCGCCACACCAGGGGCACTTGCCTCTGTGCGCGTCCATCCCGATCAGCGAGCCCAGAAGCGGCGCAAAGACCGCGGTCAGAATCATCGGAATGCCCAGGATGGCGCCCAGCCCGGTGAGGCAAAGCATCGTTCCCACAATCACCAGCAACGGCACGGCGAGCAAGCCAAAGAGCAATCCACTGAAGGCTCCCTGTGTGGGTGGCTTTTCCACATCTTCCGGGTCTGGCTTGACCTGCAAGGCCGGCATACTGGCGGTTCCGCACATGGGGCAGAACTCCCAGGGGGACTCAAGTTGCGCTCCGCATTTTGAACAGTGTCTGTTCATTGCAAGACCGCTCCTCAACGGTCAGGAGCAGACGGCTCAGAACGCGGCGGAGTGCATGCGTGGCCCCAGGCTCGTGTTCGTGAGCCGTGGCGCGCGGACCATCCATTCATGCCCAGCCCTGGATCGTCTGCAGAGAAGGATGTTAACCCTCACCAACCTGCTTGCCGGTGATCCCCATCACTCTTCCGTGCTACCCTCACATCACCGCATGAGCCAGACCCCCTCAGCGCATTCACAGACAGTGGCAGCCGATCTTCCGCGCGTCCTAGGCGCGAGCCAGGCTACGGCCATCGTTGTCGGCACTATCATCGGCAGCGGCATCTTTCTTGTGCCCAGCGAAATGATGCGCGACACCGGCTCCTCCACGCTGGTCTATCTCGCCTGGATCGTGGGCGGCCTGCTTTCGCTCTTTGGCGCGATGACCTATGCCGAGCTGGGCGCCATGCTGCCCTATGCGGGCGGCGAGTACGTCTACCTGCGGGGCGCCTACGGAGACACCACGGCCTTCCTCTACATGTGGACATGGTTCGCCGTGGCCAAGCCCGCATCCATCGCCGCTGTCACCATCGGGCTGGCGCGCACTCTGGAGTTTTTTGCCGCCTTTCAATGGCTCGGTGCGCATGTGCCCGGCATCGGCGGTCCATTGCCGCTGCTCTGGTCGCAATTCTTTGCGATTGCGGTCACCTGGCTCATGACCGGACTGAATTATCTCGGCATCAAGAAGGCAGGCGACTTTCAGCTGGTTTTCACCATCCTCAAAGGCGTGCTGATTCTCATCGTCGCCGGCTTCTGCTTTGCCTCGGCCACCGGCTCATGGGCCAACTTCGCCACCAGGCTGCCACACGCCGTGGGCGGCTTTGGCGGCTTCATGCTGGCGCTCATCGCCACGCTGTGGGCCTACGATGGCTGGAACGACCTGACCATGGTTGCAGGGGAGGTGCGGAGCCCGGAGCGCAGCCTGCCCATCGCGCTGATCGGCGGACTGTTCATTGTCGGCACGCTGTTCATGGCCACCAACGCCGCTATCCAGTACATCCTGCCGGCCGCGCAGATTGCCGCCAGCGAGCGGCCTGCTGTCGCCGCGCTCACCGTGGTCGCCGGACCTGCCGGCGCGGGCTTTGTGGCCGCGGCCATGGCCCTCAGCATCTTCGTCACGCTCAATGGAACCGTGATGTCCGGCGCGCGCGTGCCCTTTGCCGCTGCGCGCGACAAGCTGTTCTTCCGCCAGTTCGCGCGCATCCATCCTCGCTTTCAGTCCCCATCCACTTCACTCGTTGTACAGGGGCTGCTCTCGACGGTCCTGCTGCTCTTCCTGAGCCAGTTCCAGCAGCACTTTGAACTGGCCGTCTTTGCCGAGTGGCTCTTTTATATGCTCACCACCACCACGGTCTTCTACTATCGCCGCAAGCGCCCTGAACTGGCGCGCCCTTACCGCGTGTGGGGATACCCGCTGCTCCCCGCCGTCTTTGTCGCCTGCGCCGCGGCGGTGCTGATGTACAGCTACGCGGGCAACCTGAAGGGCTCGCTGCTGGGAACGGCTCTGATTCTGCTGGGGCTGCCCGTGCAGTGGTTCGTGCGCCGCAAGTACGGGGCTTCGGTTCCGATGGATGAAAGCCACGCAAAATGAGGAAGGCGCTCAGACCGCGAGCGCCATTTCCTTTCCTCAAAACCGAACGGTGCTTTTAGCCGCGTTCCCCCGCCAGTTCGTCATACATCGCGGCATATTCCCGCGCCGGCTGCTCCCAACTATAGTTTTGGCTCATCCCGTTGCGCATCAGCTTCTCCCAGTTGGCCTTGTCCTGAAAGACGCCCAGCGCCCGGTCGATGGCCGCCAGTAACTCGTGCGCTGTGTAGCCGTGGAACTTGAAGCCCGTACCAGTTCCCTGCCCGGGACTCCACTCTTCCACGGAGTCATCCAGCCCGCCGGTAGCGCGCACCACCGGCACTGTTCCGTAGCGAAGCGAATAGATCTGATTCAGCCCGCAGGGCTCATAGCGGGAGGGCATCAGAAACATATCCGAGCCCGCCTCCACCTTGTGCGCCAGCGCCTCGTCATAGCGAATCTCCGCTGCCACGCGCTCTGGCCTTCGAGCCACCCAGTCCTTCAGGAAATTCTCATGGTGTGTCTCGCCTGAGCCCAGCACAACAAGTGCCACATCCCGCTCCGCCAATTGATCGGCAATCTGCGCCACCAGATCAAAGCCCTTCTGAGTGGCCAGCCGCGAGACCATGCCGATGACCGCTGTCGACTCCGGCACCGATGCCAGTCCAAAGGCATGCAGAAGGTCCGCGCGACATTCCCGCTTGCCGGCCAGGTTCTCGGCCGAATAGTGTGAGGCCAGGTTGCCGTCGATCGCCGGGTTCCAGTGCGCATAGTCCACTCCGTTCAGGATTCCGCGCAGGTCGGCAGCACGACGGCGCAGTACGCCGTCCAGGCCGGCTCCAAACTCCGGGGTCTGAATCTCCTGCGCATACCGGGGGCTCACTGTGTTCAGCCGGTCCGCGTAGATCAGCCCGCCCTTGAGAAAGTTGAAGGTTCCAAAATGCTCCACCCCGTCCATGGTGTAGACGTCCCATGGGAAGAGCAGCCGCTCGGTTGTCTGCGGCGGGAACCATCCCTGGTAGCCTGCGTTGTGGATGGTCAGCACGGTCTTTGCTTCGCGCAGCACGGGGTCAGCGGAATACACCGTGCGCAGGTAGACGGGCAGCAGCGCCGTCTGCCAGTCATGGACATGAAAGACATGCGGCACGCCAAGCAGCTTGGACGCCTCCAGCACCGCCCGGCAGAAAAGGCCAAAGCGCTCCCAGTTGTTGGCGTAGTCGCCGTTGTGGGCGGCGGCATAGAGCCCCTCGCGGTCGAACAGCTCGGGGCAATCCACAAAGTAGAACTGCACCCCGTCGTGCCGGCCCCCGTCCACAATCCCCACAAACCGGTTGTAATACTCAAACGGAATGGTGATGGACCGAACGGCATACTTCCATTCGCCCGGGAGGTGCTGCCGGACCTGCGCATACAGCGGCAGGTAGACGGTAATCTCGTGACCCAGCTTGACCAGCTCCGGCGGCAGCGCGCCTACCACTTCCGCCAATCCGCCCGTTGAAGCAAATGGAACACATTCCGAGGCGGCAAATACAATCTGCATGTTCATCTCTCCCTGTCGGTCAGAAATCCGTGCCGCATCGCAACGCCATGGTAATTCCGCATCGCCGCGCAGCCCCGGTACATCTCACTGGATATGCCGACCGCACACCCGCTGGACAACCCCATCTGGAGCGCGCTGCATACCGAGCACAGCCGGTTTGCGCTGGGCGGCTGCTTTGCAAAACGCTATCTGCCAGAGATTGGCCCGCTCAGTGCAACCGCTGATCAATCGCATGAGAGTTATGATGCGCTGCGCGGCCTTGCCGGTTCGGGCGGCGTGCTGGCGCTCTTTTTTGAGGAGCCGCCAAGGCCGCCTGCCGGGTGGACCACGGTGCGCGCGGGCCTGCTGGACCAGATGATCTGCGCGGAGCGGGCGCGTGAAGAGCCTGCGCCGCTGGAGCGCGATGTGATGCTGCGCCAGCTCAAGGATGCCGATGTTCCGGCCATGCTGGAGCTGACGGAGATGACCGAGCCCGGCCCTTTTCGCCGCCGCACCATCGAACTCGGCGCATTCTGGGGCATCTTTCGCGACGACCGACTCCTGTCCATGGCGGGGCAACGGCTCCACCTGCCCCAGTTTGTCGAGGTGAGCGGCGTCTGCACCCACCCGGAGGCGCGCGGAAAAGGCTACTCCGGCGTGCTGATTTCCGTCGTGACGGAGGCAATCTGGCGGCGCGGCAAAACACCCTTCCTGCACGTGCTCTCTGAGAATGAGGCAGCGATTCGCGTCTACCGGCGCATGGGCTTCTCGCTGCGGCGCAAGCTCCATTATGCGGTTCTCAAGCGGGAAGACTGATCGCAGCAGGCGCTCTGGCCGCCCGCTTCTCCCGGCGCTCGGATACCATCAAATGAGCCCATGCCCGCCAGATCCAGACTCGGCCAGAACTTTCTGCACGACCCTCAAGCCATCCAGCGCATTGTTGCCGCGCTCGGTGACTGCACCGGGCGCACGGTCGTCGAAATCGGTCCCGGCAAGGGCGCCATCACGCGTACAGTGGCTGCACGCGCAGGACATGTGTTGGCCGTCGAGCTGGACCCTGACCTTGCCGCCAGCCTGAGGGCGGAGTTGCCGCCAGAGCGAGTGACCATCATCGGCCAGGATGTACTGCAGTTCAACTTTGCCGCCGCATCGGCCGCAGCCAGCCAACGGCTTTTAGTGGTGGGGAACCTACCCTACTACATCACTTCGCCGATTCTGCTGGCGCTGGCTGCGAGCCACGCGGCATTGGATCGCGCGGTGCTGATGGTGCAGCGTGAAGTGGCCAACCGCGTCTGCGCCGCCCCAGGATCCCGCGACTACGGCCTATTGTCTGTCACCACGCAGCTCTATGGGCCGGTAGAAACACTGTTTACCCTGCCGCCCGCGGCATTCTCTCCGCCGCCGGAGGTACACTCCACTGTCTTTCGCTGGCGATTCGCCCCGCGCTTTGCCGCGCTTGGTGTGGAGGAAAAGGAGTTCCTGGGTTTCCTGCGGCAGGCCTTTGCGCAAAAGCGAAAGACGCTGGCCAACAATCTGCGCGCCGCCGGCTTTGGCTCTGCGGAGGCTACCGCCGGCCTTGCCGCCGCAGGCATCGGCACGCACGCGCGCGCAGAGACGCTGACTCTGGAATCATTTGCGCTGCTTTGGCAATCGCTGCGGAGCCATCGCACCTAGTCACGTGTGGAGGCAAAAGAGCGCGCTGGCAACATGTACCAGCGCGCTCCTCAATGCCTGACTCTCAACGGTGGGCTCCGCCGCCGCCTCCGCCATGCGATGAGCCACCACCCGAGGGACCATGGCTGGGCGCGGAAACATGCGGGCTGCTGTGACCACCTGAAGATGTCGAGTGACCCGCGCGCGAACCTCCGTAAACTGCGGTTGGACGCGAGTAGTTCCCCCCTCCTTGCCTGGGCGCAGCCGAATAACTCTGGCGGCCGTTCACGGTCCCATAGGGGTTGCCGACATATCCATAGCGCGGCCCGGCCACCGGTCGCCCGGATACCGTCGGCTGCCGGTTTTGCGCGGACTGGAAGCCGCTGCTGCCGCTACTGTAAACCGGCCGTGGGGATATTGGCCTCAGCGGCTGCACCATATTGCCCGCCACCATTCGCGGCGCATTTCTCACCCGCACCGGCACGTCAGTTGCGCCGTTCTGCAACCGGTTAAAGGACACCACGGGATGAGCCACATATTTGCCGCCCTCCCTGATCGGACCGCCGTTCACGGGCATTACAGGGCCGCCACGCGGGCGAACCGGCGGTTGATAGCGCAAGGGCGCATTGCCTACATTCGAGTTCCAGCCACCCCCGCCCCACCAGGGCGACCCACCGGGCATCCATCCCCAGCCAAAACCGGGGTAAAAGTTCCACATGCCCATCGTGTACGGCATAAAGCCCCAGGGCTCGGACGACACCCACGCATATCCAAAGCCCGGGGTCCACATCCAGTTGCCCCAGCCATACGGGTCCCAGCCGGAGTTCTGCGCCTCAAAGGGTGACCAGACATAGCCCTGCCCGGGCATGTCATACCAGTTGCCGTCTGCATCCAGATCACTCCAGGCTGGGTTGCTGCTTTGGGCAACGCTTGTAGTCGCCGGCGTCTGCTCTGCTTCCTGCGCGGTCAAAACCTGGTCGCGATCGGAGTTCCATGCATCCCAGGAGTCCGGCTCGATAGATTCAACCAGGGCCCAATTCGTGGGATCGACACTGTTTAATCGCACACTCTCGCCACCGTGCATGTCCACCGACATATAGCTTCCATTGTCCAGATGAGCATTGCCTGAGAAGACCGCCAACTCGCCTGGAGGATTGTCGAGATTGACGCGCAGCACGGTGAATCCGCTGGCCATCGCTACGGCGCTCCCAAAGCGGATTCGCAGCGAGCTGGCTGCGTTGTCGCCCTGCAACTCGAAGTAGCCGAGGCCGGTCTGCATTGTCAGCTCGGTATCGGTCGAATCGCCTTGCTGGCGCAGCACACTTAAAAGCAATGAGCTGTTGGGCGAAATACGCGCTACGCTTCCATCTTCAAACTGGATCTCTGCTCGGCCATCGTCGGCGGTCGAAATTTGTGTGCCTTCAAACAGCGGAGCATTCACCGGAGCCTGCGCCGCCAGTATCTGGTTGCCCATTGAGAGCTGCACCTGGCCTTCGACGTAGCTGAGCCGTACCGCGCGACCCGGCGGCGTACCGCTCTGCGCTGAAACCAATGGCCCCACAACCAGGGCTCCCGCCGCCAGAACCATCCACCCCAATTTCATGGCGATTACTTCATGCCAGATTTTCGGCGTGCTTGTCATTGAGCCCCCACCCTTTCGCTCGCTTGCCACTTAGTACGGATCATGCGCAAGGAGGCCAACATGGATAAGACCCGTTCTGGGGCGGGAAAGTCGCGTTGAAATCCGTGTTTGTGTGCATATTTGCGCATTTATTTATTGAGTCGCGCCAACTGGCCGGCGCGTTTCCGCACACGTTCCATGACGCCGGGATCATCCTGCAACCTCTCCAGGATTTCGTGAATGGCGCACAGTTGCTGGAGGCGGCCGTCACTGGCTGCCTGAGAGACAAACTCCATTTCCTTATCGAGTCCCAGGGGATCGTGCTGGAGGATGAGCTCCATGCGGGCGCCCTCGATGAGGGTGGAGGCGACGGCGATCAGCGATTCAGAAAGCGCCTGAATGTCCTTATCTTTTGCGTAGTTGAAGGCGCAGGCAGCGGGTCCGCCGGGGCCGGAATAGGCCATCTTTTTCCATCCCTGGAAGGCGACTTTGCTGCGGCTTTCACACGTTCCATCCTGGAGGGGATGGTGGCGGAGGGTCTGGAAGATCTGATCCGCGTAGGAGTTGCTGAGGTGAATGTCGCGGTCGATGGTGAGGGGCTCGATGGTGTCGTCAGGGGAAGCCGGCGCATTGCCGCGCACGGCATGGAAGTGGCCGCTGCCGTTGGAGTGAATCACCAGCGTCCACTGGGCCGGGGTGAGGCCGGGGTTGGAGTAGTCCAAGCGGAGGACCGGATCGGGTTCGGCGCGAAGGGGCAGCGCCAGAGCCACGGCGAGCGCCGCGAGGACGAGGGTCTTCATCGCGCAACTCCCTGCTGCAGGAAGGTTTGCGCGGTGTGGATGTGGCAGATGGCGACGGCGAGGGCGTCGGCGGCGTCGGCCGGCTGGGGCAGTTCGGCGAGCGCCAGCAGGCGGGCCACCATGAACTGGACCTGCTCCTTTTTTGCGAGGCCGTAGCCGACGACGCTGGACTTGATGCGCAGGGGGGCATACTCGGCGATCGGCAGTTGCTGGGTGGCGGCGGCGAGCAGGGCAACGCCGCGGACCTGTCCCAGCTTGAGCGCGGATTTGGCGTTGACGGAGTAGAAAACCTCTTCAATCGCCACCACTTCCGGCTGCCATCGGACCATCTGTTCGTTGAGTTCCGAGAAGACCTGCAAGAGCCTCTCGGGCAGGGTTTTGGTCTTGGCCAGGCGGATGGCGCCAAGGGTTTTGCAGACCAGGCGCGGCTCGCGGCCGGAGTCATCGGACTCCACCACACCAAAGCCCGTCACCTCAGTGCCGCAATCAATGCCGAAGACCCGCATCGGCTGTCAGTTTACCTCAGCGGGAGCCAGTGCATCGACGGAAACCGTGTGGCTTGCCGCGCACGGTTGGAGGCGCTTATCGCCGGCTGGAAACTGTGCGCACGGATGCACGCACCCGATCAAAAGGTGAGTGGAAGAGTGAGTGGGTTGACGCACACAGGTTTTCGGAAAAATGGGTGCGGGGCGCGGCGGCCAGCGGGCCGGGAAGGATGAGCGGACGGGGCGGGAAGACAACAGCGGCCTGGGAGCATCTCCCAGGCCGCTGCCGGTGGCCTGTTGGGATTGGACTAAGGCCATCGCGCTGCCGCGAGTGCCAGTGAC
>VFSW01008473.1_pt1 | contig 14754 bp, 13 predicted proteins | sample 5358111 | NCBI WGS metagenome assembly VFSW01 (sample SAMN11554181, study PRJNA540505) | mine drainage metagenome | isolation source: sediment from site ElyBrook_90M | place: USA: Ely Copper Mine, Vershire, VT | collected 2017 | reverse complement strand
GAGCGCCATCGCCTCCCGCGCCGGCACCTCCTTCGGCGTCGCGACCGCGCGGAGGCTGTGCGCGAGGAGCGCCGCCGCCGCCCTCACGCATCGGCGCGCCCTCGCCTCTCCCTCGACCGCTTCCGGGGAGCACGACGTTGTTCGCGACGACCTCCGTCGAGTAGCGCTTCTCGCCGTTCTTCTCGTAGCTCGACGTCTGGAGGCGCCCTTCGACGAGCAGGAGGTCGCCCTTCGAGAGGATCTTGCCGAGAGCCTCCGCGCGACGTCCCCACACGGTGACGCGGTGCCACTCCGTGCGATCCTGCCGGACGTTGTTTCGGTCGAGATACGTCTCGTTGGTAGCGAGGCGCAGCTTGAGGACGGCCTGACCGCCGGGGGTGACGCGAAGCTCTGGGTCCGCGCCGAGGTTGCCGAGCAAGATCACACGGTTCAGGCCTTCCGCCATGGTCGCTCCGTCTCCTTGAGGAAGAGATCTCCTTACGACGAGCCGGGCTCGGGCGCCAGGGTGGTGTCTTTCCCTCGTGGAGCGCTCCGTGCCCCCCGGCGGCTTGACGCTCCGCCGACGGGAAGACTAAGCGAGACCCTACCCGTTCTTCCGTCACAGCGGAGGCCCCTCGATGACCAAGATCCTTTCTCTCGCTCTCCTCGTTGCTGCAGTGCCGCTCGTCGCTTGCGGGGACAAGCCCCCCGCGAAGACCGCCGCCGACACGAAGCCCGTCGCTACCGCGACGCCCACCAACCATCTGCCGCAGGAGGCCCCGAACTCGCCGACGGCGAGCGCGCTCCGGATCTCCGACGAGATCGTCAAGGCGTGCGGCATCAACGAGCCGGATGCGTATTTCGCTTTCGATTCCGCCAACCTGCGCCCCGAGGACGCGAACCTGCTCGCGCAGGTGTCCACATGCTTCACGACCGGCGCCTTGAAGGGGCGCACGATGAAGCTCGTCGGGCACGCCGACCCGCGCGGCGGCAGCGACTTCAACATGACCCTCGGCCAGTCGCGCGCCGACGCCGTGAAGGGCTACATGGTCGAAAAGGGGATGGATCGGGCCAAGACCGAGTCAACGTCGCGAGGGGCCATGGACGCGGTCGGCACCGACGAGCCTTCCTGGGCGCGCGACCGTCGCGTCGATATGATGCTCGGGCAATGACCCTCGATCCGGCCGTTCCGAGCCCCGCCGAAGCGCCCACGGTCAAGCTCGACCTCGTGGGGCTCTTCGAGAACGCGGCGTGGCCCGTCAAGATCACCATCGCGCTGCTCATCGGCTGCTCGCTGCTCGTCTGGGTGATCGCCGTCCTCAAGGGCATGCAGCTCGGGCGACTACGCCTCTCCGAGGAGGAGTTCGACCGGAGGGCCCGGCGCGCGGCGACGCCGAACGAGCTCTTCGAGGTGACGGGTGCGGCGCGAAGTCGGTCGCCAGGGGCGCGCGTCATCGAGGAGCTCTACAACCGGGGCCGCGGCGCGCACATCGACAGGCTCCGCGCCCTGGCAGACCGGGCAATCCTCTCCGAGGGACAGAGAGCGCGCGCGCTCATGTGGCTGCTCGCCTTCATCGCATCGGGCGCGCCGTTCATCGGCCTCTTCGGCACCGTGTATGGGATCATGGACGCGTTCATCCGCATCGGCGCGGCGAAGACGGCCAGCCTGCCGGTCGTGGCGCCGGCGATCGGCGAGGCGCTCATCACGACGGCGATCGGCCTCGCAGCAGCGATCCCCGCGGTGTTCTTCTACAACTGGCTCGACAAGCGCGTGGGGGACTTCGTGGCCGAGCTGGAAACGGCCGCGGCGGAGTGGGTGGCGATGCTGGCCGAACCGGGGGCAGGCGTAGACTCCACGATTCCGCTCGTCGCGGCCGGCCGGCCGGCGAGCGCGCGTCCGCGCCCCTGAGGCGCGCAATACCCGAGGAGGAGGACTCGCATGGCCCTGTCGACGAGCAGCCGAGGAGGGGGTGCCTTCCGCGAGATCAACGTCACGCCGATGGTGGACGTGATGCTCGTGCTGCTCATCGTCTTCATGGTTACGGCGCCGCTCTTGACGAGCGGGCTGCACATCGACCTTCCCGAGGTGCAAGCGTCGAACACGCCGGTGAAGGACGCGAAGCTGGTCGTCTCGATCACCAAGGAAGAGCGGATCCTCTTCGGCGAGGAGGACGTGACGTCGCGGATCGAATCCGCGCTCCTCGAGAACCCGCGCGTGCAGAGGGAGCACGAGCTCTACATCCGGGCCGACAAGGAGGCTCGCTACGGCGTCGTCGCGCGCGCCGTGGCGGCCGCCCGCGCCGCCGGGGTGACGTCGCTCAACCTGCTCGTGGAGCCGGAAGAGACGAAGCCGTGACCGCGGGCCACGAACCGACCTTCGACGCGCAGGACATCACGATCGCGTGCGCGGCCGCCCTCCTCGCGCAGCTCCTCTTCGTCGCCGCTTTCTCGATGCCGTCGCCCAGGCTCGTCCAGGCCGACATCAGCAACGACAACGCGCAGCCAATCGCCGTCGCCATCACCCCGGTGCTCAAGCTCGGAAGCAAGACGCCATCGAAGCTTCCCTCGCAGTGGCAGCGCAAGCGCCCCGTCGCGGCAAAGAGCGAACCCTCGGCCGCGATTCCCTCTCCGGAGGCGGAGAAGACCGTCGAAGCCATCCCCAAGACGAACGTCCCCGACGCGGCCGTGGCGCCCGTCGCCGTCGACGCCTCGGCCCCCGAGACGCCCAACCTCGCGGCACCACCGGACGCAGGCGCGGTCGCCACGGCGTCCTCCACCGAGGGCTCCGAGCAGGGCTCCGCCGATGGCACCGAGACCGACCCGCTCAAGGCCCGCGCCGCCGACATGTACCGGGCGCAGCTCGCCGCCTGGTTCGCGAACCACTTCCAGATCCGCGGCAAGATCCCTTACGGCAAGCTGAAGACGCTCCACGCCACGGCCGTCGTCACGGTGACCGGCGATCGCACGGTGGGAGGCTTCTCCGTCGTGAAGCCGAGCGGCGACCCGACGTTCGACGCGGAGGTGCATGGGACGCTCGCGCGCATCCAGGCGAGCGGCGCCGTGCTGCCTGCGCCTCCGCCGATGTACCCCGACATGCTCCGACAATCGCTTCCCGTCGGGTTCCAATGCACGGTAGAGAAGATCTGCGAATGACGCGACGACTCGCTCTTCTCCTCGCGGCGACGGTGTCCGCTCTGGCCCTCGCTCCTTCACGCGTCGCAAAGGCGGATCCCCCCGCTGCCGCGGCGGCGCAGGGTCCGGGCGAGACGCCGCCCGATGACAGCGTCCTCGGCACCGTCGAGGTCAACGGGTCGGCGAGCGGGCTCCCTCCCCTTCCCAAGCTCGCGCTCGTGCCGATCGTCCCCACGGGAATGGCCGACAGCATCGTCACGCTCGTCACCCGCCGGGACATGGAGCTGAGCGGGCAGTTCGACGTCCTCCCCGAGGACGCCTCTCCGCCGGGCCCCTTCACCCATACTTCCCCGCTCGACCTCGCGGCGTGGCGCGGGAAAGGCGCCGAGTTTGTCGTCCGCGTCTACTCGCAGCCAGCGGCCAACGACTCCGCGAAGACCGAGCTCGTCGCCGACGCCTTCGTCCCTCCCTCTCGGCCGCCGCCCGCCGACGCCGAGCCCAAGCCCGCCTTCCACACCGTGCTCCCCGCTTCGACGCTCGACGTCCGCGCCGCCTCGCACCGCCTCGTCGACGCGCTCCTCGGGGCGCTGACGGGCCGCCCCGGCGGCTTCGCTAGCGCGATGACCTACACGGAGCGCGTCGGCCGATGGCGGCGCGTCTTCGACATCGACTCCGACGGCTTCGACCTGCGGTCGATCGGGCCGACCGACGCCACCGCGATCTCCCCGGCCTTCGGCCCAGGAGGGCAGATCTTTTATGCGCTGTCGAAGGACTACTTGCCTTTCCGCCTCGTCTTCGGCCCGAACGCCACGCCCGTCCCGCTGCAGATCCCCGGCTCGATCATGGGCCTCGCCTTCAGCATCGACCACGAGCGCATGACGATCACGTCGATGGACGGCGGCGCGAGCCAGATCTGGATGGGGGACCGCGGCAATCTCCAGCCGATGGCGTCGCCGCCCTTCGCCAACCATCCCGTCTTCGGGCCGCTCGGCAAGGTCGCCATGGTGGCCGGCAGCCCCGTGCAGCGCGTGTTCGTCAACGGCAACGCGATCTCGCCGGGCGGTTTCATGGCGAGCGCGCCGGTCTTCTGCGACACGCCGGAAGGGCTGCTCGTCGTCTACACCGTGGGCGTCGGCGCCGGAGCCGACATCATCGCCACCGACACGGCGGGCGGCGGCATGCGCAGGCTCACGCAGCACGACGGCGCGAACACCTACGCGGCGTGCAGCCCCGACGGCCGCCTCATCTCGTTCTTTTCGACCGGAAAGCGCGGGCACGGCGCGGGGCTCTTCATCATGCCGATCGCGCGGCCGTGGCTCGCGAAGAAGATCTCGAGCGAGGTCGGCGAATCCCTGAAGTGGGAGCGGCTGCCTTAGTACAGCGCCTCTGCTGGACCTTTCTTCTGGGGCTCTGTACTTAGAAGGCTGGGGCCAATCGTGGTAGGTCTCCTCGGGTGCGAGGGCTCGTCGACCTGCACTGCCACTGGGTCGCATCCATCGACGACGGCGCGCGGACCGCGGAGGAGGGCCTCGCGATGCTGCGGGCGCTCTACCAAGCGGGGTTCGACGTGGTCGTCGCCACGCCGCACATGCGCCCCGGAATGTTCGACAACGAGAAGGTCGGCCTGCAGCACGCCTTCGCCTCGATGCAGCCGTTCCTGGAGAACGAGGACGATCTGCCGGCGGTCCACCTGGCGAGCGAGCATTTCTTCGACGACGTCGTCTTCGCGCGCATCCTTCGAGGTGAGGCCCTCGCCTACCCGGGCGGACGCGCGATCCTGGTCGAGCTCGGCCGCGGCCCGTTCCCACTGCGCTTGCAACACCGCTTCTTCGACCTGCGCCGCGCCGGCCTTGTGCCGGTGCTCGCCCACCCCGAGCGCTACGAGCCCGTGTGGCGGGACGACGGGTGCCTGGACCCGCTGCTCGACGCCGGAGCGCACCTGCTCCTCGACATGTGCGCTCTGCTCGGAAAGTACGGCCGTGCGCCGCAGCAAGCGGCCGAGAAGCTACTCGGCGAAGGCGCCTATCAGGCCGCCTGCTCCGACGCGCATCGCCCGGCAGACGTCGACGGGGTCGTGCAGGCCATCGCGCGGCTCGAAGCTATGGTGGGCAAAGAGGAGGCGGAGCGGCTTCTCGGAGACGGGCCGCGGGAGATCTTGAAAGGCGCTCATGGCTGAGCACATCGCGGTCATCGGCCTCGGGTACGCGGGGTTGCCCGTGGCGCTCGCCTTCGCGCGAAAGTTCTCCGAAACGGTGGGGTTCGACATCGACCGAGAAAAGGTGGCCGAGCTCCGTCGGGGGTACGACCGCAACCACGAACAACCGGCCCACGTCCTCCAGTCGACCGCGCTGCACCTGACGAGCGACCCGAGCGACCTCGCGGGCTGCACCTTCTTCGTCGTCGCCATGCCCACCCCTGTCGATGCGAACAACGTCCCCGATCTCACGCCCGTCGAGCGCGCGAGCGAGACCGTCGGCCGGGCGCTCTCGAAAGGGGCCGTCGTCGTCTACGAGTCGACGGTCTACCCCGGCGTGACCGAAGAGATCTGCGCGCCCATCCTCGAGCGCGCGAGCGGCTTGAAGCGGGGCGTCGATTTCAAGGTGGGCTACTCCCCCGAGCGCATCAACCCCGGCGACGAGCACCACACGCTCGAGAAGATCACCAGGGTCGTGAGCGGCGAGGACGCCGAGACGCTCGAGCGGGTGGCCGCGGCGTACGGCGCGATCGTCGACGCCGGCGTCCACCGCGCCCCGTCCATAAAGGTGGCCGAGGCGGCGCAGGTCATCGAGAACACGCAGCGCGCCCTCAACATCGCGCTCATGAACGAGCTCGCGATCATCTTCGACCGGCTCGGGATCCGCACGAGCGACGTCCTCGCCGCGGCCGGCACCAAGTGGAACTTCCTCAAGTTCCAGCCCGGCCTCGTCGGCGGCCACTGCATCGGCGTCGACCCGTATTACCTCACGACGAAGGCGCAGCACCTCGGCTACCAACCCGAGGTCATCCTCGCGGGCCGGCGCATCAACAGCGACATGGGCTCCTACATCGCCGCGCGCGTCATCAAGCTCCTCATCGAGGTGGACAGCGCAGTGAAGGAGGCGCGCGTGGGCGTGCTCGGTCTCACGTACAAGGAAAATTGCAACGACATCCGTAACAGCAAGGTCCCGGACATCGTTCGGGAGCTCCACGACTTCGGCGTCGACGCCATGGTGCACGACCCGCTCGCGCACTCCGCCGAGGCCGTGCGCAAGTACGGCATCCGGCTCGCTCCGCTGGGCGAAATGGTCCGCCTCGACGCGCTCGTCCTCGCCGTCCCGCACCGGTGGTACCTCGACGAGGCGAACCTCGGCCCAGCGCGACTCATCGGGATGGTGCGGCCGGGCGGCGTCCTGGTCGACGTCAAGAGCGCGATCGACGCTTCGTCGGCGTCCGCCTTGCGGTACTCGAGCCTCTGAATGTCTGCCCGGAAATGCCGGCCCGACCCTGACGGCGTGCGCTCGTGCTATATACGGAGCAACACGTGGGCTTCCTCAAGCGGAACCGCGACAAGCTCGCGGCTTCCTTGATCATTACCTTCGGCATCATCTGGACCATCCACAAGGGCGGCTTGAAGCTCGTCCCCGAGGGTGGTGATTTCGACACGATCCGATCGCGCTGGTGGACGCTCCCCGTCTACGTCGCAACGCTGGTCGCGTTCAACTACCTCCGGAGCGTCCGCTGGCGGTTTCTCCTCCGCCACTTCGCCGAGGTACCGCGCCGGCGCCTCCTCTCCGTGTCGTTCATCGGCTTCGCGGCGATCCTCCTCATGCCCTTCCGCCTGGGCGAGTTCGTCCGGCCATACATGATCCGCACCCCGGTCGGGCCAGGGGCCCCGCTGGCGCGCCCCGGCGAGCGGCCCATCACCCTCGCCGCCGCCACGAGCTCGATCGTCGCCGAGCGCATCGTCGACGGCTTCTGTCTGGGGACCGTCGTCCTCACGCTCTCGCTCTATTTCGAGCCGACGCTTCATCCCCTCCCGGACAGCGTCGCAGGCCTCCCGCTGCCGGTCGCGTTCGCGCGGGCGAGCGGGTACACGGTGGCGGGGATCTTCGCGGCCGGCCTCGCGACGCTCGCCGTCTTCTACTTTGCCCGGGCCTGGGCGCACCGGACGACGCTTGCGGTCTTCGGCGTCGTCTCGCAGAAGCTCGCGGTGAAGCTCGCATCCCTCTGCGAGAAGTTCGCCGACGGCCTGCACGTCTTCGGGCGCGCGGGTGACGCCTTTGGCTTCCTCTGGGAGACGGCCTTGTACTGGGTGATCAACGCTTTGGGGATGTGGCTCCTCGCGTGGGGCTGCGGGGTCGTACACGCCGACGGAACGGCAGCGACCCTCGGAGAGGCCTTCGCCCTCATGGGCATGCTCGGCTGCGCCATCCTCGTCCCGGGTCCTCCGGGGCTTCTCGGCGTCTTCCAGGTGGGGATCTACGCGGGGATGACGATGTATTACCCGACGAGCATCGTCCTCGGCCCCGGCGCCGCATACGTCTTCCTCTTGTATGCATCCCAGGTCGTCACGCAGCTCGCGCTCGGCGGCGGTGCGCTCCTCGTGGAAGGGCGAGGAGGCGTGCGCGCGCTGGAGGAGGCAGAGTCGCTCGTGGAGGCGGCGGTGGACGCCTGACAATTTGGCCCAGCTTCGGCCGTCGTCGTAAGCCTTCGTCATGCTCCTCGGAAGGGCGAAGGCAGCCTTCGTCGGCGCAGCGTCCGGTGTTCTCGTGGCCGTCGCCGTTGCGTTCTCCGCGACGGGAGCCAACGCGAGGGCGACGTACGAATCGCCGTACGGCTACGGCCGGACGTGGAACGCCGCGATCCGCTTCGTGCGCGTCGACAACGGCTGGAAGATCGCCGAGAAGGACGAGGCGAGCGGGTACCTGCTCTTCGACTACCACTCGCCCGAGAGCCCAAAAGGGACGCCGGGCTCGTTCGAGCTCGTTCGCGGACGCGACGCGGACGGCTCGGTGAGCGTGCTGGTACAGCTCCCGCAGATGCCGCACTACCACGAGCAGGTCCTGCTCGATGACCTGGCGGCGAAGATGCGCCGCGAGTACGGCGATCCGCCCGAGCGCAGGCCCCCCGGCGAACGAGAGGCGCCGGACGCGTCGGCGGACAGCGGGGAAGATTGACGGCCGGACCACGCGTGGTTCGCGCGGGTGCAGTCGTGACCGCGGCGCACTACTCCCGGCTCGCGAGCGGCTCCGCTCCCAGGTTCGTCGTGTGCGCGTCTTCGCAGCAGCGAAACCCGATCTGGTAGTAGCGGAACGTCTCCTCGTGGCCCGTCGTCATCGGACGGCATCGCGTCCGCACGGGGCCCCAGTAGCCACCCTTCAGGCCGCTCTTGAACGGCTTGCCGAACTGCGATTCGTTGATGACCCACTCGTCTACGTTCCCGACCATGTCGTGAACGCCGTAGGGAGTAACGCACGACCAGCGCTATCCCGACGGCTCGCGGTGGTCGAGGCGGGCGAGCTCGCCGGCGCTCGTCCGGGGGTCGTAGACTTTCGCCGGCTGGGGCCAGATGTAAGGTTTGTCGATATTGCAGGCGGCGGCGTCGCGTACGTAACCGTTTCCATAAGGATAGGGCTGCCTCTCGGGCCCCTCGCACGCGAGCGTCCATTCGGTGTCCGAGCAGAGGCGCTTGCCGACGCTCTCGCACGTCGCCTTCGCGTTGATCCAGCTCACCATGTACCGCGGCAGGACGCCGGCCTTGTTCGGCCACTCGTAGCGGTCGACGCAGTACTTTTTGTGCTCCGTCTTCATGAAGCAGGCTCCCGCGCGCGCCGGGCGCTCGAACTCGGCGCACTGGAGTTTGGTCTCGGGGTCGAGCCACTTCCGGCACTTCTGCTCGACATACGGGCAATAGTCGCCCTCGACTTCGACCATGTCGGGGGGGCACGCGGCGTCGCTCGGGAGCGCTTCGGGCGAGCTCCCGGGCTTGATGAAGCTCCCGAAGAAGGGCGACTCGTGGCCTCCGAGGTTCGCGACGGCCGGCAGGAGCTCGAGGCGTCCTCCGCGCGGAGCAGGAGCGTGCGTCGCGTCCGCCGACCTGCCGGAGCTGCCGGCCGCCTGCGAACGCACGCTTACCGTCGCCACCGCAAGGAGCGAGACCGACCAGCCGAAGACGACCAATGCACGAGCGCGACGCATGGAACTACCCGCCCGCGTGCCGCAGTGAGGCACGCAAATCCCTCGGCCCGTTGTTCCGTTCCGTCGCGGCTGCGACGTCCGGCGTTGGGCCGATCCTTCGTACTGAAAATATGCAAACCGCGATCCGATGGCGCAAGAGGCGGAGAGACACGTGTCGAATCCGCCATGCGATCGCCGGTCATGCCGGGCGCGCTTCGAGACGCGAGGTCCATCGTCGTGCCGGCTCGCCGGCGTCGATCGCGGATGTAAGCCTAACGGCTACACATTTGGAGGGACACCTTTTCGGCTTGCGATTGCGCGGGACTTGGTCATGGGCCTGACCTCCCGGTCACGATCGCGGAGCCTGCGCGAGGGCTTTGCGTCACCGCGAAGATTCGTTGAGCGAAGCCGGCTTCGCGCCGTTGCGAAGCCTTCGCAGAGCCCGCGCCGCTCGAACGGCACCCGTCACGACGGAGGGCAGCCTCCTAGCTCTCGATGAAGCTCTTGAGCTGCTTGCTCCGCGACGGGTGCCGAAGCTTCCTGAGCGCCTTGGCTTCGATCTGGCGGATGCGCTCGCGGGTGACCTCGAAGTCCTGCCCGACTTCCTCGAGCGTGTGGTCGCTCTTCTCGCCGATCCCGAACCGCATCCGCAGGACCTTCTCCTCGCGTGGCGTCAGCGTCTTGAGCACCTTGCGGGTCTGCTCGGCGAGGTTGTTGTTGATGACCGCCTCCGCAGGCGACACGACGCTCTTGTCTTCGATGAAATCGCCCAGATGCGAGTCTTCTTCTTCGCCGATGGGGGTCTCGAGGCTTATGGGCTCTTTCGCGATCTTTAGAACCTTCCTCACCTTGTCGAGCGGCAACTCCATCTTCTCGGCGATCTCTTCCGGCGTCGGCTCGCGGCCGTACTCCTGGACGAGGTAGCGGCTCGTGCGAATCAGCTTGTTGATCGTCTCGATCATGTGCACCGGGATGCGGATGGTGCGGGCCTGATCGGCGATGGCGCGCGTGATGGCCTGCCTGATCCACCAGGTCGCGTACGTGCTGAACTTGTAGCCGCGCTTGTACTCGAACTTGTCTACGGCCTTCATGAGGCCGATGTTGCCCTCCTGGATCAAGTCGAGAAACTGAAGGCCGCGGTTCGTGTACTTCTTCGCAATGCTCACGACGAGCCGCAGATTCGCCTCCACGAGCTCCGCTTTCGCCCTGTCGGCCAGGCGCTCGCCGTCGCGGATCGACTCGTACGTCCCCCGGAGCTCCTTCACGTCGAGCTGGAGCTCCTCCTCGACCTTCTTCAGGTTCTTCTGTGCCGCCGAATGGGCGCCGAGGACGTCGTCGGGCGTCACGCCGTACCGGCGCTTGTACTTGCGCTCTGCGCCGACATCGCCCCGCGAGGCGCGCGCTTCTTTCCGGAGCAGATCGGGCTCGACGGACGCGCGCTTCGCGAGCTCGACGACGCCGCTCTCGGCGCGCTCCACTTTCTGGATGAGGCCTCGCAGCTTCGTGACGACGCGGTCGATCGTCTTCTTGTTGAGGCGCATCTCCTCGAGCGTCTCGACCATCTTCTGGCGGTTGGCGAGGGCCTCGGCCTCGACGCCCCTCTTGCGTGAAGCCGTGGCGGTCGCCGCACTCTCTTTGAGGTCCTCGGCGACCTTGTCGAGATGCTTCACCTTGTCGATGAGGCGAAGGATCCGCCGGTCGGCCTCCTCCTCGTCGAACTCGGCGTTCTCGTCGTCGACGTCGCGGATGATGTCCTTGACGCGGATCTTGTGTTTCCGAAGTTTGTCCCCGAGGTCGATGATCTCGTGGACGGCGACCGGCGAGCTCAAGATGGCCGAGAGGATCGTGTGCTCGCCCTGCTCGATCCGCTTGGCGATCTCGACCTCGCCCTCTCGCGTGAGGAGCGAGACGCTCCCCATCTTGCGGAGGTACATGCGAACGGGATCGTTGCTCTTGGAGTAGCCGTCGAGCTCCTCTTCGGCCTTCGTCGGCGACTGCCCGTTGTGCGCGCGCTCACGCGTCGGCTTCTGCTCCGCCTGCTCCTCGGCGATGCGCTTCGGGGCGATCTTCACTTGGGTCGCAGCGTCGACGATCTCGATGTCCTCGTCGCCGAGGACCCCCAAGACGTCGTCCATTTGATCGGCGGCGACCATGTCGGCAGGTAGCGCGTCGTTCACCTCGTCGTAGGTGAGAAACCCCTTCGATTTCCCTATCTCGATGAGCTGCTGAACTTCTTTCCGATCCCGGTTCTTCGTCGCCATCATTACCTCGGGTGCTTCCCTGACCCACTCCCCACGTGTCCACGTAGCTCACATGAACGCGGTGGGCGACGGTGCGTCGCCGACCGCGTCACCTGCGACTCAATCCCTGGCGCTGACGCTGAATGGCGTCCGCATGCTTGACCAATTCCACTTGGGCGCCAAAGTCGCTGCCGACTCGCCCCTGCTCACGAACAATCTCGCTGGTCTCCCGCGCAACGTTGATCTCTCGGAGCTTCTTTGCGTTCACGCGGATGGTCGCGCGAGCGTCGTCGATGGTATCGTGCGCTGGAGCGGCCAAGCGCGCGGAGGCGAAGGCTTGGATCGCTGGGAGCATTTGCGCAAGGAATTCGGCACTGTCGAGGACTTTTTCCCCACGCGAGTTCGGACGGATCGCTCGCCGCATCATTGCCACAATCCGTGCCGACTCTCCCTCGAGGAGCTCCAGTGCGGCCATGACCTCCGAATCGTCCAAGAGGACTGGAAAATCCAGGAGAGCCTCGACGATGGCTTTGCGTTCCTCTTGCCCTGGCGGCCTGGCCCGGATGCGGGCCTCGCTGGGACGCGGCCCCACGACGACGCGAATCGAGCCGCGAAACGTCCTTTCGAGCACGGCGAACGCATTGGGCGCAGAGCGTACCAGATCGATGCGGCCCGCCGCTTGGTCCGCGTAGGCTTTGAGCATCCCTCGAACCACCGGTTCCCTTTGGCGATCCAGGATGGCGCGGATCCTTTCGACCCGGGCCGCCTTCTCGGCGGAATCCGCAGCGTTGAACGTTTCGTCGAGCTCGACGTCGATGAGGTACTCGAGCAACCCGCGCGCCTGCGCGAGCACGTGACGCAGCGCCTCCACGCCTTTGACACGTACGAGTTCGTCCGGGTCGACACCGTCGGGGAGCGTGGCAACCTTCGCGTCTAGCCCCGCAACCTCACAAGCCTTTTCCGCCGTCCGAGCCGCCTTGCGCCCGGCCGCGTCCCCGTCGAAAAGCAGCGTCACGGCGCCCGCATAGTGCTTGCGCAGAAGGTCTGCCTGCTCTTCGGTGAACGCGGTGCCGAGGGGGGCTACCACGTGGGACACCCCGCGTGCGTGCAGGGAAACCACATCGAAATTCCCTTCGACGAGGACGGCGCGTTCCTCCTTGCGGATAGCGTTCCTGGCCTGCCATAGACCGAAGAGGTTGGCCTTTTTCAGGTAGACCGGGCTCTCGGGCGAGTTGATGTACTTGGGAGGAGGATCTCGCGAAGCTTCTTCTTCCGAGGCGGCGGGCAGCGCCCGGCCGCTGAACGCGATGACGTGTCCCCGGCGATCCATGACCGCGAACATCAGGCGGTGGCGAAAGCGATCGTAGTAGCCCCCTTTGGATTGTCCCGCAGCGGCCGTTCCGGTCGGACCTGCGCGAGGGACGATGAGCCCCGCCGCCTCGCCGACCGCAGGCGAGACCCCCTGCTTTTTCAGGAACGCGGCCAGGCCGTCCCACTCCGGCGGCGCGTACCCGACGCGAAACGCTTGGACGGCAGCGTCCTCCGGGGCGAGGCCCCGCCGAGCGAGCTCCTCGATCGCGAACGAGCGGCGCGGATGGAGGCGGAGCTGCTCCTCGTACCAAGTTGCCGCCATCTGGAGGGCACTGTAGAGCGCCTCGCGTTCGCGCTTGTGGCGATCGGCGTCGGTGGGCGGACCGTGCTCCTCTGCGATGGGGATCCCCGCGCGCTCGGCCAGAGCACGGACGGCCTCGACGAAATCGTAGCCCTCGACTCGCTGGAGAAACGCGATGGCGTCACCGCTCTCCTGGCACCCGAAACAGTGAAAATGGTTCGTGTCGGGGTTCACGTGGAAGCTCGGCGTTCGCTCCTGGTGAAACGGGCAGAGACCCACGAAGCGCCTGCCCCGCCGCTTGAGGGTGGGCACGCTCTCGGAGACGACCTCCACCAGATTGGTGCGTTCTCGCACGAGGGAAATCGTGTCTTTGGAGATCATCGGCGAAGCACGTCGACCGTCTCTCGTGCGCGGCGAAGCGGAGGACGTGCCTTGCTGCGACGCGCCCTAGTCAGAGCTTGTCACATGCGCCCTTCGGCCGGTCAAGGTCCTGCCCGCAAAGTCGCAGGCGGAAGGGGCTCTTGGTAACATGTGGGGGAACGGATGCTCGCGTCCCGGAACGCGCGCCAAGGGACCTGATGCGCCGCCATGCCCCGTCCGGCCCCCCCGCACCCGCGCTACACCGGTCGCGCGCGCACCGGCGGGCCGGCACGAGCGCGCAGCCCACGGGGAATTCGGGGCGCGTCTCGCTGCGACTGGCGATCGGCCGCGCCGGGATGGGGATCGAGCTCGCAGAGCCCGTCACCCTCGACTGCCTGAAGGTGACCGAGCTCGCCGTCGGTTTTCCGGGGATGCGATTCCCGGTGGACGTATCCGGCGGGGTCGCGCGATTCCGGCACCGGCGCGGAGAGCTCCAGCGCGCCGTCGTGGAGGTGCACCGGCGAGAGCTCGAGTCGTGGCTGTCGAGCCGGCTAAGCGGGGTCGTTTGCGTCGGAAGGCCGGAGGTTTGGGTTGGCCTCGACGGTGCCGGAGCGACCGTCTGCGTCGCAGGCGCCGATCGCCTCGCGGACGCCGCTGGCCCGGAGCGGCGGCGGCCCATCCTCGCGTTCGATGTCCGAGCGATCGCCTGCGAAGAGGACGTGGAGGTCGTCGTCGGGAGAGCGCGAGGAGCCGATTTGCCCGCGACCCCCATGTCCCTGGCCCTGGCGTGCGCCTCCAAAGCGTTCGCGGCTATGGGAAGCGGAGCCGAGCGCCGAGGCGCCATCTTCGTCGTGCGGGCCGCCGCGCGCACGCTGGCGAGAGCCCTGCTCCCGGAAGGGGGTGCGAGAGCGCCGTCGGCGCGGGAGGTACGTTGGACGACTTTCGCGCAACGCGGCGATGTGTGGGTGCTTCAGGCGCTGCGTGGCTCCCTCCCAGCCGCACCCGCGGAGGACGCCGTCCGCCTTCGTGAAGTCGCCGACCTGCTCCGCCCCGCCGACGATCTTCTCGAGCGCGACCCGTCGCAGGCGCGGCGTGGCTACGTGGAAGCGTTCGAACGCGCGCCGAAGCACCCCGAGATTGTGGCCCGCATCGTGGGCATCGATGCGCGGGTCTCCGGGCGAGCCGAGGCTGCCTTGGCTCTTCTGGCGGAGCTTCGAGGGCACGCGCGGGCGAAGCTCGGAACGGCCATGGGGGAGCTCCTGGCCGCGACGGCGG
>VFSW01008472.1_pt1 | contig 14754 bp, 9 predicted proteins | sample 5358111 | NCBI WGS metagenome assembly VFSW01 (sample SAMN11554181, study PRJNA540505) | mine drainage metagenome | isolation source: sediment from site ElyBrook_90M | place: USA: Ely Copper Mine, Vershire, VT | collected 2017 | reverse complement strand
GCATCGAGCTCGAGCTCACCGAGGGCATGCAGTTCGACAAGGGCTACCTCTCGCCATATTTCGTGACCGACCCCGAGCGTCAAGAAGCCGTGCTCGAGGACGCGTACATCCTCTTCACGAGCTCCAAGATCTCCGCCGTGCACGACCTCGTGCCCGTGCTGGAGAAGGTCATGCAGTCGGCTCGCGCCCTGCTCATCGTCGCCGAAGACGTCGACGGAGAGGCTCTGGCCACGCTCGTCGTCAACAAGATCCGCGGCACCTTCACCTCCGTGGCCGTGAAGGCCCCGGGTTTTGGTGAGCGCCGCAAGGCGATGCTCCAGGACATGGCGGTCTTGACGGGTGGCACGGTGATCTCCGAGGAGATCGGCCTCAAGCTTGATTCGGCCACCGTTGATCTGCTGGGCCGCGCTCGTCGCATCGTCGTCACCAAGGACGCCACCACCATCGTCGATGGTGCGGGTTCACCCGAGGACGTCGCCGGTCGCGTCGCGCAGCTCAAGCGCGAGATCGAGGACACCGACTCCGACTGGGACCGCGAGAAGCTCCAAGAGCGTCTCGCCAAGCTCGCCGGTGGTGTGGCCGTCGTCAAGGTCGGCGCCGCCACTGAGATCGAGCTCAAGGAGAAGAAGCACCGCATCGAGGACGCCCTGAGCGCCACTCGCGCGGCCATCGACGAAGGCATCGTGGCCGGCGGCGGTACCGCGCTGGTGCGTAGTCGCGCCGCCGTGGACGCCCTGATCCTCACCCTCGAAGGTGACGAGGCCACCGGTGCGCGCATCGTCGCCAACTCACTCGAGGCGCCGTTGCGTCACATTGCGGCGAACGCCGGTTACGAGGGCGCCGTCAAGGTGCGCGAAGTCTCCGACGCCAAGGGCAATGTCGGGCTCAACGCCGCGACCGGTGAGTTGGTGGACCTCGTGGCCGCCGGCGTCATCGACCCGGCGAAGGTCACGCGCTCGGCGTTGCAGAACGCGGCGTCGATTGCGGCCCTGTTGTTGACCACCGAGGCCATCGTCGCCGACAAGCCCGAGCCGGCTCACGCCCCCGCGGGTGATGGCGGCATGGGCGGCATGGGCGGCATGATGTAACACGTTGCTCACGCGACGTTTGAAGAACCGGGCCTGCGGGCCCGGTTTTTTCATCTTCAACCACTCGTCACGCCGACTGCGCGCGGCCAAAATGGGACCATGCCCCGACGTGACCTGACCAGAGGACTTCGCTTCGATGACGCGGCGTTCGACTACGACCAGTTTCGCCCGCGCTACCCACGCGCGCTCTTCGACGATCTCGCTCAGGCCGGTGAGGTCACTTCCGCGACGCGCATTCTCGAAGTCGGCTGCGGACCCGGGGTCGCCACCGAAGAGATGATGGCGCGGGGATGGTCGGTGCTGGGCGTGGATCCCGGTGAGCAATTGGCCCGCGTCGCGCGCGAGAAGTTCGGCGACGAGCGTTTCGCGGTCGAGGTGGCGACCTTCGACGAGTGGCAGCCCCACGGGCGTGTGTTCGACCTGCTCTTCTCGGCTTCGGCCTATCACTGGGTGGCACCCACCCTGCGCTGGGTCAAGGCGGCGGAGGTATTGGTCGAGGGCGGTGTCATTGCCCTGGCGAGCAACAAGCCAGTTGCCGAGGGGAGTTTTCACGTCTTCAGCGAGGCGACTCGCGAACTGCGTATCACCCACGGTGTCGACGACGAACGCGAGACCCCTGATATCGCGGACCTACGTGGCATCGCTCGCGACGCGGGCGACGACGTCGGCGCGCTGTGGGAGGCGATGTCACCCCAGGGTTCGACGGTGGTGGCCGGTGAGCTCTTCGCCGCCCCCGACGTGCGTTTCTACCCGTGGGCGACCACCTATCCGACCCCGGCGGCCCTGGGGCTCATTGGCACTTATTCGCGCTTCCTCGTCATGGAGAGCGCCCAGCGCGCCGCGCTGTTCGAGCATCTCGCTCAGGTCATCGACCGACAGTACGGGGGCTCGCTGACCCGTCACTACGTCGCGGTGCTCGCGACCGCTCGACGCAGCCCGCGCTGACGAGGTCGTGTCGTCGCGGTCGTGTCGTCGCAAGGGGGGCCGCCGAGACCCGTCAGCGCTAGTTGTCGTCGCCCGCCTCCACCGCCACGTGCGGCACGATGCGGTCGAGCCATTTGGGCATCCACCAGTTGGCCTTACCGAGGAAGTGCATCATCGAGGGCACGAGAACGGTGCGCAGGATGAAGGCGTCGAGCAGTACCGCGCCCCCGAGCCCGATGCCGAATTCGGCGATGATGCGCTGACCGCCGAAGGCGAAGGAGAAGAAGACCGAGATCATGATCAGCGCGGCGGCGGTGATGACGCGACCGGTGTTGGCCTGCCCGTGCACGATCGACATCTCGTTGTCACCGGTATTGACCCACTCCTCGTGCATGCGAGACACCAAGAACACCTGGTAGTCCATCGAGAGGCCGAAGAGGATGGCGATCATGATGATCGGGAGGTACGACTCGATGGGCCCGGAGCCCGAACCAATGAGTGAACTGCCCCAGCCCCACTGGAACACCGCGACGACGAGACCGAAGGAGGCGCCCACCGCCAGCAGGTTCATCAGGGCCGCTACGAGCGGGATGAGAATGGAGCGGAAGGCGACCATCAACAAGAGACAACCCAGCAGGACGATGACCACCAGGAACAACGGAATCTTGGAGTCGAGGATGTTGGCGAAGTCGTCGGACAGGGCGCGCGACCCACCGACGTAGATACCCGTGTGCGTCGTCGACGTCGCGGCGGGGACGTAGTGCGAGCGGATCTCGTCGATGAGCGTGGTCGTGGAGAGTGACTGGGGACTGGACTTGGGCACGACCGTGATCAACGCCACCGTCTTGGTGGCGTTGACGGTGACCGGCCCAACGAAGGCGACGTCGGGGGCGGTGCGCAGCGTGGTGGCGAGAGACTGCATCGTGGCGACGTCGGCGGTGCTGGTGACGTTGCCGACCACGAGGAGCGGGCCATTGGATCCCGGACCGAAACCTTGTGCCAGGTAGTCGTAGGCCACGCGAGTGGTCGAACCCGCGGGGTCCGATCCCTGGTCAGAGATACCGAGGTTGAGTGAGAAGATCGGCAGGGCGATCAGCACGATCAGCACGAGGGACCCGAGCGAGAGCGAACGCGGGTGACGGCTCACGAAGAGGGCCCAGCGCTGCCAGCCCCCTTCGATCAGGGCGGGTTCGGGACCATCGCTCGCCAAGCGGGCTCGCTCGCGGCGGCTCAGCACGCGATGCTTCTGGAACGCCAATAACGAAGGAAGCAGGGTGAGCGCGGCGAACATGGTGATCAACACCGTGACCGACGCCGCGATTCCGAGGCCGTCCAAGAACGAGAAGCCCAACACCAACATTCCCAACAGGGCCACGCAGACCGTGGCGCCGGCGAAGAGAACCGCGCGACCCGAGGTGTTCACCGCGGTGACGATGGCGTCTTCGACACCCATGCCCTGACGCAGGTTCTGGCGGGCTCTCGTCACGATGAAGAGGGCGTAGTCGATGCCCACGCCCAGGCCAATGAGCGAGCCGAGGATGGGCGCGAATTGGGCGATGGAGAGCCCGTGGCTGAGCAGCGTGGTGGCGCCGGAGGCGATGCCAATGGCGAAGAGCGCCACACCGAGGGGTAACAGCATGGCCCACAAGGAACCGAAGGCCAGGAATAGGACAACGGCGGTCAAGAGCAGTCCCACGCCCTCACCGGGTGATCCCTTCGGCGAGGACAACTGGCCGAAGGCGTTGCCGCCGAACTCCACCTGCAGTGCGGAGGAGCGCAACTTCGACGCCGCGCTGACCACTGCCTGAATCTGCGGGGTACTGAGCAGGTTGGCCTGCTTGGAGAAGGTGACCGTCACGTAGCCAATGGTGGGGTCGATCTTGGAGTACTGGATGGGTGAGACCGTACCGACGTTGGTGAGCATGGTGAGTGAATTCATGACCGGGGTGATGGTCGTGGCGTCGCTCGAGAGTTGTCCCGACGTCGAGTGAAAGACGATCTGGTCGGAGTCACCCGAAGCGTGGGGGAAGCCCTTCTCGAGGAGCTGGAGTGCGTGCGTCGAGTCCGTGCCGGGCAGACTGAAGGAGTTCGAGTAGGCCGTGCCAGCGGCCTGAGCGGCGGCGTTGACCCCGATGATCAGGACGATCCAGATGATCAGGACGAGCCAGCGGCGTCGAACGCTGAAGCGGGCGAGTGATTTCACGGGAGAGGCTCCTAGATGTTGGGGTCCCAGAGATGGGCGTGGGGGAGTAAGTGGGAGGAATTCGCACTCCACACTAGGTGACCCGCGAAGGGGCCCCATCCACGAGCATCCGTTCTCGCGCGACCGGACCAGGTCGAAGTGGCCGTCGTCGCACCGCGGGGAGTCTCGAGTCGGCGGTGAGACCAATGGCGTCCAGTAGATTGGAGGAAATCACGTTCACCCCAGAGCGCGGTTACACCTCCGGAGGTCGCCATGGCGGAAGTAGAAATCGGTATCTTTAAGTCAGCTCGTCAGGCCTACGGTTTCGACGACATCGCTATCGTGCCCTCGCGGCGCACGCGTGACCCCGAAGATGTCGATATCTCCTGGCAGATCGACGCGTACAAGTTTGATCTGCCGGTCCTCGGTTCAGCGATGGACGGCGCGATATCGCCCACCACAGCGATCGAGATGGGCCGCCTCGGAGGCTTAGGCGTCTTGAATCTCGAGGGCCTGTGGACCCGCTACGAGGACCCCACCGCGCTGTTCGAGGAGATCCAGACGCTCGAGGACGACAAGGCCACCGCGCGCATGCAGCAGATGTACCTGGAACCGGTCAAGCTCGAATTGGTCGCCGAGCGGATTCGCCAGATGAAGGCCGCCGGCATTACCACGTCGGCGTCGGTGACTCCACAGAAGACCGACTGGATGGCCAAGACCATCCTCGACGCCGGGCTCGACATCCTGGTGATCCAGGGCACGGTGGTGTCGGCCGAGCACGTCTCCAAGACCGTCGAACCGCTCAACTTGAAGAAGTTCATCCGGGACTTCGAACTGCCCGTCATCGTCGGGGGCTGCGCGAGCTATCAGGCGGCGCTGCACCTGATGCGCACCGGCGCCGCCGGCGTCCTCGTGGGAGTGGGACCGGGCAACGCCTGCACCTCGCGCGCGGTACTCGGCATTGGTGTTCCCCAGGCCACCGCGATCGCCGACGTCGCGGGAGCGCGCATGCGCCACCTCGACGAGACGGGCGTCTACGTGCACGTGATCGCCGACGGCGGCATGTCCAAGGGCGGCGACATCGCTAAGGCCATCGCCTGTGGCGCCGATGCAGTAATGATTGGCTCGCCACTGACCAGCGCCGTCGAAGCCCCCGCCCACGGGTTTCACTGGGGCATGGCGACCTTCCACCCGACGCTGCCGCGCGGCACGCGCGTGCGCACCAAGGTGCGCGGCACGTTGAAGGAAGTTCTGGTCGGACCGGCCCACGAGAACGACGGACGCCTGAACCTCTTCGGCGCCCTTCGTACGTCGATGGCGACCTGCGGATACGAGACGTTGAAGGAGTTCCAGAAGGCGGAGATCATGCTGGCACCTTCCCTGCAGACCGAGGGCAAGCAATTGCAGCGCGCCCAGGGTGTAGGCATGGGCCATTGACGGTCCTGGTCGTCGACTTCGGGGCCCAGTACGCCCAGCTCATCGCGCGCCGGGTACGTGAGGCCCGCGTCTATTCCGAGATAGTCCAGAGCACCATCAGCGCCGACGAGGTACGGGCCAAGAAGCCGTCCGCCATCATCCTTTCGGGGGGCCCCAAGTCGGTCTACGAAGATCCCGCGCCGTCGCTCGACCCGGCCATCTACGAACTGGGCGTTCCCATATTGGGAATTTGCTACGGCGCCCAGCTCATGGCGTTGCAACTGGGTGGCGACGTGGCCCATACCGGTGGCGGGGAGTACGGCCGCACCGAACTGACGCGTCAGGGGCCGAGTGCACTCATGCGCGAGTGGCCCGACACGCAGTCGTGCTGGATGAGTCACGGCGACGCCATCGCCACCGCCCCCGTTGGTTTCGTGGTGACCGCGTCCACGCCGTTGGCGCCGGTTGCGGTGATGGAAGATGATGAGCGCCGTCTCTACGCGGTGCAGTTCCATCCCGAAGTGGCGCACGCCGAGCGCGGACAGGAATTGCTCGAGAACTTCTTGCACCACGTGGGCGAGATTCCCCCGACCTGGACCAACACCTCGATCATCGATGAACAGGTGGCGATCATTCGCGAGCGCGTCGGCTCTGAGCGGGTGCTGTGCGCGTTGTCCGGGGGCGTGGACTCCGCCGTGGCCGCCGCGCTCGTCACTAAGGCCATTGGTTCTCAATTGACGTGCGTATTCGTGGACACCGGACTGATGCGCAAGGACGAAGGCGAGCAGATCGAAGCCACCTTCACCCGCCAATTCGGTGTGCGCTTGATTCACGTCAAGGCGCAGGACCGCTTCTTCGAAGCGCTGGCCGGGGTGACCGACCCCGAGCGCAAGCGCAAGATCATTGGTGAACTCTTCATCCGCGAGTTCGAAGAGGTGGCGCGTGAGCTCACCGAGGGTGCCGAGAGTCCGCGATTCTTGGTCCAGGGCACCCTGTATCCCGACGTGATCGAGTCCGGCTCGGGCCACGCGGCCAACATCAAGAGTCATCACAACGTGGGGGGACTGCCCGAGGACCTCTCCTTTGAGCTCATCGAGCCGTTGCGCAGCCTGTTCAAGGATGAGGTGCGTCACGTGGGAGAGGAACTCGGCCTGCCGGCCGACATCGTGTGGCGTCAGCCCTTCCCCGGTCCCGGACTAGGTGTGCGCATCATTGGCGAAGTCACGCGCGAGCGCGCCGAGATCCTGCGCAATGCGGACCACGTGGTGGTGGACGAGATCAAGAAGGCCGGTTTATACCGCGAACTCTGGCAGAGTTTCGCCGTGTTACCGGCGGTGCGTACGGTGGGGGTCATGGGAGATGGACGAACCTACGCGTACCCGATCGTCATCCGCGCGGTCACGTCGGACGACGCCATGACCGCCGACTGGGCACGCCTGCCCTACGAAGTGATCGAGTCGATCGCCAATCGATTGATCCGTGAGGTTCCGGGCGTCAATCGCGTGGCCCTCGACGTGACGTCGAAGCCGCCGGGCACCATTGAGTGGGAGTGAGTCGGCGATCCTTCTCTGACGACGCGTTGTGGGGTGACGACGCAGAGAACGTAACACCGCGCCTGGACCCCGACAGTCTCCTCGAGGGGCTGACCGAACCCCAACGACAAGCGGTCGTCCAGCGCGGAGGACCCCTGCTGGTGGTGGCCGGCGCCGGTTCGGGCAAGACGCGTGTTCTGACACGACGCATCGCTCACCTGCTCGCCACCGGTGACGCGCGGTCCTTCGAGATCATGGCCATCACCTTCACCAACAAGGCCGCCGACGAGATGCGACGCCGCGTGGTGGACCTGGTGGGCGAGGATGCCAAGAACATGTGGGTCTCGACGTTTCACTCCGCGTGCTTGCGCATGCTGCGCGCGCACGCCGAAGTCCTGGGATACCAGCGCGGATTCACGATCTACGACGCGGGTGACGCCGAGTCGGCGGTGGAGCGCATCATGAAGGAACTCAATCTCGACACGAAGCGCGTCAGTCCGCGCAGCGTCGCGGCGGCGATCTCGGCGGCCAAGAACGAGATGCTCTCGGCCGAGCGCTACGCCGACGCCGGGCACCGCGACGATCCCCAGCACCGTCGCATCGCCGAGATCTACCGTCTCTACGAGGCGCGCCTCAAACTCGCCAACGCCATGGACTTCGATGACCTGCTGTTGAACGCGGTCGCGATGATGCGTGCGGACGCGAACGTGCTCGCTTCGTACCAGCAGCGTTTCAAGTACTTGTTGGTCGACGAGTTTCAAGACACCAACGGCGTGCAGAACGAACTCGTGATGATGCTCGCCGCGCAGCATCGCAACCTGTGTGTGGTGGGTGACTCGGACCAGTCGATCTATCGATTCCGCGCAGCCGACGTTCGTAACATCCTGCAATTCGAACTGCGCTTCCCCGACGCCGACGTGATTCTGCTCGAGCAGAATTTCCGTTCGACCCAGACCATCCTCGACGCCGCCAACGCCGTCATCGCCAAGAACGCGTCGCGACACGCGAAGAACCTCTTCACCGATCACGGGGCCGGAGAGCGAATTCGCCTGTACCGCGCCGGCGACGAGTACGACGAGGGTCGATGGATCGCGACGGAGTTGCGTCGCGCGCGTACCGAAGCGGGCGTCGAGTGGAATCAGATGGCGGTGTTCTATCGCACCAACGCCCAGAGTCGAGTGCTCGAAGAGGAGATGTTGCGGGCCGGGATCCCCTACCGGGTGATCTCGGGGATGCGCTTCTATGACCGCAAGGAGATCAAGACGGCCCTGGCGTACGCGCGCCTCATCGTCAACCCCCGTGACGAGGCCTCGGCGCGACGGGTGATCAATGAACCCAAGCGCGGTATTGGTGAAGCCGCTCAGGCCAAGCTCGGGATCTACGCCGCAGAGAATTCGCTCTCCTTCGCCGAGGCCGCCCATTATGGAGCCGCGGCCGGGCTGACCGCCAGGGCACTCTCGGGGGCCAATAAATTCGCCTTCGTCATGGACGAATTGCGCGCCATGGCCAACGACCTCACCCCGCGCGAGATGATTGACGCCATCGTCCGTGAGACGGGGATGGGTGACGCCTTACGGGCTGAGGATTCCGACGAGGCGTACTCGCGCTTGGAGAACCTGGGCGAGTTGGCGTCGGCCGCCGCGCAGTACGACACGTTGATGGACTTCGTGGAGCGCATGGCGCTGGTGGCGGACTCCGATCAGCTCGACGGGGGAGCGGGCGCGATATCGATGATGACCATGCACGTGGCTAAGGGTCTCGAGTTCCCCCTCGTGGTGATAACTGGCCTGGAGGAGACGATTTTTCCTCATCGTCGCGCACTTTCCGACGAGGCCGAACTCGAAGAGGAACGACGATTGTGTTACGTGGGTCTCACTCGGGCCATGCGACACTTGATCTTGACGCACGCCTGGAGTCGCACGATGTGGGGTCAGCGTACCGACGCACTCCCGAGTCGCTTCCTCCAAGAGATTCCGCCGGAGCTGGTGCACGACCTCTCGTCCTCGTTGCCGACGCGGCGCGCCACCTTCGCCTTCGACGATGATGGCTTCGTGGGTCGTGGGAGCGATTTCACCTCGGGCAAGGCCTTCGGTGCGGGAACCGCCCCGCCGGTGCGGTCGACGGGTGCGGAGAATCTAGGTCTGCGGGTCGGTGAGTACGTGGTGCACGACCGCTACGGCCGTGGGGTGGTGGCCCAGGTGGACGGGTCGGGAACCCACGCTCGAGCGACCGTTGTTTTCGATGATCACGGTACGAAACAACTGGTTCTCGCGATGACGCCGCTGCGGCGCACGACGGGCTCTTAGTCACTTCTTAGCGGTAATTGATGCACCAACGATGTTTGTTGGAATTGGCTGTGTAAAATTGCTACTTCATGAGCAACGAAGCGCCGCCGCGCAGCCAGTCGCGCCCCCAGCCGGGTCCTAACGTTCGGGCCCCGTATCGAAGGACGGCGCCGCGGCACTCTCGACAACTGCCCGCGTACGTCTACTGGCGCCGCCGAGCAATCGTGGTGGCGGCCATCTTGACATTGTCGCTCGTCTCGTTCTATGGCGTGACCCTGGGCTTCGCCCTCAACAATCCCTCCTACGGCGTCTCGCTGCAAGCGCGCATGGCCGAGTGGGGACGCCAACACGGCTTGGGTGGTTTCGTCACCTGGGCCGAGACCGAGTACAACAAGTTGCACCCCGCGGTCGTGGGTGGCAACCCGAGCAAGAATTCCATCCCCACCGTCCCTTCGGTCGTCGTTTCCAAGGGCTCGAGCCCACTGCCGATTCCCGCCAATCTGAAGACTCCCGCCGCCACGCCGCTCGCGCACGAAGGCGTGTGGTACCCCGCCGGTCGTCTGACCGCTTCGGGTAAGGCCGCCGTGTATACGACCTTCATCCGCCCCGACGCCATCCACACCAGCTACGTGGTCGGGGTGGCGTGGATGGACACCAAGATTCTCTCGGGTCAGCTCTATTCGGGCTCGACCATTCCCGGCGGCGGCCCGTTCCCGTTCACCGCTCCTATTTCGGGTCCCGCCTCCAAGACCATCGTGGCCGCGTTCAACGCCGGATTTCGCATGTCCGACGCCAACGGCGGTTACTTCACGAACAACAAGATGATCATCCCACTGCGTCCCGGTGGCGCCTCGGTGGTCATCTACAAGGACGGCACGATGAACGTGGGTACCTGGGGTCGTGACTTCACCATGACGCCCAACGTCGCCTCGGTGCGCCAGAACCTGAGCCTCATCGTGGACGGCGGTAAGCCCGTCGCTGGGCTCAACAATCCCAACGCCATCGCCTGGGGCAAGACCCTGGGCGGCACCTTCAACGTGTTCCGCTCGGGATTGGGCATCACCGCCGACGGTGCACTGGTCTACGTCGGCGGCCCGGGCTTGTCGATCAGCGACCTCGCCGACACGTTGGTGCGCGCGGGGGCGGTGCGCGGGATGGAACTCGACATCAACACCGACTGGGTCCAGTACACCACCTACACGGGACCGATCGGCACGGCGATCAACGGCGCGAACGGCACCAATCTTCTGCCCAGCATGGTGGGCAATCCCGGACGCTTCTTCGCTAACTGGTGGGTTCGCGACTTCTTCGTGATGAGCCTGCGGCCCCAGTACCAGTAGGAGCGCACGAGGGGAGGAGCCCCTCGTGGTGGGGCTCGCCTAGCGGTCCATCACCTTGCGCCAGACCGGTCCGGGCAAGTGGCGCAGGATCGCGTAGACGTACTTCAGGAGTGGCGGACTCCAGATGATCGCGTCCGCGCTCGCGAGCCCCTTGATCACCGTATCGGCGACTTCGTTGACCCCGGTCGTGAAGGGCACTTCGGCCAGCCCTTCGGTCATGCGGGTGCGCACGGCCCCGGGGCGGACCAATTGCAGACTCACACCCGTGCCGGCCAGTGAATCGGCCATGCCCTGGCACAGTCGGTCGAGGCCGGCCTTGGCCCCGCCGTAGAGGTAGGCGCTCGAACGCACGCGTACCGCTCCCACCGAGGATATGACGAGGATGCGTCCGCTGCCCTGCGCCACCAGGCGGTTGCGGGTCTCGGTGAGAGCGGCGACGGGCCAGGTCAGGTTGACGTTCATCATGCGCGTGGCCGCCGCGGCGTCACTTTGATCGCGTACCTGATTCCCGAGTAGTCCGACGGCCATGATGACCAGGTCCACGTGGTCTCCCGCCTTCTCGAAGGCGCTCGTCACCGCTCCGCGGGCGCTCGTGACGTCCTGCGCGTCAAAGGTCACCGTATCGGTCTTGGAGGCGCCGTAGTCGAGCGCTTCGCGCGCGGCCTCGTCGAGCAGGGCTTGATTGCGTCCAGCGAGGATGACCGTGTGGGCGCGCGTGGCACAGAGTTTCTTGGTGATGGCACGCGCGATATCGGAACTGCCGCCGAGGATGACGACGTTCTGGGGTTGGCCGAAGGCGTTTTCCATGACTACTTTCCTACTAGGTGTAGTCGACGCGCGAGGTCGCTCGCCAACTGGTGTCGGGGGTCGATGCGGTTCTTGATCTCGAGGAATTCGGGCAGTCGCGGGTACATCACCCGCACGGCGCCGGGGCTGAGTCGAGAGTCCTTGGCGAGGTAGACCCGTCCGCCGGCCTCGATCACCATCTCGTCGAGGTCGTCGAGCACGCCCGGGAGAGCGCTGGGCCCGACCGGGAGGTCCAGGGCCAACGTCCAACCCGCGATGGGGAAGGATAGGAGGCCGTGATTCGCGGGGCCGAAGCGCTTGAGCACCGCGAGGAAACTCGGCACTCCCGAGGATGACAGGCGTTCGATGGCGCGTACGACGACCTCGGCCTGGGCGTCACTCACGGCGAACTGGTACTGCACGAAGCCGCGGCGCCCGTAGAGGCGGTTCCAGTCGCTGAGCCCGTCGAGGGGGTGAAAGAACGCGCCCAGCGATTGAGCTTCGCCCTCGCGTCGCTGGGGAGCGCTGCGGAACCAGAGCTCGTTGAAGACGCGGATGGACAGGGGGTTGAGCAAGCCCGAAGGAGCGTTGAAGGGCACGCGCAGGTGCGCCGACCCGGGGGCCACCAAGGACGTCTGCTCGAGGTCACGACGCGTGGCGTGCTCGCCGCGCGTGAGGATCGCGCGACCCATCGAAGCGCCCTTGGTCATGCAGTCCACCCAGGCCACTGAGTAGCGGTAGCCGTCGTCACCCGCCACCATCGAGGCCATGACGTCGTCGAGATTCTTAAAACGGGTGGTGTCCACCACGACCTTGTCGGTCTCGATCCGGTGAAGTCGCAGCGTCACCGTCGTCACGATGCCGGTCAGGCCCATACCGCCGATGGTGGCCCAGAAGAGTTCGGGTTCGAGAGTGGGTGAGACCGTGAAACTCCCCTGAGGCGTGACCAGACGCATCTCCAGCACGTGGTCGCCCAGCGAACCGTCGCGGTGGTGGTTCTTGCCGTGCACGTCGGCGGCCACCGCGCCGCCGATGGTGACCTGGCGCGTGCCCGGGGTGACGGGGATGAACCACCCGAGGGGGATGGTGACGTGGAGCAACTCCTCGATCGAGACCCCCGCACCCACGCTCACGACGCCGTCGGGCGCGATGGCCCCGATACCGCCGAGCGAACGGTTGTTGATCACGACACCGCCACTGATTTGAGCGGCGTCGCCGTAACTGCGGCCCAGTCCGCGCGCGATCGCGCCCGTGGCGAGCGATAGCTCCTGGGCCACGGCGTCCTCGGACGCGGGACTCTGCACCTCGGCGATGGTGGGAGTCGTGCGACCCCAGCCCGACAGACGCTCACGGGTCATACGTAGGTACCTCCGAACATCAACCCCGCCCAGATGAGAGCCAGGATCTGCACCGTGCGGTTCTTGAGGAGCAGGTCCTCGGGCGACTCGCCCTCGGGCGACTCCGCGCCGCGAATGATGAAGAGGACCGCCAGCACCACCGGCGCCATCGTCAGGCGCAGGGGGATGACGTCGTGCTTTATCGACGAGAGTCCGGTCGACGAGGTGTCGATCGCCCAGAGGCAGTAGGCGGTCACGACGACGGTGGCCGCGAGCGTGAGCGCCGAGTGCAGGAATTCGCTCGTGTATTCGGCCAGGACCGCGCGGTTCGTTGAGCCGACGTTGCGCAACTCGGCGGAACGCTTGCCGACCACGAGAAAGAGGGCGCCGAAGGTCACGACGATGAGGAACCAGGTGGAGACGCGAATGTGCGAGGCCACCGCGCCGCCGTAGGAGCGCAGGAAGAAGCCACTCGCGACGAGTCCGAGTTCGATGATCACGGCGTTCTTGAGCCAGAAGATGTAACTCAGGGTCTCGGCGATGTAGAGGGCGAGGATGAGGTAGAAACCCGCGGGGTGATGGATCAGGACCGGGACCGTCAGGCCGATGGCGGCCAGTACCGCCGAGGCCGTCAACGCGCCACCTTTGGACAGGTCTCCCGAGGCGATGGCCCGGAAGCGCTTGGTCGGGTGTTGACGATCCGACTCGATGTCGCGCAAGTCGTTCAAGATGTACATGCTCGAGGCCACCAAGGAGAACGCCGCGAAGGCGCAGACGGTGTTGATGAGTACCGTGTGGTGAAAGAGGGACCCCGCGGCCCCCGGTGCGACCACCAGCAAGCCGTTTTTCACCCACTGCGGGATGCGCATCGCCGAGGCGAGCGCGCGCACCGTTCCCCGAGGGCTTCCTGCAGTACTCACGACTATCAAGGCTACTCGCCCCCCCTCGCGACGCTCGGACGACGGGGGTTCGCGCCTCACGTAAGATGAGTGGTCGTGAAGCGTACCTACCGAGTAGTGGTCGCCAAACCCGGTCTGGATGGTCACGATCGCGGCGCCAAAGTGATCGCCCGGACCCTGCGCGACGCGGGATTCGAGGTCGTGTACACCGGCCTGCACCAGACTCCGGAACAGATCGTCGAGGCCGTCGTCCAAGAGGATGCCGACGCGCTGGGACTCTCCTTGCTCTCGGGCGCGCATCTGGTGCTGGTGCCACGTATCGCCGAACTCCTGCGAGCCCAGGGTCGTGACGACGTCGTCTTGGTGGTGGGAGGAATCATTCCCGACGCCGACGTGACCCGTCTTCACGAGATGGGTGTCGCTCGAGTGTTCACGCCCGGTGCCTCCCTGCACGAGATCGGCACCTGGCTCGAGAGCACTCTGGACGCCACCGCTCCCGCGCCGTAATCGCAGTCGTATTTCCCCCTCAAGTCAGAAAGCAGAAACGAATGGATCTCTTCGAGTATCAGGGAAAGCAGTATTTCTCGCGCTTCGGTATCGCTATCTCGCCCGGTGACGTGGCCGACACGGTGGAGGAGGCCGTGGAGGTCGCCAATCGCGTGGGCTACCCCGTCGTCGTCAAGGCGCAGGTCAAGGTCGGCGGTCGCGGCAAGGCCGGCGGCGTCAAGCTGGCCAACGACGTCGACGAGGTGCGACTGCACGCGGGCAACATCCTCGGACTCGACATCAAGGGTCACGTCGTTCGTCGCTTGTGGATCGAGCGCTCCAGTGACATAGAGAAGGAGTACTACGCCTCCTTCACGCTGGACCGTCCCAATAAGACCCACCTGGGCATGCTCAGCGCGCCGGGCGGGGTGGAGATGGAAGTGGTCGCCGAGGAGAACCCCGACGCCCTCGCCTTCGTG
>VFSW01008471.1_pt1 | contig 14754 bp, 9 predicted proteins | sample 5358111 | NCBI WGS metagenome assembly VFSW01 (sample SAMN11554181, study PRJNA540505) | mine drainage metagenome | isolation source: sediment from site ElyBrook_90M | place: USA: Ely Copper Mine, Vershire, VT | collected 2017 | reverse complement strand
AGAACTATGCCAGCCGTGGCGCCGTGGCGAATGTCATTCCTGTAAACCGCACGGTTACGGGCTGTCCGCCCAGTCCCGCGGCTTTGTTGGAGGCCATACGCTTTGCAGTTCTAGAGAATTGAATGGTATCCATCTGTAGCGAGGGGCAACCGAACTGCAGTGGGAGTCCAACCCAGGAAGTACACGATTCACTTACCAAGGCGCCGACTTGGCAAGACCAACGTTCCTCTCACGCAGCTCGACCAGTTCACCGAAATCAGGGTGAAGAACGCTCACACGGCCCAGGTGCTCACCGGAAAGATGGCGGGGGCGCAGTTCTTTGCGGTGCCGAATTGCTTTCGGCGCGCCAACTCCCGGACGTCTATGCCGTGAAGTGCTTGGCCCGGCACGGACTTCACGAGTGGTGCCGCGAAGCTGTGGCGCGCGGTCAATCCAAAGACTACATCAGCATTACTGCCGCCGCTGAATGCACGGTTGGCAAGGGGCTACCTTCTGAGCGCACTGAGCCTGCTGATGATGGCCTTCAGGTCATCGAGCTTCTGTCCTGCCTCGCCCAGCTTGCCTTCCGCCGTTAATCGCTGGTAGTCGGCGAAGTCCCTGGACGCTTCAGCAATCAATCCGTTGATATCTGTGGCTGGTCCACTCGCTGGCACGGATAAAGCCGCGGTTGGTGGTGCCCCGGAGGAGGTCAGCGACGATGTGCCGCCGCCAAAGAGGGAGTTCAGCGCCGCCTCGAATGTTGGCCCATAGGCGAGCTTGTCCTGTAAGGCCAGCACGACCAGACGCAACTCCGGCATGGGGCTGCGCTCCGCCTGCAGATAAATGGGTTCCGCATAGAGCAGCGCACGGCCAGAGGGAATGACCAACAGGCTCCCGCGCCGCACGTGCGAACCCTGCTGATTCCACAGTGTCAATTGTCCGGAAAGCTGAGCATTCTGATCAATGCGGGCCTCGATCTGTAGCGGTCCGTCCACCAGTCGGGTCTTGGGAAAGTTATAGACAACCGTTTTGCCGTAGTTGGCGCCGTCGCTGCGCCCGGCAATCCAGCCGATCAGATTATTACGATTGGCTGGAGTGAAGGGAAGAATTTCAGAGAACTCTTCGCTGGTTTCTCCAGGCAGTTTCATCAGCACGAAATTCGGTTGCATGGCTTGGGTGGCTTGCTCTCCGCCTTCGGCCATTCCAACTTCACTGGCAACCGTCCAAAGATCCTCGCGGTTATAGAACACGTCAGGATCGGTCATGTGATACAGACCATATACTTCCGCCTGCAATTTGAGCAATGACTCGGGGTAGCGCACGTGTTCGCGCAGGTCCGCCGGCATCGCCGCAGCATCCTTGAACAGGCTGGGAAAGACGCGGCGGTATGCTGCCAGGATCGGGTCCTCAGGGTCGAATACGTAAAATGTCGTAGTGCCATTGTAGGCGTCAATCACCACCTTGACGCTGTTGCGAATGTAATTGACGGCGCTGTTGTTCAGGCCGTAATGGGTTGAGTACGGATAGTTGTCCGACGTCGTGAACGCATCCATTATCCACGAAAGGCGGCCATCGTCGCCGAGCACGATGTAGGGATCCTGCTCAAACGTGAGGAAGGGAGCCAGGGTTGCTACGCGGTCGCGCACGTTGCGTCGCATCAACAGGCGGCTTTCCGAGTTCACGTCATCGCTGAAGGGCAACTTGGCCAGATCGCCGCGGTCGAACGCCAGCAGGACACGACGCAGGAAGCCACCTACTGCGATTCCGCCATTACCCTGGTAGGATGTCAGGTTGTTGGTGTCTCCCTGGGGGTAGTTAAACTCCTGCTGCCGCGTCTTCACATATACGTCGGTATCGGTCAACTCGCCGAAATAGATTTCAGGGCGGGTTACGTTGAGGCCAGGCACCGTACTCTGCACAGGCATGTTGCTCAGCATCAGCGTGGGCAATCCCTCCGGCGTGAACCCATTCACGGGGTTCATGGTGATGCCGTAACCATGAGTGTAGATCAGTCTTTCGTTGATCCAGTTGCGGCTGCTTTCAGGGAGTTTGTCGACGTTCAGTTCGCGGGTGGCGAGCATCACTTCACGCGTGGCCCCATTGATTTCATAGCGATCGATATCGATGTCTGGGAAGTCATAGTAGGTGCGGATTTCTTGAATCTGACGTAGCGTGTCCTGCAGCGCACGCCAGTCCCACAGGCGGATGTTTTGAAGGGTGGCCTGATTGTTCGCTGCATCGACTGCGTCGACAGTTGTCTCGGCTGGAAACTCACGTTGCACGAACCGGTCCAGGCCGAAGGCTCTACGCGTCATCTCGATGTTATGGGCTATATAAGGCCGTTCGCGGACCAACTCGTTGGGTTTGACCAGAAAGCTGCTGACGTACCAACCAACTACACCGATGGCTGCATAGCAGGTAACTGCCGGAATGATGGCTGCGATGAGCCAACGACCGCGCGGCTCCCACAGTGCGCCGGCCGCGGCAATCAGGGCACCCAGCACAAACGCCGCACAAATCACCAACCTGCCAGTGAGAGTCACGTGCGCATCGGTGTAAGTGACACCGTCGAATATTGTGTGATGCTCATATAATTGTGCGAATCGGCCGAGATAGGTTTTCAGGGCAAGGACAAGCAACAGGAATGCAACCGTGATCAATGCGCCGCGCCAGGGCAATGGGATATAACTGGCGCGGCGCTCGCCAAGCGTGCGCGATCCACCTGAGACCAGGATGAACAATCCGGCGAGCAGGCAAGCAATCACCGCCATGGTGAGCAGCCAGCCTGCGAGGAGATTCCAAGCTGGCAGAGTGAAGAGGAAGAAATTGAGCGGCTTGCCAAAGATCGGGTCGACGGCCGTACTCGCGGCGCGCGGTGCGAACCAGAAGAGGGCCAGCGTCGTCCAGTTAGCCGACATGGCGCCGCCAGTGGCCAGAGCAATCAAGAACGACATGCCAATTGCTAGGATGCGCAGGGCTGGCTTGACCGAAAGGTTCAGTTCCTTCCCGGCAATGAGGATCGTGTGGTCACTTGGCCAATCGTCAACGTGTGTTCGCTTGAGAAGAGAAAACGCTCCGTAAAGGATGACGAACGTGGTTGCCGCAAATGCTGCGAAGGCACCCCACTCGAAGGCTAACGTGCGGAGGAATACGTCCCCATATCCAAGCGACCGGAACCAGAGCAAGTCAACCCAATAGGACAAAGCAGTCCGGCTTCCAAAGAAGATCAGAACGATGACCACAAAAAAATAAGGCAACATGCGATTGTGACGTCTTGGCAGCTGTGCTTGCCTTGGCCAATCGATCGATTTGGACATCCTCCACCCCATTCTTCCGGCGATGGATGATTGGACTTCGAACATTGTCAGGCGCCCGAAGTATGTAAGCGGCTTACAGGTCCTGAGTCCAGGTTTCAACACTCTCGCCACCTATACTCTAGACCACTTCAGCGATGAGCAGCAGGAAGACCCAGTTGAGAGCTGCAAGGTCACGGTACCGCGCGAGCCCTGAGCCAGCCTGCAGCCGAACCCTCTTCAGCGGTTTGAGGCACAAACGGCGGACTTTCAGTCATTGCGCAAGGGTCAATTGTCAGAGAACAGAATGAGAATAGACTATGGCCAATATGTACTGGTGGCTGCAAGCACCCGGAGTTCCAACTTCAAGCACATGGCAAGCGCAGGGCCTATAGCGCACTGATTCCTGGTTCCGGGAATTGGAAAACGGACTTCCGGGATCAACCGGCCTCGCGAGATGCGGACTGGGTTCAATCAATGGAAGTCATGTGATCGAATGTCGGCGGTAGTAATGTCGATCGATTTAATGTGCTGCGCCTTTACATGGATGACGCCATCCTGATTCTGGATCGGACCTTCGATGAGCAGGAAGCCGATGCGCGTGACAAGGATGCGATCGCGCTCAAAGATGTCTGGTGCAATGACAACGTTAACGATGCCGGTCTCGTCCTCCAGGGACAAGAAGACGAAGCCTCTGGCTGTGCCAGGCCTTTGACGAGCGACTACACAACCAGCAACGCGTACGAATCGATTGCTGGGGCAGCGGATAAGTTCCTCCGCTGAGAGGACGCCATCGCTGCGCAGAGCAGCACGATGGTAGGCCATGGGGTGCGGGCCGGTGGTGAGACCAGTCCCTGCATAGTCTGCGGTAAGGCGCTCGTCTGTCGTCATCCTTTTGAGCGGCATCGACGTATCGGCTTGGCTAGTTTTGCTTCTCGCTCCGCTCAGCAGTGGTCCAACGGGGCGACCCGCCTGTTCGACCTGCCAAAGCGCATCGCGGCGATGTTCGACGTTGCCGAGCGAGTTGAGAGCGCCGATACGAGCCAGTACGATAAGTTCCTTGCGGTTGAGTGCCGCGACGCGCAGCGCAAGGTCATTGACGGATGTGAAGGCTCCGTCACGGATGCGAGCAGTAAGCAATGCTTCGACGGAGGATTTGCGCAAATTCTTTGCGTAGTTCAGCCCGATCCGCAGTGAGAGTGAGTCATCGGGTTCAGGCTCGAGCGTACAGCGCCAATTGGATCGCTGTACATCGATCGGTCGAACGCGCAGTCCGTGACGCTGCGCATCTTTGATCAACACAGCAGGCGAGTAGAAGCCCATCGGCTGGTTGTTGAGCAGGCCACAGGTGAAAGCCGCAAGGTAGTGCACTTTGAGGTAGGCCGAGGCATAGGCAATCAGAGCGAAGCTTGCGGCATGCGATTCCGGGAAGCCATACATGGCAAACGAGGAGATGCTTTGCACGATGTTGTCCTGCGCCTCCAGACAGATGCCATTGTGCGCCATGCCCGAGCGCAGCCTGCCTTCCAGGTCTTTCATGCGCTGCATGGAACGGCGCATGCCGACGGCACGACGCAACTCTTCTGCTTCAGCTCCACTGAAGCTGGCAACGACCATAGCCATGCGCAGCAACTGTTCTTGAAAGAGAGGTACGCCGAGCGTTCGCTTGAGCACTGTTTCGAGCGATGGATGCGGATAGATTACCTCTTCTTTTCCCTGGCGACGGCGCATGTAAGGATGCATCATCTTGCCGACGATAGGGCCGGGGCGGATGATTGCCACTTGTACGACAAGATCGTAGAAGCGCGTGGGTGCGTTGTGTGGAATGGAGGCCATCTGAGCGCGGCTCTCCACTTGAAACATGCCCACGGTATCGGCTTTCCGCAGCGTCTCATAGACGAGGGGATCTTCGGGGAGCGCGGCGAGATCGATTTGCTTACCATAGTGACCTGGAATCAGCTCAATCGAATCCTTGAGCGCGGCCATCATACCCAGGCCCAGCAGGTCAACCTTGACGAGACCCAGATCAGCGCAGTCTTCCTTGTCCCACTGAATGACAGTGCGGCCCGGCATGGATGCGCGCTCGATCGGCACCACGCGATTGAGCATGCCGGCGCAGATGACCATACCGCCCGAGTGCTGGCCCAGGTGCCGCGGCAGATCTTGCATGCGCAGGCATAGGTCGAGATAGCGCGCGATGCGTGGATGACGTACATCAAAGCCTGCCTGCACGAAGTGGCTGGGCATTGTGTCATTCGCGCCGCGCCATTCCCAGTGGCCTACGAGACTGGAGAGCCGAGCCAGTTGATCCTCCTCGAAGCCGAGCGTCCTGCCGACTTCGCGTGCGGCCGAACGTCCACGATAGGTGATGACGTTGGCTGTCATCGCCGCACCCAGCGAGCCGTAGCGCTGATAGATGTGCTGGATAACCTGCTCGCGTTGATCGCCTGAGGGCAGGTCGAGATCGATGTCCGGCCACTCGCCGCGGTTCTCGCTCAGGAATCGTTCGAAGAGCAGTTGCATGCCGACCGGATCGACTGCTGTGATTTCCAGCGCGTAGCATACAGCGGAGTTTGCTGCAGACCCGCGCCCTTGCACAAGAATCCCTTGTTGCTGGCAGTAGCGAATGATGTCCCAGACAATGAGGAAATACCCAGCAAATCGGAGTTTTGCAATAAGTTTCAGTTCATGACGGACCTGAACGCGAGCCTTGTCGAGAAGGTTACGTTTCGCTGGCGAACCATACCGTTTGCGCACACCTTCTTCCACACGCTTTGCCAGAAAGCTGTCCATAGTCTCGCCGTCGGGCACGGCGTAGTGCGGAAATTCATAGCCAAGATTGTCGAGTGTGAACTGGAGACGTTCACTCACGATGCGTGTATTTGCAATGGCTTCAGGAATATCGCGGAAGAGATCCGCCATCTCTTGCGCCGTGCGCAGATGCCGCGCGGAGTTCATGGCAAGCAAGCGGCCCGCCTGGTCGAGCGAGGTGTGATGGCGAATCGCGGTGAATAGATCCAGTATCTCGCGGTCTTGCTCCGTTGCATGGCGAACGCCATTGGTCGCAATTACCGGAAGCTTGAACATAGATGCAAGAGTGAGCAGTAATTGATTGCGGCACTCTTCCTCGCGCTGCTGGTGGCGCTGGAGTTCGAGATAGAGATGACTACGGCCATAAATCGAGGCCAGCTGTTCAATAGTCTTGTGCGCTTCGGACTCGCCACCGTGAGCAAGAGCCGCTGCCAGCGGCCCTTCGTCGCCTCCGGTCAGGCAGATTAGTCCAGGTGAAAACTCTTCAAGATCTTCAATTGTTGCGGCGCCTTCTGTCTTTTTTGCCTCGCGCATTTTGAAGCGCGTGATGAGCTGGCATAGGTTCTGGTATCCGGCTTGCGAAGTGCAGAGCAGCGTGAGGCGCGGCGCATCGTCCAGGCATTGGTGTGGTAACCAAGCAGGCGGCGTAAGTCGATTGGCGAAAGAGGAAACCGCAATCTCGGCACCGATGTGCGCTCTGATTCCGCATCGTTTTGCCGCGGCGTGAAAGCGAGCAGCGCCGTATACTCCGTTGCGATCGGCCAATGCCATGGCGTGCATGCCAAGTACAGCTGCGCGCTCGATGAGAGAGTCAGGCTGCGATGCGCCGGCAAGAAAGCTGAAAGCACTGGCCGTGTGCAGCTCAACGTACTCTGCGCTCCTCGGTGTCCCCAACGGAAGGACTTTGCCGTTGAGGTAGTTGTCAGTCATACAGCGCCTCAAGCTGCCAATGGTTCCGCGTGCGGTCAAAGACGAGCACGCAGGCTATGTATGCACCGCCTGCGTGCGCGGCCAACACATCCCACTCGTCGGCGTCCCAGCCATCAGAGGACCACCAGCAACCGCTGCTTCTCCAGGGTCCGTATGCCGCTGTTACTTCAAAGCGGTTCTCGCTGTCGCGGAATGCCACAGGTTTTGCAGCGCGCAATGTGACTCTTACCGGCACCGGCTGCCTCATCCGCCGCAGAGCTATACGATGAATTGCTGCTTTCGCTGCAGATCCTGTTCCGTCAACAGAAAATGCTTGCATGCGGAAGCTGCCGGGTTTGTGCGTGTCTTCTAGTACGGGTGACCCTACACGATCTTCACCAACAAGCGCCTTGAGCCGCGCTAGCGTCACATCCAGCCGTGAGGGCTCGGGCGTCTCCGGCGTAAACAATCCGAGCTGTACCTTGCTCGACTGGCCGGCTTCGGCTGTGAGCGCAATCGAGACGACAGCAGCCTGCGGTGGATGCGCTGCAATCTCCAGTTGTAAAAGCTTGAGCAGGAACTTCCGATCGATGGATGGAAGAGCGGGCCGAATCACGCATCGATAGGTCTGGCCGCCCTCGAGCTTCATCTGCACGGTGAGCGAAGCGAGCGCCATCGCACGCGTACTTGCCCGTACGACCAGACAGTCCACCATCCGCGAGCCAATGAATAGCAGCGAATCAATCTGCTCGACATGTGTATCGAACTCGCAGAACTCTTTCAATGCGAATGCAGGTTCAATAGGTTGAAGGATATGTGTTGAGGAACCCCGCGCCAGTTCACGCCAGTCACGTGCGATGTGTCCCAGCCTCGTTACCAGTTCTGTCTCAGGCAGTGCGGACAGTTCGCCCAGTGTACGAACGCCCCAAAGAGCAAACGTCTCCTCGTGCTCTAGCGCCAGATCCAATGCAGCGATGGGCAGCCTTTCAAGCGCGTTGGCTTCTTCACCCTCGGCAATCACAGTAATGCCGCGCGAGGCAGCTGCTTTCAGTCGCGCCACATCAAAGTTAGCGCTCACCACAATCGACGCGCGAAAACCTGCTTCCGCAAGTGTTGTCATGAGCCTTGTGGCGAGTTGCTCCGTCGGGCCAAAGAGCCGTTCTGTCCCTGCGATGTCGAGCACGAACGCGCACGACGTTCCCCGGCTTACTTCCTCAATGCGCGGGGAAAACTTCGCGGCACACTCCATTAGCACTGTGCGTGCCGAGGTCTCGCCCTGCGCAGAACGAGATAACAACATCAGCCCATGGATGCCTTCAGCTTCAAGCCGGGTCATGCCGAGCGAGGCGCCTTTCAAGCGTGCTGATCGATTCAGTGCGCAGACTGTTTCCTCCGACACGCTTCCTTCCAGCACAGCAACCGGCTTGGCCTGCAAGTCTGGCCTCAGCCGCAGCAAGGCCTGCGCGGGAAACTCCGCGGCATGGACACACGCATAGACGGTGCGGCTCATGTGCGTCTCTCCGCTGCCCATTGAGCATCCGTCGACCATGTAGAAACGGGCGGTTTTCGTGCGCCATGCAGAGTAGGCGCCAGGCGTTCCCGTCCACGCTCTGCTGCATAAGTGAACCCAAGCAATATAGTCTCGCCTGCAGTTTGTGCATGGAGTGGTGTACACTCCAGCACCACGGTAGCGCTCGATTGCGCAGAGGCAGCTTTGCCCAGCACCAGCATGCTGCATCGCGTGCGATCCGCCGCCTGGCGAAAGCGGAACCATGTCGCCAGCGGAATCCTACTGACCTGCTCTACCGCCAGATCGCCCATGTCAAGCACGATGGCAGCGAAGCCACCCGCCTGTAACAGCAGGTCGGTCGCGCGCAACGCCTGATCGAGCCGTGTCCATGGCTTGGGTTTCGCGCATGAATGGTTTTGAGACAAGCTGCTCCAAGTCGCAGCTGAAGTATCTTGGCAACGCACCCAGAGCAGTTGTTGCAGGCTCACTCCATTGGCTGCCGCAGACTCAGGATCGAAGGCGTCACTTGCATCCACCCATGCACAAACATGACCTTCCTCCGTCCGCCGCGCGAGAAATGCCAGCGCCAGGCTTGTCCGCCCCGACGAGCTCAGCCCCGTCAATTCGCTGATTGCACCAATGGGCAGACCACCCGCCAGCAATGCATCAACTTCGGACACGCCTGTTGTCGCAACCTCGCGGATAGTTCGCGGCACAGGGGTAAGCGCCGCCGGGAAACGGTGTTCCAGAGCGTGTTCAATCTCAATCCGAAGGGCAGCGGCGGAGGGCATGGCACAGCCTTATTTTCGCTATATGTTCGCCTATAGATTCTCTCGAAACCGGTCCTTTGTCAAAAGACCTCTGTGGGAAAAGCCCAGGATCCTTGGCTATGCTTAGGGAACCATGTGTGGACGGTTTGCCCGGAAATCGACGCAAGAGGTTCTTGCAGAATGGTTTGACCTTGAATTGGAGGACATGCCCTGGTTTGCGCCCAGCTACAACGTCGCACCCCAGAGCGTGCAGCCGGTGGTGCGTCTGAACCGGGACACTGGCAAGCGAGAGCTCTCGCTTCTGCGCTGGGGCCTGGTACCGTTCTGGGCCAGGGACGCGAAAATCGCCTACAACACGATCAATGCCCGCGCAGAGGAGGCTGCATCCAAGCCCGCGTTCCGCGAAGCGATGAAGAAGCGCAAGTGCCTGGTGCCTGCGGATGCTTTCTATGAGTGGCAGCGTCTGGATCCCAGAACGAAACGGCCGTTTGCCGTTGCACTCAAGAGCGGCAAACCATTCGCCTTTGCCGGCTTGTGGGAGAGTTGGCGACCAGTGGCTGGCGCACCCATTGAAACCTTCACCATCCTCACCACCGATCCGAACGAAGTCATGGAGCCGATCCATGACCGCATGCCTGTGATTCTGGAGCAGAAGGACTATGATCGCTGGCTCGATCCTGGCGATCCAGCACGACCGCCTGTGGATCTGCTGCGGCCCTACACAGCCGAGCCTATGACTGCATGGCCGGTCAGCGAGCGCGTAGGCAATGTGCGCAACAACGACCCTGAGTTACTGAACGTACGCGCTGAATAGAAGTATCGAGCACCTTTCAATCTTGCCGAGTGTGCGATCAGGCTGTTCGATCCCTGCGCTTTCTCACCACCCAAGTCGTCATGCAGCGATAGTCCTGCACGATAGTAGTTTTCAGTGGATCTACGAGCACTCCATTCATTTCCTCTGTGTGTCTCAGTAGCATATCCTCATCCACCAAAAACCACTCGGAACCGTCTCCGACGACAAAGATATCTCCTCGCACTTGCTCGAAGTCCATTCCAATTCTCGAACCCAATCGGCAGAACAGCATCCCGCCGGGCCTTAACACCCGCCATAGCTCGTTCAATATAGCCTGGAAATGCCTGTTATCCCGCGCAAAGTGAAGCACTGAATTGCAGATCACCACATCCGCAAACCCATCTGGAAATGGCATCTGTTCGATTAACCCGACGTGGAAGTTCTCTGCCGGCAATCCGGTCATAAGCGAGGCAGATAGCTGGCGAACATGCTCGATACCGCTGGCATCCGCATCCACTGCAAAGACCTCGCACCCTTCGCGCAACAGATGTACTAGATTTCTTCCGTACCCACACCCTGCGTCGAGCACACGCATACCAGTGGCAATGTTTCCTCGCAGAATCTGATCGAATACATAAATATCTATCTGCCCGAATTGTTCCTGAACGGTGAGCGCCACGTTGCCTCCCTGCCGGCCATTGGCAGTTCCACCCGCCCCGCCCTGGCGCGAGCACCAGACTCTCTGTTGCTTCGTGCTCTTAATGTAGAACATACCGCAGAGCGCACAAGGGCCTTTGAGCTTCAGCGAGAGAGAATTCACCAGATGCTCAAGGAAGAGGGCAAGGGCCGCACCCTTTTGTCGCGAAGACGTATGCCCTCTTCCGAGCGGCAGCCAGGTCAACAGACCAGATGCTTTTCTCAGAAGTGACGGATGGAATCTTCGGGGGCGCTGGATGGGGCAACGGGCGGAGCGGTGCTATGTTCGCCGGATCGTTCTACGCGACTTTCAAGCGATCGGCTGACGAGGTCGCGGGAGCCAAGGCCCACTGCAAGAGAGAGTGTGAGAACGATGCCGCCGAAGAGGATGCCAAAGGCAAGGTCAACGACAACGCCGCCGATCTCGAGGTGATCGAGGACCATGGCGGCAGTGAGAACGAGCACAAGCCACTTGACGCCGAGCGAGAGGAACCGCGCGTAATGGAGCTGCGCATTAACGGCTCCGATGAGAACCGAACGCGCCAGGAAGCGCGCGATAAGAGTGCCCGCAACGAGCAGGAAAGCGGCACCGACGGCGTGGGTGAGATAGGGCAGGAGCGAGATGGGAAGCGTTGCAGCCGTTGCGTAGGAAGCGTCAAAGGCAGAGACGCCGATGATGAGTCCGAGCACGACACAGGCCCAGAAGGATCCCCGGGCAATGAGCGCGGTCGGCGAGCTCGAGGGGGTCCAGTCGGCGGGGCCGCGGTAGCGGGTCAGGCGATCGTCAAACTTGACCAGGGTCAGCCAGCGCCGCAAAAGCGCGGATAAAACAGTGCCGGCCAAGGTAAATACACCCAGGGCCACAAACAAAGCGAGGATGCCCGGTAGTACGGCAATAAGCAGCGTGAGGACGCGGTAGAGAGACTGATGGAGCGCCTCGGACATATGGTTCCAAATCGAGCTGGTGTCAACAGACACAGGCTGCATGGTCTGGGAGAGGGCAGGTTGGAATACGTTGGCTAGGAAGGTTTGCATAGAACTGACTCCTTGGAAACGACTCTTTCGCTGTTTTCAGATAATGGAGCTTGTTCGATTTCATGGGGGCCGGAAGTCCGTCGGGTTGCCTGGATCGAATGAAGTGGCTGATGCTAAGCCATCGAAAACGCCTCTGTAAATTGAAACGGCCTCTCATGGGCTGAACCGGTCTGGCCATCGCCAGCGTGACACCAGGTAGGGCTTGTCGGCCTCGAATGCCGCGGCAACCGCCTCGATGTGGCTCTCAGAACTGGCTCCGGAGGCGATGATGTTGATGTGGCTGGCTACCCATGCAAGGTACAGCGGAATCAGTGCGCCGAGGAGATGGCCGCGGTTAATGGTGCGAAGCCGGTAGGCGAGGAGAAAGTCGTAAACAATGCGGGCCCAGAGGCTCTCGGGCACGCGAAATTCAGCGGCGCCGGTGACGGAGAGTCTCTTAAGGCCAAGCAGGGAATTCGGCGGCAGGATGAGCGACCAGATCTCCTGCAGGTTGGTGTGGGCGAGGTGAAAGGCCTCAAGCATAGGGGCGATGTCTGCGGTCGCATAACTTGGGGATGCGGGCAGGATTGGACTACGCACTGGGGGCAAGGGGCGTGGGCGTTGCCAGAAGGGCGCCTTGGCGTCAATGTCGGAGAACAGAGACCCAGTCAACAGGGGAAGTATCGTGTTGAGGTCCGGTTCAGTTGGTTGGGGTATGTCGCGCGTGCCAGCTTCGAATTCCCTCGGAGTGAAGCCAGCGACAGCTGCCTCGTTGATCGGCCAGAGCGGTGCGTCACCCTGGTTGAGCGAGATGAAGCGCTGAGCGGCAGTGGCGAGCCTTCCGGCCATGCGGGGCGAAAGTCCCAGGTCGATGGCCAGGGGAAAGCGCGTGCGGGAGACGAAGAGCGCGCGGCTCAGCGGGTAGAGGATGGCGGAATTTACCAGGCCGGCATTCGGCGAAAGAGCGTAACAGGGGACCGCGAGGTCGATAGAGTCAGAGAGAACTGCGTTGGCAAGATCGTACAGGGCTGACGCTCGCAGCGAGCCGGACCGCGGGCCCAACATGAGAATGGCGTGCGCCTCGTTGGTCTGGGCGAGTTGGTGCGCGTTTACGAAGTCTTCAGCGGTAAGCATCCAGGAAGTGGTGGATGCGGGGGCGGGGATGATCCGCAGAGCAGGGTCAGAGGCCGGCGGCGGTGTGTCCGGAGTCGCGATGAGAAGGCTTTCCGCGGGGAAGGAAGCGGTCAGGTTGGTGAGGACAGCTTCCAACTGCTCCACCGGCATGGAGGCGACCAGAACAAGCACTGTGGTGCCGGGGCGTGCGGGAGGTGAGGTGGAGTCCGGAATTGGTCTAGCTGTCGCCATGGTCACTTTCTCGGGAGATCGTTGCGAATGCGGCAGGGGCTTTCGACAATCGTCAGCCCGCTTCCATACAGCTGGGCTTCTATAAGGCTAAGATGCCGGCAAGCGGGATATGGAGCCATGCCGGGCGATTATTGAGCTCGTAGAGTAGCTCATAAAGTGCTTTCTCGAGAAGGTAGGCGTCGAGCAGCGTTTGAGACTGCTGGTCCGCAGGTAAAAGGGCAGAATTGACGCTTATGGTTTTGCGATAGGCGCGGAGAAACTCGGAAGCGGTTGAGTTCTGCCAGAGAAGAGCCCATGCTGACAAATTATAGGCGCCGGCAGATCGCGCTATTTCAGGCGCGGCGATGTGGAATTGCTCGAGACCCGCGTGGGCGGCGTAGGTGAGCGAGCGGATCATCCCGGCCACATCCTTCAGCGGCGACTGCTTCTTGCGCCGCTCGGCGAGGAGACCGGCAGGTTCCCCTTCGAAATCGAGCAGTACGAAGTCACCTGATTCTGTCTCATATTCTGTCGAAGCCAAGCCAGTCCTAAGCGTTTGCCCCAGGTGGTAATCGCCATGGATACGAATGCGTTGGCCAGCCCCCGTTGTGCCGATGATGGCATTGGCGCGGGCAATCAGGTCAATGCGCCGCGACAAGAGCAGGCCGGCACTGTCGGCGGTAAGGTCGTCAAAAGTGGAGAGCTTTGCTTTAAGAACCTTCAGGGTGGAGGCAATCTGCGCGTTGATGCGACTTGCGTCGCGGCTGCGGTCCTCTGCAGTGAAGGGCTCGGCTGCGAACGCAGGGTCGTTAGTCGGCATGGCAAGCGCGAGATGCATCTCGGCAGTGCGTCGGCCCAGGAGTGCGGCGGCCTCGAGCGATGGACCGGCGTGTTCAAGGGCCTCGCGCCGAGGTTCGCTGTTGCCGAGGAAGCTGGGAGGGGGCGCCTGAGGCGGAGTTCCAAGACCGGAGACTGAGGCAAAGAATTTCGCAAGCTGTTCAAGGAACCACTGCCAGCCATCGCCCTGATTGGCCACCAGCCCCTGGAGCATGGCGACTGTAGTCTTTTCCCCGTTGGATAGAGTAACTGCGATTTCGCCTTGGAAGGGTGCTATGCGCGGGAAGTGGGCCACGTCGGTTAAGAACCGGCCGACTCCAACGTCAGGGTTCTCACCGGGTTGGAGGCGCCTGTAGAGCTTCAAAATCAGCTGCTTACCATAAAGGAAGGAGGTGTTGGATTGCTCCGCGGAGCCGATGCTTGAGGAAATATCTTGGGCTAAGTGTGCATTGGCAAAGGCGATGGAGGCGCGGGCTTCAAGAAGACCTCTGCCCAGAGCAGGGTCGCCGCCGTAGGGCGATCCGTGAGGTGCTCGTTGCTGCGTGCTTACGGAATGGGCAGCCTGTCCAGTTACTGTATCTTGCGCAATCGTCTTGGAGGATGCCTCAGTTGAGGCAACCTCGTGGACGGACAAGAGTCCGTCGGGTGGAAGGGACACTGCGGAACGGCCTCTGTTGGGGAGGGAAGGGGCGACCTCGAGAGCGGCGGTATGCGGGGTTGACAGGGCGAGAGTCGCGTTCTCTTCAATGAGCGTGAGAAGACCCAGGCGGAAGTCTTCGCGTGTAGTGGCGTCGTGGA
>VFSW01008470.1_pt1 | contig 14755 bp, 8 predicted proteins | sample 5358111 | NCBI WGS metagenome assembly VFSW01 (sample SAMN11554181, study PRJNA540505) | mine drainage metagenome | isolation source: sediment from site ElyBrook_90M | place: USA: Ely Copper Mine, Vershire, VT | collected 2017 | reverse complement strand
AACCCAAAACCCCCCCCGCGCCCGGCACCCCTCTTGCCGGGCCGTGGGTTTGCGCTGGCCTTTTTCCCCCGTGCGCAAACGCCACATCGCCTCTTAAACCGGCAAGCTCCAGGCGTTTTTTTGGATCACACCCTTCAGCGCGTCGCCATGCAGACTCAGCTCCGCCACCAGCAGCTTCAACCGGCGGTTCTCGTTCTCCAGCGGCTTCAGCCGCTGCGCTTCGCTCACGTCCATCCCGCCGAACTTCTGCTTCCAGCCATAGAACGTCGCCGCTTTGATCCCATGCTGACGGCACAGCTCCGCTGTCTTCACCCCAGTCTCGCCCTGCTTCAAAATCCCGATGATCTGCTCTTCACCGAAACAGCTCTTCTTCATGCTTCCGTCCTCTCAAATAATTTACGAGAGAACTCCAGCTTCAAATGGTTGAAATTTTCGAGGGCAGGTCAGTGCGAACAAACGCTAACGACCAATTCCGAGCCAACCATTAGCGCGGTTCAAGCGTCTACCGTTCGCCGATCCAGTCCACAAAACCCGTCGACGCGGAGTACAGAACGCCAACGGTCGCATAGCCCTGAACTCCCAGACTATACGGGGATTGTCCACCAGCTATTACCGAAATTGGCCGTGCCAAAGAGTCGCCTGAGACGCGCGTCCCAACCAACAGCACACCGCTATATTCATTCCCGCCAATCGCGGTCAAGATATAGCCCTCGCCAGCCATCGTCGTCGCCGTGTCGGCTGCATTGTCCATCGTTGCGGTCTGCACAAAAGAGTCATACACGGCGGTCCCATTCCCTTGCCAGCCGTAAGACATGTATGAAACCTGACCATTGTTATACGAGATAGCCGTGACGACTCTGCCCGATTCGCCTTCCGAGGCAATAGCCCCCGCAAGCGAACTGGCTGCAACCGTATGAAACGCTCCGTCAAATGCCTGACCGGTGCTCTGCCGCACCCAGGAGAAAGCCGTCGCGCTACTTACCGGCTCAAGATCCATTCCCGTAATCACAATGGATGGACCGGACAGATTTGAAAGCGTACTTTGAAGATCGCTATACGCATAACTCCCATACGAAACAGTGAGAGTCGTTGTAGATGTTGCTGGAAGGAAAGTATCGATGATCCAGCCGCAATACGTGATTACGGGAGTAACATTCGGGTCACAACTAGGCCCTATCGAAAGAGGAATTCCGAAAGCGTTGCCAACGGAATATCCGCCACCTCCCAACAAATTAATGCTCGTGTGCCCCGTGTATCCGTTTACCGTCGTCGAAGCGTCCACCTGCTGAAAACGAAGATCACCAGCTGCTGGAGACCTAGCACCAAGCGTCAATACCGCCGCAGTACTCTTGACACTTCCCTCAGCATTGGTCACAACGACATCAAATATCGCACCGGACTCCGACGCTGTGGTGCTTTGGACGGAATAGTTTGAGGACGTCGCACCTGGAATATCGACGCCACCACTCTGCCATTGATACGAAAGCGTGGGAGTTCCAGACGCCACAACGCTGAAGGTCGCGCCGTCGCCCAACGGAACGGTCTGACCTGTCGGCTGTGTCTCAATTACCGGGGCCGACCCTTGTGGCCCTACCGCTACGGTTCCGGAGCCACAACCTAAAACAAAAACAGATGAAATCATCAATAGAAACCTACGCATCTCGATCATCCCTCACCGCAGGTTAGCAGATGTGACACTGTGGTTGCGTTCCGAGACCTCTCTCGATGGGATGGGGCGGCCAACTTATCAAGAGGTTGACCGCCCTGCCGTTCCCTGACGGTTAGATTGTTCCCGTACCGCTCAATGGAATCTGAGTGGTAATTAGAACGTTGGTGCTCTCAGGTGCAATCTCGACACCCGAAACAATCATCGTCCCGTTCACGATAGTGGAACCTGTCGGTTGCAGGTCCGCAATGGCAGGCGAAAAGTGGATCGACACGTTACAAGATTGTCCCGCTTGCAGTAGTACTCCGCTACACCCATCGGACACAACAGAGAAGCTACCTGTCGAGAACGTGACGGCTGTAGAAAAGGGCGCGAAGGAGGTTGTCGACATCATTATCGGAACTGATGAATTATTAGTGAACGTCATCGCCTGCGGCGCCGATGTATTTCCGTAGGTGATTGTTCCACTAAAGTTCACCGCACCAGGATTTGATGTAATAGTTGCGACCGGGATAGTGGGACTATCTGGAGAGTAGAAGATAAAGCTCCCGTAATAGTTGTCGTGCCAGACATCAAAGACAATCGGACCGGCATAGTTGTCCGTTGCTGCTGGGCTCATTATCTGGTAAGAAGCCGCGGATTGGTTGGCAGTCGCCTTTGAAGTTACATCCGTCTGCGTCCAAGTGTTGCCGACTGTAGATTTTATATCTTGCCCAAAACCGGCGATAAACGTGCCAGAGAGTTGCGTATCAATAGTGAACGAGACGCCGTATTGTCTCTGAATCGTTTGCGAGACAGTATTTGTTGTCTGTGTACTCACACCACCTGTGTAGGTTTGTGAACCTTCTCCTGGAGCGGGTATGGGATAATCAAGGTACCCAACAGCTTGTGTAACGAGGCCGCTCGTGTCATTAGCTGGATTGTAGTTCGGATTGGCTATGAATGGGTCTTTGCTTAAAATTGTCTGATAATCAGTGAGAGTTAAACCTCCCTTACCAGAGGTATCCCATGCCCGATCTGTAAAAGTCTGCCATTGGGTGCAGTACGGTGACAGGTAGGGATCTTTCAGGCATAGGACAGGAATTCCAACAATATCAGGATTCCCAACGTTGTTGGGATCGCAATCCGTAACATGAGTGGTATCGCATCCTTGATAGCTGAGTCCGGACCAATTAACAGTTGGATATTCCAACTGCGGGAAGCTAAGGTCGATTTGAGGGTTCAACCAGATATATATGATGTCGTAGTCGTGATCAACTCCAATACCCGAGGAAGTTGGCCCAGCTACAATTATCGAGTTTTGCGCGGTGTTGGCGACTACTGACATCGTGCTAGATGTGGAGTCATATCCATAACTCGTAGTGGCACTGAACGAATTCTTACCCCCTGCGTCAGCCACTCCACCTATCGAAATGCCGACCTTTGCAGTCTCGGTTAACGTCAGCGACGCTGTAGTGGCTGTCATGGCGCTGACTGTCGACGAGGAGGTAAGCGTCGACGATGATCCGTAAGTCACTGTGCTCTTTGATCCTGGTGGTGCATACGTAATGCCTACAACCAAGTATTTGAGATCTACTAGCCCTTCTGGCACATCAAAGTTGTACAACTCTGCGCTAGCCGTCGGGCCGTTCGCATTGGTTCCACCCGCGAGGAGTATAGCATTTGTCTTTAGCAATATAGCATTTTGATTGACACGTGGGATTGTCATATTGCCGGCGTTTGAAAATGTGTGAGCACTCGGATCATAAAGCTCCAGTGAGCTTGTGGGATTTGTGTACCCAGATCCTGTGTATCCCCCGGCTATCAATACCAGACCATTTCCAAGCAGGGTCGCAGTGTGAAAGGTTCGTGCTGTATTCATGGAGCCTACAGATGTGAACGTATTGGCGTTGGGATCGTATATCGCAGCACTTGCTGTCGGTACCGTCCCGTTCCCGGCGTCTCCTCCGGCTATGAGGACAGTACCGTCCGGCAAAGGAGTCGCCGTCAGCCCCTCTGCACCGAACGGCATATTAGGCGCTGCGGAGAATGTCGATGTAGTCGGGTTATAAAGCTCGGCCTTGTTGAGGCCAACCGTATTCCCCTGGGAGTTATCAGAAGTGCCACCCACTACGAGAACTGAGCCGTTGGAAAGTAGAACGGCAGCACCGTAAACTCTAGATGTAATCATCGATCCTGTTGCTGCAAAACTGGTAGAAGTAGGGGTATATACTTCTGCAGAGAGAGTGATATTACTGCCAGTATCTCCACCCGCAAGCAGAACCTGACCATTATTGAGTAGGGTCGCGGTATGGCCGAATCGAGCTGACGTCATGTCCCCTACCGATTTGAATGTCGAATTGGTGGGATCATAGTATTCAGCAGTGTTCTGAATAGTGTTGACGCCGAAGCCACCGCTTACAAGGAAGCTCCCATCCGACAACGTAACTGCATTTGCCCTCTGACGTGGAACATTCAGCTGCCCTGTCGGCGTAAATGATCCTGAGGACACGTTGTAGAGGTCTGCCGTTTGCAGCGATGCGTCGAGATATTGTCCAGCTGCAACACCACCTGCTATAACAACGTTCCCGTCAGGAAGGATTGCGCCGAAAGCTCCATTTCTGGAGGTTGTCATACTGCCAGTGCTGCTGCTCCCTACGGCCACAATCGCCGCAGTTGCACTTGTAGAGCTCGTCGTGGAATTAACGCTGCTCGTGAATGTGCACGTAACTAAATCGGACCCAACTGGAAGGGACTGTAGAACAAGCGAGGTGGGGCCCGAGGCAGCAAGAGGTTGTGTTACAGATGTTATTCCAGGAGAAGAGCACGTCACGGATCCCTGAGGCTGAAGCCCAGGTGCTGCTGTTTCAGACACTAGCGCGTTGATCTCATCACCCGACAAGGCCTGAGCTGGTGACAAAATTAGCGACGTAACAGGTGGCGTATTTTGGACCGTCTGTGAACTGGCCAGCGTGGCAGATGAGCCAGCGTGCGTTGCATCTCCGTTATAGGTAGCGGTCACAGTGTATGTTCCTGGAGCCAAGGTTGATGTGGCAACCGCTCCAACCCCAGCGCGCAACATCGACCCTCCAACTGTAGTAGTTCCCGCCGTGAATGTAACAATTCCGGTCGGTGTCGATCCATCCGCAGAGGCCACGGTTGCCGTGAAAGCAACCGGAACTCCGAAATTGGAGGGGTTACTCGAACTCGTAACCACCAAGCTCGTAACAATCAAGGGTGATTGCACTGTCAGATTCACGGTCTTAGTCGCAGTGGTGTAGTCGGTCATATCGGTTGGCGTGAAGGTCACGGAAAGTGGGTCCGTGCCCGAAGCGGGCACGGATCCGGCAGCTGGGCTGTAGACGAAGGTTCCCGCCACCGAAGCAGTCGCATCCAACTGCGTTGCGGAAAGCGCTGTTCCTGCTGCAATGCTGGCGGGCGACGACCACGTGATCAACGGTACCGCCTGGGTCACGTTCAGGCTTGTTGCCGAGCTAGAACTCGCCGTATATGAGGAAGAGCCAGCGTAAGAGCAAACCAGCGAATAGGTGCCAACTGGATCTTGTGCAATGGAGGTGAGGGGAAGCGATGCACTTCCGTTTGTCAGCACGGAAGAATACGCCGCTGCGTGTCCACGTGTCTGAATGTTACAGCTGACTGAGCCCGTTGGGATGGAACCGTTGCTCGCTGTCACCGTGACTGTTGCCACCGGAGAAGACCCATATGTCACCGAAGACGGTGCGACTGAGACGGTCGTCGTTGTTGAAACCGGTGAGATGATGCTGAACGAGATGGTATTCGCGGAGCTTGCGGCGTAGTTACTGGAACCTGCGTAGGAACAGGCAAGAGTGTAGTTGCCGACTGGGTCTTGAGCTATGGACAGTAAAGAAATCGAAGCGACCCCACCTTGGAGAGTCGCTGAGTAAGATGCGTTATGCCCACGGGCTTGGATGGCGCATGTGACCGAGGAATCGGGCTTGCTACCGTCACTAGCGGTGACTGTGACGGTAGCGACCGGAGTCGTCCCTAGATCGACGGGGGAGGGGGCTAAAGAAACGTTTGTCGAAGTGGAGATCTGTCCGAACGCAGCACCTGCACCTGCACCTGCACCTGCAAGACAGATAGCTGAAAGCAGCACGTACCGGGTGAGTTTATACGATACAGATTTAGACTTGAGGCTCAGCATGCCAGATCTCCCAAGATGCATTCACGTGTTCGGAACAGTCTTCGCTAAGTACCCTTTCGATAAATCGTTGCTGAGGACACGTCAGAGACGTTTGTCTAGGCAGCCTCGGATTGCAACAGCAAGCTAGTGTTACCGCCAAGGCTATCTATGACGGGTCGTTAGTGTGCTACCACCTGAATGGTTGCGGGAGCAGCTGAACTCACACCATATTGTCCAGAACCCTGGTAGGAACACGCTACAGGGTACGTTCCAACTGGGACCTGCGCGAGACTTGTTAGTGAGATGGTCGCGCTACCGTTCGCCAAGGTGGCCCTGTAAGCGGCACCATGAGCCCTCGCGCGAATTATGCAGTTCACTGTACCAGGAGGATTCGAACCACCATTTACCGCTACAGATACGGTTGCGGTTGGTGTCGTTCCGTGAGTGACTTGCGTTGAGGACGAAACAGTGGTCGTTGTCGGGGTGACGGCGAGTACATGGAAGTTCGTGGTAGATGCTGAGCTTGCCGCGTAAGCTGGAGAACCGACATAGGTGCAAGCAAGGCTGTACGTGCCAACAGGATCTTGGGCGATGGATGAGAGCGAAATGTTTGCGGTCCCACTCACAACGTTGGCAGAATACGAGGCTGCATGACCTCGCGTTTGGATTGCACAGTTTACAGAAGCATTGGGAGACGAGCCGTCGCTTGCTGTTACGGTTACGGTTGCGATTGGCGCCGTTCCTTGATAGATCGACTGGGGAGACAGGGAGACCGTCGCCGAGGTGCTGATCTGCGCATACGCGGGACTATAAGTCAGAAGAGCGATGATAGCGGCAAGCGAAAGACGGATGGTTGCGGGACGGAAAGAACGGGTTAGGTAGGTGTGCATCGTATCTCCTTATGTGACTCGATGAAGTTGAGTTATGGATGAGAGGATCATGGTCGAGCGCCAAGTACGTTGAGCTTTACACCTGCTGCGATCGGCGTGACCACCGGCGCGGCAACACCGACTAACTCTGTAATTTTGAAGGTGTACACGCCAGGCACACCCCGCACCCCACTTGGTGCGAAGGTTGCGCTCGAGACCCAAACATCTCCCGAGCCGTCAATGACCAGGTATTGCGCACGAGGCGCTATCCCTCCGCCATACCCTTTAGAGCCGGAGAGAGTCTCACCTGTGTTGGACACCTCAATGACGGCTGGCGAACCGGAAGGTGTCCACGCGTTATCGTCGCCGTCGATCGCAATCGTCACACCGGCCCCATTCGCCCCTTGCATAGCGGTTGTCGCGTAACCTGATCCGGAAAGGATGACACCGTCGGGAGAGACCTTTGCGACCTGGGCGTCCGGCCACACAGAAGCCACCCAAACATTGTTTTGATGATCAATGGCAAGTGAGGAACCCCCGAAGAAACCCTCTCCAGTCACTCCAGTGGACGGCGTGAGAGGCACACCGGAGCTGTTGAGCTCGCTAATGGAGTAGACGGTAGAGTTCGTGATCAAAACATCACCGGAAGACGTGATCGCTAGTTGGTATGGATTGCTGATTCCGCCACCGGTAAAGCCCTTTGTCCCGGAGAGCACCTGTCCCGAGTTAGAAAACTCGACGACGTTGTCTCTCACCGTGTCCGTGACCCAGATGTTATTGTTCGCGTCAACGGCAAGGCCTTCCGGGGTACGAAGAAGATCGTATCCATAGCCGTTTGCATCAGAGAGAACAGTCCCGTTACTCGACAGCTCGAAGAGGCTTCCAGGCCCATTGATAGTGTGAGCGCCATTGCCTATCCAGACATTATCATTTAGATCGATGGCGATCGGACCGGGCGTATATGCGTGTGTAAAGTATCCTTTAGATCCAGACAAAAAGACACCCGCACCGGATATCTCAGTTAGATAGTAGCTGTTGTTGGTGCTCCAGACATTGCCCATGGCATCGACAGCCATGCCATTGGTCAGGTTGATACCGCCACCCGTGAAGACCAAACCCAGGCTGAAGTCGTTTGGGGCGTCCATCAGGTAAGGCGCAAAAGGCGGGGTTGGAGGCTGCTGTGCGAAGAGCGTAGACACAGCGTTTGCGGGGCTGTGTGCAATGGCGATCATTGCAGATGCTGTGTCGCTCGAAGGCGGTGCGGAGCCGGTATCGAGCAGGGCTTGGCACGGAGACGCGCTTGCGCCCGTTGAGTGAATGCAGGCAGAAAGGATGTTCGCGAGCGTGTTGATGGTGGTTTGTGGAACAGTGGCGCTGCCGGACGGAATCAAGGCCGGCGCGAGGCCGGTCGTGGTCGGAGCAAGGTGCGATGCGTTGACGAAGGCATTGGCCACTCCGGTCAGCGCCAGCGGCGAACCACTTGAGGCAATGTGCAGCGCATCGTTAGCAAAACCGGCCAGGGCGAACGACATGGCAACGGTCGTCACCTCATCGACGACCACAGGAGGCACATCGGCTCCCACTTGAGGGCAAGGTCCGATGGCTGCAAGTTCAGTCGCCGCGCTGTTCTGTCCCATGTCCGAGTCGCCGCCACGGGTGTAGACATAGAGACTGGTCTCCGCGCCGCATCGGTAGTACCCGGGGATCGTGAAGCTCCCGTCCGCGGCTGTCACGACATAAGCGCCCACGGAGTCCTGAGCGCGGGTCGATCCTGAATCAAGTAGCGAGACAGAAGGTTTGCCGTATCCCGTTGCCGCAACCGCCATGAGGTAGACGTGCGCTCTCGAAACGGGGAGCGTACCGCTCAGCAGCTTGCCTGAGATGGGTGCTCCCGTTATCGCAAAGTGTCTACCTTCGCTCCCGCAGCCAGCGAGGGCGAGGCAACACAACGCGAGTAGGACAAACCCGGGTACCACAGTCTGCCACTTGTCTAAAAATGAACTCTCATGAAAGGAATTCATTGTTTAGGGTCTCACGCCGAGGCTATTGCTAGAGACAGCCAATGCCAGGGGTGTCACGACAGGAACAGCCGCGCCGATAAGCTCGGTTACACTCTCCGCCGACTTATCAAGAACCCAGACATCGCCCGAGCCGTCGATGGCAGTCGCATTGGCAGTTGCGCTTCCCGTGGCCTGAAAGCCGTCGATGGCAAAACCCGGGCCGGACAACTGGCTACCCCCTCCGGACACCTCAGCGATCCCGAAACATACGGAGGTGCTGCTACACGCTGCGCCCTCCAACGATAGCCAGGAATTGCCCGCACCGTCGATGCCGACGAAAGTTAGCACTGGCACATTTGAGTATAAAGGCGGAGTGTCGGCTGCAGAATATGTAAACGGTACCGTTCCTGTGGGTGCATATTTCGTGAAATCGTTACTTCCAATGTTGGCGGCCCATACATTCTTGTTCGCATCGATTGCCACACCATTTGGCTCGTTGAAATCGGCAGTGTTGCCCGGGCTGGCCAGTTCGGAACCCTGCGAGCTGAGCTCTACTAAGGCATTGTTATTGTAATCCGTGATCCACACGTTGTTAGAAGCATCCAAAGCAAGAGCCGACGGTGCTGCAGTTGCTTGAAGCGCTCCCAAGTATAGCGGGTAGCCGCCGGGGGGTGAGAGAACGGAGCCCATCGGAGACAGTTCGTACACGGTAGACAAACCTGCGATCCAAACATTGCCTGCCGTGTCGTGATTGAGGGCATAGCTGGGCCCGGCGAAGTTGGGATCGCTCGTCAAAAAGGGCGAGCCTGAGGCAGGTGCACCTGTATTCGAAAATTCTTCCACCCCGCCGTCCGTCCCGATCCAGATGTTCTGGCTTGCCGCGTCGACTGCGATCGACTCAGGCTCCGTTTGCGGTGTGTAAACAACAGGGTAGGTCAGGTTGTTGGCAAGCATGGCCTTCGGATTGGCAATCTCGACCACACTTCCCGTGGGGACCGAGGAGGACTGTTGACTGGCGATCCAGGCGTTGCCTGATCCGTCGATCGCCAGGGCAGTTGGGTACGCGAAGCTGCTGTCGGTAAAAGTCAGACCCAGGGTCAAGTCGTTGGGAGCGGAGGTGAGGATAGGTGCATACTGTACGTAAGCATTGGCTAGCATCAAGATCGAGGCTATGTTGGTCCCGTTCTGGATGTTCGCAGACGTACTACTCGCAGGATTGTGCGCGATGTTCATGACGGCGGTGGCAGTATCGGTCGGTGCCACCCCGTTCCCGTTGACGGGAGCGGCACTAAAAAGTGTCGAACAGTTGTGGGAGCCGGACGTCTGATTGATGCAGCTCGCGAGAGCATCTGCAAGGGTATCCACTGCTTCTTGTGGAGCCGTCGCATTCCCGGACGGGATTGTACTGTAGGCGGAGCCGAACTCTGAATATGAACTCGCGAGGTTGTTTGCGTTCGCAAAGGCATTCGCGATTCCCGTGAGGCTCGCCTGCGAGCCACTGTATGAAATGTGCACTGGGTCCGTAGCGTATCCTGCCACTGCGTAGGCCATTGCAACAGTGGTCACTTCGTCCATGTAGACATACGTTGACGAGTTGATCGCGCCGCACGGGCCCACATACACGACTTCACTAATTGCTGCGTTCGCGCCATAGCCGCTCTGCGCGTCCCCCCCGGACGAATAGAGATAGACCGGGGCGTTGGCAGAAGGACAAGTATAGTTAGGGAAATAGAAAGATCCGTTCGAACCCGAGACCACATAGAATCCGATTTGGTCAGACCCAGCTCCACTTGTCAGTAGCGATACTGAAGCTGTTCCTGGAGTTGTGCTTTGTGACGGACTTAGCAAGTACTCATGAGCACCCACGATAGGCTGCTGTCCGCCGTGCATTGAACCTTTTTGGCCAGACGCTGTGACGAAAGCGCTGGCTGCAAGAACGCTGAAGACAGCTATGTTGTAAATTTTTCGCACATTCTCTCCTAGAAAGCTTTTCTCTACAAATTCGCGCACAAACGAACCGGAGCAAACGGCTAGACGAACCGACAAAGGCATGTCGGAACGTACAGCACCTGATCCTGAAGATCTGGTCTAGCTTATGAGCTTAATAGAGTTGTACCTCCCGTCATGACCGGGGAGTTCCGTACTGCTCAATGTTGGAACGCTCACTACGGTTAGGCCGCTTGAATCTAACGGGAGACAATAAGACAGCTTTACAGAAGTATCTTGTTGCGATTTCTCCACATTAGGTCCAGTGGCTCTGGTTGTCAAGTGAAAAGAACAAGCATACGATTGCGACTCTCGCAGCGAGAGTATCTCAAGACCTGACTTCGGAGAGCGCTGGTCTAGGCCGGCTCCGCTGTAAGCCGCGACCTAGTGCCTCTACTGGTCGATCGGAGCGGGGTTCCTGAAGCGGTAACACCAGATCAGGTGGTGAACCTGCTGCGACAGATCGAAGTGGCGGTAGCGAACGAGAAGACGACGGCGTAGGCTTGCCAAGAAGCGGAGATAGTTGGGCGACGTATTTTCGCTGGCGCAAGGAGTGTGGCGAGTTGCAGATCGCCAGGCAAAGCGATTGAAGGAACTTGAGCAGGAGTATGGAAAGCTGAAGCGGCTGGTGGCAAACCTGAGCTTAGATAACCTGGCGCTGAAAGACATCGTCTGGGGAAACGATCAGATAACAGTCCAGGATTCGTCCGCCAAGGACCTGCGTAGATGGCTCGCCGATGTTGGCGCAAAACTCTGTACATCGAAACCCGGCTTCGTCTGGGAGAACGGCTACTGCGATAGCTTCAATTCGAAGGTGCGTGACGAGTTCTCAATGGTGAGATCTTCTACTCAATGATGACGGAAATGCGTGTGCGGGCTGAACGTTGGCGCGTGCACTACATGAACGGCAGACCACACTCTTCGCTGGTGTACAGACCTCCGGCTCCAAAGGCATGGCTGACTTCGCCCCCCCGGCAACATGGGAATCCCTTCGCTTCGCTCCCGGCTCCCCATGTTGCCATACCTTGCATCGATCTGATCTCAGAGGTCAATGCCCTAACATTTATTCATCACTGGTACAAAACATCGGGCAAGCCACTTCCATTTTGCACTTCGCGCAAGCGACCAAGGATCCGTCCCAGTGAATAGGGCAGCTAATCTTGATCTCCAGATCCCAGTAGCTTCAATAAATTCGAGCGAACTAATGCACTCTACACAAATGCTCGGCGATCATGCTGCCGTACGTCACATAGCGACGACGCCCACCCGCAAAGACTATTTCGACGTCAGCGATGTGGTCGATGTCAAAGAAGCTGAAATAGGGCGATGTCCCAAGCTGTTAAACAGTGGACTCAGGAGTACCACGACAAAATTCTTGACGAATCCCCCCTTGTCGTTCACTCTTCACACTCCTACATCTCGATAGCGTATCCCTCAAACTCGATGGAAGGAACCTCGATGTTCGGCGTGGGGATTTGGGCGACGGCGGGAGCCGCAGAATCGTTATCCGAGGTAAGCTTAGACGCGGCGGGTTGGTAGCCGTCCGACGTGTACACGGTCAGTTCGTGGAGTTTGGCTGGAAGCTGGGAGAGGGCTTTGCGCTGCGCAGTGATCTGTTCGGCCTCGCCGCTCAGGATGACGCGGTCGACAGCCAGACTTTTTGTCGACTCGACGGCATAACCGTACTCAACATGTTGCGCCTGTTCGGGGGTGAGGTGCAGGCTCGCACCCGAATCGACTCTTACAGAGAGGCCCCCATCATCGTGGATGTGCTCGACGGTTGCGAGATCACCGATGCGGATACCTTGATCCCGCTCAGAGCGAGTGAGCTGGATATGTTCCCCCTCGGCCAGCTCGCGCTCCTCAGTGCTGTATACGGTGGCTTTGAGCCGCATCTGCCACTCGGTTGCAGGATTGTAGACGCGCGGGCTGTTATCTGCTCCGGTGACGGTGATGAGGTTCCGTTCGGCGTCGACAGCGGCCACTGTTCCGTAGGTGTTCGGGGCGATTCCCAGCTCATCGCTGCCCTTGCTGCCATAGCGGAACACGTCGCCTACTTCGTAATTCGCAGCGATCTTGGCATCTTTTTCTGACAGGAGTTTGTCGGTGAGGACGTTGGCGCTGAAGGTTTCGCCCAATCGCCCCTTCTCGTGAAGATCCGCACGAATGAGCCGAGTAAGCTCTTCACGTTCAGTCTTATCAGGAGCGAAGATAACAGCGCGATCTTCTTTGGAGACGTAGTCCTGGACCACGGCAGCCATGCGGTGCTCCGAGTCGCTATAGACCTGGATGCGATTGGTGTCGCGCAGGAGCATGGTGGCCGATTGCGGGTCATCGCGCCGGAAGCTGCCCACTGCCTGCCGCACATCGCTGAGGTCGAGGGCCGCGCTCTTGGATACATCGGTGGCCAGACGCTCGCCCAGGGTGGCGGCGTCGTTGGTGTAAATGCGGGCATCGTAGGCGGCGCGGGAGACAGCGACATAGGCCAGCCGGTCATTGATAAGAGGGCGGCTCGAATCGGTGTCGATATTGGCGATCACGCGGTCGGCGGTGAGTCCCTGCGAGCTGTGGGACGTGACGGCGTAGCCGTGGTCGAGCTGCCGGAACTCGGTCGGGTCGAAGGTGACCTCGCGCCTTTTCTTGCCATCCATGCGGACGGTAATAGAGTGCTCTGCAAGCGCCGTAATGGTGCCGAGGTCGCGATTGGCGATACCAAGATCGCGGTTCCCGGTGGTGAACTGGACGCGCTCGCCCAAGCTGAAATCCCGGCTGCGCTCTTCAAAGACGTTCACCCCATAGAGCCGCTTCGGGTCGTAGGATGTCTGTTCGCCGTCCCGCTTCTGAACGGTGAGGGTGTTGGTCCGTGCGTCCACACCGATGACACGGGCCTCAGAATCCCGCTCGAAGCCGAGAGCCTTGCTGCCGGATTCGTAGCGGATCACATCGCCGGGATTGTAGAGCGCCGCCCAGGTGCGGCCTGCGCCAGTCAAGTCGGAACGATGCGCGAGCGTCTGGAACTCGCGACTATCCGGAGAGAGTTGGCCGGTGCTTTGCAGCTCGGCGCGGATGGCCTCGTTGATCTGCTGACGGCTCCGGTTGTCTGGGGAGACGACGATGGTATTTTCCGGTTGGGCCGCATAGTCCTTGGCGATGGCCGCGATACGATCTACGCTGCTCTTTACCTCGGACACGCGGCCCTGCTGGGCCAGCAACTCGACGCCCTTCTCAGTCTCCCCCGTAGCAAGGTGCTGGACCGCTTTCAGCAGCTCCGCATCCTTCTGGCGCATGATCTGATCCAGTTGCGAGGTCTGCATCCCGGCCTGCTGCATTTGCTCGAACGGTTTCCCCGCCTCCACGCCTTGATGCTGGCGGATGTCTCCGATGACCAGAAGCCGATCCTCGGGCGAGACCTTCTGAAGAAAATCCTGCATTTGCTTCGAAGAAGCGAGCGAGGCTTCGTCGAGCATGTAGAGATGTCGGCTGGGAGGTTCGGTTTCTGTTTTGCGGGCGAGAAAGCTCTGTAAGGTGCTCGCCTCAATTCCGGCCTCGCGGAGCTGGCCAGCAGCGCGAGACGTGGGCGCAAAACCCTCCACCTTGTAGCCTTTTGCCTCCGCTCCTTCGCGGATCGTTTCGAGGCTCGCGGTCTTGCCTGAACCGGCCAGCCCCTGAAGCCCATGAACGCGGTCCGTCGAGGTCAGTACCTCATGAACAACACGGCGCTGGGCGTCGTTTAGAAAGCTCCGCGTATCTGTCTGGGCGAAGGCTTCGCGTTCCGTCATCATGGGCGCAAGGGCGTGTCTGCCGTCCCGAACCTGTTGGATATTGGCACGCTCGGCGGCCAAGGTTTCAGGCGTCGTAAACCGCTGCGCGGAGTCATAGGTCCGCTGGCTAACAGTTTGAAACTGGCCCTGCTCACGGCGTGCCGAGAACTCACTGCTGACCTCGGAAAAGGTCGCCTCGCCCATGCTGCGCCGGAGCGCGACGGTCATGATCGCTCGCTCGTCGGCAACGGCCTCCCGCTCGAAAAGATGATCACGGGCGAAGGTCATCGCCTCCTGCGCGCGGACGGGCGACGGCTGGCGTACACCCT
>VFSW01008469.1_pt1 | contig 14755 bp, 14 predicted proteins | sample 5358111 | NCBI WGS metagenome assembly VFSW01 (sample SAMN11554181, study PRJNA540505) | mine drainage metagenome | isolation source: sediment from site ElyBrook_90M | place: USA: Ely Copper Mine, Vershire, VT | collected 2017 | reverse complement strand
GAAGAGCCCCCACCCCACCCCTAAAGGAGCCTGATGGCTGACATACTCATGCCCCAACTCGGCGAGACGGTCGCCGAGGGTACCGTCGCCAAATGGTTGAAGAAGGTCGGCGAGTCCGTCGAAAAGGGCGAGGCCCTCTTCGAAGTGTCGACGGACAAGGTGGACACCGAGATACCCGCACCGGCCTCGGGGGTACTCCACGAGATTCGCGTGAGCGAGGGTCAGACGGTCGACGTCGGAACGGTTCTCGCCGTCATCGCCGCTCCGGGTGAACCGATCACGTCCGCGCCCTCTCCGGTGGCCGCCACTCCTCGCGGACCCGAGCACTCGAAGGAGTCCTCACCACCTCGCGAGGCGCGCGAGAGCGGGGAGGGGGAACGCAGTCGACTCTCTCCACTCGTGAAGCGCCTCCTCGAAGAGAACGACCTACGAGTCGACGAGGTCACCGGATCGGGACCGGGGGGACGCATCACCAAAGACGACGTCGCGGCCGCCGCGGCCGCGCGCGACTCTTCGGGCGGCACTGGAGAGGTCTCCGACTCTCTCGTGGTCTCACCCGTGGTGCGCCGCCTCCTCTCGGAGCGAGGTCTCCGTCAACACGAGGTCACCGGCACGGGGCCCCACGGTCGACTCACCCGCCGAGACGTCGAGGCGGCGAGGACCGCCCACTCGGGTGATGAGGTGATCGCCTTCACGAAGATTCGCCGACTCACCGCCGAGCACATGGTTCGCTCGAAGGCCACCTCCGCCCACACCTTGATGGTGAGAGAGATCGACTACGAGGCCGTCGAGACGGTGCGGCGTCGCGAGGGGCCCCGCTTCAAGGCGGACGAGGGCTTCTCCTTGACCTACCTGCCCTTCATCTCCGTCGCGACCCTGCGAGTACTGCGCGAGTTTCCCCATCTCAACGCCTCGGTGGGAGACAACGAACTCATCGTCCACCACGACCTCAACCTCGGGGTGGCGGTGGACCTCGACTCCGAGGGCCTCGTCGTTCCGGTCCTTCGTCGCGCCGACTCCCTCGGGGTCCGAGCCATGGCCCGCGCGGTCCGAGACGTCGCGACCCGCGCCCGGAGTAAGTCGCTCGGCGTGGACGATATGAGTCAGGGCACCTTCACCATCACCAACCCGGGGCCCTACGGCACCCTGCTCACGGGGGCCGTTATCAATCAGCCCCAGGTGGCCATCCTCGCCACCGACGGAGTGAAACGCAAGCCGGTGGTCGTGACCTCCGAGCACGGAGACGAGGCGATCGCCATCCACTCCGTGGGTTTGGTGGCCTTGACCTTCGACCACCGGGCCGTGGACGGGGCCTACTGCGCCCGCTTTCTCGCCCGCGTGGCCGACGTGCTCGAAGGCGACTGGACCCACGCGCTCGATGCCTGAGTGCCACTTAGGTAGTGTCTCACTATGACCCGAGACCGCATCCTCGAAGCCGCCGCGCACGAGATTGAGGTCAACGGTCTCACGCTCTTTCGGGTGAAGCGCGTGGCGGCCGACGCCAGAATCTCGGTCGCCCTGCTCTACAGTTACTTTTCGGACCGAGAGGATCTGATCGCCGCGGCCATCGTGCACCGATTCCGTCAGGTGATTCTCGGACAGGCCGATATCTTCATCCAACCGCTGAAGGGCCTCTCTTCAGCCGAGGAGCTTCGTCACGCGCTCTCGACGATGATTCGAGACGCCCAGGACCCCGAGCGCACCGAACAGCGCCTCAGTCGAATCGACGGAATCTCCTTCGCCCACCACAACGCCGTCGCCTCCGCCGGAATCGCCGAGGCGAAGGCCGAGGCCAGTGCCCGGATCGCCGAGATCGTCCAACCCCTCGAAGACCAGGGTCTCTTCGTCGAGGGTATGACCGCGGTCGCGTTCGCCCGGATCTGGTACGCCCTCTTTTTCGGACAGATCGCCCTCGAGGGCCAGCACGCCCTCTCTATTGACTCCGAGGCGTGGAGTCGCGCCCTCGAAGTACTCGCCCACTCCATCGTCGTCAACCCTCACTGACGCAACTCGCCTAGCCCGGGTCGTTTGGCAGCCTCGTCAACGGGGGCTTCGTCGGGTCTAGAAGGGTAGTTGGGGGGCTTCGGCGAGGGAGAGGCCCTCCAAGTGACCACCTCGTTGGGCGCTCACGGGGAAGATCTGTTCGGGACGAAAGGCTCGGCCCTTAGCTTCGCCCGGGCGCCCCCCGCGCACTTCGACCCACTCCTCTCCCGTCCGGGAGTTCACGACGTGGGCGACAAAGACCCAGGCGCGTCGACGTCCCCGGTCCGCGTCCACCGCGACCGCATCCCCCGTCGAGAGACCCGCCCACCGGGTGGAGCGCACGAGGTGTCCCTGCTGGGTGGTAATTCGACGGCTAGCCACACTCCCAGTCTTACTCCTCTTCCGTCACGTCAGAGCCATGCCCTAGCCTGGGCCATGGCCTTCGCCCAACCCCTGCCCCAGGCTCTCTCGCCCTCGCGGCTCCAGGACTTCCAATCATGCCCCCGGCGCTACCAACTCGGAGCGGTGGAGCGCGTCGCCCAACCGGCCACCTACGCCACCACCAAGGGTCGTCTCGTGCACCACGTACTCGAGCATCTCCACCAGGCCGAGCCCGCGGCGCGCACGGCGCCACTCGCTCACGAACTGACTCCGGGCGCCTTCTCGGCGATTCTCACCGACGAGGTGCGCCGTGATCTCGACGGGGGCGAGGAGGTGGAGGAACGTCTGCACCGAGAGGTGAGAACCATTCTCGAGCGATACTTCGAGGTCGAAGACCCGAGAGAGGTCGTCTCCGAGGGGATTGAGCTGACCCTGCGCTGCGATATCGAGGGAACCCCACTGCTCGGAATTCTCGACCGACTCGACCGTGACGAGAACGGTGACCTCGTCATCATCGACTACAAGACCGGTCGGGTCCCCTCGCGTCACTTCGACCAGCAGACCTTCGCCAACGCGGAGCTCTACGCCCTCCTCTGTCGAGAGGCGCTCGGCGAGACCCCGAGCGCAATACGTCTGATCTACGTGGCGCACGCCGAGGAACTGGAGAAGCCCGTGCGCGACGTCGTCGTCTCGGCGCGCGCCCACGCCGCCCAGAGTGCGTGGTCGAAGATCGTGCGCTACTACGAGGCGGGTGAGTTTCCGGCCACGCCCTCGACCTCGGCCTGTCGCTGGTGCGCCTTTCGCGACCGGTGTCGCGCCGACGGCGTGGCGGTGCCCGAGGGACTTTAGGCTGGGCGCGTGAAGCCGTTCCAGTTGACCTACGACTACCGTTGCCCGTTCGCGAAGAACATCCACCTGCACGTCGTGAGCGCCCTCAGGGGGGGTCACGAGATTCCCGTCTCCTTCGTGCCCTGGACCATGAGCCAGGGGCATCGCTCCGAGGGGGCCCCCGACGTGTGGGAGGACCCCGCCTACGACGGGGCCCACCAGGCGCTCGTCACCTCGATCTCGGTGAGAGACCGTCAGCCCGACCACTTTCTCGCGGTGCACGAGGCCCTCTACCGGGCCCGTCACGAGGACGGCCGTCGGCTCCACGACCCCGCCGAGATCGCCGAGATTCTCGCCCCCCTCGGTGTCGACGTCGACGACGTCGGGGAGGACGTCTCCTCCCGGCGTCCCTACCGGGTGCTCGGCGACTCCTTTCGCGAGATGGAGGCCTACGAGGTCTTCGGTGTCCCGACCTTCGTCCTCGACAAGGACGCCACCTTCGTGCGGTTCATGCGCCCGCCGAGCGGGGACGCCGCCGAGTCGGCCGAGATCATCACCTCACTGGTGACCTTGATGGAGCACTCCCCCGACCTCAACGAGTTCAAGCACACTCGGGTCCCGTTCTAGGCGGACTCTCATCCGAGTCCCGGGCTCTAGAGTGCGCGGGCGAGGAGAGCGATGACGCTGGCCAGCGCGAGGGCGAGCACGCCGGCCCACTGACTCACCCGGTCGCCGCGCTGCAGGTGGCGCACCCAGAGGGCCGCACTCACGAGGGCCAAGAGTCCGAGCGCGACCTCGTTCACGACGCCGAGCACGCTCCCGTGCGACGCCTTGTAGCCGAGGGCCACGCCGAGGGCGAAGATCGCCTCCAGCCAGCCCTCCTGGCGCCAGCGCGACGTCGCAATGGCGAGGCGGGCGGCCGTGCGTTGCTGGAGAGCAGTGAGACGGATCTTCTGAATCGCCGTCGTCGCGAACGCGATGGTGAGGGCGAGAGACAACACGCTGGCGAGAATTCTCACGGGACTCCTCTAGTCGAGGAGTCATGATAGCGAGCGGGGCGCCCGCTAGCCTTCCGGGCGTGAGTCGCCGTCGCCGAGTGGGAGTCGTGGGGGGCGGTCAGCTCGCCCGCATGATGGTGGAGGCCGCCGAGGGGACCGGGGTTGACGTCGTCGTGCTCGCCGAGCACTCGGACGACTCCGCCACCGGTCTGGGCGCCCCCGTTCTCCTCGGTCAGCCCCGCGACCCCGACGCGCTCGGGGCGCTGATCGAGAGCTCTGACGTGCTCACCTTCGATCACGAACTACTCGACCTCGACCTACTCGAGAGCCTGGAGCGCAGCGGAGTGATCATGCACCCCTCACCGGCTGCCCTTCGTTGGGCCACCGACAAGGCCCACCAACGTCGGGGGCTCGAAGAGGCCGGTATTCGCGTCCCGCGTTTTGAGGTCGTGAGCGAGCCCCGCGAACTCGAGCGAGCGCTCGCCCCGTGGCCGAGTGTGCCGGTGGTGAAGGCGGCCTCGGGGGGCTACGACGGACGGGGTGTCGTGGTGGCGGAGAGTTTCGAGGAGGCGCGCGCGCGGGCCGAGGAGTTCCTCCAGAACTCCCCCGTCGTGCTCGAAGAACGACTCGATCTGCTCGCCGAGGTCTCCCAGCTCGTCGTGCGCTCGACCTCGGGCGAGGTGCGCGCCTATCCACTCGTCACGACCGTGCAGGTCGAGGGGATGTGCGCCGAGGTGCTCTACCCCGCCCCGGGCGACGTCGACGCCGCTCTCGAGGTGGCGACCCGTATCGCCCACCTCATCGACCTCGTCGGCGTGATGGCCGTCGAACTCTTCGTGACCCCGAGAGGCCTACTGGTGAACGAGATCGCCCTTCGACCCCACAACTCGGGCCACTGGACCATCGAGGGGTGTCGAACGAGCCAGTTCGAGAGTCACCTGCGCGCCGTCGCCGGGTTGGACCTTGGAGAGACGACCGCGTGCGCTGGCGCCGTCGCGATGGTCAATCTGGTCGGCGCCGCGCGCCCGAGCGACGACGGAGCTCTCGGTCGCCACCCCGACGTGGCCTTTCACCTCTACGGAAAGACCTGGCGACCGGGTCGTAAGTTGGGACACGTCACCGCTCTTGGACCTGATCTCGACGAGGCCCGCACCCGAGCCTGGGCGGCTGCGCGAGACTGGGGCACGAGAGAGAGGGGGGTCGAATGACTCCACGAGTCGGCGTCGTCATGGGCAGTTCCTCGGACTACGAGGTGATGAGCGCGGCCGGTGACATACTGCGCGAGTTCGACGTCGGCCACGAGGTCCGGGTGGTCTCGGCCCACCGGACCCCCGACGAGATGATCGCCTACGGCCACGAGGCCCGCGAACGGGGACTGGGTGTGCTCATCGCCGGGGCGGGCGGGGCCGCCCACCTGCCCGGAATGCTCGCCGCCGTCACCACTCTGCCGGTTATCGGGGTCCCGGTGGCGCTCGCGCGCCTCGACGGACTCGACTCGCTCCTGTCCATTGTGCAGATGCCCCGGGGCGTCCCGGTCGCGACCGTCGCGGTGAACGGGGCGGCCAACGGGGCCCTCCTCGCCCTGCGAATTCTCTCCTTAAACGACCCGGCGCTGGCCGAAGCCTTGGAGGAGTACCGTCGGCGACTCGTCCACCAGGCCCGGGCCCAGGACGAGCACCTCCCTAGACGAGGACCCGACGGGCTCGCCAGGTCCTAGTCTGGGTGGATAACGAGGAGGACCCGTGGGAATTTCGAAGCGACTGAGTTCGATTTTTAAGGCCAAAGCCAATGCGGCGTTGGATAAAGCCGAAGACCCTCGCCAGACCCTGGACCTGGCCTACCAGGAACAGTTAGACAATCTCACCAAGGTCAAACGAGCCATCGCCGACGTGGCCACCGCGCGTAAGCGCATCGAGATCCAGGCCGAACAGGTGAAGAGCCAGGGCGACAAGCTCGCCGAACAGGCGAAGGCCGCTCTCTCGCAGGGTAACGAGCCCCTAGCCCGCGAAGCCCTCACCCGACGAGAAGCCCTCGTCACCCAACTCCACGACCTCGACACCCAACACCAGGGGGTCGTCGATCAGGAGGCGAAGCTCGCCGCCACCGCGCAGAAGCTGCAGACCGAGGTGGAGGCTTTCCGTACCCGCAAGGAGACGATTAAGGCCACCTACACCGCGGCGGAGGCCTCGGCCCACATCTCCGAAGCCGTCACCGGCATCTCGACCTCGATGAACGACGCCGGTGCGGCTCTCCAGCGCGCCCAGGACAAGGTCGCGACGATGCAGGCGCGCTCGGGGGCTCTGGACGAACTCCTGGCCGACGGAACGCTCACCGACCTCACCGCCACGCCCACCGACGATATCCAGGCCCAACTGGACGCGGCCTCGACCAACTCGTCCATCGACGCCCAGCTGGCGTCCCTGCGGGCTCAGATCTCGGGGCCCGAGACGGCGGGGGCTCTCGAAGCGTCCCCCGAATCGTCGGAGGAGCAGCATGGCTAAATCCCACGGTATTGAGGCCGACCGCGGACTGAGCTGGCGGATGTTCCTGACCGGTCTCGCCCTCGTCATCCTCTACGGGGTCATCGTGACCGTCCTGCTCGCGATCGGCATCTCGACGGTGCTCGTGCTGGTCATCGGCGCGGCCCTCTTGTTCTCCCAGTACTACTTCTCGGACAAGGTGGCGATGTTCTCGATGCACGCCCGCGAGGTCACCCCCACCGAGGAGCCCCGCCTGCACGCCATCGTCGACCGACTCTGCCTGCTCGCCAATATGCCCAAGCCCCGGGTGGGGGTCGCCGAGATGGACATGCCGAACGCCTTCGCCACCGGGCGCAACCCCTCGCACGCGGTCGTCTGCGCGACGCGGGGCATTATGAGTCGCCTGAACGACGAAGAGCTCGAGGCCGTCCTCGCCCACGAACTCTCCCACGTCGCCCACCGCGACGTCGCGGTCATGACGATCGCCTCCGGAGTCGGCATGCTGGCCGGACTCGTTTCGCGGATGGCGATGTGGGGCGCGATGTTCTCCGGCGGGGGACGAAACCGCAACGATCAGAACTTCGCGGCGATGGAGATGATCGCCTGGCTCGTCTCGATCGTGATCTACGTCGTCGCCTACCTGCTCACCATGGCGCTCTCGCGCTACCGGGAACTCGCCGCCGATCGCTCGGGGGCACTGCTGATCGGAAAGCCCAGCACGCTCGCCAGTGCCCTGGTGCACATCACCGGAGACATCGGACGTATTCCGCGCACCGACCTACGAAAGGCCGAGGGGATGAACGCCTTCTTCTTCGCCCCGGCCCTCGCCGGGGGCAGTGCGGCCAGTCTCTTCTCGACCCACCCGTCGCTGGAAAAGCGCCTCGAACAACTGAACCGGCTCGAGCGAGAGTTGAACGGCTAAGTGGGTCTGCGCGACATCATTCTCGGGCGCACGAAGGCGGTCGCTCCGAACCTCGACAACCTCTTCGCCCTTCCGGCGGCCGGGTTGACCCTGGAGTCCCGTCTCGATCTCGTGACGAGCGGGGTCGCCGGACTGTGCTTTAAGGCCGGTAGCGGCGGGCGAACCCTGGAGTCGGAAGCGGACATGCGCGATCTGCTCAGCCTCGACAGCGACGACCACGCCTTTAGTCTGACCCACGACGACCTCGGCTTCACCTGGGTCGTGATCAACGACCCCACTCTCGACGGTCAAGTCACCAAGGTGCACGGGGTGAACCTCTCCCTCGTCGACCACGAACTGGGAGATCGACTGCTCTGCGCGGTCTTCGGATTTAAGCCCGTCGGAACCGACGAGGGGCCCTTGCGCCTCGTGTACTTGATGAAGCAGGGGACCTTCTACCCCTTCGCCCAGCGCGGGGCTCAGAACCGCGACAACGAGTTCGAACTGCGGGTGAAGTCCTTTCTCACCGGGGAACTCTCCCTCGAGCCCGACCTGGCGCGCTGGATGGCCCTCTGGGACGCCCCGATCGTCTAGCTAGACGAGGTCGTCGATGGAGTCACGAAGACCTTTTACGTAGGCCCGGCGGGCCTCGGGGCTCTCGAAGCGGGGGCTCTGTGCGACACCGAGCGCCCAGGCGCCCAGTTGTCCCACCCAGCGCCTCAGTCCGCTCTCGTAACGTTGCACCAGGATCCGAGAGTTACGGGCGTGGTAGTAGGCCTCGTTGGCGTTCAGGCGTCGACCGGGCTTGTCGTGGGCGACCAGTCGCCGAGCGAGGACGTAACTGCGCCAGCCCCGTTCAGCCAGGCGCGTCGCGAGATCGGCCTCGTCGTAGTACATGAAGAGTCGCTCGTCGAAGCCCCCCACCCGCACCACCGGCGCCAGTCGCAGCATCACGAGACAACCCGAGAAGTAGTCGGTGGGCCGCAACGCCCCGTCCTCGTGCACCGCTCCCCCGATGCCCGGGTGGCGGGTGACCCAGAGGGGCCGGATGATCTCTCCCCCGCCGTACCAGAGAGTCGAGGTGTCGGGCCAGAAGCTGATGAGGGGTGAGACCGCCGCGGCGTCGGGCCGGGCCTCGAGGGCTTCGAGTAATTCGCGCGAGGTGCTGGTCGAGAGATCGTGGACGTCACTGTTCATCAGCAACCCCGTGGTCAGTCCCGCCCCGACCAGTTCGGCGAGGCCCCGATTAGCGCCGGCGCAGAAACCGGAGTTTCGGCCCATCTCGACGGTCCGGGCCCGAGATCGAAACTCCGCGAGGTCCCGGCGCGGCTCGTTCGAGACGAGAACAATCAGGCGGGGGGCGGGTTCGAGGCTCTCTAACTGGTCGAGCGCGCCGGTGATCTCGGCGTCGTCTTGGGCGTAGACGACGACGACGGCCCCGTACTCGCTCACGGGAGTTGTTCTCGCCACAGGTAGAGCGGGCGAGAGGCCGTGACGCCGATCACCTGAACGAACTGGCCGGCCCCGAGGGGTCCGGCGCGCAGGAGGGTCGGAGAGGTGGCGAGGGGGGAGCTGGCGTAGGGCCCGACGTGGGCGAACCAGTTGGATCCGACGAGGCGGGCGAGATCGGAGGCGACGGCCGTCACGCTGGAGGGCTGGGTGTCTCCGGCGAAGGCCAGTACTCCGCCCAGTCCCTGGGGGACGTAGACAATGGAGGAGGTGGTCCCCTGGAGGAACCCGAGGTTGACTCCGTGGCGTCGTAACACGGCGTCGGAGTTAAAGGACTTGGTGTCGACCGCGTAGGTGAGCCCGAGGGCCCTCGCCCACCCCGAGGGGACCGAAGCGGGAGATCGCAGATCGTTACTCGACCCCACGATCTGGCCCGGTAAGAGCAGAGTGTTGGCGACGGTGGTCACCCCGGGGGCCAACGTAGAGGGGTTGTTGTTGGCGTAGAGCACGTTGCCCGGGGCGACGGAGTAGTGCCCCGGGTCCCCTCCAGAAAAGGCCAGTCGACCCCCGCGCCCAATCCAGGGCAGGAGACTCCCCGCTCCGTGAGCCCCCCACACGACGTTCGGCAGAGTACCCGACACGTCCACCACCAGACTGGTCTCGGGAGCGGGATCACTGGCGAGGAAACTCGCCAGCTGGGTGGCGTTGACGAGGTGCACCCCGACGCCGGGGTCGGTGTGAGAGAGCACGTTCACGAGTTGTTGCTCCACCCCGAGCGTCGTCGCCGCCGAGGAGTAGGCGTAGGGGTAGCGCGAGTCGTCGTAGAACTCCACTCGTGATATCTCGCGGGCCGGGTTAATCGGGTAGGCGCTGACGGTGAGAGTGGAACTCGCCGGACCACTGACCGTGACGACGTGTTGACCACTCGAGAGGGCGGCTATCTGGGCACTCAGTTGGGGACTACCCACACTGAAGGGGCCCACCACGGCGACCACCTCGAGGGCTACGGTGAGCAGGCTCGTCACCGTCACCCCGGGACTACGCCAGCGCAGTGGCTCGACCGCGACGTTGACCGGGGCCGGGTCCGGGCGAGTGAGCGCCACGAGGACGGCCACGAAGGAGAGGGTGACCGCGAATGCGGTCAGGAAGGTGATCTTGCCCGACAGGGTCGCCGGCAGCCAGTGGGGACCCCATCGTTGGAGAAGCCACCGGTGCTCGGAGTAGGCCGAACTCAGACTCGGCCAGCCGAGGTAGTAGCCCATGGGGGCGAAGAGTTTTCGGACACCGTTCAGGGCGTAGAGGTAGATCGGTCCCGAGATGCCCACGGTGAGCAGCGCCCCGCGCCACCAGCGGTCGGCCGAGGTCGATCCCTCAGCCCCGAGGGCCATCATGGGCACGATCCACACCAGGTACTGGGGATTGGCGACCACGTTGATCATGAGGGTGAACAACACGACCGCGGCCACCACTCGAACCAGCGTCGAGTCCCGGCCCCGGCGCCAACACCACAGCCCCCCCGCGAGGGCCACTAGGAACTGCAGGACGTTGATGGAGCGATTGAGGCCCACGAAGTGAACCGTGGCCCAGGAGTAGACCCCCGAGAGAGAAGAGAGGCGCAGGAGCCCCGAGATTCCGATCCCCCCGATGGCCGAGTCCACGTTGGCCCGGGTGAAGACGTCGGTGACGAGCCCGTGGCCCGCTTCGGGGCCGATGAGGACGAGAGCGCCGACGACACCCCCGGCGACAAATCCGGCCAACGATCGCCAGCGCTCGCGCGAGCGAGCGAGGAGGTAGCCGGCAAAGGGGAGGGCGACCAGACCGGGGGCGAGTTTCACCGCCACCCCGATCGACACGGCGACTCCGGCCAACCACCAGGTCTCCTCCAAGGTCGCGAGCACGCCGAGGGCGATGGCGAACGCCGCGAGGGAGTCGATCTGGCCCTGGACGGCCGTGGTCATGATCACTAGCGGGTTGAGGAACCACCACAGCGCCGCTCGACGCTGACGGACCGCGTCGTAACCGAGGCGACCGGCGATTCGCCAGACCAGGTAGGCCGTCGCCACGTCGGCCACCATCATCGGCAACTTGTAGAGCGCCGTCGCCCACGGGGTCGTGACCACCGGGCCGAAGATCTGCTGGCCGATCTGCTGGCCCGCCGGAAAGAGGTGCCCGAGCGCGGCCGAGGTGCCCCCGAGCCAGTGGGTCACCATACCGAGCACGATGGCCCAGTAGCCAAAGAGCGGGGGGTAGGAGAAACCGGTAAAGGTGTAGAGACCAACCCCCTCCATCGCGCGCTGGGAGGCCTGCCACCACACCCCCATGTCGCCGTCGAGGGAGGTCAGTGGGGCGAGCAGCAGGCGCAGAACCACCCCGAGTACGAGGAGAGGGCCGAGCGCCCGGACGAAGGCTCTCAGTCCGACCGGACTCGGGGCCGCGGGGGACCTCGTCGGGGCCGGTTCGACGATGTCGTCGGCGAGGGCCGCGAGCACCTCGCGAGAGCGCGGACCCTCGACCTCGTGATCCTCGTCAAAGACGGGCGAGACCGGCAACGCGACGGGCGTCCTCAGAACCGAAGGGGCCACGCGGGGCACCGGTCCGGTCTCCTCGAGTGGCGCGGGGCTCGCCGGTGCCGGCACGTCACTCACTCCGAGACTCCTCAGAATCTCCTCCCAGGACTCCACCGTGAGCGCCCAGACCTCGGCGTCATCGATTGGTTCGCCCGTCTCCTCGGCGGGGGTCGAACTCGGTACCGTCTCTTCGGAGATCTCCTCCCACTCGAGAAACGAAGGGATGTCCTCTCCCAGTCCGAAGACGTCGTCCGACGAGACCATGGAGATTACGAGGTCGTGCGCGACGACCCGCTGGGCTTCCAGGTCACCTGGGAGTCACCGGCGAGATACTGAATGCGGGCTCGAAGACGAGCCGCGGCCTCGATGAGCACGAGGGCGCTCGCTCCGGGGGCGCGCCCGGGGTGGTGCACGACTTCGTGAAAGAAGGACTGCACGCCGTGCGAGACCCGCAGAGAGGACGCGTCGTAGCCGAGTTCACGCTTGGTCACCAGATGCTGGACGTGAATACGGCGCCGTACGTTAAAGAGGTCGCGCAGAGTGCGGGGACTCTCATTTTCCACCACCGCCTCGGGAACGTAGACGAGACGCCCCCCGTGCTCCACGACGGCCGCCTCGAGCATCACCTCGTCACAGCCCGACACGCTCGGCACGTCGCCTAAGTACTGTCGGCGGACCATGACGAGCTCGCCCAGCTTGGGATTGCGCAGCGCGAGTTCGTGGTGGATCTCCCAGAGAATACGGGCCAGGCGCGCCGCCACGGTGGTGCGTCCGGGGCTCTCGCGCGGGCGCACCTGGGGGCCGGCCATTCCGACTCGAGGATCGGAGAGCAGGGACGCCCCTAGACGATCGACGCAGTCGGGAGCGGCGAAGACGTCCGCCGAGACCACCACGCAGTAGTCGTGACTGGCCTGGGAGAGAAAGTTAATGACGCTAAAGATCTTCCCGCGCCGCGACGGTTCGATCACCAGTCGAATTCGGGGGTCGGTCTCGGCCATCTTGGCGCAAATCTCTTCGGTCGAGTCGGTGGACTCCGAGACGACCACGATGACTTCGTCGACGCGCACCACCCGCTGATTCTGTTCCAAGATGGCGCGCAGCGACGCCTCCACGTGGGTCTCTTCGTTGTGGGCCATCACCCCCACGCTCACGGGGACCAGGGTCGTGAGGGAGCTGGTGGCCTCGTCGAGGGTCACTGAACGACTCCGGTCGGCCGACGCACGAGACGCGGGCCAGCCAGGAGCACAACCGTCGCCATCACCAGAGACGCTACCGGGCCACACGCCAATCCCAACACGGTATGCCACACTACCGCCAGGACGATTTGGGCCACGAGCGCGAGCGCGAGCGCGACGACGTAGAGGTTCGCCGAACGCCCCTTCGCCATACCCACCCAGGTCGAGAACCCGGCGAGAGCCCAGCCCATCGCCGAAATCGCCAACGGAATCATCAGCCATCCGAGGTTGTGCACGCCTCGCGAGAAGTAGAGATTGACCGTGATGGGACCGAGGATCGCGACGAGAACGGCCGCCAAGGAGCCCAGGCCAACGACGAGCCAACGGGCGTGGCGCAGGTAGCGACGAGCCGCGGGGTCCACCACGTGGGGAATGGCCGACGAGGTAATGGGACCGAGAACGAGAACCACTCCGGAAGCCAAGAAGGCGGCCACGGAGAGCCGGGCTACCCCCGAGGGGTCGAGGAAGGCCTTGGCCAGCCAGACCGGCACGGCGAAGGGGGCGAAGAGAAGGAGGCCGATCAGCGTCTTCGGGAGGGTCTGAGAGGTTTCGACCCCGGAGACCTCGGTCGAACTGACGGGACGCGCCGATCCGCGACGCCGCGCAATCTGCACCATAACGAGGGCACCGAGAATCGTGACCACGAGAGAGTCGACGAGGGCCGAGGTGACCGGCTGGTGATGAGCGAGCGGAATGAAAGCCACAATCCGCACCACCGCCTCCACGGCCGCGACGAGGCCGAGGGACCACAGCCGCCCGTAGGCGAGGAGCATGGCGTTCGGGACCGCCTGGAGAAAGGAGGCGATCGCCAGAGCGATAGCGAGCACGACGTCGAGCACCGAGTGGTAGTGCATCCCCCACATCACGAGGGGGGTGAGAAAAAAGCTCGGCAGGGAGAGCAGCAGGATTCGCCGGGCCGAGCGACCCGCCGACTCCAGTGACCTCGCCGCCACAATCCGGACGGTCAAGACGTACTCCAACCCCACCGAGGCCGTCGCCGCCACCGATCCGACCGTGAGCAACGGGGCGGCCGAGGAGTAGTTCAGTACTCCCGACACGTGGAGAAAAATGAGCGAGAAGAGGGCGTTGACCGCTGAGGCCACACCACCCGCTAACAGAAGAATAAAACCCTGCTCGAGTCCCCGAAGACTGTCTCGAGAAACTCGACGGGACGATTTCGTCGTCAGCGAAGTCTGGAGGGCGTCAGACGACATGGCGAGATTTTACTCCTGATTCGGGACCAGTTTTCGTGGAATTGCTCACATCGTCACCTGCCGGTAACACCGGGAACTCGAAACCAGTGTGTCCAGGCCCACGTGGGTCGTCCCGCGCACAGGGCCCCCACCTCGACCCACTCCCCCGCCCGGACTCCACTGAGGTGCAAAGTGGCCGACCGGGTGGTCATCTGAACGACCCGCGGCTCGCCCCGGGTCGCGAAGAAATGCAGGGCGATCAGGTGAGCGATGTCCGACGCGTCGATGGGCACCTCCGACGGCCACGTGTCGGCCCCGAGCACCACCACGCCGCCGAGGCCCACCGGTAACTCCCCGAGGGAGGCTCTGGTGGCACTCGTAAATCCGAGGACCTCGCCACGTCGGTGCAAGAGGCGCACCGTCGTAATGGGAGTGACCGTCTGGTGACCGCGCACCTCGAGGGCGACCCCCCAGGTGGAGGGGGTGAGGGCGCTGAGCCCCACGAGCGACGGGTAGCCGAAGATGCCCTTCGGCACGAGGGGGTTGGGCTTGAGGGCGTGCACGTAGGTCCACAACCCGTTCGAGGCGGAGATGAACTGACCGAGGTCGGAACCGCGCGCCGAGAACAGTCCGGGAGCTCCCCCACCCACGACGAGACGCCCCCCCTCCCTCACCCACGGGACGCGGGGGGCGGTACGACCCGGCGACCAGGCGGGTTCGGGGAGTTCACCCGGTAGGTC
>VFSW01008468.1_pt1 | contig 14755 bp, 15 predicted proteins | sample 5358111 | NCBI WGS metagenome assembly VFSW01 (sample SAMN11554181, study PRJNA540505) | mine drainage metagenome | isolation source: sediment from site ElyBrook_90M | place: USA: Ely Copper Mine, Vershire, VT | collected 2017 | reverse complement strand
GGAAACAGGGTATTGGATGGTATCGTTACTGTCGTTCCTGCCGGCAGGTATATAGTGCCACTTATAGTTATGGAAGTAACATTAGACGTATTGACGTTAGGAGAGCCATATCCACCTGCATTGCTTACAGCGTTATATGAGCCTGTAACATCGGTAAGCGTCAGTTGAGTACAGTCCGATGACTGTGTCAGTTGCGTTATAGGTTGAAGTGCCATAGTTAAAATTTATATCCTGTTTGTTTTTCTATGAGGTCAATAGTCTCATTAATATCTTCAATGGTAGGGCATTCTTTCATCAAGTCCAAGCCGTCTATATTATCCATCGCTTCCTTTGCTTCCTTTAACGCTTTCTCCGGCGTTTCTCCACCACCGCAAACAACCCCTACGCTCACCCAATTCCCCATAGCGAAACTGTCAGGTAACTGTTCTGACGGTACTTGGTATGTATATCCGTCATCAATGGCATAGCTGACAAGGAATATCTGGTCTTTATATTTGTCATCGAAGTAAATAGGGTTCCATTTACTATGGTTTAGCGTCTTTATCTCTAACTCAACAACATACTTATAGGAAGGCTTGAATGGCTTTATGTCTCCATCCATAGCTGATTCCACAACCTCTTTGAAGTTACTGCATCCATAATACATAGAGCATGAGCTGGGCATGCCGCATCGTACCGTTACATCTGAAAAAAAGTGTTTGCCTTTTTCATCTACACGCACTTCGGTAGAAAGATGACCTACGTAGTCGAAGGCATCGGTCTTCTGCACTTCCTCCAAATACTTGGTATGGCACTCCTGTAATTCCTTTGGTAAGTTGGTAAACTCATCGAACTTCTGTATGTAGCTCATATCTTTGAACTCGAATCCGATAGGGCAGTTAGGGCTTATCTTGCCATTGGATACTATCAGGTCGCACCCATATTCAAGGTTGCCGAATGGCACCTGTACATAAATAGGCATCTCGTTTTTGAAGATGCCCAATGCTATCTCCAACTCTCTTATACAATCCTCTGAAAACCTCTTATCTATGAACTTCCATGTCTCGGAGATACCTCTGTATTCACTAACCTTAATCCATACATCCTTCATCCCTTTAAGTTCGTTTTTCAATTTGTCTATCCCTGCCACCTCTTTCGTTATAGGCACAAACAGACCTGCCTCTTTTAAGGTTTCTATAAATAAGCCTCTATCCCTTTCCTGTGTTTCCATATTGCTTGACCCCCATACCTTCTTACCTAACTTCTTTAAATGATTGGCTGTGCCCCTGAAATATATGTCTGTGAAATATATCAGGTCAGCTCCTTCATATTCATCTTCCCAATCCAATACCTTTTCTACTGATGGGATGCCAACACCTATCTTCTGTGCTGCCACAGTAGGGAATGCTGATTCCCACCTGTTATAATATGAAACCTCAAAACCGCACTTTTGTAAGTACGGGGCGACATAAGTGTATCCGCCATTATCTATTACCAATACCTTTTTCATATTAATCCGGCGGCGGCAGCCCCTACACCTTGTGCGCCTTTTGTTAAGTTGGATAATCCTGCATTTAACGCCTGTCCGTACATCTGCTCCTGCATCATCCTGTAATTGATATTCTGTTGGCTAATCATATTTCTCTGGTGCTGCATCTGTCCTGACATATTATAATAGTCTTGTAGGTTCTTCCTGCGTGTGTCTGCGTCAATGGCTGCAAGGTTATCGTAAGCGGTGGCATTATTGGCACTAACCGCCCCCTGTAGGGCTACCGACATATTGCCGCCTGCCATGTGCTGGGCATTATACATATTGGTAGCTCCTGCCCTATTGACGTTAGTTTGGAAGCCAGACTTCTCTTCGTTGGTAAGCCCTATATTTTTATTTGATAAAGCGTCTCCATAAGCACTTTGCAGTTCAGGGCTGATAGAATAATTAGGAGTGGGCTGTGCATTAAGTTCTTTTAGCTGATGTCCTGCCCACAAGGTCTGCCCTAACCCTGCCGCCATACCTACCGCCGACCCTACCAAGCCCCCCGCTATTGCGCCGTTGCTTTGAGGGGTAGATAAACCGCTTGGGTTTAAACCAGATGATGCGGGTTGGCTTTGACCGTATTGACTACCTCCCACATTTCCCCATTGCCAATTATTGTATGGAGAATTAGGATTGTCTAATGACATCCCTGCTGCATAAGAATAGCCTGATGGTGCTAAACCTGTATCGTCTATTGGTGGCATAGGATTGTATTTATCCCGCTATATAGGGATAATCATACCCCTATACGGCAGTTTCTTTTTTTGCTAATGCTGCTTTAATAAGACCTTCCAATTCCTCTCTTTTCGTTTTCTTGTAGTCCAGCCCTGTGGTGTCTGCATATCCGTCTTTTTCGAGCATTTGCAGTTGATTCCAAAGAGTAGAACGGTCAGGGCTTGTCTGTATTTCGGGTTTGAGTATCTCCGAATCCTTCTTCGATACCTCGCCTGTTGCCCTTGCCAGCTCATTTTTAAGCGATTCAAAGAAACGTGGCTCATTACGGAAGTAGGCATACATACCTTCACCGGTAGGGTCTATGAACTTATCCCCCCAATAGTAAGCACCTGGCTTACCAGATACGCCGGGACGGAAGATAAGAACACCGAAGTTAATAGCTTTGTTGCATACTATCTTAATCTTTGTGTCTTTGTCCATTTCCTGCATAAACACTTTCTCCACTATGGAGGCATTAAGGCTTCCTGTCATATCTTTCTTCCACATGATGCCCTCCTTGTCGCCTATCAACTGAATGAATAGCTTATCCGCTTTCTTTTCTGGGGTAATGCCGAAGTAATAACACATCTCCTGCATCTGCTCTACACTAAGTCCAGAGATGAAGTTCTCTACCTTTATCTTCAGTTTGATGCCTTCTATATTAACCTCATCCAACCGTGCCTCATTGACGATATTGATATAGGCATTGCCTCCATTGGACTTGCCATCAATTACAGAATAAGGGTACTCGGAAAAGAACTTGTGCGCATCGGTTCCCTCCTCAATTCTATAGTTGGGATGGTTCACATCGAAGGTGTATGTTTTGGGTTTATACGCCGTTCCTCTTCCATCTTTTATAGAATCGAAGTATTGCTCATCATCTAATATAATCAGCTTATTCGACTGATTAAGGATGTGTGTCTTCCCTTCTTTATGGAAGATGCATTGGACAAGCACCGTGTTCCTATGCCTTTTAGGAGACCATTGCCCTACAAGGGTATTATAGTCTGGCTTAGTAAAACGGTCTAAGGTAGATACAATAAGGGTACTCATATTTATTTTGGGGTTAAATTGGTTACTCTTTCGACAGCACTTTAGCACCTGTGGCTAACCATGCGCTTGACGAGCCTGTATTATCATAGTTAAACAGGCTCTGCGTGTTGCCTCCTTGCAGGAATGACTTAATCTGCGAGTAGGAGGTTGCGCCGGTGTTAATCCATATAGTAGCTTCGTATGTCTTAACTACTCCCATTGTTACTACATTATATTGGATGTAGAACTGGTCGTATGTGTTAGTACTTACGTAAGAACTGTTTTGGCTATATATGGAGTTGTTCATGTCTGCTGCATATCCGAATGACTGTACTCCTGTCGTGGTCTGGACGATAGTAGCTCCTGACGGGTCTACATTGCTTGCCGTGATAATAGGATAGCCTGCACTTGCCGTTACAGTCAAGGTGCCTGCACCTGTATTAACGGAGGTAGTCAGTTGGTAGCCCTTTAGCCCTTTCAGGATATTAGACAACCCTGTCGCTACCGAACCCTTAGCAGGAGTGCCTGTAAGAGGGGTGGTGTACTGAATCTGTGCATTGAGGTACTGATTAGGTATTGCAAGACCCGGTATGAGCTGGCTGATGCTGAAATAGTAGGTCGTATTAGCAGCGAGAGAGGAAGGCTCCGTATAGGTTATAACTGCATCCACTTCAGCAACTGAAGTAGTATATTTAGCAGATATTACCTCTGCACCTTGAGGCAGGTAAAGGATGCTCACAGGGGTGGCTGAACCGTCCACGAGGCTTACTACTCCTTTGGTTACATACAGTCCATAATACAGGGCTGATGCAATGCCTGGAAATACTCCTGAATTGTTATTGGATGTGTTAAGGAATATCCCTTGCGGCGTGATATTGTTGATACTTACAAGTGCCATATTAGTTTATTTTAATTGTTAATTTAAAGGATAAATGTATGCCATGCGGTAGGCTATGCAGTCTATGCCGCTATCTGTCTGGAACTCTACGCCGAAGCTGTCTTGTCCCGATACGGCTATCGAGCCGCCTAACGGTGAAGATGCTGCAAGTTCACCAGATACTACACCTGGTCTGTATTTGTAGATATACTCTTGCGAACCGCAATATATCTTCTCACAAGCCGGTCTCATGCCGTTACCTTGCGGCTCTTCGTACATCCCTTCGTCAAAGATGATGGCGGAGTTACTTGCCATTGTGCCGCTAAGTCCGGGTATGGTGGTCATGTTAGGAACGATATTCGGGTCATCGAAAGCAGGTATATTAACGAATCCGCAATGTACGCCTGCGATAGCATAATACATCACGTCCAGCCCTTTAACCTCTTTACCGCCGAAGGTATTGTTGATACCTGTGTAGGTGATATAGGTCTTGGTGATAGCCTGAAACTGTGCAAGGAACTGCGAGCCGCACAGGAACAGCAGCCTTATTACAGGCTCGTTATACCTTTGCTTCACTTGCAGTACTGTCTGTATGAGCAGGTCTTCTGTGATAGGGCTTGGGTATCCTTGTACTACACCTCCACGTTGAGGGTCTTGTATCGAGGCTACCAGTCCCATATTGGTAGAACGTCCACCGAGCCAGTTTACATCTACTCCCGATGCGTTAGACCATACGGCTCTCACTTCCAATGCCCTCATACACCTGTCCATCAGGAGCATCTCCTGTCCGAAGGCATAAGCGAACTTGCCTCCTGGTTTAGCATACGTTTTGTAGAAGTCATCTTCGTTGAGTACGATGGTATCCCTGAACTTGGAAGTCCAGTTCTGTACGTAGAAAGGTGTTTCGTACAGCGATGTGCGTGAATCAGCACTATAACCCATAGCGTTCCAGTTGGTGCTTATCATGCTACCTACAGGGAAGTTGGAGTTATTAACGATAACGTTGGAACCTAATCCGTTGATTGTTATCGTGCCAGGTGCTGTGGCAGTAACGATAGCCTGTATGTTGGATGAAGGGTTGTTCATCACTATATCATTCAAGCGGAAGTTAGCATAGGTCGGGTCGGTGAAGGTTATCACCAAAGAGCCTCCCGGTGCAGGAACGAAGGTAGAGGTTGCTACCTGCGCCTGAACGCTTGAGTACCCCATAAGAGGCTTTTGGATATTACCTACCCTGCCTTCAATCCTTCGTGAAGGAGCTATACGGGATAATATCATGTTCAGCTTTGTCTTCCCACCATTGATGTAGAAAACGAAAGCGTCTTTGTCCGGCTCAACGAGACCTTGTGCTATTGCCGAAGTGTCGTAATTTAAAGAAAGTGGTGATGGAACCATAATTTATGATTTATTTTTGTTTATACTGAATTTGCTCTCTGTTTAAATATTCTTTTTGCGCTGCCTCTGCCATAGATGAGGAGCCGTCTCCTTTACCAGCGGCATTGACATTATTTGATTGTGAAGCTGATGGTCTGTAAAACTTCTTCATGCCATCGCTGAAACCTGCAAGACGTTCCTGTTTCCTTACTTCATCAAAATATCTTACTTTAAGGGCTATATCAATAGCCTTCTGTGTGTCAAATGTTATCCCTTTCTCACTCCTGTTTGAGGGGACGTGATAAGCGGCAAAATCTAACAGCTCTTTCCTGTCGGCATCCGATATAGTAATACCGTTGAACTCCTTTAGTCCTTTCAGGGTGGTGTCTGCTTGCGCTATACTTTGCTGGTATAGCTTATTAATATTTTCCCGTTCTGCGGTAACGGCTGCATTCTTCTGTTTAGCTGATTCAAGGTTCTTTGCTATCAGCTCGTTGAACTTGTCTGAAGGCTTGAAGGTGTTTTTAGAGGCGAGGGCGGAACGCATCTCATTGATTCCTTTGTCCTGTTGATACTGCTTTTGATTTACTTCCTTGAAGTCCTTAATGGCTTGTGCTACTTTATTAGCATCATTAGAATATAAAGACTGGAAGTACTCACTTAATATCTCATCATTGCTCGCCTTACTATAATCTTTTTCATTACGCAAGAACAGTTCCTGTATCTTATTATCTACGTCTCCGTCTGATAAGTATTCGGCGAGTTTGGAAACGAGTTCATTATTGAAGTATTTGTCAGCCTTGTTTAGTTTCTCCTGAATATCTTGCGGCAATTCGTTTTTTACCTCTACCTTCGTTTCTGCCTGTTTGCTTTTTAGCTTGTTGATGTATTCAACATATTTAGCATCCAATCCTGTCAGGTCTATTTCTTCTTCGGCAGGTTTGGTACTGAATGTCTCTTTTTGGTACTCGGCTAAGATTTTTTGTTCATCCGTCTCATTAGCTGTCTGCGTATTTTGTACGGCTGATTCTGTGCCTTGAGTGGTTGCCTGCGTACTTTGAGTGGTTTGTGCAGGAGGGGTAGGTTCGGCAGGAGGTGTAACTTCTTTAGTGGGTGCGGCAACAGTAGCACCGATAATCTCGGCGGCGTGTTGTTCCATTTCTGTAAGTTGTTTTTCTTGTGCCATATTTTTTTTGGGGTTTTGCACGACAAAGGTATATATGAAATATAATATAAATAACATAGTGTTTTTAAATGGTGGTACACTATATTCTTTTTCATATTGTTATTTTATTACTTTTGCCGCATGGCGAAATCTGGCTTAGATAAGCTGCATAGCAAGACTATACAATGCAATCTGGTATATCTCATCAGTCAGCGTAAGCACTGCACTATACGACAATTATGTATCGTAACAGGACTGCATAGAAAAACGATAACTGCTATTCTTAAGGGCAAAGGAAACCCTACTTTGCATACTATAAATATACTAAGTGCTTATTTTAAAGTAGATATTTTACAACCCATATTAATAATCATTGCCGATGGCGGAGCAGTATAAACCTACCGATTATATGTATTCTCCTGATGAACTACGCTTGTTAAAGGCTAAGGCATCAACTGACCGGCTATGTGAGATAGCATACAATAGATATATCCTCGACCGCTCCAATATATACAAGGAACTGCACGATACGCTGCTCATACGGATAAAAGAGAATATAGTAAATCCATTGAGGAACGGTACTCTTACCGTACAGAAAAATAAAGCTTTTGCCGAATCCATAGCCGACCTCTTTAATCTATTGCCTAAAATACTGAAAGGTCTTCAGGAACTGGAGAAGATGGAGAAGTCTCACGGTGCTCCAGATGAAATCAGTATGAGACCTGAAAATATCATTGACAAAGTAATGAGAGATGGGGTATCTTAACGAAGAATGGAAGTGGTTTCCACAACCTAAGTTTAGCAGCCCTGTGGATGAATCTAAATACAGAGAAAGGGAAGTATATAGATGGATTAACGGATATGAAGGCTTGTCTGGTATCCACTACTTTTATCTTGCCGAAGGAACTATCTTATCGGGACAGTACGGTCTGATACGCCCTGTATGGAGAGACGGCGATATGTTCATCATAGACGCTTACTTGGAATGTGTAAAAGGTAAAAAGAATATGCTCGAACTAAAATGGAGAGGGTTCGGGTTCAGCTCTCTCGTTGGGCTGTTCCTTGCCTATAACGGTATCGTTTACAGAGGATGCACACAGGTAATAACCGCTCCTAATAACAGGAAGATAGACGTTATAAAAAAGCAGAAGCTAATACCTTTCCTTAGGGGTTTACAGAAAGAGGGATGGATACCAAAAGACCTGTATGAATCGAAGCCTGAAATTATAGAACTGACCGATGACAGGAAAGATGAGCAGTACTCCGTTTTTAAATTTATGGAGACAGCCTCCGACTTGGAAGCGGTACAGAAGATAGAAGGCGAAAGAGCAAGGCTTGTCGTCCTTGATGAGTGGTTCGACCACAACAGGGCGGAAGATGTATTGCTTTCGGCAGAGGGGGCAACGACAGAGGCAGGTGAGAAATTCGGCGTTATCCTTATGGGCGGCTCTTGTAACCACTTAAATACTAAAGGCGGTGAACGTCTATTAGAGATGATAGATACGGCTGAAGTACGTAATGTAAGAATCCATGTTACTCCTGCCAATATCTGTCGCTATGGATGTATAGAAAATGGCATAAGCGATAAAGACAAAGCGGAAATACAGATAAGAGAACATCTTATCAAACTAAAAGATAGCGGGGACTTCAGGGCTTATTATAACTACAAGAAAGAACACTTCCTAAGCATCTCCGATATACTCACTTCTACCATCGGTAAGAATATATCAGATGACCTCCACGATAAAATACTAACAGGAAGACAGGCAGCCCATAACCTTAATGTAAAGCCATGTTCTTTACGTTGGACACCACAAGGCATCTACACTAATAACGACCCGAAAGGCAATATGTTCATAGCGGCAGCACCGCAACAAGGGCATATCTACATAGGAGGGTGCGACCCGATACCTGGCACTTCTGATAAGTTTGAAGGCTCCGACTTCGTTTGCGTCATCAAAGACATCACCAACAACCAATATGTAGCATATTACGCTGAACGCAGTAACAACATTCAGAAGATGTATGACAGGTGGAAGATATTGTTATCGTATTATAGAAGTTCAACCTTTCCTTCTGGGGCTTGCTGTATGATTGAACGAAATCAAATTGCAGGCATAGAAGCTATCGCTAAGGAAAGAAATGAATGGAATCTATTGGCATCCGACCCGAATAATCCTAAGGTCAAAGGGTATCATAAATCCCCAAATATGAAGCCCTCTTGGGACGACAGGTTGGATGCCATTCTTTTTAACTACATCAACCGTTTTGATGTGCCCTTTGTGCGCTTCTATGAAGAGCTGGATATTATGGGCAAGACGACAACAGGTAAAAAAATAAATACGGACTTCCTTGATGCCATTAAATCATGTGAATACTATCACTCCTTTTTCTCCAAGTCTTACGATAGCGAGCCGGTAGAGGATAGAAAGTTTGTCATTAAAAACATTAACGGCACTACCTATACCTCATGGGAATAAAAATACCCCTCACCAATCAAGATGAGGGGCAACACTATGAAACACATTACTGGTTCACAACGCCAGCAATACTTTTATTTGTGCTTGAAGTACTCAATAGCCTTTAGTTGCTTCATCGCACCTTCTCTGGACTTATGCTTACCTAACACCTTCCCTGTGCCTTTCTGCAATAAATCCCAATGGTCTTTTTTGTGTTTGATGTACTTTGTATTACCGTTTTTTGTCGCCATGATATATTTGTTTTTAGTTGTGTCCTATGAGTTGTAGTGTTACTCCAATATCGTTAAGGGGAATATATGTATATAGCGTTAAAGATAACGTATAAGAGCCATAGTAATTATTTGAGTTCCAGTTCATGGTAACGGTCATATCGAAATAGTAATTATTAGGCAGGTTGAATCCTGACCATTTATTCCCATGATTTGTATTGGTAAGGGAATCAATAATAGATACGCTGCTAAGATATGTTATAGTCTGTTGTGCTATTCCTCCTGGAATTCCTCCTACCGTTTCGCTTGCTGGGTAGCCACCATCATGTATGTTAGGAGACCAATTTACTGCGCTTACTTTAATGTACTGCGTATCTATTTTCGGAGTGGGTGAGTTATTTACTGCTGGCGGTGGGGCTGCTGGGGTAGGAACGTCTTTCTGGCATCCGAAGAGTACTGCAAGGATGAATAGTGTGATTAGTGTTTTCATACAAGTTTCATTTTAGGTTGTTCCGGCTCTATGCAAAATCCTTGATATGCCTTTTGCTTTTCTAATGGGAATAGGTCAAGTCTCGGATATTTATCATACGGACAGTATTCTACGTCAATCTCATGTTCAAGGTTACAGAAATCGGCATATTCTTTTTGATGTACCTTACTCGCCTTATTTATCTCTTCTGTAAAAAGGTCATAATTTTCTATCGGCTCAAAGTGATGCTCAAATATCAATTCAGGGTTAGGATTCTGCGGGCTTGGTGGATAGGATGGTCGTACACTAATGCCTTTGGCATACTTCTTTATCAGTTCACTTTCCGTCTTTTTGAAACTGTTTATCAACTCTTCTTCCTGTTTCATTATATCGCTGACAGCCTGTCTCGCTTTCAGGAAGCAGGGGAACAGATGTGCATATTGCGGATTTTGTCCTTGATTCTGGATGCTGTTAGGGTCTGACCAGAACGCTTTAATCTCTTTTAATTTTACTTTGTTTTTCATTTTGGGGTTTTTATTTTATTTGGGTTCGTTTGCCATTACTCAAAAATTCAGCAGCTTTTGCTTTACTACGGGCTGCCTTCTCTCTTGCCAGCTCTATCGTTTTGCATGGGTGGCTTTCAATAAAGGGCTTTCCCATTACGTTATAATAAAGCAGTAGTTTTTGTTTAGCCATGTCGCAAAGATATTAAATTATTACAATGGCATATATATATTTAATAATTCGGTCAGTTGTTTCCGTGTTTCGGAATCCAATTTTTTATGCTTATACATATTCATAAAAATCATAAAGGAGCTGACCACTTTGTTAAACTTAAAGTTCTCTGTATAGGTGAATATCTCTTGTTTAAACCCTGAAATATCTATCGCATCACATCCATCCTCGCTCATCCACTTATCCCACTTATATATGAATCTGCGAATCCCTATAAGGTTCTGGTCGCTCCACGAGCCTCCATCAAAATAATGCCCCAAGAACATCAAATAAAATCTCAATTCTCTCGAATCGTATTTGTCAGGATTTATGGTATTCCCTTTTGACTTGCTCATCTTCTCACTATCCTTCAATATCATACCCTGATGAATTACCTTTTTAAACGGCTCATCGAAATCTATGAAGCCTATATCATGTAAGAACATACAAATAAATCTTGCATAAATCAAATGCATACAAGCGTGTTCGTTACCACCAACATATAAATCAACAGGTCGGGGTTTAATTTCTTTAATGATGCAATAAATGATATAGTAAAATGAACTATCGACAAATGTGTCCAAAGTGTCGGTCTCTCCCTCTATCGGAATCGGGCATCCCCATTTCCTCTGACGGCTGACACACCAATCGTGTAATTTTTCCAACCATACTCGCTGTGCTTTCTTTGTCTTCTCTGGGTAATCTATATTGTCCAATCCAGCTATCAGCCTATCCTTATAATCAGTAATCTTAAAATACCATTGCTCTAATTGTTTAGTCTCAACATTAGATTCACACCGTTCACACTTTCCATCTTTGACTTGCTCTCTGGCTAATACAGTCTCACAGGAATTACAATAATTAACATCCCCCATTTTCTTATATGCTAATCCCTTCTCATGCAATTTAGTAAATATCCATTTAGTATATTCCTGATAACTCTCGTCTGATGTAACCAACAATTCTTCATATTGAGTATTCATTGTTTGCATCTGTTTTCTGAATTTCTCAATGTTCTCATAGGTAACTTCTCTGGGTTCTCTTCCAACTTGCCTGGCATAGTTTTCGGCTGGCAATCCGAAAGCATCATAACCGAATGGTTGGAAGACCGATTTTCCGATATACCTCAAATAGCGACAATAGCTATCTATAATTGCGTAATTATACACATGACCGATATGCAATCCGCTTCCGCTGGGATATGGGAACATGACACAAATATATTCATCATAATCAAATGAAATCATCATTGTTGCATTGATTAAATTATATTATATAGTACTTTTCTCCACGTAAATTCCTTGTGAACATGGTCGCATCCTAACTTTGCTTTCTCGCATCTTTCTTCTTCATTTTCTAACACCTTATCTATTTGTTCTTTTAACTCCTCATGGTTGGTGAATTGATTAATGGGATAATAGTCTAACTCTATTAATGGATAATGCTGGCTTATCACAAAACAGCCACTACCCATAGCCCTTACTATCCTGTCTGATGTGTACCTCTCTCTGATGAAGTTAGATTGGTTGATAGCTATTTTAGCTCCCCTGTATATAGCCGCTTCTTCCATAGGGTTATTAAAAAGGTCTCCCTTCTCAAGCCCTGCCCATCCCTTGCCATATACGCCAAACCTGTCTCCATAGGTCTCGGATAAGTACATAACTAAGTCCTGCCTCTCTTTACCCTTTGGGAAGAGATGCTTTTGTGTCTTAGCGTCATAATGATTGTTAGCCATGAATACTATCTCCGGAGGGGTGGATTTGTGTCCTTTAGGATGATAGATATTAGGATTGAACCCAACGTTAATGAATTTTGCATCATAGCCCATTGCTTTCATTTTATCCACATCATTCTGATTAGTAAATACGCTTGTGCATAACTCGGCTATATAAATGAATGACATAGGTATCTCTGCTCTTACATCATCGGTGAAGTGAACCAGCTTACAATTAGCAGCCATCTTCTCTGCCAAAGAATAATTTACTATGTTGTTGAATTGTAATTTCATTACTATCACATCTGCCCACTTACTTAACTCTATGGCTTCCTTTTCAAATGCTGAACGATTAATTATAACGCCATCCGGAGCAAAGCTGCCCCAATCGAAAAAACGCACCTCTCCGTATTCTTTAAGTCCATCCAACATTCCTAATGCTATACTGTCTGTCATGGACATAAGCCCTATCTTTTTTAGTGGCTTAACCTTGAGTATGCTCATATCTGTCGGATGCAGCAATTTATACGGTGCTGGTATTGCACTTGTTGGGATGCCATTTTTTATATAATACCTCACTCCGCTTTCGTGATGATGCTTCCCTACTATATCCTTTGAAGGGTTGAACACCCAATAACCTACTTTATCTAATTCATAGGTAATCCTGTTATCTGAACCTGGGATGCCTTGATAGAAATCAATATCCATACCTTCTTTCGCTTTCCCTTTGAACACCCAAAAGTCCTGTGAATCCCATGTGGGATACACCTCCCATGCGTTGTTCTTTTTATCCCATCGTGAACAACTTAACGCCTGTGAACTCCAATCAATAAACTTTAACCGTTCCAGAGAACTGTTAAACTCAATATCGGAATTACTTATGATATTGATAGTGCTGTCATCTGAATAAATAGGAACAATATCGTATATGATGTCTTTGAAGGTACATCGTTTGTTAAGTTTATGTACTATCAATTTACTGAAACATGTATTCACCTCACTTATGGTCTCATCGGCTATTAGCACTATTTTATTTATGAGAGGATTGGCTAAATTAGCCGCTAAACATTCTTCTAATTCATTCCTTCTTTGTAGGTTTGGTTCATCATAAAAGGGGATGTAAAGTATAATCATTTGTATTGGGTAATTACTTGTTGATATTCATCTTTGGTCAAATACTTATTAGCTGCGTGTTCTCCAAGTGTACCAAGTTTAAATATCGATTCACATGAGAACTTCTCATTAACAGTTCGGGGAGCTAATTTGCCATATTGGGGCTCATAATGTAGAATGTTGGTGAAGAATATATCTTCGTTTCCATGTACCGCTTCACCTTCGTACTTGTGTGTCCTGCATATCTCCTTCATTACGGAAACTGTCCTCAAGGATAAGCCTCCATTAGCCGTCCATTCACAGAATTTATGTGGCGCACCTACAAAGTCATATTCCATAAACTCCTCTATCCCTGTCCGTAACAACTGACTGTCGGGTTGTATTATCAGCACCTTTTCAAAGGGCAACGAATCCCAGAACTCATAGCTCGTTAGCAGTTGGTTTAGCTTGGCAATAGTGAAATCAGGTATATCCGTTTTGATGTATTCTTTCCACTCATCTGATAAGTATCTTTTGTGCTTTTGGAATATGGTTTTCAAATCTCTATCTCTCGTCTCAATCAGTACCATGCCATATTTTCCATGTGTGCCATTATTAGGCTGTGAATTAGTACCAGTAGTATGTGGATACTCATCTGAAGCCTCTACTTTTATTATTCCTATCCCACAGTTAGTACCATGAATGAACGTTTCTACCATCTTGTATTTATCTTTTACTTCTTCCCATATCTGCACTACACCGGGACATTGACTACTTGCTATATCGTGGAATATAATGTAACCATCACATTGAATATGCCTCAAGGCGTTATCAAAGTCCTTTTTTACACCTTCGTAGGAATGGTCTGCATCAATGAATATGCAATCAAATTTTATACTTAATCCTATTTTATCGGCAAAGAAATCATCTGTTGAACAATCATAAAAGGAAACATTCTTATCCTGCTCTTTCAGCCATTCTATTTTCTCTTTTATGCTTTTCTTCTGGTCATTCTTCCAATACTCACTATTATCAACGGCTACTGCCATATCTATATACTTTTGAAACATTACATTAAGCAGGAATGAACCACCCCTTCCAATTCCTAATTCCAGATATGAGTGGAAATTATTACCCTGAAACCACTTCAGCAATTTGCTGTACTCTTGAGGAACCTGCTGTAACTCCAATCCTAATTCCCCTTTTTGTGCGCCGAAGTATTCTGGCAACGAACATCCTGCATACCACGATAGCCATGCAGTAAGCATTTTTAAGTCGTAGTTCAGTATTTTTTTGTCAATCATATCCTTTCTGGTTTATCTTGATTATTCTCTCTTGCCCTTTGCAAATGCAACGGATATTTATCTATGTTATAAGCCATACGGCAGTTTTAAATTATACG
>VFSW01008467.1_pt1 | contig 14756 bp, 11 predicted proteins | sample 5358111 | NCBI WGS metagenome assembly VFSW01 (sample SAMN11554181, study PRJNA540505) | mine drainage metagenome | isolation source: sediment from site ElyBrook_90M | place: USA: Ely Copper Mine, Vershire, VT | collected 2017 | reverse complement strand
TAGAGCAAAGGACTGAAAATCCTTGTGTCGGCGGTTCGATTCCGCCCCTGACCACCCTTACTTGGATGATCGGTCATCCACCGACCCCTCTCCCTGCTGGGAGAGGGGCTTTTTTGATCGTAATTTTGTGTATGCATAATGCTCGAACTTCGCTGACGATTTGGTCGTCCCTCAGTGTTCTTCTCGTCCTTTTCGGCTGTGGCCATCGCAATACCGACGTGATGCGTCCTGCCAGGGGCGGCAAAAAATTTGGCGGGCGCTACACCCTGAATGAGATTCGCGGCAATCCATCCTCGCTCGATCCGGTGCGAATGAATAGCAAAGTCGAGGACGATATCGGGACAAATATTTTCGATAAGTTGATCGATAATAACAGCCAGCTTGAAATTGTACCGGAGCTTGCGAAATCCTGGGAGATTTCGCCGGATGGCGAGACCTACACCTTCAATCTTCGCACCGATGCTTATTTTCAGGACGACTCTTGTTTTCCCGGTGGTAAAGGTCGTCGGATGGTCGCGAGCGACGTGAAATATTCGTTCGAGCGCGTCTGCGATCCGCGCACGCTTACGAGCGGCTTCTGGGTTTTTGAAGATATTGTGGAAGGCGCGAATGAGTATTTCAATGATGTTGGTAAGCCCGGCGCGCCGAAAGGAGTGACGGGCTTTCAGGTGGTCGATGATTCAACGTTTGTCGTACACCTTCTAAAGCCTTTCGCGCCTTTTCTCGAACATCTCACCACGAGCTTCGGCTATATCGTGCCGCATGAAGCGATCGCCTATTATGGGAAGGACTTTTTCCAGCATCCGGTCGGGACCGGCCCGTTCCGCTTTGTGTATTGGCAGCCCGATCAGGGGATCCTCCTCGCGCGTAACCCGCACTTTTGGGAATATGACTCGGTTGATAACCATCTGCCCTACCTCGACGAAATAAAGTTCACTTTTATCAAAGACGATAAAACGCTGCTTCAGACCTTCCTCCAAGGCAGTGAGGACGAAGACTTCACGATTCCAACCGAGAGCTTCCAACAAATCGTAACGCCGGAGAAAACGATTACTTCGCAATATTCAAAATATGTGTTGCAGCACGTCTCAGCGATGAACACGTATTTCATGGAATATCTTTGCTCGAAACCGCCGTTCGACAATATGGCGCTTCGACGCGCGATGTCCTTCGCCGTCGATCGCCAGAGCATTGTGAAATACGTTTTGAAGAATGCGCCGCACGGCCCCGCGGCTCACGGAATCGTCCCACCAGCCTTCGCGCGTTATCCGATCGACTCAGTGCGCGGCATTACCTACAACCCCGACAGCGTAAAATATTGGCTCATCAAAGCAGGGTATCCCGGCGGCAAAGGCGCGCCAGTTATCACACTCTCGGTTTATAATGAGCCGCGTCCGATGGAAATTGCCGAAGCCATGCAGCGCATGTGGCAGAACATCGGACTTACCGTCAATTTGCAGGTGATGCAGACCGCTGAGCTGCTCGATGGTTCCGAAGATGGAACGCTCGGACTCTGGCTCACTCGTTGGTACGCCGATTATCCCGAGCCGGAAAATTTTCTCAATCTCATCAATGGCCGGCTGGTGCCAACCGAGGCGAACCTCAAAAGCTACCCGAACAGCGCTCGGTGGAAGAACGCGGAGTTCGATAGCCTCTTTTATCAAGGCATCGCCACGACGGACGAGGCAAAGCGCATGGAGCTATATGCAAAAGCCGAGAACATCATGGCCTACGATGCCCCCACCATCCCGCTTTTCTACGAAGAGCACTACCGCCTGCTCCAGCCCTGGGTCCGCGATAATCCGCTCGACCCGATGAACAAGATCGTTCTGAAGTATGTATGGCTGGATAAATAGAGATTTGTAGCCGTGACCTTCAGGTCACGGTGTGTGTTATTCGCCGTGACCTGAAGGTCACGGCTACAAAGAGATTGATACCGGAATACTCGGTCCTTGTTCCTCGTTACTCATTGCTCGTGTACAAAATCGTAATTCAAAAGTTTGGCGGCACGTCCGTCGAAGACGCGCGGGCAATGGCACGGGCGGTCGAGGTCGTGCGTTCGCGCGGTATTACGCGCAGGAGTAGGCCTCTTATCGTGCTCTCCGCTTGTGCGGGCGTAACGAACGCACTTATTCGCATTGGGGAACTGTCGCTAAAAGAGAATATGGCGGAAGCGCTCGCCTCGATCGATCAATTGGAAGCGCGCCACGCCCGGATCGGAAGGGAACTTCTCCAAGAAGAAGAGCGAATCGAGCCGGTGCAGCAAGCTCTGCACGCGCTTTGGGAAGAGCTTCGCACATTGGCGCGCGGGATTAATCTTTTGCGCGAACTCACGCCCCGGAGCCGCGACCAGGTTCAGTCGATGGGCGAACGGGCATCCTCGCTCTTGTTTCATGCCGCGCTCTCCGAGGAGCTTGAGGAGGAAGGAACCAGCGTTCACCTTTTCGATGCGCGCGATTTTTTTCAAACCACGAATGATTTCACTGCCGCGCGCCCCATCACGAGCGAGATTGCCCGGCGCATGAAGCATATTCGTTCCGCGCTCATGAAGGGAGCGGTTGGAGTTACGCAGGGTTTTATTGGCCGAACGGTCGCCGGTGAAGTGACAACGATCGGCCGTGGCGGCTCCGATTTTTCCGCCGCGATCATGGGCGTGGCGGCAAGCGCTCATGAAATTCAGATTTGGACCGATGTGGCGGGCATTATGACGTGCGACCCGCGTATCGCGCCGGAAGCCCGGACGATCGAACGGATTTCCTTCCGTGAGGCAAGCGAGTTGGCTTTCTTTGGCGCGAAAGTGCTGCATCCCGAAACGATCTGGCCCGCCGTGGCAAAGGGCATTCCAGTGCTGGTGCTCTCGTCGAAGGAACCGGAGAAGGTTGGAACGATCATATTGGAACGAACGGCAGAAGGCCGTCCCATGACCGGGATTGCTTTCAAACGATCGATTGTGTTCGCTCGGCTTTCCTCGATGAGTTCCAAGCCAGATGCCCGTGGATTGCAGATCGTAGGAGAAGCGTTGGCCGAATGTGGTGCGGTTCCGCTGGCGGTTGCTGTTTCCGTGGATGCGGCGGCGTATGCTTTTTCGGATGCAAATGTGGTTCCGGTCCTGCGGGCGGCCTGTGAACACGTGGCGAAGCTCGAGATTTATTCCGACCGCGCGCTCATTACGTTGGTCGGCCCGGGGTTAAGCGAGCAATCTGGGATCGCGGCGCGTATTTTTCGCTCTCTGGGCCGCACAAATTGCGAGATGATCTCCTATGGCGGTTCCCAAAGTGCAATCAGCCTCGTGGTGCCTGATGAAGTTGCGAATAGGATTGTTAAGAAACTTCACCGGGAGTTCTTTGGATAGCTCGTTCACGCGTTCCAAGAACGTCCCCTACGCCCACCAAAAGGACCCGCCGAACTAAAATTATGCCCCAAAAAGATGCAGCCAAATATAGGTCAGGGGCGCCGCGAAAAGAATGGAATCGAGCCGGTCGAGCACCCCGCCGTGACCGGGAATTAGTGTGGAGGAATCCTTCACGCCGGCATCGCGCTTGAGCATGGACTTCGCGAAATCGCCGATCTGTCCTAACGCGCCGACAATTATGCCCACCGCGATCGCGGTTGAGAGCGAGACTTCTTCTAATCCGCCAACACAGGCGCGTGCAATAAGCCATGTCGCAATTGCGGCAATGAAGCCAGCAATTCCACCCTCCCACGTTTTATTTGGGCTCACGCGTTCGGCAATTTTATGGCGACCCATTTTGCGTCCTACTGCGAATGCAGCGCTATCGCAAATCCAGATCGATGCGAGCAATGTAATGAGAAACACGGCTGCACTCGAAGATGGACCGGCCGGGTTATAAAAGAATTCGTAAACGCCATACAGCCCGCCGACTCCGAAGCCGATATAAACCGCACCAGCAAGCGTAACCGATATTTGAACGATCGGATTGGGATATCCTTTGAAAAGTTCGGCGGTTAGTGTTGCGATAACGCCAGCAATCATTATGATCGGAAGAAGAAAGATGGTCAGCGTTGCAATCTCAGTATGCGGATGAAAATAGAGAGCAGCCCGCAAGAGTTGAGCGTGCGCGAAGGATACGACGATCAGCGCGGTGAGTATCATTCCAATGGTAACCTGCGGGATGAAACCTTTTATCTTCGCGAGGCCGTAGAACTCATGCACCGCGACGAGCGCGAAAATAATCATAAGCCCCAGCAGGCTATAGGGCATGAATGCGACATAGATGACGATCGGGATTCCGATCGCCGCGACTAAGATGCGCTTGGTAAGATTAGTCATTCGATTGGTAATTATGAAAATCGAGAAAGTCGCTTTGTGCGGGAAGTGTTGGCATCCAAAGATGAGCCTGCACTTCTCGTTCCGAGTTTCCGCGCGCGGTGAGCGTGGCGGTCGCGCGGCTGAAAAAGTAGAGTAGAAGCGCGAATAAAGGGATGAGCAATGCGAGCATCCAGAGTGCATCCGTGGCGGAGAGTGCTTCCGTTCCCACCAGCCCGGCGCTTGCATTCGTGGAAATCTGTTCGGGGCTGAAATAGAGCGCGGCGACGATGAAGCCATTATTGATGGCATGACCGACGGCCCCAACAAAAATATTGTTCGTCCGATAGCTCATCCAACCGATGGTGAGGCCGAGCACGAAGAGTCCCGGCAGTTTGAATAAACTCCCATGCACCATCGCAAAAAGAATGGACGCCACAAAGAGTGCGACATAAGGCCGCGCGTGCCACCGTCCGCTCCGCTCGATATTCGATTGCGCGAAGCCGCGGAAGAGCGTCTCTTCGGCGAGAGCGGGGACGATTGCGACGAAGAGCAAAATGAGCGCAAGATCGAGCGGGCCGGTTGCGGTAACTAATCCCTGCATCGTTTTATCGCTCGCCGACTCGTAGTGGTCGAGAACCTGATAGAGATGCGGAAAAAATTTCCATAGCCGTTCCCAGATTGCCGAGATCGCGCTGCCCGCAACTTGAGCGACAAGGATGATCGGAAGCGCGAGAACGTATGGGGGCGCCGGAGTCTCCCGAATACCTTCCAGGCGGAAGACGGCCAGAAGATTCTGCCGCGCCGCGCGGGAGATTAAGACCGTCCCTGCCAGCATGACGATGATCTCCGCAAGCCCATTGATGGTGAGCGCGGCGATAGGATGATCTTCGATGTGAATGCCGATCGTCGCTACCATCACGCCATTGCCCAGCCCCAGAAACGCGATGAACAGCCCGATGACGATGAGGATGACGGCCGGCGTGCGGAAATAACCGTTGCGCCGCCAGCCACCCCGCGCCGCTAAATAGAAACCGAAGCCCACGAGCGCAAGCACGATAAACGCGGCGAAGGCAAAGACCTTGACGGGTGAAAAAAGCATGAATAGAATAGGAAAAACAGAAACGCTCGGCCATAGATTCAGCCAGGAAAATAAAAGCCCCATTTCTTTAATTGTGCCTTAGGCAATTGGTGCCTATGTGAGAGTCGGGACATAAGAGGCAAATGTTTCAATTTATCATTCCCGCGAAAGCGGGAAATCGAGTCCAGCGGGTTTGGATTTCCTCATTTCCGAAAATGATAAGGCTGAATTAAAGAAAAAGTTACGCCGATCGGTTTGAAAACCGACCGGCGTAATCAGAAACAATTCAGCGTGATCCGAATTAGTGGGCAGAATTGCGCGGGACTCCAACGTGGTGGTGCGGCGCTGCCGGAGGCGGTGTGCCTGGCTGCATACCCTGCGGCGGCATTCCTCCGGGGGGCGGCATTGCTCCTGGCGGCATACCTGGCATCCCAGCGGGCGTGCCTGCGGGAATGGGATCCGGAACTTTATTAGAAATCGCCGGGATCGAGCGGAGGTACATGTAGATGCTCGCCAAATCTGCGTCCGTCAAATTCTTTAGCCAGCTCCACGGCATGGGCGGGAGAATATCGCGGCCTTTGCCCATATGCTTGCCGGTGCGGAGGGCGCTCATAAATACATCCTGCGACCACGCGCCGATGCCGGTAAGCGAATCGGGTGTCAGGTTTGCCGAAAAGCTGACACCCCATGGGCCAGAAAAAGCGGTCATGCTCATATCGCCGGCCCAGGCCCATGGCGGCATTAGCATCACTGGCCGGTCGATCTTCATTGCTGCTGGATGGCCGGAAAGCATGAGTGACATATCCGGCTCGGGCCCTTGCGGCCCCATTTTCCACGGAGTGTGGCAATCGTTACAGCCGATGGCCGTGACAAGGTATTTGCCTTGTGCAACGGATGGTGCCGAAACTTGCGTGGCAGTGGCATTCGTGGTGGCCGTCGTGTCGGTCCCGGTCTGGTTTTCATTCTTCGTCGTACATCCGGCAAAGAAAGATGCCGCGGCAATCCCGGCGAGAGCGGTATTCAGAATTTGTTTGTTCATGGTGGTTTACGTAAGGTTGAATCACAAGCCAATTCTCAATGATTGGCAACAGTTAGCTTTCAAAAATAATACATTTTAAGACGGGATAGGTAAAAAAGCGTTTTAAGGATGCAGAATTTTAGTAAAGATTACCATCCGTGACCCAAAATCTTCGTAATTTGCACTTTCCGTGACCACCCTCGCTGAAGTATTTCTCGTTTTCCTGCTCGTTTTGCTGAACGGCTTTTTCGTCGCGTCGGAATACGCCGCCGTGAAATTGCGCTTAGGCCAGATCGACGATCTCGTGGAGCAAAAAGACGTGCGCGCGCTCGCCGCAAAGCGCGTCCAGGAAAATATCGACACGTTTCTCTCGGCAACGCAGGTCGGCATTACCTTAGCAAGTTTGGGGCTTGGCTGGATCGGCGAGCCACTAATGTCTGGTCTGCTCCGCCCCATTTTCGATCTCTTCGCGATTGCTCCATCGGTTGCCGCAACGATAAGCTTCATCGTCGGATTTCTGCTACTCACTTCGCTCCACATTGTCATCGGCGAGCAAGTTCCAAAAGTATTGGCGATCAATTACGAGGTCGAGGTAGCGCTTAGGACGGCGCGGCCGCTTGGGATGTACTATCGCTTTTTCAGCCCGCTGATCTGGTCGCTGAATAAAATGGTAAACTTTGCGCTACGAATTTTTGGCCTTCCAAAAGCCTCCGAGGAAGCGGCTCACACGCGAGAGGAACTGATGGGAGTGATCTTGGAGAGTACCCGCGAGGGCGTAGTCGAACGGAGCGAGCAGAACATGATCGAATCGCTCTTCGAATTTGGCGAGACCGTCGTGCGTGAGATCATGGTGCATCGTTCGGAAGTCGTCGCGCTCGATCTCGATCTCACGCCGCGCGAAATCCTGCGCATTATCGAAGACGAAGGCTACTCGCGATTGCCCGCGTTTCGAAATTCGCTCGATGAAATCGCCGGCGTGCTCCACGTGAAGGATATTTTGCCAGTGATCTCCCAGCTCGAACGTTTGAGCGTGCCCAGCCGCGAGAGCGAGGAGGAATTTTTTGCGCTCTTAAAGCGCGCGCTTCGCCCCGCGCTCTTTGTGAGTGAAACGCAGCCCATCGCGGATTTGCTGGTCGAGTTTCAGAAAAATCGCGTTCACATGGGAATTGTAGTGAGCGAGCATGGCGGCGTCGAAGGCGTCGTAACGCTCGAAGATATTTTGGAGGAATTAGTCGGTGAGATTCGCGACGAATCCGATACCGGCGAGGCAGACGAGGTGATCGAAAATGAGGGCACGCTCTATGTCGATCCGACGATGACCGTCGCCGATTTCAACGCGCGCTTTGAAAACCGCCTGCCCGCGCTTGAAGAAAGCGGCGATTACCAAACCGTCTCCGGCTACGTGCAGAAACACGCCGGACGTATTCCGAATATCGGCGACGCAATCGAAGCCGGCGGCCTGCGCTTTACGATCACCCGCAAAACGCGGCACAAGCTCGATCAGTTTAAGATCGAGAAGATGCCTGCTCCGGTTGAGGCACAGGGGTGAACGATGGCTCCTCTCCTATTGAATTACCAGCTTCCGCATCGCGCTCACGCCATTGGATTCGACGCGAATGAAAAAGCTTCCCGGCGCGAGGGACTTAGGATCAATTGCGATCACATGCTCACCCACGGTTGTGGGGCCATTCTGTAGCATTCGGACGGTTTGGCCAAGTTCGTCCATCAATTCCACTTGAACCGAGCCGCCCTTTTGAAGTGTGTACGTGAGATTCGTTGCCGCATTCGATGCGGGATTTTGGCTTAGATAGAGACTCAGTTCATCGTTTGACGCCTGCTGGCTCTCGTTGACCGAGTTACTCGCCGTCACGGAGTAACTCGCGCTTAACACCGTTTGCGTGCTGCCATAGGTAACCAGGGAGGCCGTATATCCGCCGTTCGTATACCATTTGTAGATATATTGCGTGTCGACGCTTACCGTCTGGGTCGTCTTATTAGTTAGTGTGTAAATTAGCTGCAACTTTGAGCGTAAAGCGGGAGTTGAAGGCGATGGCGGAATTTTTAGAGTTCCCCACCCATCGTTGATCCCGCTAATGTCCGCCGTTTCGGTAGAGGTAGCCCCGGGAGCGTCGATAGTTGAATGGCTCGTCCATTCGGTTTGGTAGGCCATCGGGAATGCTGCAAATTGCTCGCCGTAGTAGATTCCATCTTCTTTGGTTATCACACCGGCGCTGTCTTGGCTGGTGCCGAGGATAAAATAGCCGTCACTCCTGATTATTATGTACCCGTAGGTGGTGGGCGATAAGGGGTTAGCGGGAACGGTCTTGATGACGTTAGTCGCCCCATTGAAATCGATATCGCTTGCGAGCGGGAGACTGTCGGAGTAAGGCAGGACTATGAATGTTCCAGGGCTGGCCGCCTGAGTGTACGTCGCGCCAGTAAAATCCCATGTCTGATTCGCCCCACTAATGCCAATAAGCCCCGCCAATGACGACAAGGACGCATGGGCCGCGATATAGCTCGTTGTGTTATTCTCGTTGTTCAGGCCCGTGATGAAATCCTGTTCCGTAAGCGTGATCTGAGCCAACGCTGGGCTGGTGGTAAGAAGCAGCAAAAGTGCAGCGATAGAGTTTTTCATGGATTTCATAAATGCGTTAAGCAAAGGTAAGCAAATATACGACTTTTCCGCACCTGCCGTTGAAATTCGAAAGATCCTCAAAATTGTTGTTTCTGGAAAATTCATGGTGGACCGACAATGTCATTCCCGCTTTCGCGGGAATGACGATTAACAGCCTGTACATGGACTGAGGATTGGAATTCTTCTCTCTCATCATCTCGTTTCCAATTTCACTACTTCCGATGGGGGTGTTCGCCGCTCAGCGCGGTGAGCTGAGAATATACCCCGGGGACCTGATCTGGATAATGCCAGCGTAGGCAAAGCGGAAATGAATCCTTCTAATTCTCATTCAACTTTTTCGCGAAACGGGCGCTCCTCCTCCGAGCGTCCGCCTGTCGTGCTTACCATCGGCGGCTCCGATCCCACGGGCGGCGCGGGCATTCAGGCTGACCTCAAAACCTTTCAGCATTTCGGCCTTCATGGGCTGAGTGTTATCACCGCCGTCACGGTTCAAAACACGCGCGGCGTTATTTCAACGAATCCTGTTAGCGCCGAACTGGTCGCAGCGCAGCTTGGCGCGCTCGCGGACGATGTAAAGATCGATGCGATCAAGATCGGAATGCTTACCACGGTGGAAGTGGTGCGCGTTGTTGCCGATTTTGTGAAGGATCTACATGTTCCCACTGTGATTGATCCCATTCTCGCGTCCACCAACGGCGTTCGCTTTTTGGATGATGCAGGCTCAGAGGCGCTAAAAAATCTACTTTGTCCGCTTGCCTCGATTCTGACCCCGAATATTCCCGAAGCTTCCTTTCTGAGCGGGGATTCCATTGGATCAGAGGCCGAGATGGTCCAAGCCGCACTTCGCTTAAATGAAGCCGGTGCAAAGTCGGTGCTTCTAAAAGGCGGCCATGCCGCCGGCCCGGAGGCTCGCGATCTATTCTTCGACGGCACGGAGGTCGAGTGGTTCTCTGCGCCGCGCAGCACAAAGCAAGTGCACGGCACGGGTTGCGTACTTTCGTCGGCCATTGCAACCGGCCTCGCTCTTGGGATGCCGATCCGCGAATCCGTTATCGCAGCAAAAGATTTTATCACCGAAATGATCGAACAGGCGTCGCCGCTTGGGCACGGTCAGGAGATTTTTCAATTCACGTTGTCATTAATTGTCGCATAAATTATGGAAGAAACTGCATTACGGCCCTTTCCGAATAGCCGCAAAATTTATGAGCAAGGCAAGCTCCATTCCGATATTCGAGTGCCATTTCGCGAGATCGCACTGACGCGAACGAAACTCGCGCAGGGCTACGAAGAGAATCCACCGGTTCGCGTTTATGACACGACAGGTCCCGCGGCGGAGCATGGGGTGGCGGAAGATGGGACGCTTACGCTCCACGATATTCGTTCCGGCCTCGCGCCGCTTCGCCGAGAGTGGATCCTGCGCCGCGAGGATGTGGAAGAATATGAAGGCCGGAATGTTCGTCCGGAAGACAATGGCTATTCGAACGAAGACCAGCTTCTCCGCGCTTACGGAAAGGAAAAGGCGAAGCTTGAATATTTTCCGGCACTGAAGCGAAAACCACTACGGGCGAAATCAGGTGCTGCCGTTTCACAAATGTATTATGCAAAGCGGGGCATCGTCACGCCGGAGATGGAATTTGTTGCAATACGAGAATCCGGAGGTGGGGGGCGGGAAGCGGGAATCGGGAATAATGTGCCGCGAACGGATCTGCGATTTCAACATCCGGGAAATTCTTTCGGCGCTGTAATTCCCAAGATCATTACTCCTGAATTTGTTCGCGATGAAATCGCGCGTGGTCGAGCGATCATTCCCTCGAACATCAATCATCCCGAGTGCGAACCGATGACGATCGGCCGCAACTTTCTTGTTAAGATCAACGCGAACATCGGAAACTCCGCGATTGCAAGCTCGATCGACGAAGAAGTAGAGAAGATGCTGTGGGCCACTCGGTGGGGCGCGGACACGGTGATGGACCTCTCGACGGGCAAGAATATCCACGAAACGCGCGAGTGGATCATTCGCAACGCGCCAGTACCCATCGGAACGGTTCCCATCTATCAGGCGCTCGAAAAAACCGATGGCCGCGCGGAAGAACTTACGTGGGAGATCTTCCGCGATACGCTCATCGAACAAGCCGAGCAGGGAGTCGATTATTTCACCATCCATGCCGGCGTGCGTTTGCCATTTGTGCCGATGACCGCTAACCGCATGACGGGTATTGTCTCGCGCGGCGGCAGCATCATGGCGAAGTGGTGCCTTGCGCATCACGAGGAGAGCTTCCTTTATACCCACTTCGAAGAGATTTGCGAGATCATGCGTGCGTATGATGTATCGTTCTCGCTCGGCGATGGTTTGCGTCCCGGTTCCATCGCGGACGCAAACGATGAAGCGCAGCTTGCCGAACTCCGCACGCTCGGCGAGCTTACGAAGATCGCGTGGGAAAATGATTGCCAGGTTATGATCGAAGGCCCCGGCCATGTGCCGATGCAGCTTATCAAAGAAAATATGGATTTGGAACTGCGCGATTGTTACGAAGCGCCGTTCTACACACTCGGTCCGCTCACGACGGACATCGCGCCCGGCTACGATCACATCACCAGCGCCATCGGCGCCGCGATGATCGGCTGGTTCGGCTGCGCGATGCTCTGTTACGTTACGCCGAAGGAGCATTTAGGCTTGCCAGATAAAAATGATGTGCGCGAAGGCGTGATCACTTATAAAATCGCTGCCCACGCCGCCGACCTCGCGAAAGGACATCCCGGCGCACAGCTTCGTGATAACGCGCTCAGCAAGGCGCGCTTCGAATTCCGCTGGGAAGACCAGTTCAATCTCGCGCTCGACCCCGAGCGCGCCCGCTCGTATCACGATGAAACGCTGCCGCAGGAAGGCGCGAAGACCGCGCACTTTTGCTCCATGTGCGGCCCGCATTTCTGCTCCATGAAGATCACAGAGGATGTTCGCAAGTATGCAGCCGAACAAGGTCTTCGAGAGGAAGAAGCAATTGCAACTGGCCTTTCAGAAAAAAGCAAAGAATTCGTGGAGGCTGGAAGCGAAGTCTATTCGATCGCACTAGATAGAATGAAGGAACCAGTCCAATGAGTCCACATATATCCAACGGCGGCGAAAGCGGCAGGCACATCATCATTGGTGGTGGCATCATCGGCCTTTCGATTGGCTGGCGCCTGCTACGCGAAGGCATCGAGCATGTCGAAATTTTCGAGGCCGGCGAAGCAGGCCGTTCCGCCGCAGCATGGGTCGCGGCGGGAATGCTTTCGCCGCGTGCCGAAGCGGGATTCGAAGACTTGGATGTTTACGAGGAGGGTTTAAAAAGTCTCGAGCTCTATCCACGATTTTTGCACGAGCTAAGTGAAGATGTTGGTGAAATGACGCCGAATATCGACCGGTGTGGCACACTCGTCGTCGCGGTGAACGCCGATCAAGCACGGGAGCTTGACCGCCAGTTCGAATTTCGCAAGCGCGCAAACATTCCCGTCCAAAAACTTTCGGGCGAAGCCGCGCGCGAGCGCGAGCCGCTGCTCAGCACAAAAGTTACAAGTGCCTTGTGGCTCGAAGCGGACGCGCAGATCAACAATCGAAAACTTCTTCTTGCGTTGAGAGCAGCATTCTTGAAACGCGGCGGCATTTTGTGGGAAGGTTCGCGAGTTTCGGAAATTGTCGTTCGCGATGGGGAAGCAGTCGCGGTCCGATTCGGCGGTGAAGAAGAATCGGCCGAGACGATCACCATTGCGGCCGGAGCATGGTCGTCGAAGATCGGTGGACTTACCCCGAGCATTCCGGTCCGCCCCGTGAAAGGGCAGGTGATTGGATTGCGAATGATGCCGCAAACGCGGCTCCAGCAACCGGTGCGCACTTCGAATGTGTATCTCGTTCCGAAAGACGATGGGCGCCTGCTCCTTGGCGCGACGGCGGAAGAAGCTGGCTTTGATGAGCGTGTGACCGCTGGTCCAATAATGGAACTTCTTCATCACGCCTGGGAGATTATGCCAGCAATTTACGAACTCGAAATGGAAGAACTCCTTGCCAGCTTTCGTCCCGCGACGCGGGACCACCGGGCGATCGAAGGACCATCAGGAATCCAAAATTTATTCTACGCCACCGGCCACTGGCGCCACGGAATTCTCATGGCGCCGCTCGCTTCGGAGACTCTTTCAAGAATGATACTTCAGCAAATATCAACACCACCTATGAAAGAGGAGTACGTCCAATGAGTCCACTGAGTCCAACAAGACTGATTATTGGCGGGGAAGAGAAAGAGATAAAAGCGCGCTCCGTAAGCGATCTCTTGACCGAGCTACACCTGCCCGAAGATGGGCGTGGCATCGCCATCGCTATCAACGATGCGGTTGTTTCAAGATCGCGGTGGCTGGAGTATGAACTTCGTGAGGGTGACCGCATCGAAATCGTACGCGCCACGCAAGGAGGTTAATATATTATGGAAGATTATTTTCAAATAGCAGATCGAACGCTTTCCTCTCGCCTTATTTTGGGAACAGCGCGGTATCCGAATCCCGAAACGATGTTCGAATCCATCGCCGCGAGCGGGGCGGAAATGGTTACTGTCGCGGTGCGCCGATATAATCTAGAAGACCATTCGAGCGAAAGTATCCTGGGTCTTTTGCGGAGCGGCGCATTTCATATCTTACCAAATACCGCTGGCTGCTACACCGCAAAAGAAGCCGTGCTGACCGCCGAGCTTGCTCGCGAGGCGCTCGAGACAAATTGGATTAAGTTGGAGGTGATCGGGGATGACGAAACCCTCATGCCGGATGTCACGGAATTATTAAAGGCCGCATCGCAGCTTATTGCGCTTGGCTTCATCGTGATGCCATACACGAATGATGACCCAGTGACTGCCCGCAAGCTAGCGGGTATGGGCTGTGCCGCCGTGATGCCGCTCGGCGCGCCGATCGGTTCCGGCGGCGGCATTCGCAATCCTGCGAACATTACCATGATTCGAGAGCTTGTTAGCGTCCCAGTTATTGTTGATGCTGGGATTGGCACTGCTTCCCATGCCGCGCTCGCGATGGAACTTGGTGCCGATGGAATTTTACTTAACACGGCGATTTCCTGCGCGGAGCATCCCGCGCAGATGGCGCGCGCGATGAAGCTTGCAGTTGAAGCAGGGCGAGCTGCCTATCGAGCTGGGCGGATTCCGGAACGCTTGATGGCCGAGCGCTCTTCTCCGATAGGGGGAATGATCGGTCATGGAGGAATGATCCATGCTTGATTTCAAGCTTTACGCGATCACCGATCGCTGGCTTGCGAAGAATCTAATGAGCTTTGCTTCCGAGGCCGCTGGGTTCGGACTGCGTGCTCTTCGAATGCGAGAGCGCGATTTGGACTCCCATGCGGCTATGAAGCTTGCTCTGGATCTCCGAGACACAATGCGCGGAAAAAAGTTTTTTGTAAGTTCGGGGGAGGCTGCACGCGACGCCGCGGGGATTGCAGCTGGTTTTGCCGGAATAGTATTCGCCAATGGCTTTCACGTACCCGAGCGTGGTATTGGAAGTGAGTGGACGCCGGAACGAGTCCGAGGTCCGTTTCCAGGCATGTTATGCGGCGTCAGTGTGCATTCGCTCGAAGCGGCGCTGAGGGCCGAAGCGTGGGGCGCTGATTTCCTGACATTCGGTGCCGTCTTTGAAGCGCCTTCGAAGCGCGCGATGGGATTCGAGCCACAAGGATTGGCAAAGTTGAAACAAGTCGTGAACGCGGTAGGGATTCCGGTCTTTGCGA
>VFSW01008466.1_pt1 | contig 14760 bp, 12 predicted proteins | sample 5358111 | NCBI WGS metagenome assembly VFSW01 (sample SAMN11554181, study PRJNA540505) | mine drainage metagenome | isolation source: sediment from site ElyBrook_90M | place: USA: Ely Copper Mine, Vershire, VT | collected 2017 | reverse complement strand
CTATGTCTGATTTCGAGTCAGGTGCATTCAACCGGGCTCTGCCACCTCTCCGTGTATTAACTCGCCTTTTTTCTTATATTTAGCGAGTGACTGCGATTGCTCGTAGACGACCTCGAAGCTCCGGTGTCCGTTTTGGTGTCCCTTCTCTTTCCGGCCTTCACCAGGCGCTCGACAGCCGAGACCTGATGTTCCGGCGCGAGATGGGAGTATCGCATGATCATCTGGAGCGTTTTGTGCCCGAGCAGTTCTGCGACGGTGCGCAGATCCACCCCGGCCATTACGAGTCTACTGGCAAAGGTGTGGCGGTTGCAATGCCAGGTGTATCCCTCAATTTTCGCTTCTTCCAGGGCCGTCGGAAACCAGCCGCGCGACCCCTGCAATGCATCCCCCGTCCAGGTCGATGGAAACACCGGGGCCGTTCCTACGGGCGTGCCTTCGCCCCGCATTTGTTTCAATGCCGCCAGAGCGATCGTGTTCAGGGGGAGCGTGCGCGGATGACCGTTCTTCGTTTTGGGAAGGTGAATCTGGCGACGCTCGAAGCTCACCTGATTCCACAGCAGGCTGTACTGCTCACCCATCCGCATTCCGCTATGGATGGAGAGCAGGAAATGGGGTAGAAACTCTGGGAAACGGCGCTGTATCGCGGAGCGCAGCTTAGCCTCTTCGGCATCGGACAGAAATCTGACCCGTCCGTTGCCCTCGGTCTTGCGCCGAATTCGTGCTGCCGGATTTCGCTCGATCTTTTCGTTATCGATGCCGACCCGAAAGATCAGGGAGAAAGTCGCTTGCCAGCGATTCCGGCTGCTCGAAGCCCAATTCCGTTCTGCTGCCTGCTCCGACAGCCAAGCGACAATCTCATTCTTCTTGATGGATTCCGCCGGACGAGAACCGAACACCGGCAAGAGTTGGTCGATGCGTAAACCAAGTTCGTAAGTTTGCTTTTCGCTGTTCTCAGCTTTGCTGTGCAGCAGCGCATCTTCACTCAATTCCCGAAAGGTAACCGTCTTAGATCGGAAGCTTTCCGGAAGTTTTCTGTGTTCGAGTTTTTGGGTGTGGCGTTTTGCGAGCAGTTTTTCTGCGGTGCTTCGATTGCCAGCTTTCTCGCGGCGCTTGTGCCCGTCGAGATCGGTCCAACGAATCCACCAGATTCCGCTGTTTTTCTCCCGCTCAAAAATTCCGCGTTTTGCCACCATGACGATTTTCCTGAGCTAAAGTAGATCTTTCCCGGATACAAGAATACACGAGTCAGGAGTATCGTTGATTTTTGAAAGAATCAAAAACCCCTAATAATGAACAGATCGAGCATTGGCGATTTGGAACTCCCCTTCCCGCGAGTTTCCATATGCCTTTCATTGCGGTTCGCCTAAAAGCGTCAAGCAATCACGTTATGACGTTGCAATGTGCCCATCGCGTTTCGTGCGTATCAGAATTCCAAAACGCCGGTGACTGCAAGCCCGGTGCGCGACGCAAACTGGCCCAAGGGCGAAAGAACTCCCTGGCTGCGGATGCTGTCGGCCAATTCCTTCAGGGCCGCACCTTCGAAGATGCGGCGCCGGTTGCTTTTCGATTTGGTGAGTACCCTTTTCTTTTTTCGTTCGTGATCTACATTACAGGGTAGAACACTCTCCATAGGAGTTTTCAACTTCTGTCGGTCCGATCAGACACGCGGAAGAACCGAGGTGAACGCAGGCCACGCCTACCTAGAGCAGTCTGGGAAATCCACCGCATCATAGTCGATTGGCGCGGTTGCGGCCGCATCACGTCGCACGCGCAGCACAATGCGGCCTACTTTTGTTCCGGCACCACAGTGGACTTGCCTCGATACCTTCTGATCATTCATGTGACTTGGTCAGGAGCACGTCTTCATCATCTGTGTCATGGCCTGCTTATGCTGGGCAATGGCATCTTCCAGTTCCTTCATCGCTTGGCGGTGGGCACTCAGGGCATCCTCAACGGGATCAGGTTGTTGGTCGATGGAAGCATCATTCGCGTCCTCGTATGACGAGAAGGTATCGACTACATCGTAGAGAATAGCCTTCATGTGCTCCTGATGTTGGATCATGGCATCATGTTGCTTGCTGTTGACGCCGCACTCGCGTTCATAGTCGATCAAGAACAGCTTGTGGTTCCGAACGGCATTTCGCAACGCGGTGATATCTGCCTCGTGCGCCTTGACGATCGACTTGTCGTGGACATATCCGTTTGAGTCGCTGGCATTCACGATGGCCTGAAAGCTCGTCTGCAGTTTCGCGAGCAGGGTTTGCATTTCCTTCTGGTGATTCATCATCTCGGCATCGAGAGATTTCTGACTTGCGGCAGGCATTTGCATACCCGACATCTGGCTGGCGAATAGCGGCGTCATGCCAAACCCCAGAAGAGCGACTAAGGCCATAAAAAGAACTGGATTGCGTGACATTTTCATTTTCTCTCCTGTTGGTACGGTTAAGTCTGGCCGTCCGCCGTCCTCGAAGCGGCGAATAGCGCAGAGCGTGTCACATTTTAGCGCGGATCATGTTACATCTTCATGTATCGAGGTGAGGGCGGTAGCGCTCTTCCCAAGGTTGTCCTCAACACGGACATGTTTGCCTGCATAGGGCGCATTCAGGTTATTCTGGATTACTGTGTTCATGGTGACGTCTCGTATCTATAGCTGAGGCACGAGCCGTGCCAAAGTGGCTGGCCACTACTTTCTGTCCTCTATCTGCAGAGAAAACATATAGTTGTGACAGAACTGCAGTGCTGATCAGTCCAGGCGCGTCTTGGGATAATGGTCGCTTTGCGGCAGTGGTTGCCCTATTTGGCGCATTGCTCCCCCATCATGTGCAGGCTTCTGTGCCTCTCGAAGCGCCGCAGATCCCGTGGCAACAATAATGGGCAGCGCGAGTAAGGCGCCCAGGGTACGCCGATGAAATACAATTCAAAGAGTTTTATGAATCGCTGAGTACCGTGGGGAATTTCAGACGGACGCGATCGTTAGGAGAAATGCGCTCTCCTCGAAGGATTCGATATCGTGTTCGATACCGCGGTCCAGCGTCAGAAGGTCTCCTGCGCCCATATCCGTGAATTCGACTTCTAAGAGATTCACTCGAATCCTTCCCTGAATCACATAAACGGAGATACGTTCGTCCGCATGATGTTTTGGCATATGGGTACCGGCTTTCATTAGGAGTAGGACAATTGAGAAGTCTGGGTATTTCGCGAGCGTCTCAGAGCTTCGGCCAGCAGCCAGTTGCCATGCTGGAGCCGTCTTAAGCTTCTCTATCTCGTACCAGAGATTCTTTGAGATCACCATGGCAGAGAGTTCTGGAAGACGAGGCCGCGGAGGATTGTTCCCTAATGGTTTGGATAGTTCGTCGCTGCTCACTAATTCTCTCTCCTTCGCTATGCGCACCAAAGCAGTAGTAGCCACGATCCCAATCCGATCACCGGCGAAAAGAGAATGGGAAAACTTCTTCGAGCGGTGACGAGTCCTTAACCGGCAGGCTGCTTGTTTTCACGCGCAACAGCATCCGCCGGAATTCTTCGGCCGGTCCGGTCCCAAGTAAGCATTCGGATCCTTGTCGAATTTCGACTTGCATCCGCTGCAGCAGAAGTAATATTTCTCTCCGGCGTGCTCTGAAGAGTCGCCTGATCGGGTGGGGTCTACTTGCATCCCGCAGACTGGATCTGTTTGCGTTGTGACTGTCTGTGTGGCCATGTTGATTTCTCCTTTGAGGGTTTCCGTAGCGGCGCATCACCACTTCTGCCGTAGACGATCCTCGTCCTCTTCAAGTGCAAGTTGAGAATCGTTCGAGGTTTTCGTCCCGCTATTTAAGTAGATGCTTGCTGATCACAGGGAAGTGAGGTAATGCAGAATAATAAAAAGACTGTGAAGTGATTTCGGCAGTATCTTTCGCCATCGTCTTGATTCGACTCGATTAGCCAAGGTCGATGCGTTCTAACTAGTGGGCTGTCTTCACAGACATGGATATTCCCTGCGTCCTGCCGCCGCGCATCGAAAGGTCTCCATAGAGCGCTGCCAATGTCACTCCGCCCGCGAGCATGACCAGGGTGATGAGCGCGACCAGCACCTTGCGGCTTGCGGAAACGTTTTCTTTCTTCATCCCCGCCATGGCGGATGCTCGCGGATCTAATGCCGCTGGATGCCCCGAGGCGATGTGCGCATTCGAAGAGTCGGTGACGAGGCGGCTTCGCTCTGCTGCTATCTTCGTGCCGCCCTTGCCGAGCGCTCGCTCGGTTCCCATTCCGTGCTTCAACCGGTTCTTGACCAGCCACCAATTGATGGGATACGCGAGCATCGCGCCCACCAACGTCGCCAACGACATGATCCCCCAGAAGCGTAACGAGGTAGGCTCCATCGCCCGCCGGTCTTTCGTCATGAGGACGATCATCACTGGAATCATTCCAGCCATCACGCTGTTCATTGAAAGCCACTCGGGAAGCCATGTGGCTTTGACCGCCTGCCAGTAGCTAACGCCAAGCATGTCCTTCATAAAGAGGGCCTGAAAGATGAGCAGGCCGAAGGCGAAGCCTGCAATGTATTCGACAGCCGTATCCAGGCCCATTGGCAACCCAAGGAGGCTGGTAATGGTTGCCGCGACAATGATGCCTGTCGCGTCGCCCGCGATACAGTGAATGACTGAGCCAACAGTCTGCTTCCACAGTGGCGCGGTGAATTCCTCGTGCGCGCCGGGCGCGGGTTCGCGGCAAGACAGCCAGTACACGACGAAAGCAACCGGGCCGGTGTAAAGAGTGACCAGAACCCAGCCCCACTTCATCACCTTCATCTCCGGGGTGCGAGTGATGAGATCCCAGGCGACGAAAATCACGGACGCGGCGGTCAGCGAAAACCATATCCACAACGTGATGTCTATCCAATTATGACTCGCTGCAACCGTGACGGTCCTCATTCCCATGGAGCGTTGACGAAGCCTTCGTGCTTAGTCGATTTAAATCCACACATGCGACAGCGTGGCCAGGATCTGATTTCCAATGCAGGCAACTTGTTCTTGATGCGCTCCGCTTCAGAGGCTCTTGGGTGCCATGACGATCCCTCTTCCTGTAACTTTGATTCATCCCGTTGAAGCTAGTCTCTAGTTGATTGTCTCTCCGCAGAGATGCGGAAGCTGTGCAGTTTTGCTCGCAATGGCTGGAAAGCCACACATGTTTGGCGCCGGAGACCCGCGATTTATCCATCAAAACGAGAGGACAAGGTGAGAATTTGTTTCATGAATGATGCATGGGTTTGTTTTCATGTTCGCTCGATCGTCCCGGCGGCTTGCTCATCATACGCAGCATCTCCGGACCTCCCGTGCGAAGAAAGCGCCAACTGAGCAACGCGGCAATGGCCAAAAAAACAATATTGAGCCAGGTCGTGTAATTCCAGCGGATGCTTTCTTCAGCGATCTGAATCGAGCGTTCGTGCGGAATGAGATGCAGAAGGCCGAATACGAACTCGACTGTCAGCGCCGCCAGAGACATAGAAATATAGAAGACGACAGTCAAAAATGCCGTCATCTTCAGCCCATAGTATTTGCGATAGATGTCGAGAATTGGCAGCACGATGAGATCGGCGAAGAGGAAGGCGACCACGCCGCCGAAGCTGATGCCGCCGCTCCACAATACGGCTGCCAGCGGAACATTGCCCACCGAGCATACAAATGAAATCACTGCGACGATAGGGCCGACCAGCGGTCCCCAGAACTTCGCCAGCAGCGGATGGCCTTCAAGAAAGAATCCTTGCCAGAAGTGCTTCGGCACCCAGGCACTGAGCGCACCGGCGATCAGCAAGCCGACCGCAATGTCCACCCAGAGCGAGGCCCAATCCATTACAAAGAAATGGCTAATGGCCGTGCGGCCCTTTTGTGAAAGCATCCGCCGCCAGATAGAGCCTTCGTGCACACTCATATCCATCGCCGCGTGGCCTTCCATGCGCCCAGCAATCCCTTTCTCCGCTTGCGCCCGTGCGGCTTCGACGAGCTTCGGCGAAAGGAAGAGCTTGAACAGCAATACCAGAATGGCGATCATCAACGGCCCACCGGTGAATTCGGCGAGCGTGAACTGCCAGCCCATCAGCACGGCAAGCAAAATCCCCAGTTCCAGCACGAGGTTCGTGGAGGCGAACTGGAAGGCCATCGAGGCCGTGAAATTCGCGCCCTTGCGAAACATGGACCGCGCCAACGCCACGGCTGCATAGGAGCAGGAGGAGCTTGCCGCCCCCAGCCCGCAGGCCAGCACAATGGTGCGGGGCGAATCGTCCGGCAACAGCTTGGACATTTCCTCTTTGGATACGACAGCCTGAATGACGGCGGAAAGGGTAAAGCCGAGAATGAGTGCCCAGAGAATCTCCCAGGCCATAATGCCTGCCATCATCAAAGCGCGCATAATTGCTGCCTGCATACTTCCTCCATCGGGCAAGTGAACGGACTGACCGTTGCTATCCGGTCATTGCATCGGCATCTTCATATTGTTCTTGTCCTTCATGTTCATCTTGGATGCGCCAGACGAAGAGTTTTCGTTTGGCGAATTACCAGCGACTGCTCTCCATGCATCGGAAACCTGTGGTGGCAGTTTGTCCATATGACTTAAAAATGCGGTTACTTGCCACATCTCCTGTTCGTCGAGGACCTGCTTCCAAGCGGGCATTCCACTCAGACGTATGCCGTGCTGGATAATGTAGAAGTTCTGATTCTCTGGCATGTCGGCCGCGTCCTCAACAAACTGGGGCGCACGGGGATAGAGCGAATCCGCAAGCATCCCGTGGGGACGATGAACGTCGCCATGACAACTCGCGCAGTTTGTTTGATACACCTTCATTCCGGCGATCAGATTGGCATTCGTGGGCTGCACTGGATTCTGTACTTCAGGAGCGCGCCGGTCAACCGCGGCATCGAGTGCAGGCATAGCGATCCTGCGTTCCAGGGAATTGATTGGTATGTCTGCCCGCGGGTCCATCAGGCCAAAGCGCACGCAGAGGAAACCAGCCCCCAGAACGACAACGACTGCTATTACAAATCCGACAAAAAACTTTCGCATGGAAACCCTCCAAAGATTTCGAAGCGTAATGACGTATCTACAACGCGCTTGCTACCTTATGGGTATCGAAGTGCCTCTCAGTACCAGAGTCGTAATCCGAATACGAAGCGAGGATCGCTGGCTGTTTCTCTCGCCCGACGCGCATAGCTCGCCGTGTCGCCATACTGGCCGTTGTAGGCAAAGCCAACATAAGGCCCGAATTTGCGGCTGATCTCATATCGAAGGCGGATGCCGGTGTCCAGGTCCGAAAGACCGGATCCAATCTGGCGCGCAGGGTCATCCTTGTTGTAGAAGTTCAATTCTGCTTGTGGCTGCACGATCCATCGTTGTGTAAGCAGGAGATCGTAGGAGCCAGTCAAGCGACCCGCAACATTGCCGCCGTCGCGGATATAAAGAGTGGGAGAAAACTGAAAGAAGTATGGAGCCAACCCTTCGATGCCCACGGCTGCCCAGGCACGCCTTGGACCTGAATCCAGATCGGCGCGGACTCCAGCCTGTGCGTCGAAGTACCGCATATGAGGAATTGGGCGATCATAGAGAGCTTCATGATCCCCATCGCTAACGGTAGTGTTCGTGCTGAAGCCCTCCGATTTAAGCCATAGTTTGTTCATGTCGGTGCCAACCCAGGCCTCGCCGTCCCAGCGCAGTTCGTTGTCCGGGCCGTTGGTGCGGTTCTCAAACTGGTCGAGCAGCACATGGGCAAATATCTGGTTGTCCATGACCGGTGGCTCCATAGCCGGGACGGTGGCAGTAGCTTTGGCCGCTGGTTGTGGTGCCGACATCTGCGCTGTTGCTGCGAGCGCAAAGAAGAAGGACAGTAGGCCAACAATGACAGCTTCACCGATAGGGAGGCCAAATGTTGTCCGGGATGCGTTGCGATGGAAATACGCACGAATGCTCATGACACCACCACGGTTCGGAACATGCCAGCCTCCATGTGATAGAGCAGATGACAGTGGTAGGCCCAACGTCCGGGCGTGTCCACGCTGACCAGATAGCTCAGGCGCTCCGCTGGCTTCACAATGATGGTGTGTTTATAGGGATTGAATTCTCCGTGCCCATTTTCCAATTCACTCCACAATCCATGCAGATGAATCGGATGCTCCATCATGGTGTCGTTGATGAGAACGAACCGCACTCGCTCCCCCAGTTTCAATTCGATGGGCTGGGCGCTGGAGAATTTCTGGCCGTTGAATCCCCATATGTAGCGGTCCATGTTCCCTGATAGGTGAAGCTCGATTTCGCGAGTCGGCGGCCGTGGATCAACTCCTCGAAAGCGCGCGCGAAGGTCGGCGTAGGTCAGCACGCGCCGTCCGTTGCCGCTGAGTCCGACCCCGGCGTCGTTCAATCTCTCGCTTACCTGCATTGGCACGTTGTCCACTTGGGGGCCAACGTGCATCTGCACGGGATTGGAAGGCTTGAGATTTACTTCGGCGTTCTTATTGCCGGACATTGCCATGATCGGCATGGTAGTCGGACCCGGCTGCGGAAACGGTGTTGTGCCCGAACTGCTTCCCATCTCCATGCCGCTCATCCCTTGCATGTCGTCATGCGCGCTTGGCGTAGCAGGTTTTCCTGCATTGGAACTCATCTCCATGCCTGCCATGCTCTGATTGTCCATATCCATTCCAGCGATGCTTGGCTTCTCTTTGCCCGCGGCACCCTTACTGGATGCGGGCATGTCGCTCTTTTTCATTCCATCCACGCCGGACATATCCATACCCGCCATCTCTCCCTTCTTCATCCCGGCCATGTTTCCCATGCCCATGTCTACCATCGTGCGCATGGGACGCGGGTCCATCGGCGGAACGGCGGCTGCCATTCCAAATCTGGGAGTCAGCGTGCCGCGCGCATAGCCACTCCGATCTTCAGACTGAGCGAAGATTGTGTATGCCGCATTCTCTTTCGGCTCCACAATCACGTCGTAGACCTCAGCGACCCCCATTCGAAATTCATCGATCGTCACCGGCTCAATGTCGTTGCCATCGGCCTGCACCACGGTCATTTGCAGGCCGGGTATGCGTACATCAAAAAAAGTCATCGACGAGCCGTTAATGAAGCGAAGACGCACTCGTTCGCCGGGTTGGAACAGTCCGGTCCAGTTCGCATTGGGAGCATTCCCGTTCAGCAGGTAGGTATACGTCGAGCCCGACACATCGGACAGGTCAGTCGGACTCATATTCATGCGCGCCCAGGTAAAGCGATCGGAAGCTGTGGCCGCGAGACCTTTCTTTTTTGCTGCGGAGAGAAAATTCGGAACCGTCAGCCGGTGATAATTGTAGTAGTCGCTTTGCTCCTTCAGATTGCTGTAGACCGTTTCCGGGTTTGCATCGGTCCAATCGGAGAGAAAGATCACATATTCTCTATCAAACTCAATCGAATCCTTGCCGCGCCGCTCGACGATGAGGGCACCGCTGAGTCCTGTCTGCTCCTGAAAGCGGCTGTGGCTGTGATACCAGTAGGTGCCGCTCTGCTCCACTGGGATACGGTAGTGGAAGGTCTCGCCAGGCGCAATGCCGGGATAGCTCAGACCCGGAACGCCATCCATATCTGCGGGCAAGCGTATACCGTGCCAGTGAATCGAGGTTGGCGTCTTCAGCCGGTTCGTTACAACGATCGTTACCGTGTCACCTTCCAGCCACCGCAGGGTCGGTCCGGGCACAGAGCCATTGATCGCGGTGGCTACAGAACGACGCCCGGTAATATTCACGGGCAATGAATCGATGCTCAACTCAAAGTGTTTTCCGGTTAGTATTTCCGGGTTGCGGGGAGCAGTTTCGCCAAATGCGTGCCATCCTCCACCATCGAGAGCTGCTATCGCTCCACCGATAGCCAATCCCTGAACGAAACGGCGACGGCTGAAAGGCAAAATACTTAGACCCTCCGCTTGATTGTCTTTGTGCATGACTTCTCCTGTTGCTTTCCAGTCCACAATTAATGAAACCTCCGCCTGACGCTTGCTGGCCCTCAATGAGCCGGACATAGCACGGATCGGGAAAAGATAAGAATTCTATGAGGGGGCAGGATCGCGGAGTTTCGCTTTCAATCAGCAGAACTCGGACGAATGCATCCCTGCAAGAAGCAAGGAGGGGTAGGATTAGACGCGAAGGCTGGAAAGGATAGGGTCGAATGTCGGGATGTTATGCGTACTTCGATCAGTCTTCCATCGCAAAGAAGTGGCAACTGGAAGGGGTTGCGTGACAGCACTCAGAACCGTAACAGGCAAGGACGATAGACCAAGTTCATGTGCGTCGCGGCTCTGCAATGCCCAATCGTTTTTGCAGATGTGACTGGCGCATGGTTGGGATGGTGTTGCTGTATTAACCGTTTCGTGATTTGCAAGAGGCCGAGGCTCCATGCCCTGACAATGAGCCATACCGGCCATTGCGCCAGCGGAGTCCATGAGGGTCATAGCCCCGCAGCGGACATCGCAAGCTGCAGAAAAAGCCTGGATGCTCACCAGCAAAAACAACAGCATCGACCATGTGATTTTACGCACCATCTGCTTCTTAAAATACACCTTCCAAAATTTGAAGTACAAAACGAGGCTTTAGGAAAGAGTGAAGTGCGCCTTGGATGAGCGGGCAGACACAAAATCAGAAAGAGGCACGCTCCACTGAACATGAACACGTATATAGTCCATCGATCAAATCGTGTCTCTCGCAAACGCGTGAGGCAGGAATTTAGTCAGCAATCCGCGCGCTCGTGAAAAACTGAGGATTGAAGTATGGCCGCGTGGTCTAGAATAAGCTGATTGATTCGAGGCTCGTACCGTTGTCATCATCCAAAGATCGCTTCATCCAACGATGGCTACAATCGTCGGCCTCCGAGCGGGCAAACTACGCGCTGTTCCTTTCTGAGCTTTGCGACTACCTCGACCTACCGCGTCCCGACCCCAGCAAAGCCGATGAGAGTGCGAACACCTATGTAATCGATAAGGCCGTCGTCTACGCGGAATTCGACGGCTCTATCACCACCAATTTCATCGACCTCTATCGACGGAGTTGCTTCGTACTGGAAGCGAAGCAAGGCAGCAATCCGATCCAACAGGACCAATTTGCATTAACTGCGCCCGATCCGCAACGTCGAATGAAGCGCGGTACGGCTGTGCGTGGAACGCGCGGATGGGACACCGCAATGCTTGCAGCGCGCGGGCAGGCCGAGCGCTACGCCAAGGCGCTCCCCGCTTCCGAGGGCTGGCCGCCGTTTCTGATCGTGGTAGATGTCGGTCATTCCATCGAGCTTTTCGCCGACTTCTCGCTGACGGGCAAGGCATATTTGCCCTTTCCGGGCCCACGGAATTTCCGGATTCTATTGCAGGAGCTAGAGAAGCCGGAGATTCGCGATCGTCTGCGCGCGGTCTGGCTCACGCCGCATTCTCTTGATCCCTCGTGGGAGAGGGCGAAGGTGACGCGCGAGGTAGCCGCCAAGCTGGCCGTGCTCGCGCGCAATCTGGAGCTGAATTACACCGCGAAAGAAGTGGCCGAGTTTCTGACGCGCTGCATCTTCACTTCTTTCGCTGAGGATGTTGGCCTCCTTCCGGACCGAGGGTGGTTGAATCTTCTGCAAAGCCTCGGTGACGATGTGGAGAATTTTCCGCCGGTCGTCGAGTCGCTTTGGAAGACGATGAACGACGGCGGGTTTTCGCCGATTCTGCGGAAAGACGTGCTGCAATTCAACGGCGGACTTTTCGAGTCCACGAAGGCTCTGCCGCTGACGCCAGACCAATTGTCCCTGCTGATTGAGGCGGCCGATTCCCGCTGGCGCGATGTGGAACCTGCGATTTTCGGGACTTTGCTGGAGCGAGCGTTGAATTCGGATGAGCGGCGCGCGCTCGGCGCGCACTACACTCCGCGCGCCTATGTAGAACGATTAGTCCTCCCAACAATAGCGGAGCCGTTGAGGGAAGACTGGCGTAGCACTCAGGCGGTGATTGCCCAGCACCTAGCTGCAGGGAATCAAGATGGAGCTATCGACGCGGCGACGCAGTTTCATCACCAGCTGTGCGCAGTACGAGTGCTGGACCCGGCCTGCGGAAGCGGAAATTTTCTTTATGTTGCGCTGGAGCACATGAAACGGCTCGAGGGCGAAGTGCTGGAGACCCTTCATTCGCTGGGCCAGACGCAGGAGGCGCTGGAGCATACCGGGCTGACTGTCGATCCTCATCAATTCCTAGGGATCGAGGTGAATCCACGGGCCGCCGTGCTTGCGGACCTTGTGCTTTGGATCGGTTATTTGCAGTGGCACTTTCGAACGCGGGGCGATGTTCAGCCACCCATTCCAGTGATTCGAAACTTTCACAATGTGAAGGAGGCCGATGCTCTGATCACCTGGAGCAAGCGCGAACCGGTCGTGGATCAGGATGGAGTTCCGATCACGATTTGGGACCGGGCAACGGAGAAGGCACACCCGACGACCGGTGAGATGGTTCCCGACGAGACGGCTAGGGTCCCGGTTTATGAGTACACGGGCGTAAAGCAGGCCAAGTGGCCTGATGCCGATTTTGTAGTCGGTAATCCGCCGTTTATCGGGGGCAAAGACATTCGTACCTGGCATGGCGATGGATATGCGTTGGCACTGCGCGCGGCTTACGACGAGGTCCCGGAGAGCGCGGACTTCGTGATGTATTGGTGGCAGAAAGCGGCGGAATTGGCGCGCGCTGGGAAGCTACGGCGATTTGGATTTGTGACGACCAACAGCATTACACAGGTATTCGATCGAAAGGTAGTCGCGCAGAACTTAAACGCGACCAAGAATCCTCTATCGCTGGTCTTCGCGATTCCCGATCACCCGTGGCTCAAGACATTTTCCCCGGAGGAACACACGGTGACCCGGCACGCCGCCGTGCGGATCGCAATGACCGTAGGGGAGCGCGGCGAACACCAGGGACAACTGTATCGGGTGACGAGCGAAGGGGATGCCAGTTCCGAAGGGACGGCGGTTGAATTGGTGGAGCGGAGGGGACGCATCTTCGCAGATTTGAGGATTGGAGTAGATGTGGCAGGAGCGCAACCGCTGCGTGCCAATGACGATTTGAGTTGTCGAGGAGTTGTGCTGCATGGTTCCGGGTTCATCGTTTCCCCGGAGACGGCAACTGCTCTGGGGCTGGGGCGCATTGAAGGGCTGGAAAAGCATGTCCGCCCCTATTTGAATGGACGCGACTTAACGGGAAGATCGCGCAATGTAATGGTGATCGATCTATTTGGATTGAGCAGCGACGAGGTATTGCGACGATTCCCCGAGGTATACCAGTGGGTGAGCGACCGGGTGAAGCCAGAGCGCGATCAAAATCGGGAGGACTTCATCCGAGATAACTGGTGGATCTTTGGGCGACCACGCCCTGAGTTGAGAAAGCCTCTCTTGGGGCTGTCCCGGTATATTGCGACTGTCGAGACGGCGAAGCATCGAGTGTTCGTGTTTCTGGATGCGAGTGTTCTTCCGGACAACAGGCTCGTGAACTTTGCCTTCTCTGACGCGTTTTCTCTGGGCATTCTCTCCAGCAGGATACATCTGGTTTGGGCACTTGCGGCGGGGGGGACCTTGGAAGATCGACCTGTTTATAACAAGACGCGATGTTTCGATCCGTTCCCCTTTCCGGATTGCACGCAGACGCAGAAAGAGACGATTCGAGACATTGCGGAACGGCTGGATGCGCATCGCAAGCGCCAGCAAGAGCTTGATCCTGACTTGACGCTGACAGAGATGTACAACGTGCTGGAAACGGTGCGAGCTGGCAAGGAATTGTCTGACCCGGAGCGCAGAATCTACGACGCTGGACTTGTTGGCATTTTGCGCGAGCTGCACGATGCACTGGATGCGGCGGTGTTCGACGCGTATGGTTGGCCAACGGAACTGGCGGAAGAAGACATTCTCAGCAGCGTGGTCGCGTTGAATGCGCAGCGCTTGGCGGAAGAGCAAGGGGGCGTGGGTCGATGGCTCCGTCCTGAGTTCCAGGCGCCGAATGAATTGGCGGTCCAAACCGGGCTGGCTGGCATCGTTTCTGGAGAAGGTCCCGCACCCACACGACGCAAGCAGCCATGGCCATCAACTCTGCCGGAACAGGTACGAGCGGTAAAGGATGCTCTTCGTGCCACTCCGTTGCAAAGCGCACAACAGGTGGCGGCTGCGTTCAAACCGGCAAGTCGGACGAAGGTGGCCGAGATTCTACAGACCTTGACCGCGCTTGGGCAGACACGATGTGTGGAAGAGCGCTACACATTGTGATTGGATATACATATGACAGAAGCAGATTGTGCCCAGTGGATTACCATTCTCGAAGCTGCCTCTGAGCATCCACCAGACCCGTTACGATAGCGGGCGAATCGCAAAAATGCATCGGCATGTTCCAGCATGGCTCCGACAGCTACTTCCTCTCCGATAGTTCATTGCCTCCGTCGCCACAATCCCATAGCCTGAGGAGGCCATTGCTGGCATTCTTCGCTGAGTGCAATGACCTGTTATCGCCAACGTGAATAGAGTTGGGCCGGCGTCGGTAAGCCCAAGGCAACTTATCGGGAACACTCCCTGTACAGAGGCAAATAGTCATTGACCTTTCGCAAAGGCGATCACCTTCGCCCACCGGGTGGGAGTAGCCAGGTGTACGACATCATCGTAAAGCTCCAAATTGTCGAAAGCAGGGGGCCAAATCTCACCATCTCGTGGCGGAAATTTCGCTTCTCTTCGAAGAGAAACATGACGTCTCGGTTGACTCTCGATCAAAGAGTT